>Ga0224508_10000921_pt1 | contig 27098 bp, 26 predicted proteins | sample SF_Jan12_sed_USG_4_FD_170157 | JGI IMG/M metagenome (GOLD analysis project Ga0224508, IMG submission 170157) | Sediment microbial communities from San Francisco Bay, California, United States - SF_Jan12_sed_USGS_21 | ecosystem: Environmental > Aquatic > Marine > Sediment | place: USA... | reverse complement strand
TCCCGGGAGTCGATCAGCATTCCGGCAGCGTACCCCGGACGTGCAGAAGCCCGGCGAATCGCCGGGCTCTGCGGTAGCGAGTTGGCTCGGTCTAGAGCTCGGACCACCTATCGATGCTGACATTCCACACAGGGTTGACTACTCCATAGTTGGGGATGGAGAGGCCACCGTTGTAGGTGATGGCGGCGTCTCCGAATAGCTCGTTTTTCGAGACCGGCGACCCGGGAGTGTTGCAGGGCGACGAGCCAATGATGGCGTTGTTGGCGCCCGGGGTTCCACCGAAGCTCAATTGCTCCCGGGCGAGCATGGCTCCCCAGATGTCGGCGGTCCCTTGGATCTCGATGTCGCGCCCGGCGACGATGGCCAAGTCACCGGCGCTGGTATGAGGCCGCAATTGGGTGTTGCCGGCGACATCGACATCACCTCCGACAACGGTTCCTACCTTGGTGGTCTCGTCGCAGGCGAGCGTGTCCTCATTTATCGCCGCAACGATGATGGTGGCACCCGCGTCACCGACGCCGGAATCGCGGTTGATGTCGACGCTGCCACCGTTCACGAAGAAGACGCCGGCGCCTCCTTCATATGCCCAGTTCACACCAGATCGAGACCAACCGAAGGCGGAGGGGACCCCGAGCAAACTGCCCGAGCAAGGTTGGCCGCTTCGGGCAGGCGTCTCAGCGCCGCTGTAGGCGGGGCCGGCCCGGACTGCTCCAACCCCTTCATTGCACATGTCGTACATGGACAGCGAGTGAAACAGGATCGGCTCCACCGCCGGAACGGGTTCGAAGTAGCCGACGGCCGGCGGACAGCCGGGCGGATTGGTGGCCGCGAAGTCGTTGCTGCCAAAGGCGGTGGCGCACCCGCTGATAGTCGCGCTGCCACCCTGGGCCAGAATCCCGTTGGCATGGGCACCGCCGACAGTGCCATGGATACCGGCCGACGGCGAGGTACCGATTTCAAGATTGCCGGACGAGGCAAAGCCACGGGTCGGCAGGAACGGTGAGCCCGGAGTGGGCGGCTCGACGAGAAGGTCGGCCTTGAGAACCCGAATGTCGCCGCCGGCGGTTGCCCGGTCCGGCACGTAGGCCACTGAGTAGAGAACGTCGGTGCCCTCCGGCTTCACGACCACGTATTCACCGTTTGCACCGGCAGTGGTCGGCAGACTGGCGGCTTGTGCCCGCACCCAGGCTTCCTCGGCGGCGGCGTCGAGCCCGAGCGGCATAGCCGCAGTCGTGGCGAACTCGTTGTCGTCGTTGAGCTCGAAGATGCCTTCATCGAGACCGGTCTCGGCTAGGACCAACACCTCACCGATTTGGCGTTCCTGCTGGCTCTCTCGGTAGTTGCGCAGCGTGTTGAATGTCAGCACCGCTACGATCCCGGCCACCGCCACTCCCACGAGGGTCACGGTGATGATGGCCACACCGTCATCACCGCGCAGGCGGGATCGGATCAGGCCGAGCGCTGGGGCCGGATGCTTGGGGGATGAGAGCTTCATGGATTCGCCTTTCGGGGTTCAATTGACGTTGCGGGGAGCCACTGTGCTGGTGAGGGTGACGGACTCGCCACCAGCACCATCGGTTTCGGGCTCGACGATGAGGGTGAGGGTGACTTGCTGGGTCGCGGGCGGACTCACGTCGTAGGTGAAGGGCACGTAACCGGACCCGATTGGCGAGCGGTAGTGAATGCCGTTCGGCTGCGGATCGATGGCAGGATCGGCTACCGAGCGGATGAGCGTTGCCTTCCCACCGGGTAGGCCGTCGATGTCGGTGTACGCCCAGGTGATGAGCTCATCGGGATCCTTGGTCGCGTCATTGTTGGCGTCCAGCCACAGGGAGAGGGTGGTGGCGTCAGAAGCGGCCAAGATCTCATCGGCTTGGCGCAACTCGCGTTCGATTCTCAGTCGGGCGAGCCGGGCCGTGGTAAGGGCTTCGGTGTCCTCGGCGACGATGCGGTTGGTGCGGGCCACCATCATGAGGGCCGTCAGCATGATCGCCGAAATCACCAGGAGGATGAAGGACGAGATCGCCAACTCCACGATCGTGATTCCGTCGTCAGAGCGAAGCTTCACGGCTTCACCGCCCGAAGTGACAGCTGGGAAGGGGCCAGCAAGCCATCGAATCCGACCGTGAGCCCTTGCTTGCCGGGATTCCCACCCGAAACCTGTGTGATCGTGACATCCACGTACAGGGTCTCCCCAGCCGAGATGAGGCTGTCACTGATGGGCAGCGAAACAGTTGACAGTCGAACCCCGCACCCCGACACGGCGATTGGGCCGGACGGAACTCCGCTCACCCAGGTGGTGCTCGTGGTGCGAACGGTCACCGCATAGGCGACATCGGCCGCGTCGCAGGTGCCGCGCCGTCCGACATAGAGGTCGAGAGTGCCATCGGTGATGACCTTCCAGTCGTCGGACACCGTCGTCGACCAGGTGAAGGTTGAGCCGTTGGCGCCCGAGACCCGACTCGGGAGACCAACAGGAGGGGCCGGACTGAGAGCCAACCCGGATTTCAGGTAGAGATCGGCATTGACCGCGGTGAACGTGCCGGTCGACACGGCCGTGTCAGAGGCCGAGGCGGAGCTGCCCGGGTCGGTGGCCGACGTCGCTTCCACGATCGTGACCGACCGCTCTCCGAACGGCGTACCGAGCGGGACGGTCACTACCACTTCGATATCGAACGTGGAACCCGTGTCGGGAGACGGAAAGAGGTTGCCGGTGTCCGGCGTCCCGTTGCCGGTGGTGTCGACCAGCGCAAACCCGGTTGTGGCATTAAGGATGGTGACCGGCCAGCCAGCATCGTTTGTCCACGTAATGTCGAACGTGTCTTCCCGGTTGCCGATGTTGGTGACGGTCTGTTCGAAGACGACGTCCGAACCGGCCTTCCCGTATGAGGTCAGAATCGGCGCACCGACGACCGGGCCGTAGGTGGGGTTGGAGGCTCCGGCTTCGGCTGACTGGCGCGCAACGAATGTTTGAAGCTCCTCGGAACGCGCCCGTCCCCGGCTGACCCATTCGGCCACCACGGTGAGGCGCCGGTAGTCCTCGGCCTCGGAGTCGAGCGGGTTCTCGTCCACCCAAGTGACGTAGCGAGTGAGGGTGAAGGTGATGGTGTTGAACGACTCTGTGGTGACCTGGCTGGGGATACCCCCGGCCGCGTCTTCGATAACGACTTCCGCCCCGGTGCCCGGGTCGTAGCTGGTAGCGGGGAGGCGGCTGGGATCTGATGCCATCGGAAGCAGGGCCACCTGCTCGTACGACAAATCGCGTACGGACTCCACAACCTCAGCGGTGAGAGCGGCAGCTTGCTGCTCGAGCCTCCGCTCCTCAGCCGCCCGCAGGGCTGCCCCGATGGTCTGTCCGAGCGCGACGAAGATGAAGGTGGCGATGAGCAGCGCTATCGCTGCTTCGATCAGCGTGAAACCACTATCCCGGTGGTCGGATGTGTACATGCACAATCCATCGGCGGTGCCGGCTGGAAAGTGAAGGAGATACGGGTGTTATCTCAAGAAATGCCGAGGTGACTAGTCAGTCGACCGCACGCGGAAGGCGTCGTAGATGCCGTCCAGGGCATTCAACTCAGCGACAGCCCGTTCCAGCTGGCTCGGATCGGACAGCTCTAACTCGTATCTGAGGGTTGCCGTCCTCTCCGGGCTGACCACTGACGAGGACGAGAGGATGTTGGCGCCCAGGTCGGAAAGGACGGCCGTCACATCCCGCAGCAGACCGGGTCGGTCGAGTGATTCGACCTGGATCCACACGGCGAAGCTGGACTGGCCGGTAGTCGACCAGGCGACATCGATCATTCGCTCAGCCCGCTCCAAGAGGGACCCCACATTGGTGCAATCGGCCCGGTGGACTGAGACGCCGCCGCCAACGGTTACAAACCCGATGATGTCGTCGCCGGGGACCGGCCCGCAACACTGGGCGAAGCGGACCGCCAGGTCATCTTGTCCTTCCACCACGATCTCAGGTGAGCCGCGGCCGATGAAACGTGAGCGCGGGGGTAGGAGCTCGGTGTCGGTCGCTTCCTCGGGACGGGCGATCCTCAGCAGCCGGGCCACCACGGTGCCGGCCGACACATGGCCCTCGCCCACTGCCGCATACAACGAGTCGAGGTCCTGATAGCTGAGGTCGTGACCGACACTCTCGAGCACACGGTCCCGTTGATCGGCCGACAGCCCGAGGCCTTCGCGAGCCAGGGTGGCGTACACCTCGTCCCGGCCGGCCGAGAGTGCCTCCTCCCGGCGCTCGCGATTGAACCACTGGCGGATCTTGGCCGCCGCCCGCGAGGTCTGGGCGAACTTCAGCCAATCTCGGCTCGGGTGGGCGGATTGGGATCGGGACGTTGATATCTCAACGATGTCGCCCGATTTCAGGCGAGTGTTGAGCGCCACCAGCCGTCCATTGACCTTGGCTCCCACACACCGGTGGCCCACTTCGGTATGGATGGCGTAGGCGAAATCGACCGGGGTTGCCCCGGTCGGCAGCGTCACCACTTTGCCCTTGGGCGTGACGGCGAACACCTCGTCACGGTAGAGGTCGATCTTGAGGCCGGCCAGGAACTCCTCGGGATCTGCGAACGTGTCGCGTAAGAAGTGGATGTCGGCCATCCACGCCAAGTCTTCGGGAACGGCCCCCTCCTTGTAGCTCCAGTGGGCGGCCACTCCCCGCTCGGCCCGAGTGTGCATCTCGCGGGTGCGGATCTGTACCTCGAGGGGCTTGCCGGCCGGCCCGAGCACTGTGGTGTGCAGGCTCTGGTAGAGATTGAACTTGGGCATGGCGATGTAGTCCTTGAACCGGCCCTGGACGGGCGGCCACAGCGTGTGTACGACCCCGAGGGCGGCGTAGCAATCGGTGATGTCATCGGTGAGGATCCGAATGCCGATGAGGTCGTGGATCTGTTCAAAGGCATGGCCGGTCTCAATCATCTTCCGATAGATCGAATAGGCATGCTTGGGGCGGCCGGTCACTTCGGCCTTCACCCGGGCGTTGCCGAGAGCCGCCGAAACCTCCAGGGTGGCAGCCTCAATGACACCCTCCCGGGCGGGTGCTCGCTTGGCCAGCAGCTCGTTGATCTCGGTGTTGCGGCGGGGATGGAGAATGGCGAACGAGCGGTCCTCCATCTCGTGCTTGATCTCCTGCATCCCCAGCCGATGAGCCAGCGGGGCGTACACATCGACGGTCTCCTCGGCGATCCGCTGCTGCTTCTCCGGCGAGAACGGGCCAAGAGTGCGGACGTTGTGCAGCCGGTCGGCCAGCTTGATGACCAGTACCCGGACGTCTTCGGCCATCGCGATCACCATCTTGCGAATGGTGGCGGCTTGCGCCTCGTCCCGGTCGTCGAAGTCGACCCTGTCGAGCTTGGTGACTCCGTCGATCAGGTCGGCGACCTCTTGCCCAAAATCCGACCGGAGCTCATCGAGGTTCAGCTCGGTGTCCTCGACGGTGTCGTGCAAGATGGCGGCGGCCAGGGTTGGCTCGTCGAGTCCGTAGTCGGCGAGCAACTGGGTGACGGCCAGGGGATGGAAGATGAACGGTTCGCCGGTCTTGCGCACCTGACCCTCGTGCATGCGGTCGGCTACCTCGAAGGCCCGCTCGAGCACGTCGGTGGCCGCTTCGGGGTGCTGGTCGAGGTAGGACTCGAGCACGCGCTCGAAGGCGGCTCGAGGTGTCAGATCGGTGGTTGGCTCAGGGCTGCTCATACTGGACGAGCGAGATGAGGTCGTATCCCTCGAGCCGCTGGCGGCCGCCGAGAAACTCGAGTTCGACCATCACTCCGATCCCCACCACGGTCGCACCCAGCCGCTCCACCAGTTTGGCCGCCGTGATGGCCGTGCCACCGGTAGCGAGGACATCGTCGATGATGACTACCCGGTCACCAGCTTTGACGGCGTCCTTGTGAAGCTCGAGTGAGTCGGTGCCGTATTCGAGCTCGTAGTCCTCGCGGATGACGTCGTAGGGCAGCTTGCCGGGCTTGCGGATGGGAATGAACCCGGCCGCCAGGCTCAGAGCGATGGGGGCGGCGAATATGAAGCCACGGGATTCGATACCGGCGACCTCGGTGACTCCGGCGTCTCGATAGTGATCGACCAGCGCTCCCACCGCCACCTGCAGCCCGTTGTGGTCTCCCAGCAGCGGAGTGATGTCCTTGAAGACAATCCCCGGCTCTGGGAAATCGGGAATGTCACGGATGAGGTCGGTTAGTACTTTCACCTGACGAGTGTACCCCTCGGCGAGGGTGGGCTTCGCCCACCTAGCGCCGCTTTCGCTTGCCTTTCTTGGGCGGACGCGGTTTCGGCCCGGAGGCCGGCGCCGGCGGCCGCTCCGGCGACTGCTCTTTCGCCTTCTTCTTCGTCGCCGGCGGCGTATCCGGGCGGGCGGGGACAGCCGGGGCAGCCTTTTCTTCCAGTTCGGCCCATTCCGGCTCCGAGGCCTTCCAGGTCGCCAACAGCGGGGAAGCCACGAAGATCGACGAGTAGGTGCCGGCGGCCACGCCGACGAACAGCGCCAGCGCGAACTCACGCAGCGTTGTCGCCCCCAGCAGGAATGACCCGATGAACAGCAGGCTGCCCACGGGCAGCAGACTCGTCAACGACGTATTGAGCGATCGCATCAGCACCGTATTCATCGAGTCGTTGATGATCTGGTCTAGCGATCGCCGTCCTTCACTGATCTGGACGGTCTCGACGATCTTGTCGAATACCACCACCGTGTCGTAGAGCGAATATCCCAGGATGGTGAGGATGGCAACGACGGTGGAAGGCGTCACTTCGAAGGCGGTGATGGAATACACACCGGCGGTCAGCAACAGGTCGTGGAAGAGGGCGGTCAGGCCGGCCAGTGCCATCTTCCACTCGAATCGCCAGGCGATGAAGAGCGCGACCACGATCAGGAAGATCACCAGCGCCCGCACCGCCGACCGGGTGATCTCTTCGCCGAAGGCAGGTCCCACCGCGGTGACCGACGCGTCGTTGGCGGCCACGCCGGCCACTTCTGCCACCGCCGTGACTACCGACTCTTCGACCTGCGGGTCTTCGATGATTTCGGCCTGCACCCGAATCCCCTCCGACCCACCACTGGTGAGCTGGACCGTGGCTGCTTCCAGCCCGAAGGGACGGAGCACGTCACGAACGTCGGCGACAGTGGCGTTCGACTCGTTCGTTACCTCAATGACGGTGCCCCCCTCAAAGTCGACGCCCAGATTGAGGCCCCGCACGAGCAGCGAGCCAACCGACAGCGTGAGCAGGATGGCCGAGATGGTGAAGCCAATGCGCTTGCGTCCCACGAAGTCGAAGGTCGTCTCGTTGCGATAGAGGCGGGAAAGAACGCTCACGTGGTCCGCTCCCGCCCGGTCGTGCCGCGAATACTGAAGGCTCCCCCGTCACCGAGGCGGGTGCCGACCAGCAGGGCCACGGCATTGCGCGTGAAGAAGTAGGCAACAAACACGTCGATCAGTGTTGCCAGACCGAGGGCCAGAGCGAAGCCCTTCACCGGCCCGAGGGCCAGGAACCACAGGAGGATGGCGCCGGTGAAGGACACGGTGTCGGCGGTGAGGATGGTCTTGAAAGCCCGGCTGAAGCCCTCCTCCACTGCATCGTCTACCGTTCGCCCATGGCGGATCTCCTCCTTGATGCGCTCGAAATACACGATGTAGCTGTCGGAGGTGATGCCAACCGAGACGATGATTCCGGCGACACCCGCCAGGGTGAGGGTGAGGCCCTGGCTGGTCCCCAGGACCGAATAGGCGCCGATGACCAAGGAACCGAAAATGGACAGCCCCAGCACAGTGACGAGGCCGAGCACCCGGTAGTAGAACAGCATGGCCACCGCCACCAGTGCCAGGCCTCCGAAGCCCGCCACCAGGCCGGCGTTTAGCGAGTCGCGGCCGAGCGAAGCCGACACGAACTGCACCTGCTCCCGCTCGAGCACGATGGGCAGGGCGCCGAACTTGAGAACGATCTCCAGATCGCGCGCTTCTTGTTCAGGATCGGCGGCTCCCCCCAGAGTGATTTGGGCCCCGCCCGAGATCCCCACCGCCGGATCGACGGTGGCAGCCACTTGTGGTGCGGAGATCACCGTGCCGTCGAGCACGATGGCGAAACGACGGCGCGGGTCGCCGGGGGCGAAACTGGCCGCCAGGCGGGTAGCGGCCGTGAATTTGTCGTCGCCCGCACGGGTGAAGTCGAGAGAGACCACCCACTCAAACCCGCTGAACAGCGCCGAGGCGTCGGCGATGTCTGCTCCAACAGCAAAGGCACCGTCCACCAGGAGCGGGCCTTCCAATGGATCGATATTGGCGAGCGTGGCGGGTTGTGTCGGATCATCGTCAGAGGGATCAATCGGCTCATCGAGCGGTCCCAGTAATCCGTCGTTGATCACGGCTCGGAAAGACAGCTGGCCCGTCGACCCGATTGCCTCCAGGGCCCGCTCCCGGTCGGTCACACCCGGCAGCTGAACAACGATGTTGTTGTTGCCCGCCACCTGGATCACCGGTTCCTGAACGTTGCCGAGCGCCTCGATCCGCTTGCGCATCACATTGACGGCCTGATCAAGCTGTTCGCTTGAGGTGCCAGAGGGGGCCCGGAGGATCACCGAAGTACCACCTGCCAGGTCGAGGCCGAGCTTGGGAGTGGTATCGGTGGCAAACACGGCCGCCAGGCCACCCCAGCCAAGCAAGATCATCACCAGTACTGAGATGAGGCGCCGGGAACGGGTGGTCTGCTGGGGCTCGGCGTCGGTCGGCCGTCCCTCCTGCCAGGCGGTCATTCGGGCTCTACCCGGGCGGCCACGGCCGCCCGCACGAGTCGCAAGCGAGTGCCCTCAGTGCTGATCACGACGTGGATGTCGTCGAGGGATTCGACAGTGCCGACCACCCCTCCATAGGACCGGATCTCATCACCGACCTTCAGGGTCTCCAAGAACGCGTCACGCTCCCGTACCCGGCGGCGCTGCCGCAGGCTGCTGAATAGGAACAGCCCGCCGAAAATGACGACGATGAGCAACAGGCTGAAGGCGCCGTTGTTACTGCTTTCTGAAGCCTGGGCGATGAACATTGCGAGAGGAGCGTACTAAGCCAGTCGCCCGGCGGTGCGTTCTGTCAGGAACTGCTCGAAACGATCGGCCTCGATCGCCCGGCGGACCGACTCCATGAGCCGCATCGTGTAGCGGAGGTTGTGAATGCTGAGCAACCGTTGGGCGGACAGCTCTCCGGTCGATTTGAGATGTCGGAGGTAGGCCCGGCTGTAGCGAGCGCACGTCACACAGTCACACCCTTCTTCGAGCGGGCGGTCGTCCCCGGCGAACTCGGCTCGCTTGATGGAGTAGTCGCCGTGGGCGGTGAACACCTTGCCGTGCCTGGCTAGGCGGGTTGGCCAGACGCAATCGAACAGGTCGCACCCGCCTGCCACCGCTTGCAGCACTCCTTCGGTATCCCCCAGGCCCATGACGTAGCGCACTTTGTCGGCAGGGAGCTCGGCCACGGTGGCGGCGATGGCCCGGTTGCGGTCGGCGGGGCCCTCCCCCACCGACAGGCCCCCGATGCCGAAACCGGCGAATCCGAGCTCGGCGGTGGCGGCGGCGCTGCGGGAGCGGAGCTCGTGGTCGACGCCCCCCTGGACGATCCCAAAGAGGGCCTGGTCGGTACGGGTGGTTGCGGCCAGGGCCCGTTCACCCCACCGGAGCGTCCGCTCCATAGCTGCCTCCACCTGTGCCCGCTCCGCCGGGAGGCCGACCAACACGTCGAGCTGCATGGCGATGTCGGCCCCCAGAAATTCCTGAACGGCCACCGCATCCTCGGGACTGAGGAACACCGTGTCACCGTCGTAGGTGGACTTGAACGCCACCCCCTCTTCGGTGACGGCCGGCGCCAGCGAAAAGACCTGGTACCCGCCCGAGTCGGTGAGCATCGGGCGGTCCCAGGCCGCGAAGCGGTGCAAACCACCCTGGCCGTCGATGAGCTCGGCTCCCGGGCGCAGCATGAGGTGGTAGGTATTGGCCAGCATCATCTGGGCTCCGAGGCCCTCCAGATCGCCGCTGTCCAGCGAACGGACGGTGGCCCGAGTCCCGACCGGCATAAAGGCCGGAGTCTCCACCGACCCGTGAGGGGTGGAGAGCCGCCCCCGCCGGGCCTTCCCGCTCACCGACTGCGGCTCCCAGCTAACGCTCATCGTGCCTCCGGGATCAGCATGGCGTCCCCAAACGAGAGAAACCGGTAGCCCTCGGCCAGGGCATGGGCGTACACCTCGCGCCAGTTGGGGAGCATGGCTGCCAGCAGCACCAGCAGGCTGGAACGGGGCATGTGGAAGTTGGTGATGAGGGCATCGACCACCCGCAGACGGTATCCCGGCTGTACGAATAGGTCGGTCGATCCGCTCAGCTCCCCGGTGACGGCGGCGGACTCGAGGGTCCGCACCACGGTGGTGCCGACGGCGACGACCCTGCCTCCTCCGGACTGGGTCCGGGTGATGGCCTCCCAGGTGGCGGGGGGCACGGCGTAGTGCTCGGAGTGCATGACGTGCTGTTCGATCGAAGGTGCCGTGATCGGACGGAACGTGTCGAGTCCGATGTCGAGAAACACATCGGCCACGGCAACTCCCCGATGATCGAGGCGCCCGAGAAGAGCCGGGGTGAAGTGCAGTCCGGCAGTGGGAGCGGCTGCCGAACCAACCTCTGTGGCATAGACCGTCTGGTATCGCTCGGCGTCACTCGGACCCTCTTCCACATACGGCGGATAGGGAACGGTCCCCACCGCGCCGATGACCTCTTCAACGTCGGCGGTCACCGACGTCTCGAGCCGGACCCGGACTTGCCCGTCCTCAGCCGGGGTGATGACCTCGGCTCGTAGCTCACCGAAATCGAGCTTCATCCCCGGCTTGAGTTTGCGGGCCGGCTTGGCCAAGGCCGTCCACTCATCACCCCGGCGGTCGAGCAGCAGCAGCTCGACCGCCCCTCCTGTAGGACGGACTCCGCGCAACCGCGCTGCCCGCACCCGGGTGGCATTGCGAACGAGCAGATCGCCCGGCCCCAGGTATTCAGTCAAGGCGGCGAATGTTGTGTCGACCAGCGGGGCAGCCACCACCAGTAACCGCGAGGCATCGCGGGGCTCGGCCGGCTGCTGAGCGATGGCAGTCGCCGGCAGCTCGTAGTCGAAGTCTTCGGAACGCATGGCGTGCAGGGTAGAGAACGAAGGCGCCGGCCTGAGAGAGGCTCGACTCAGAGGAGGGTGGCTTGACCCGGTTCCGGGGGAATGATCCCGAGGTGCCGGTAGGCCGACTCCGTCGCCACCCGGCCACGGGCCGTGCGCTTGAGGAAGCCGGCTTGGAGCAGGTAAGGCTCATAGGCGTCCTCTACCGATTCCGGTTCCTCGCCGACCACGATCGCCAGCGTCGTGAGCCCCACCGGCCCACCGTTGAACTTCTCGATGACCGCCGACAGGATCGCCCGGTCGACGGCGTCGAGCCCGGCATCGTCGACTTCGAAGGCCTTCAACCCGAGGTCCGACGTCGCCTCGTCGATATGTCCATCTCCCCGGACCATGGCGTAGTCACGAACCCGTCGCAACAGCCGGTTGGCGATGCGCGGGGTTCCCCGACTCCGGCCGGCGATGAGCTCGGCTCCGGCCTCGGTGATTTCGACTTCGAGAATCGAGGCCGTCCGAAGCACGATCTGCAGCAGGTCCTCCGGCGGGTAGTAGTCGAGCCGGTCGACGAACCCGAAGCGATCACGGAGCGGCGAGGACACCCGGCCAAGCCTGGTGGTGGCGCCGACCAGAGTGAAACGGGGAAGATCGAGTCGGATGCTGCGAGCAGCCGGGCCCTTCCCAACCACGATGTCGAGGGCGAAATCTTCAATGGCGGGATAGAGCACCTCCTCGACCGTTCGGGGCAGACGGTGGATCTCATCGATGAACAGAACGTCGCCCCGGTCCAGGTTGGTGATCACCGCGGCCAGGTCGCCGGGGCGCTCCAACGCCGGCCCGGAAGTGATTCTGAATTGGGCGCCCATGGTGTGGGCGAGGATCCCGGCCAGGGTGGTCTTGCCCAATCCCGGAGGCCCGGACAGCAACACGTGATCGAGGGCCTCGTCGCGACCCTTGGAAGCCTCAATCAGGATGCGCAGGCGTTCCTTCAGCGGCTCCTGCCCAATGAACTCATCGAGTTCCCGGGGACGGATCCCCGATTCGAACGCTTCCTCTTCGGGGAGGGTCGGGCCCGATAGCAGGCCTTCTTCTCTCATGTCCGGCCCAGTGACTGGAGAGCCTGCTGCAGCAGCTCCTCAGTGCTGGTGTCGGCTGCCAGATCGCGAAGTGCCTCTCGGATCTCCGGTGCGCCAAAGCCGAGCGCCTCGAGGGCGGCCCGAACCTCGGCCAATCCGCCACCATCGGTTGGCAGCTCGCCGTCACCCAGCTCGAGCCGGGGACGAAGCTCGAGGATGAGTTTCTGGGCGGTGCGTTTGCCAACTCCGGAGACGGCTTCGAGAGCGGCCACGTCGTCGGCACCCACCGCCCGGCGCAGTTCGGCCGGAGGTAGCGTGGCGAGGATCGCCATGGCCAGCTTGGGGCCGACACCACTAGCTCCCAACAGCACCCGGAAGATGTCTCGCTCGGCCTCGGACAGGAACCCGTACAACGCCTGATGATCTTCCCGCACGTGCAGGTGCGTGTGGATCACCGCTTCCTCCCCGAGGGGCGGCAGATCGGCGAGCCCGCGGGGGGTGATCGCCACTTCATAGCCGAGGCCGCCCGCTTCCAGAATGACAACCCCGGGAGCTCGATGGACCACGATGCCGCGTACCCGACCGATCATTGGACAGTCCCAGCTTGTTGGAGGTGCTCCATTGTGGCCCCACCTTGCAGATGACAGAGGGCAATGGCAAGTGCGTCGGCGGCATCGGCCGGCTCGGGCTTGGCCGCCAGCCGCAATCGGGAGGCCACGATGTAGCGGATCTGGTCTTTGGTGGCCCGGCCGTAGCCGGCCACGGCCGCCTTCACCGCCGATGGTGAATACTCGAACACCGGGATGTCGGCCTGGGCCGCCACCAACAAGGCGACGCCCGAGGCCCGGCCGACCGATATGGCGGTTTGCAGGTTGCGGTTGGTGAACACCTGCTCGATCGCCATGACCTGTGGTGCATGCTCGGCAACGACTGCCGACAAGTCACGATGCAGCTCTCCGAGGCGGCTGGCGATGGGCTGCTGGCGGTCGGTCCGGACTACGCCGGCGGTGATCGCCCGCTCACCGGCCGGCGTTTTCTCCACGACGGCGTAGCCGCAGACGGCCAGGCCGGGGTCGATACCAAGAACGAACATATGTTTGGGAGCATAGAGGGCTGGTGCGACACGGCCAAGGAACCAGTGGAAAAGCCCTCAAACCCCCCACGCTCCGTGACGAAACAAGAAGCACGATGTGTACCGAGGATTGTGGCAGGCTCCAACCGCCGGACGAGCGGGAGTTGATCGAAGCCTTCGAGATCGCCGTCAACGACGCCTTTGCCTTCCTCGGGCCCGAGCACCAGCTGGAGCCCAGCTCCATGGCGGTTTTCGACACCAGGGAGTCTGGTACGCAACGGATCGATCCCGCCGACGCCACCTACCCGTTCCTGGCCATTCAGGAACTCACCGGCGCCGGTCCCCCGGTTCGCATCACCTACGGAGAGCGGTCGTACCACCTGGGGGTCGAGGTGGGAGCCAATGGGTCGGGATACCACTCGTTGGAGAACTGGCTGACCGCGCTCGACGTCCCCTCCGAGCCGCGCCACGACTCAGGTGTGAGCACGCCCACCGCCCTCGCCCGCCACGCACGTGGCTTGGCCAAAATCCTTCGAGACCATTTCGGAGCGATCCGCGCAGCCGGGCCTGAGGTAGTCGGCCGGCTCGGCCAAGCCGCCCCCCTCCATCGCACCCGGGAAGAAGCCAACCGGGCCTTCGCCGATGGGGACTATGCGACCTACCTGCGGTTGCTCGAGCCCCACGCAGACGAACTGACGGCCACCGAGCAGCGCAAGCTCAAGTTCGCAAGCGACAAAGACTCGGGCGGCAGGGTTGCCTAGGCGGCCGGCGGCTCACAGCACCTCGGCCATGACCTCGTCGGAGATGTCGAAGTTGCCAAACACGGCTTGCACGTCGTCGAGATCGTCCAGCAGGTCGACCAGGCGGAGGAGCTTGGGGGCCGTGGCGCCGTCGACCGGGACGGTGACCGACGGCAGTTGGGTCAGCTCGGCGTCGTCGATGGTGACACCGGCCGCCTCGAGAGCCGCCCGGACTGTTGGCAGCTCGGCGGGGGCGGTGACGATCTCCCATTGGTCCCCCGACGGCCGTACATCGTCGGCGCCGCCATCGAGAGCGGCCAGCATGACGTCATCTTCGGGGCCGGTCGCCAGAATGTATCCCTGCTGAGTGAAGAGGTAGGCCACCGAGCCGGGTTCGCCCAGGCTGCCGCCGTTGCGAGTGAAGGTTGAACGAACATCGGCCGCCGCCCGGTTGCGATTATCCGTGAGGATCTGGACGTACAGGGCCACTCCCCCGGGCGCGTACCCCTCGTACCAGATCTCCTCATAGGTAACACCCTCCATCTCGCCCGTGCCGCGCTTGATGGCCCGTTCGATGTTGTCGGCGGGCACGCTGGCGTCTTTGGCCTTCTGGATGGCAGTGGCCAGCGAGGCATTTCCCGTCGGGTCCCCGCCGCCCTCGCGGGCGGTGATCTCAATGGCCTTGACAAGCTTGCCGAACAGCTTCCCCCGCTTGGAGTCCTTGGCAGCTTTCTTGTGCTTGATCGAGTGCCATTTGGAATGACCCGACATCAGCCCTCTCCTCTCAGGATCAGTTCGTGGATCCGGGTTTCGCCCGTGAGCTCCGGGTGAAAGGAGGTTGCCACGATGTTGCCCTGTCGCACCATGACCGGATCCTCGCCGACCGCAGCCAGGACCTCAACCTCTGCGCCCACTTTGGCAACCACCGGTGCGCGAATGAACACGGCGTGCACCGGGTCGGCCAGCCCGCTCACGTCGAGGTCGGCCTCGAAGGAGTCGACTTGTGTGCCGAAGGCGTTGCGCTCGACCACCACGTCGAGCAGCCCCAGGTGGATCTGGCTGGGGCCAGTCGTGGCGGTGGCGAGAAAAATAAGACCAGCACAGGTGCCGAGCGTGGGAGTGCCGAGGCGGACCACTTCCCGCAGCGGCTCGAGGAGTTCGAAGCGTTCGGCCAGCTTGCCAATGGTGGTCGATTCCCCGCCGGGGATCACCAGAGCGTCGATGCCTCGCAGGGCGTCGGCGTGGCGCACCAGCACCGGCTCGGCCCCCATGCCGGTGAGGAGGTCGGCGTGCTCGCGGAAGTCGCCCTGGAGGGCGAGAACGCCAACCCGCATCCGGCTACCAGCCCCGGCCAGCCAGACGGTCGCCTTCGTCGAGGTCCCGCACTCCGATACCCACCATCGGCTCGCCCAGGTCGCGAGAGACTTTGGCAATGATCGAGGAGTCCTCGTAATAGGTGGTGGCCTCGACGATCGCCTTGGCACGTACGGCTGGATCGCCGCTCTTGAAGATGCCCGACCCGACAAATACACCGTCGACGCCGAGTTGCATCATGAGCGCCGCGTCGGCCGGGGTGGCGATCCCACCGGCCGCGAAGTTGACGACGGGCAGCTTGCCGGTTTCGGCGACTTCCTGAACCAGGTCGAACGGTGCGCCCAGGTCGCGGGCGGTCGACATGAGCTCCTCGTGCTTCATGGTCGTGAGCTTCTGCATTTGTCCGTTGATCGTTCGGAAGTGACGGACCGCTTCCACCACATAGCCGGTGCCGGCTTCGCCTTTGGTGCGGATCATGGCGGCACCCTCACCGATGCGGCGGAGGGCCTCGCCCAGGTTGCGGGCCCCACACACGAACGGAGCCGTAAACGCCCACTTATCGATGTGGTGTTCCTCGTCGGCCGGAGTCAAAACTTCGCTCTCGTCGATGTAATCAACGCCGAGCGACTGAAGTACCTGGGCCTCGACGAAGTGGCCGATGCGAGCCTTGGCCATCACCGGGATGGTGACGGCGGCCTGAATGCGTTCGATCATGCCCGGGTCGGACATGCGGGCTACTCCGCCGTCGGCCCGGATGTCGGCCGGCACTCGTTCGAGGGCCATAACCGCCACAGCCCCTGCTTCCTCGGCGATGCGGGCTTGATCGGCGTCGACGACGTCCATAATCACGCCGCCCTTGAGCATTTCCGCCAACCCGCGCTTGACCCGGTCTGTTCCTGTGTCCATCCTCGAATTGTAGCCGTTGGCCGGCGTTGGGCCACGCCTACCGGCCAATCACTCCCAGCCGAGCGAACCGGTCGTCGGTGTGAAGTGGATCCAGGTGCGGCCGGGCGCCAGGGGGATGACGTCGCCGGCTTCATTCAGGAACGTGAAGAAATCGTCCTCAGTGTCCCGGTGCCATTCGGCGGGGAACGCCAGCCCGTCTCGGATGACTGCGGCCTCCCCCGAGCCGGTGACTTCGTAGTCGGGCACCGGCGAGCCGGCCGCATCGACCCGACCGGTGGAAATCTGGCGGACGAAGACGACCACGATCGAATCTGCCGAGATCTCGACCCCGTCGGCATCAACCGAAGCCTCCCCGTCCTGGAACCGGAAGTAGCGGCCGTGATCGAAGGTCCACGAGAACTGGTTGCGACTCGACATCCGCACCTCGATCTCCCTGGCAGTCTCGCCGCCCTCGGCCGGCTTGGAGTCGAACTCGAGCAGTGGCTCCACCGTCCCCTCCCAGTCGAGGTCGGGGAGGTCCTCGGTGTCAAACATGAGGTCGTAGACGGACGGCCGGCCCCGCTCGCGGTAGTAGCCGGTTATCCGGCCGTCACTTTCGTCGACCGCCACTTTGGCAATGTCGCGTCGCACCGCCGGCTGGCCGCCGCTGCTGAGCAATCGGGCATCAAACGGGCCGATGAGCTTGGGATCGACCTCCCGCAGGCTTCGCACCGGGCCAACAGTTTCTGGATACTCGGTCTGGAACACCGCCAGCCATCGGCCGATCCCACCTTCCACCAGCACCTCCATCACCAGGTCGGCCTGGTTGACCCCGGCCTGAGGACGGCCTTTGTCGGCGTTGGACAGTTTGACGATCAATACCTGCTGGTCGGAGACGGTGCCCTTGACTCCGGTCAGCGGGGCTGTGGGACGGGTGTCAACGGTGGTGGTGGTTGTTGAAGACGTGGTGGTGGTCGTCGGCGGCAGCGTGGTTGTGGTGGTGGAGTCGGGAACCTGCGCGCTGGTGATCGTTACCGGGTCGGGCGCGGCAGCAGCTCCGCTGCAGGCGGCGGCGACCAGGGCGATCGGCAATAGGACGAGGGGAAGTCTCACGGTGGATCCAGAAGTCTATGTGCGGAAGTTTTCGACTGCATCCGAATAGACCTTGAGGTAGTCGGCCACTACCTGATGCCGGTCGAACGCCTTGACTCGTTCCCGGGCCCGTCGCTGGTATTCGGCACGGGCCGTGCCATCGCGCAATATCGTCTCGAGCGCCCGATGCAACGCAGCCGCGTCTCCCGGCTCCACGTAGAGGGCGGCATCCTCGGCGACAAACCGGAACGCCGGCAGACCCGAGGCCACGATGGCACAGCCGGAGGCCATCGCTTCCAGGAGCACGAGCCCGAAACTCTCGCCCCCGGTGTTGGGAGCAACGAACACGGAGGCATTGCCCAGCTCATGGCGTTTGGTCGCATCGTCGACCGGTCCGGCGAAGTGCACGCCATCTTGCGCCTGGCGGCTTGATCCCATCACCAGCAACTCTGCCTCGGGAAGCACCTTGCGGACCCGCCCAAAAGCCTCGAGGAGGATGTCCAGGCCCTTGCGGGGCTCGTCTCGCCCCAGGAAGGCCACCCGGAGAGGATCCTTCTCCCTTGGCCCACCATAGGGCCCAATGTCGATGGTGTTGGGGATGATCCGGGGCCGACCGACGATGGCAGTGACGGCCTCGGCTGCCACCGGGCTGACGGCTACCGAAATCGCTAAATTGGCGCCCAGCTTCCGCCATTGCCTGCGGGCGATTCCATACAGGAGGCGAACACCCCGCCCGGGATCGGCATGGAATGTGCCGACTTTGGCGACCCCCGGTACCCGGAGGGCGGCCACCGAAACGGCCGGCACGAACGGTTCATGAATGTGGACGACGTCGGCACCGGCCACCGCCTCGGTCACCGCCGCCGAAGTGCCCGGCGCCAATCGGATGGGCGCCACGGAACGATTGGTGCGCACCTTGGTCGTCCGCCCGAGGTACCTGGTGCCGTCCGGCCCTCCCGAGGACCCGGGAGCCACCAGCCAAGCGTCGTGGCCCTCCTCCCGCAGCCAGCCGACAAGCGAGCGAGCTTGATCTTGCACGCCCCCCGGATGGTCGAGCGAATAGGGCGAGACCATGGCGATCTTCATGGAGCACCATCGGATGGCCACAGCGGCTGGAGGAGATGCCATTGGGTGGGCTCCGCCCGGATGAAATCTTCGAAATGGGCGGCCAATTCCTGGGCCATATCCTCAACCGAGCCGGTTGCTTCGAGCGGGGGACGGACAACGAATCGATGACCCCGGCCGGATTGGAAGTAGGTGGCGACCGGCAGCACCGGCGCCCCCGTCCGCCGGGCGAGCACAAACGGTCCCGCCGGAAACGTGGTCTCCTCCCCGAAGAACTTCACCTTCACGCCCCGGCCGGACAGGTCCCGATCTGACGGAAGCGCCAGGGCCCGGCCGTTTTGCAGATGCTTGAGCAGCTCGGTGGATGCCCCGGCCTTGACCAGGACCACGTCGATGCCGAACATCGCCCGCTGGGTGATGAACCACTCGCTGATGCGGGGGTTGGGCAGCGACTCGGCCGCCGCCACGAGATCCACCCCGAGGCGGGCGCCCTCCATGCCGGCGGCCTCCCAATTGCCGAGATGGGGAAGGGCCAGGACCATTCCCTGGTGGCGGTGGGCGAGGATGATGTCTTCACCTTCGATATCGGTGTGGGCGGCCATGTCTGCCAATCGTCTGGGCCGAACCCAGAACGTTTCTGCCCAATAGCGCCCGTAGGAGGCGAAGGCCCGGCGAGCCATCCGGGGGCCGTCGATGTCGGGCCCGGCTACCCGCTGCATGTGGCGGATAGACATGCGGCGGCGGTCCCCGGCGACGAAGGACGCCAACCAGCCGAGGGCCTGCCCGGAGCGACGCATGGCCGGCTCGGGCAGCAGGCCAAACAGGCCAGACAGCACCCGGTAGAGGAGATATCCGGGCAGGTGCTTGGCGGCGGTCACTTCAAGCCCGACCATGCCTTAGCGAAACGCTGGCCGACGGTGATCGAGGTGAGCGCCACCATGGGCCACAGCATGATCTCGGCGCCGTACCAGCCGAGCCCAACGGGAAGGATCAGGATACAGAACAGAATGATCCGTTCGGCCCGGCCCATGAGGCCGCCCATCCCGTCCAGTCCCTCCGCTTCGGCCCTGGAGCGGATGTAGGGAATGAGCATTGAGTTGCCGAGCGAGATGACCGTGAGCACTACCAGCAGGGAATCGCCGGCCACCAGCCACGCCACGCCGGAGAACATGGCCAACTCCCCCACCCGATCCGAAATCGTATCCAGGAACGCCCCGCGAGACGAGGCGGTCCCGGTCATCCGGGCCACGGTCCCGTCGACACCGTCGATTGCCCCACCGAGACCAATCACCAAGGCGCCCGTCACGGTGTGCCCATTGGCAAGGATCACCGAACCGGCCACCGTCACGACGAGCCCCAGCATGGTCACCATCGAGGCGGTCACCCTCAGGCGCACCAAGACCTTGCCGATTGGGCTCACCACATGCTTCATGAGCCAGGAACGGCCCCGTTGATCGATCATCTCCACCTCTGGGAAGGAAGGCTGCCTCGTTAGTATTGCTCACGCGCGACCAAACGTCTTGTCGTGCCAGGGAGTCCGAGGAGCAGCCCATGTTCAACACGTCAGACGGCGAGGTGACCCTCTCGAGCGGCGAGAAGACCGTCAGGTTTCCTACCGTTACCGGCACCGAGGGCGACGTCGGTATCGATATCAGCAAGCTACGGGCCGACCACAAGCGCATCACGCTCGATTATGGATTCGCCAACACCGCGGCCTGCCGCAGTTCCGTCACGTTTGTAAACGGTGACACCGGGGAGCTTCGGTATCGCGGCTACCGCATCGAGGATCTGGCGGCCCAGGCGTCGTTTCCTGAGGTGGCCTTCTTGTTAATGAACGGCGAACTGCCGACCAAAGCCGAGCTTGAGGAATACGAGAGCGAGCTCAGCGGTCACACCCTGCTCAATGAGGAAATGAAGCGCATGTTCGACGCCTTCCCCCGCGGCGCCCATCCCATGGGGATCCTGTCGGCGGCCACCGCCGCCATGTCGACCTTCTACGAGCGATATCACAACCCCCGCGACGCGGAATCTGTAAAGGAGTCGACCATCCGCTTGATGGCCAAGCTCCCAACCGTGGCCGCCTTCGCCTACAAGAAGTCGATCGGTCAGCCGTACATGTACCCGCGCAACGACCTCGACTATTCGTCGAATTTCCTGCAGATGATGTTTGGCCTGCCGGTCGAGCCCTACGAGATCGATCCGGTGGTTGCCCGGGCCCTCGACGTCCTTCTCATCCTCCACGCCGACCACGAACAGAACTGTTCGACCTCGACCGTGCGCCTCGTCGGGTCATCGGAGGCGAACCTGTTCGCATCAGTGGCCGGCGGCATGAACGCCTTGTGGGGACCGCTGCACGGCGGTGCCAACTCCGCCGTTATCGCCATGCTCAGCGAGATCGACGAGGACGGTGGCGACGTCGACAAGTATGTGGCCCGGGCCAAAGACAAGGAAGATCCCTTCCGCCTCATGGGCTTCGGACACCGGGTGTACAAGAATTTCGACCCCCGGGCCAAGATCCTCAAAGAGTTCGCATCCGATGTACTCGAGCGACTGGGAGTCAACGATCCACTCCTCGAAATAGCCCTCAAACTCGAAGAGCATGCTCTCACCGATGACTACTTCATCGAGCGCAAGCTCTATCCAAACGTTGACTTCTACTCAGGGATGATTTTCCGATCACTCGGGTTCCCGGTTCGGATGTTCACGGTGCTCTTCGCCATTGGCCGTCTTCCGGGCTGGATGGCCCATTGGAAAGAGATGATCGAAGACCCCAATACCCGCATCGGCCGCCCCCGCCAGGTGTACGCCGGCCACACGGAGCGAGACTACGTAGCCACCGGAGACCGGTAGGCCCTTCAGTCGGGGTTGTCCTCCACCAGGACGTCCTTCACCGCGCCCGTCACTCCATCGACCCGGACAAGTCCCCGTTGGGTTGGCGGGTCGTCGGCTGAGAAAACCAGCACATTCCACACGGGTCGGGATCGCCAGCCCTCGAAGCCGACCGCAGCCGATGCGTGGCCCACCACGAATTCGGTATGACGGTTGGCGATCGCCAAGGCCTCAGTGTCGGCGACCTTCAAGTCGAAGGCGGCCAGGAAGTGATAGACACCAATCGCTATCAGTGTCCCAACGATCAGCCACATTCCGGTAGGAAGTCCGGCGGCAATTGCCAGACCGACGAGAACCGCTCCACCCAGGTAATAGGCCCCGGCCCGGCGGCGGCGGGTGAGATTGGGGACCGTATAAAGACCAAGGAGCGAAGCGTCGAGGTCTTCGGGCAGGCCTTCCGCCGCCGCCACCTCGTCGGGAACCTCAATCCCCTGTGTTCCCGGCAGCTTCCGCGAACCGCGGTGTTCGCCTTCCATCAGCTCAAACCGCTCTCGGCGTCCTGCAGGGCATCGTGAATTGCGTCGGCCTCAACCGGGAGGTTGCCCCGATTGCGGTGCCAGCGGTCCCACAACACGAGCAGGGAGGGAAGCACAAAAACGGCGCCGATCATGGCCGTAACGATCGACCAGAACGTGACTTCACCAAACTGCTGGAACGGCTTCAACGTCGAGGTGATGAGGACCCCGAAGCCCGCCGCAGTGGTGAAGGCCGATCCCGCCAGAGCTCCCCCGGTGTGAGTCGTCGTCGATCTGATCGCTTCCTCTGGAGTGGCGTACCGCAGCCGGTCCTCCTGGTAGCGGTGGGTGATATGAATCGTATACGGCACGCCAATCCCGATGGCCAGGTTGGCGATGATGGCGGTAACCGGGTTGAACGGGATGCCCCGCACCGCCATCACACCAAACACCAACAGCACGATGAATGCCACCGGCGCGATCGTCACCAGCCCCAGGCCCGGCCGACGGGCCTCAAACCAGAAGTTGATAACCAGGATGAGCCCCGCCACCGCCACGGTGAGGAACAGCGAAGACAGCTGGGAGTCCCGCAGCGACTCGGCTACCCCCTGGCTGACGATGTTCTGGTTGGTCGCCACGGTCGTGGCCCCGGCATCTCGCACCGGTTGGAAGGCAGCCTGCAGATCGTCTTTGAGCGTTAGGGCACCGGCCTCGCCGGCCTGGGTCGAAACACCGAAGTCGACGTACCGGAACGACCCGTCGACCTCGGCGACCACCCGTCGCATCGGGTCACCGGCGGCTTCCTCCGCCAGCCGGTAGAGGGCGGCCACGTCTGTGCCGGAAGCCACCGTCAAATCGGCCTGCAGGCCGGCCACCACGGCCGCCGAGGCAAAGGTGGCGTCGTAGACCTCGGGGTCGCCGCCGTCCTCCGGTGGCGTCGTCAGCTGGGCAATCACCGACACCGGTGACTCGGCGGCCGCTCGCTCGCCGAACTGAACGACATCGGGCGTCGACCGGAGGTTCCCCCAGGCCGCCACGAGTGCGTTGTGGACCTCCGGCGTGCCGACATCGCCTTCGATGATCACTTCCGTCTCCTCGCCGAACCCGCCGGAGAACTCCTCGGTAATGACGTTGAAGGTCTCCAGCGCCGGATCGCCCTCCGGCAGGAAGTCGGTGAAACTGAACTCCGTGTTGAGCTGCGTGTAGCCGTACCCGCCACCGATCGCCAGAAGGATCGCAACCACCAGGGTCGCCACCGGGACCCTCTGGGCCAGGATCGATGAAGCTCCCATGAGCTTGGGCAGGAGCCGCTCGCCCTGATAGCCAAACGCTTCGCGGGGAAGACGGTCGGTGGGCTCGGCCCGTCGGTCGAGCAAGACCCGGATGGACGGCACAACCGTCAGCATGAGGAAAAAGGCGGAGGTGATGCCGACGGCCGCCAGGATGCCGAAGTCGGCAATGGCCGTGATCGGATTGACCACATTGGTGAGGAATCCGACCGACGTCGTCACGGTGGCGAGCACGAGGGCGATCCCGACAGTCTGAGTGGCCCGGCTGGCCGCTTCAGCCACCGATTTGCCGTCCCCGAGCTCTTCGCGATACCGGCTGGTCATGTGGATGGCGTAGTCGACACCCAGCCCGATCAGGAGAATCGGGATGATCTGGAGGATCTCGCTGAAGTCTCCGATGAGGCCGGCGTACTTGGGGCCGAGCAGCACCCCGATGCCGTTCATCCAGGTGATCGACATGACGATGACGAGCATCGTCACCGCCATGTCGGCCAGCGAGCGCCGGCCCGACATCCACCTGGTCATGCGCTCGCGAGGGGTAACCCAATACACGAACAGGAGAATGACCACGATGATGAGAAAGGCCGTGGCGAAGAGGCGGCCGATCTCAGACTCGAACTCGTCCTGGTTGGCGAACAAGAGGGCGAAGCTGAAGGCGTCCCCGTCGGTAGCCACGGTAGGAGCAGCCTCGACCGCAGCCGCCATGTCGACCTCAAGGTCCTGAAGGATCGTCTGATCCGGGTCGTCCAGGTCGGCAACGTTGAGAAACGCCACCATGAGCCCCCGGTCGGCCGTCGGTTCAGCCAGGTCGGAACCGGCGGCCAGCAATCCGGCGAAGAGGTCCGCCAACTCGGGCTGGGTTTCGGTGAGGGCAGTCCGGAAGGCGTCTTTCACCTCGGCGTCGGTGACGTCGGCCAGGAGGGTCTCGAACGCCACGCCCTCTTCCTCCGCCCGTTCTTGGAGGCTCTGGACGACGGGATCGAAGTAGCCGACGATGTCGCCGCCCGGTCGGTCCTTGAGGAGGATGCTGACGTCGCTCGTCTCAATCGCCTGCTGGATGAGCACGTAGTCGCGCAAGCCGTCGGCGGTGAGCAGGTCGGCGTCCCGTGCCGATACGACGACCTGGACCGGCTCCTCACTGTTGTCTGAGAAGAACTCGGAGATCGTGTCGAGGGCCCGGAATTCGGGCGAATCTGGCGAGAAGCCCTCGTTGCCCGACGCCATTTCCTGCTGGGAGATGAAACTCCCAAAGAAGATGGTGACGACCAGGGCGCCGGCCAGGACACCCCATGGCCGGCGGCGTACCGAGGCTGACAGTAGGTTGACGAGACGTTTCACGGTTCTCTCCTGGGCGGCAGCTGCCGCCCTGCAAGGCGATTGGGGCCGGCCGAGCCTAGGTCAGATCGGCATCCATACAAGTCCCTCACGACCCGAGGGCGGTGCGCAGTCTCCCCCACGTGTCTCGCAAGGGCTCGGGGAGTATCCGGGCGTTGGCAGTGGCCGTCATGAAGTTGGCGTCGCCATCCCAGCGCGGAACTACATGCAGGTGGAAGTGTCCCAGCACGCCCGCGCCGCCGGCCCGTCCTTGATTGACTCCGAGGTTGTAGCCATGGGGCTCCACTACAGAATCCAGGGCGGCCTGGCTGCGGGTCAGCAGACGCCAGAGATCGCCCTGCTCCTCCCGTATGAAGTCGGCGGCGGTAGCGATGTGACGGTACGGGGTGATCATGAGGTGACCGCTGGTGTACGGGTAGAGATTGAGCACGGAGTAGGCGTGTTCGCCGCGCTCCAGCAGATAGGTTGTCTCGTCCTCGCCGGAGGGGAGCTCGCAGAACAGACAGGCATCAGAAGCCGGCTCGGTTTGCACCTCTGCCATATAGGCCGACCGCCAGCCCGCCCACAACACGTCCATTAGCGGGGCGGAGCGCACAGCTCGACGAGCCGACTGCCGGCGTCGGCGACCGCCACGCCGCGTTCCTCCCCCTCGTCGTCGCGCAGGCGCAGACCGACCGTGTGGTGTTCGAGATCGTCGTCACCCACGACCAGCACCGCCGGTGTCTTGGCCGTGATCGCCCGTCGCACCTTTTCGCCGAGTGTGTCGTCATGGTCGTCGACCTCCACTCGCAGTCCCAGTTTCTCGAGCTCGGCTGCCACCCCGGCCGCGTATTGGTTGTGGCGATCGGCCACCGGGAGGATGGCGGCCTGCACCGGGGCCAGCCAGCCGGGGAAGGCCCCCGCATAGTGCTCGATCAGCACCCCCATGAAGCGTTCGATCGAGCCGAGGAGGGCACGGTGGATCATCACCGGTCGCTCCCGGGTGTTTTCGGTGGTGTTGAATTCCAGCTGGAAGTTCTCCGGCTGGGCGAAATCCACCTGAATGGTCGAGAGCTGCCAACGCCGTCCAATGGCATCCCGCACATGGACATCGATCTTGGGTCCGTAGAAGGCCCCTTCCCCCTCGGCAATCTCATACGGTATGTCGGCTTTGTCGAGCGACGATTGGAGCGCCACGGTCGCCCGATCCCACAGCTCCGGGTCTCCAATGGCCTTGTCGGGCCGGGTGGACAGGTCGGCTTCAAACTCCTGGAAGCCGAAGTCGCGCAGCACCATCAACGTGAAGTCGAGCAGCGCCTGCAGCTCATCGGGCAGCTGAGACTCCATGGCGAAGATGTGGCTGTCATCCACTGTGAAGCCCCGGATTCTTAACAGGCCGTGCAGCACGCCCGAGCGTTCATACCGGTAGACCGTTCCCAGTTCGAACAGTCGCAGTGGCAGCTCCCGGTAGCTGCGGGCCCGACTCCCATATATGAGGATGTGGAACGGGCAGTTCATCGGCTTGACGTAGTAGTCCTGGCCGTGGTCGAGCTCCATAGCCGGATACATGCCGTCCGAATAGAAGTTGAGGTGCCCCGAGGTCTCCCACAGGTTGCCCTTGGCGACATGGGGCGTGGCCACGATTTCATAGCCATGGGCCAGGTGGGTATTGCGGCTGTAATCCTCAACGATCTTGCGGACCAGCGCTCCCTTGGGGTGCCAGAGGGCAAGACCCGAGCCGAGCTCGGGCGGGAACGAGAACAGATCCAGGGCGGTGCCGAGCTTGCGATGGTCGCGCTTGTCGGCCTCTTCGAGGCGTTCGAGGTAGGCCTGCAGTGCCTTGCGGCTCTCCCAGGCGGTGCCGTAGATGCGCTGCAACTGGGGGTTGTTCTCGTCGCCGCGCCAATACGCTCCGGCACTGCGCAGCAGCACCGCGGCAGGAATGAAGCCGGTCGAGCGCACATGGGGTCCCCGACACAGGTCAACGAAGTCGCGATTGCGGTAGACGGTGATCACCCCGTCCCCCACCCCCTGGCTGGCCTCGCCGTCGGTGATGATTTCCTTCTTGAACTGCTGGTCGGCAAACAGTTCCAAGCCTGCTGCCTGGTCGATGACCTCGCGCTCGAAGGGCTGGTCTTCCTTGATGATCTCCTGCATCCGGGCGTCGAGTTGCTCGACGTCGTCAGGCGTGAACGGACGACCGATGTCGAAGTCGTAGTAGAAGCCGTCGGTGATCGGGGGCCCGATGGCGAATTGAGCACCCGGGTAGAGCCCAAGGACCGCCTGAGCCAGCACGTGGGCCGATGAGTGACGGACCACAAAGCGGCCTTCGTCCGAATCGGCGGTCACTACTTCGAACGGCCCGCCGGTTTCCAACGGCCGGCTGAGGTCATACTGGGCTCCGTCTACCTTCACGATCACCGCCGCTTTGGCCAGCCGCGAACCAATGCTTTCGGCTACCTCGAGGCCGGTGATACCTGCCGGAAAGGTGTGCGTAGAGCCGTCGGGAAAAATGAGGTCGATCGAATCTGCCACGAGAAAAGAGTCCCTGTCGGTAGGCTTATGGCCGTTAAGGATAGGGCTCGAGCGGGGTACCGCCACGTCATGGAACCAATTGAGATTGCACGAAAACTCGCCGGTGACGGCCGAGTCGTCGAAGTCGGCAGCGGTGTCGGCCGTCTATACCGGGTATGGGACGGGACCGACACCCACCTGGTGAAGATCTACAGCAGCGTCTCGGCGGAACGACGCGAACAGCAGGCATTTGAGAAC
>Ga0224508_10000920_pt1 | contig 27114 bp, 24 predicted proteins | sample SF_Jan12_sed_USG_4_FD_170157 | JGI IMG/M metagenome (GOLD analysis project Ga0224508, IMG submission 170157) | Sediment microbial communities from San Francisco Bay, California, United States - SF_Jan12_sed_USGS_21 | ecosystem: Environmental > Aquatic > Marine > Sediment | place: USA... | reverse complement strand
CGCCTCGCGGGCCTGGCCCGCGAGGCGCGCCAGGGCCTCGTTTGAAATGGCCGCCCCGCCGGAGAAGACCGACAGCAGCATCGACCAGCCGACCGAGGCGACGAGGCCCTGTGTCGGGTGCCGGTGGATAACATGGGCCAATTCATGGGCCAGGACGCCGGCGACTTCATCGGGCGATTTCGCTTTCTCGATCAAGCCTCGAAAAAGCACGACCCGCCCACCCGGAACGGCGAAGGCGTTCACGAGTTTGCCGTTGGCCACCGATACCTGAATGTTATAGGGCGTGTCGGTCGATCCCACCAATTTGGCGGATAATTTTTCGAGAATTTCCAGACCTTTTGGCTCGGCACACATTTTCTTGCCGCCGGCCAACAACTTATTGACGATCTCAATCGTGTCGTCGCCGACCCGTTCCTCCCAGGAGACCGGGACGAACTGGGCGATCGGGCCTGCCAGGAGCGGGATACCCCAAATGGCGAAGGCAATCATCGCGGCGACTGCGCCGCCGAACGCCGACATTGCCTTGACGCGTTCCCGGGTCAGGGGATCGCTGTGCAGGTGCGGCGCGCGATTTTCCAAGAGGGGCACAATCGCGTGGTCGTCGACGGTAAGCCGGGCCCCGCCGATCGTCCGGTTGCCCAACCGAATGGGCCGGCCGGCGGTTGTCTTCTCCAATTGATGAATTTGCGGCCAGTCCCAGACGTCCATCGCCCCGCCGTCGTCGGTTGCGATTGCGAGACCCACGGTGGTGGGACGGACCGTTACAGCGATTTGGCCCGCCGATTGCCCGTCGGTAAACCGGGCGGGATAGGAGATTTCGGCTTCAGAAGGCATCGATATCGAGCGCATCGGCGAGACCTTCGCCCCGCTGCGGAACGTCCAGTTGGTTTTGCAGCAGTCTCTCCGGCGAAAAGCTGCCGCTGACAATTAGTCTTTTGCAATAGAGATGGATCAGGAGGTTCTGCACGATGATCGGTTGCAACGCACCGAGCAGGAACAATGCGGGAATGATCGTGATTGCCAACACGACGAACTGCAGATTTATCGCACTCATACCGAGCGCGCGTGCGGCCTCTGCGCTGACGGCCAACTCACTCGAGATCGCCCATGCCCCCCATAATATCGCGGCCATCAGCGATACATACAGTAAATAGACCAGGAAGAGTTCGATGCCTTTGAACCTCGAGGTAAAGCGAAGCTCGTCAAACACGGTGCGGTTGGCGAAATAGCGGACTTCGGCGGCGCGATACCAGAACTTCGTTATCAAAAAAACCAAAACACCGGCCGGCGCGAGCTGCCAATGGACGAAGACGTCCGACAGGCCTTTCGGATCCTTGGCGAGTTGTTGCCAATCGACGGTGACGGCGCCGGCCTGCTCTATTCCCGTCAATACAAAGGGGGTGATCAGGAGTGCCAGCCCGGTCCAGGGCAGGATCCAGGCGAGAAATAAGGGACCCACGCCGCCCTCGAAATGGAAACTTTCATCGCCGAATCGCGCGTTATTTATCTTGTATCCCTGCAAGGAGCGCCGCATCAGCGGGTATGCGATTCCGAGTGTGAGCAATGTGATGACGCTCCACATCATGGCGAACAGCGCGTAAAGCATCGCGGAGCCGCCTTGCGCGCCGCGAATGCCGCGCCAGTTGAAGCGCGACAAACGGTAGCGCTGGGCGCGGTAAACGGCGACCTGAATCAAGAAATAGAATAGCAGGGCGTATGTGAACTGTACGATGGCGAAAGTTCGGAGGCTCTGACTCATGGCGTACTGACCCAGGAATTCGAAGGCGACGCCGATCGGCGCCAGCACAGCCAAGACGATCAGAAAGCCGAAAAAAAGCTCCTTACCGGTGCCGGTATATTCGAGACGATCGCCCAGAAAGGAAATGCGGGAGAGAAAATACCGGCGAATCCGCGTCTTGGCCCAGAATCGATAAAGGCCGAGAGTGATCAGGTTGAGCACGAGATTCAACATCACGATTGGGAACAATTCCCGCGCGCCGCCGTCATAGGCCGGCGATTCCTTGACCATCATTCTGGCGGCGGGCCGCGCCCTTGCCTCGACATGGGCGCGTGCGACATCGCTTCGGAAATTAAGTTTTCGGCCGAGAGTATCCGTCATCCAGCGATCTCCCCACCCGTAATGAAAATCCAATATACGGGATTATCGCAATCGTTTTCGGGCAATGCGCCGGATTGAGTCGACGCTAGGACCATCGGTTTGCTATGGTAGCGATCTTATTTTGTCGCGAGTGAATTAAAATTCACTTAAAAAACAATGGGTTATTAACCAATCCTGTTAATTGTGATCGATTATTCGTGGAGTGAAGCGAAATGACGGGCTGTATCGTCGGTTGGGCGCATTCGAAATTCGGCAAATTGGAGGGGGACGACGCGGAATCCTTGCTGGTTCGGGTCGCGCGCGATGCGCTCGTGGATGCGGGCGTTTCGGCGGCCGACGTGGATGCGGTCTATATCGGCTTCTATAATGGCGGATTTTCGGCCCAGGATTTCGCGTCCTCGCTGGTATTGCAGGCCCATGACGACCTGCGGTTCAAGCCGGTCACAAGGGTCGAGAATGCCTGCGCCACCGGATCCGCGGCGATCCATCAAGGCCTCAATTGTCTCGAAGCCAAGCAAGGCCGGATCGTGCTCGCCGTCGGTGTCGAAAAGATGACCGATACCCCCGGACCGGAAATCGGCGGCATCCTGATGAAGGCCGCCTACCTGAAGGAAGAGGCGGAGATCGAGGGAGGTTTCGCGGGCGTTTTCGGCCGAATCGCCCAGCAATACAGCCAGAAATTCGGCGATCAGACGGATGCGCTGGCACGCATCGCGTCGAAGAACCACAAGAACGGCTGCGCCAATCCCTGGGCGCAGCTGCAAAAAGACCTCAGCGTCGAATTCTGCCGCGAGGTTTCCGACAAGAACCCGCTCGTCGCCGGCCCGCTCAAACGCACCGATTGTTCGCTGGTGTCCGATGGTGCCGCGGCGGTCGTGCTGGCGGATACGGAAACCGCGCTCTCCTTGAACAAGGCGGTGATTTTCCGCGCGCGGAACCACGTCAACGAATTCCTGCCGATGAGCCGGCGCGACATGACGTTTCTCGACGGCGCGGCGCAGGCCTGGTCGGGCGCCCTGGAAAAGGGCGGGCTCACGCTTGAGGATTTGAGTCTGGTCGAAACCCACGACTGTTTCACCATCGCGGAGCTGATGGAATACGAAGCGATGGGGCTGACCGCGCCGGGCGAAGGCGCGCGCGCGATCCAGGAAGGCTGGACGCAGAAAGACGGTAAATTGCCGGTCAACGCGTCGGGGGGGCTTAAATCCAAGGGCCACCCGATCGGTGCAACCGGGGTGTCGATGCACGTCATGGCGGCCATGCAGTTGCGCGGCGAAGCGGACGGGATGCAAATCCCGGGCGCGAAACTCGCCGGTGTCTTCAACATGGGCGGCGCCGGCGTCGCGAATTACGTGAGCATCCTGGAGCCGCTTCGCTAAGCCGATTATTCCCGGCCTATTCGAGTTTCGGGCGGACTTCCTGCACGAAGTGCTCGATGGTGTCGAGGACCTCGGCTTCGGTTTCGGTCGCAACGTCGAAACAGATCTCCGTAACCCCGGCATCGCGATACCGCTGGAGCGCGTCGATAATGTCCTGCGGGCGCCCTTGCGTGGGCGCCTGGCCGTCCGCCGGCGGCCCGTCCTGAAAGGTAAGCGCCAGCTTCGGCGCAATCTGAAAATCATTCACTGAACGTCCTTCCGCTTCCAGCGCCGCGTGAAGCCGCGGCCGGTCCGCCACCAATTGTTCCGGGGTCGGTTTAAGCGGATGCCAAACGTCGCCGTATTTTGCGGCCCGCCGCACCGCGGCATCCGAATTGCCGCCGACATAGATCGGCGGATGGGGCCGCTGCGCCGGTTTCGGGCCGACATGGGCGTTCTCGAACTGGAAGAAGCGGCCCTCGAAGGTGGCGGGTCCGTCCTGCCACAGCGCCTTGCAGATCGCCAAGCCTTCGTCGGTCCGCGCGCCCCGCTGCTTGAACGGATAGCCGAGCGCCGCGAATTCCTCGGCAAACCAGCCGACACCGACGCCGAAATTCACCCGGCCGCCGCTCAGTTGGTCCATCTCCGCGATTTGCGCCGCGACCTCGATGGGATTGCGCATCGGCAGGACCAGGATGCTTTGGCCGAGACGCACATGTTTCGTCTTGGCGGCGAGATAATTGAGCACGCTGAACGGCTGATAGTAGGTCGTCTTCCAGGCGTCGGGCATCTGCCCGTCCGCGCGGCCCGGATAGCGGGAGACGGTTTGTTTCGGGATCATCAGATGATCGCTGACCCAGACCGCGTCGAGTCCGGCGGCGTCGGCGCGTTCGGCCGCATTGGTCAGCTTCGCCGGAGTTGCGTCGGCGCCGCGAACGATAAGAGAGATGCCATATTTCATCTGCGTCCTCCCAGGCTGGGTTTACGAAGCTTGGCCGGGCTCCCAAAAGCCTCTGCCGCGTATCCATGACGACGGTAGCACAGATCTAGACCGGCTTTGCCTCTAGCCGGAAACGTTCGTTGTGATGCGGACCGTGCGCCGTTTCGACGGCATTTTATGATTGAAGCGGCACACTCCCCGGCGGTCGGTTGCGGCCCGGTCTCATAGGTTTTATACCCCAGCGAGACACCGCAAAAAGACAGGGGACACCGATGGCCGCAAGCGAATTTTCCGCGCTCGTTCTCGACGAGCACGACGACAAGGTCAGCCATGACGTGCGCCGGCTTTCCGATGCAGATTTGCCCGAGGGCGATGTCACCGTCGCGGTCGACTATTCCACGGTCAATTACAAGGACGGCATGGTCGTCAAGGGCATCGGCAAGCTGGTGCGCGACTATCCGCATGTCCCCGGGATCGATTTCGCCGGCACGGTGGAATCCTCCGATAACGCCCGCTACAAGGCCGGCGACAAGGTCGTCCTAACCGGCTGGCGAGTCGGTGAAGTTCATTGGGGCGGCTATGCGCAGAAGGCCCGGGTCAAGGGGGAGTGGCTGGTGCCGCTGCCGGACGGCTTGAGCGCGCAACAGGCGATGGCGGTCGGCACCGCGGGCTTCACTTCGATGCTATGCGTCGATGCGCTGGAGCAACACGGGCTCACGTCCTATGCCGGCACGGTTCTGGTCACCGGCGCCGCCGGCGGGGTCGGGTCCGTGGCGGTGGCGATCCTGGCCCGGCTTGGCTACACGGTGGCCGCCTCGACCGGCCGCCCGGAGCAGGGGGACTACCTGAAATCGCTGGGCGCGGCGGAGATCGTCGACCGGGCCGAACTGTCTGAGGTTTCGGGGCGGCCGCTCGACCGCGAGAAATGGGCCGGGTGCGTCGATACGGTGGGCTCGACCACGCTCGCCACGGTGTTGACGCAGATGCAATACGGCGGATCGGTCGCGGCCTGCGGCCTCGCCGGCGGGCCCAAGCTGGAGACGACGGTCATTCCGTTCCTGCTGCGGGGCGTCAACCTGCTTGGCATCGATTCCGTGATGCAGCCCTACGAAAACCGCGAACGCGTCTGGAAGCGGATCGCCGCCGATTTGCCGCTCGACAAGCTCGATGCGATGACCGAGGTGACCGGGCTCGCCAGTGTCGGCGAGGCGGCGGACGCGATCCTGAACGGCGCGATCCGCGGCCGCCGGGTGATCGACGTCAACGCTTAGAGCAAATCCCGAGCGAACCGAAACGGTTCGCGACGACGTATTTGCGTATAAACAAAGAGATAGACCATTTCACTTAAGTCATTTTGAACAAGGAATGGTCTTAGGGCGGCGCGTCACTTCAACACGCGGATCGGGTCGCCGCCGAGGAACGCCGCGACATCATCGGCCGCATCCTGATACATCTTGGCGAAATTGTCCCGGGTGACATAACCGATATGCGGCGTCAGCAGCACGGTGTCGAGTTTTCGCAGCGGGTGATCGGCGGCCAGGGGCTCGGTGCCGTAGACATCGATCGCCGCGCCGGCGATATCCTTCGCCTGCAGGGATTTGAGCAATGCGTTTTCGTCGATGATCGGGCCGCGGGACGTGTTGACGATATAGGCCGAGGATTTCATCAGGCCGAGTTCGCGCGCGCCGACCAACCCGCGCGAGCGGTCGCTCAAAATCAAATGGACCGAAATGACGTCGGATTCGGTGAACAGCGCATCCTTGTCGACCCGTGTGGCGTTGCATTCGGCGGCACGCTCGTCGGTCAGGTTTTGGCTCCAGGCGATCACCTTCATGCCGAAGGCGTTGCCGACGGCGGCCACCGCGCCGCCGAGCTTACCGAGGCCGACCAGTCCCAGCGTCCGCCCCTGCAAATCGACGCCGGCGCGGGTTTGCCAGCCGCCTTCCTGCATCGAGCGGGTCTGGCCCGGAATATCGCGCATCAGGCCGATCATCATGCCGACCGCGAGTTCCGAGGTCGGGCTGCCGAGACCGCCGGTGCCGCACACGGTGACGCCCTGCTTGTGCGCCGCCTCCATATCGAAGGAGAGGTTGCGCATGCCGGTGGTGATGAGCAGCTTCAGTTTCGGCAGCCGTTCGATCAGCGATGCGGGAAAGCGGGTACGCTCCCGCATGCCGACGATGATCTCGAAATCGGCGAGCGCATTGGCGACCGTATCCTCGCCGTCGAGAAATTCCGTGAAGACCGTGATCTCGGCTTTTCCGTCGAGGGCGCTCCAATCGGCGAGATCGAGGGCGGCATTGAAGTAATCGTCTAGGATGGCGACGCGCATGATTGGAGTTCCCCTGTATTATTGAACGGTTAGGCCGCAACTCTAGCGGCTCCCGCCGGGTTGTTGCAGCTTCTTTTCGGATCTGGCCGAAACGCACACATTCGTGATTTGCTTCTATTGCCGTCGGCGGCAGGCTAGAGTTGTTGAAATAATCAAAAACATCGGGATATCAGGCTATGGCGACACCGAAAAGCGATATTGAAATTGCCCGCGCGGCGGAACTGCTTCCGATAGAGCAGATCGCCGAAACCTTGTCGATTCCCAATGACGCGCTGTACCGCTATGGTCCGAATAAGGCGAAGGTGAGTTTCGACTTTCTGAAAACATTGCAGGATCGGCCCACCGGACGATTGATCCTGGTGACCGCGATGACGCCGACGCCCGCCGGCGAAGGCAAGACGACGATGACGGTCGGGCTCGGCGACGGCCTCAATCGCATCGGCAAGAAGACCGCGATCTGTCTGCGCGAGCCGAGCCTCGGCCCCTGCTTCGGCATGAAGGGCGGCGCGGCCGGCGGCGGCTACGCGCAGGTGGTCCCGATGGAAGACATCAATCTGCATTTCACCGGCGACATGCATGCCATCGGCGCCGCGCACAATCTGCTCGCCGCGATGATCGACAATCACGTCTATTGGGGCAACGGCCGGGAAATCGACAGCCGGCGGATCAGTTGGCGGCGCGTTGTCGACATGAACGACCGGGCGCTGCGGGATGTGGTGCTGTCGCTGGGTGGAGTCGCCAACGGGTTTCCACGCCAGAGCGGCTTCGACATCACGGTCGCGTCGGAGGTGATGGCGATCTTCTGTCTGTCGCGCGACGTGGACGATTTGCAGCGCCGCCTCGGCAATATTCAGGTCGGCGAGACGCGGGAGCGCAAACCGATTTTTGCGGCGGATTTGGACGCGGCCGGTGCGATGACCGCGTTGCTGCGGGACGCGCTGATGCCCAACCTGGTGCAGACGCTGGAGCACAATCCCGCCTTTATCCATGGCGGTCCCTTCGCCAATATCGCGCATGGCTGCAACTCGGTGATTGCTACCGAAACGGCGCTCAAACTGGCCGATTACGTGGTCACCGAGGCCGGCTTCGGCGCCGATCTGGGCGCGGAGAAGTTCTTCGACATCAAATGCCGCAAGGCCGGGCTGCGGCCCGAGGCGGCGGTTCTGGTCGCCACGGTCCGGGCGCTGAAATCCCATGGCGGCGTCGAGCGCGGCGATTATGGGAAGGAGAATGTCGCCGCCGTCAAGGAGGGGCTCGCCAATCTGGACCGGCATATCCGCAATCTCAAATCATTCGGCGTGCCGGTAATCGTAGGCGTCAACCAATTCGACGGCGACACCGAGGCGGAGATGCAGGCGGTTGTCGATCACTGTGCGGCGCTCGACGTCGAGGCGATCGTCTGCAGCCATTGGGCGAATGGCGGGGCGGGAACCGAGCAACTGGCGATGCGTCTGGTCGCGATGGTCGAGGGCGGCACGGCCGATTTCCGTCCGCTCTATCCCGACGACATGCCGCTTTGGGACAAGGTGCGCACCATCGCCCGCTCGATTTATGGCGCCGAGGATATCGACGGCGACAAGGGCGTGCGTGCCCGGTTCAGCGCGCTGGAGAAGGCCGGGCACGGCGCCATGCCGATCTGCATGGCGAAGACGCAATACAGCTTCTCCACCGACCCGAACCTGCGGGGCGCGCCGAGCGGCCACGTCATTCCCATCCGCGAGGTGCGATTGGCTGCCGGGGCCGAATTTCTCGTGGTGGTCTGCGGCGACATCATGACGATGCCGGGATTGCCGCGGAAGCCCGCGGCCGAGCAAATCCTGGTCAACGACGCGGGCGAGATCGAAGGGCTGTTCTGAGGCGGCCTAGCGCCGCCGCCGGCGTTTCTTCAACAAGCGGTCGTCGATCAGGCAGTAGACCTTCGCCACGCTGAGCCGTTGGCGCAGGACGACGCCGGATTTGTCGAACTGGTCCTTGTTGAGGGTCTTCAGCCAATCGGCGCGGCGATGCTGCCGGGCAGGTTTGATGCCGTTGCGTTGTACCATGCCTTCCATCGTCGCCGGGGCGACGGAATAGGCGCGGCCGCGGCGTTTCGCGCCCGCCACATGGACCCCGACCACGGCGCCCTCGGCGTCCAGTATCGGGCCGCCGCTGATGCCGCCCAGCTCGAAACCGATATCCGGGATGCGCCGCCGGTGCGCCCAGACCAGCACCGGTTCGGACGTGCGGTAGCGGCCCTTGAGCCGCATGCGCATGCGGCCGATCAGTTGCGAGTGGACCGCGCCGGGTTTGCCCTTCGGAAATCCAAAGTGAAAGCCGTCCTGGCCGTAGCCGAGTTCGGCCCGTTGGATCGGCAGCGCGGGCGGCCGGAAGTTGGCCTTGAGCAGGCTGAGATCGGCGTTCTTGTGGAAGGCGGTATTCCTGACCAGGGAGGCCCGGCGCGACCCCGTTTTGATGGCGAGGTGCTTGCAGCCGTCGGTGACGTGCCGGGCGGTGAAGAAATCGCCATTGTCGGAGACCGCGAAGGCGGTGCCCGTGGATTGTTTTTTGGGCCCAAGTTCGATCTCGAAGACCTGGTCGCGGCGGGACGGCGCGGCGAGCGGGCGGTCGGGCCGGATGTCGTTCGGCGCGGGGACGGGCGCGGCGATCCGCGGTGTAGGGTCCGGCCGGCGGGGCGACGGGGATTTATCGTCACGATCCGGCACGAAATAAACCGCGAGGACCACGATGGCGACGAGCGCGATGACGTCGAAAAACCGCATCCTATCGGCCGTCCCGCATGGTCATTCGAGCGGCGCGGTCATCGGCACTATCCCTAGCCCGCGACCGCGGCGGCGTTGATGAACGCGATGGCGAGCTTGATCGCGACCAGCAGGATGGCGGGTCCGATTTCGTCGTTCTCGATGCGGCCGGGAAGGTCGCGCAGCACCAGATCGGCCAACCGGTAGGCAACCAATTGCAGCAGCAGCGTGATCACGCCCCATATCACGATATCGAGCACGTTGACGCTGCGCGCCATGCAGAACGCCAAGGGCAACCCAAGCCCCAAGACGGCGCCCGACAGAGACACCGCGGCGGCGGTATTGCCGTTTCGGATCAAACGAATTTCATGGTGCGGCGTCACGACAAGGTAGAGGGCGACACCGCCGCCGAGTAGCAGGACCGTCACACCGAAGTGCAACAGGAGTACGGGAACGCCGGCAAGGAAGCTTTGAAAGACGGGATCCATATTCGATCCGTCAGTGCTTGCGGAAGAAATATATCGGGCTCGACCAGATCACGAAGCCGTCTTCCTGCGTGACGCGAACGAAGAGCGGATTATCGCGATCCGGCTGTACCACGATGCGCCGCTCGAACGACATGGCGCGATGCGGGTTGTCTTCGGGCAACCGGAATATCCGCAGCTTGCGGCCGAGCGCGCCGGCGTCGAATTCTTCATCTTCGTAGCCGATATCCTCGAGCGGGACGCCCGCTTTCACCAGTCTCGTGTCGATCGCCATCGTGCCGCCATAGGCGTCTTCCAGCCAGGCATCGAACCCGCCCAAATTGCCGGTGGTCAGCGCGCGCCACTGCAGCCGGTTGTCGCCGATTTGGTCGAGGGTTTTGTCGAGATTGTAAAAATTGATCGGCTCGGTGCGGAGAATACGGTTTTCCGAGAATTCCGCGGTGCCGTCCCAGACAACCTGGCGGAACCGGCCCCGGTATTCGGCCCCTTCCCAGATGACGCGGATCCGGTTGCCGAGATCTTCCTGGGTGTAGGGGCGCAGCGTTTCCAAATGGTCGAGGCCGTTGAAGATGTCCACGCGCTCGATCGGTGAAGAGCCGATCATGTCGACTTTCAGCGTCACCTCGCCGTCGGGCAGATGCACGATGTCGCCCATGATCGCGGCCGTCGCGTCGTGTCCCTCGGCGGGGCCGAGCGCCGGATCGTCGTGATAGAGCGTGCCGGGGGCGTCAAAATCGGCCGCGACGTCGAGATACATCCGGTTCCCGGTCGTGCCGTAATGGTGGCGTTTGCGCAGGCAGTCGAACACGGCGGCGCGCGACAGTTCTTTCATCTTCAGGCAGGTCAGGCCGCCGATCGCGCCGAAGGAACTGGAGCCCGGATAGCTTGCGCCCGGACGTCCCTTATGGCCGTCGCTGTTGGAGACGATGCCGACGCGGTAGCCCATCTCGAAGGCATCGTGCAGCAGCCATTCGAAGGTGCCCCAGGCCGAATGGATCTCCATCGATTTTTCGATGTCGCCGTCATGGGCGAGTTTCACGTCGGCGTAGCGGCCGCCGCAATGGGCAAAGGTCACGACGTCTTCACCGGCCGCCTTCAAATCGGCGAACAGCCGTTCCGCCGTGGTCGAATCCGTGGCGAGGTCGCGCATGTCCTCGACCAAGGCATGGGAGGAGCGGCGGATCTGCCGGTTTTCGGTGGTGAAATAGACGTTCCGGTCGCCGCCGAGGGCGGTGTTGCCCGACCACTCATAACCCGGCAGAGTCACGAAGCTGCCGTCCTGGTTGAATACGGCGGTCAACTCGTTCAGCCAGTTCCAGAATTCGGTGCTGATCTGGAAGTCGTTGCCTTGGTGGCCGCTGACATCGAGGAAGGCCTTGTCGCGGGCGAACTCGAAATATTGCTCGGCGCTGTTGGTGCCCACGGTCTCCTGCGATTGGCCGTGCATGTCGCCCCACCAATGCAGCGTCTCGGACTCGGCAACGATGCGCAGCGGGTTCGAGCGCGCCATTTCCGTTCCCGCTTCGTCGCGCAGCGTGATCGTCAGGTCGCCCGGCGCATCAACCGTCAAGCCTTCGATGAGCGAGGTAAACGCACCCTGGCGGACAGTCACGGTCTCGGGCAGGTTCTCGACCGGCAGCGACGGTTCCAAGCGCGCCGTCCATTCCTCGCGGTCCGTGGGGTTGCCCCATTTGTCCTCGGCCTTCATGCCCAGGCTGAAGCGCTCGCCGGTCCGGCGCAGCGTCGGCAGAACCGCCATCCACCCGGTCGGCAAACCCGGCCCGACCGTGATCGTCGGTTGCACGGGCAGCGCCTGGTAGTTGCAGGTCGCGATCGGATCGACCAGCACGCGGAACCGGTATTCGTCCTCGCAAAAGGTTTGCAGCCGCATGCCGACGCCGCCTTGGCTTTGCTCGCCAAAGGTCACCGTGATGGTATCGCCTTCCGACAGGAACCCGTTCACCACCTTGATATAGAGCGTCCGGTCCCAGGGCCGCGTATGCCCCTTCGGGTCGTAGCGGGTCTCGAGCACCGCGTTGTTGCTGGCGACCACGGTGGTGTAGTTCACGCCCTTTGGATCGTCGAACTGGGCGCGCGCCTGGTCCGCCGCAAAGCGGTGGCAGATTTTCAGGCTGCCGCTGTCGTCGATACCATAGCGCCCCGCGGTATAGACGATCGTGAACGTCTGGAAGCTGCCGGCCTCGAAAACGCCTTCGGGCGTGACGGTGGCCGTCCCCAGATCCCCGGGCGCGATAACGTCCGGCTGCACGATCGTGCCGATATAAGGGTCGTCGTCTTGCCGGATGGTGTTTCTGGGGTCGGCGCTCATTCGCTATTTCCTCGTCACTCTCTTTGTTTTTTTGCAAATACGTCGTCGCGAGGCGTTTCGGTTCGCTCGGGATTTGTTCTAGAAGGGCACGTCGCCCTGAACCGTCGTGCGGTGCATGCGGCGCGAATACGACCGGTCATAATCGGTTGCGCGGTGCATGGTGCATCGGTTGTCCCAAAATACGACATCGCCGGCCCGCCAGTTATGACGGTAGACAAACCGGTCCTGCCCCGCATGGGCGTTCAATTCGTCGAGTAGGTTAATTTCGTCGTCGGCACCCACGCCGATCGCGCGCATGGTGAAGCCCGCATTGACGAAGAGCGCCTTGCGCCCGGTCTCGGGATGCGTCCGGACGATCGGGTGGGTCGCCGGCGCGAGCTCGGCTCTTTGCTCGTCGCTCAATTCGAAGGCGTCTTTTTGAAACCCGTGATCGCGCGCCCGCATTTGCATGAAGCGCTCCAGATAGCTGTGCTCGGCCTGCATACCGTCGAGCCGCGCTTTCATCGTGTCGGAGAGTGCGTCATACGCCGCGTACATGTCGCAGAACAGCGTATCGCCGCCTTCCGGCGGTACCTCGAGCCCATAGAGAATCGACGCCATTGGAGGCTTTGCCTTGTAGGTGATGTCGGAATGCCAGTACGCGCCGCCATTGGCGACCGGTTTGGTGCCTTTTTCACCGCGGTTGGCGAGCGCGATGATCTCGGGGAATTCCGGCAACAGATACTGTTTTACCGAATGAATCTCGGAGGGGCCGAATTTCTGGCTGAAGCGGACATGCTCCGCGTTCGTCATCGTCTGGTCGCGAAACACCAGGATGGAATGGTCGAGCAGCGCCTGGCGGATCGCCGCGATCTCGGCGGCATCGTGATCGTCCGACAGGTCGACGCCGTCGACCTCGCCGACAAATGTATCGCTGATGCGTTTAACGGACATGTTCATGGGCGGCGCCTCCGGAATTGTCTGCTCGCGGCAGGCCCCGGGGGCCCGGATCCGCTTAGGAATAAACACTATCTTACGATTTGAACCACACCCTGCAATTGCCAAAATTCGGCTCGCCCCGCGGCGGCGGCACTAGCGCTGCAGACCCCATTTCTGGATGGTGTTGATCTCGATATTGCGGAAGATCACGTTCTCCACCAGCAGGCCGATCACGATCACCATGAACAGGGCGGCAAACACGTAGGGCGTGTCCAAATTGTCGCCCTTTTCGAAGATCATCCAGCCCAGGCCGCCTTCGCCGGCCGCCGCGCCAAAGACTAACTCCGCGCCGATCAGGGTGCGCCAGGCGAAAGCCCATCCGACCTTGAGACCGATCAGGATCGACCCAAACGCCGCCGGCACAAGAATTTTCAGGATATAGGCAACGCCTTTGAGTCCGTAATTGCGGCCGACCATGCGGAGCGTCTCGCTGACGCTCATGAAGCCGACATGGGTGCTGAGCGAAACCGCCCAGAGCACCGAATGAATGGTCACGAAGACCAGACTCGGGATGCCGAGGCCAAACCACAGCATCGCCAGCGGCAGCAGCGAGATCGCCGGCAGCGGCTGGAACATTGCCGTCATGGTGCTGAGGAAATCGCTGCCGATCCGCGTGGATACCGCAAGCATCAGGAAAACCGCGGCGATCAGCAGGCCGGCGGCATAGCCGAGCAGCAGCACGTAGAGCGATATCCAAACTTTTTCGAACATCACGCCATTCAGAAGCGTCTTCCAAAGGACATCGGCGCTGTCGACGAAGGACGGGAAAAGCAACGGCTCGACGCCGCTGAACCACGTGTAGAATTGCCAGATTATGACCAATCCCAGCAAAATCGACAGTTTGCGGACCGCATTGATGTTCGAGATGCGCTCCAAGAGCGAAAGTTCGCGCTCGACGTCGACATTTTCGGCGGTTCCCAGCGCGCCGGATTCGAATTCCGGCCGGATATAGATATCTATCGCTTTGTCGCTCATCTTGCGTGCGCCGTTCTCATGCCTTCTGCATGCCCCATTTGCGGACCGTTCGGTCTTCGATATTCCGGAATATGCCGTTCTCGATCAGGATCCCCACGATGATCACGGTGAACAATCCGGCGAAAACATAGGGCGTTTGATTTTCCATCTGGTTCGCGAAGATGATCCAGCCGAGGCCGCCGGCGTTTGAATCCTCGTTGCCGAGCTGTCCCGACGTATCCATGACCTGGCCGCCGAAGACCAACTCGGCGGCGATCAGGGTGCGCCAGGCGAACGCCCAGCCGATCCGCAGGCCAGTCAGAATGGCGGGGAATGCGGCGGGAATCAGAATTTTGTAGATGTAGGGCAGCCCTTTCAGGCCATAGTTCTGCCCGACCATGCGGAGCGTTTCGCTGACGCTTTGGAATCCGGCATGGGTATTGAGGGCAACCGGCCAGATGATGGAATGCAACAGCGTAAAGACGATCGCGCTGCTGCCCAAACCGAACCAAATCATCGCCAGCGGCAGCAGGGCAATCGCGGGCAGGGGATTCAGCATCGCCGTCAGCGTGGTCAGCAGATCGGCACCGAAGCGCGACCAAACGCCAAGCACGACCAGCCCGGCGGCAATCGCGATGCCGATCACATATCCGGTCAGCAGCAGGCTGAGCGAATTCCAGATATTGGTCAGCAGTCCCTCTTCGACGAAGGCTTTGACCAGTGCGGCCGCGGTCGCGGAGAACGTCGGGAACATAAGCTCGTTGACGTTGCCGATCCGCGTGTAGAGCTCCCAGGAGACGACCAGCAATATGAGAACCGAGAACTTGCGCACCGGATCCATGTTGGAGACGCGTTCCCAAACGGAAAGGCGGCGTTCGATATCGCCGACAACGGCTGTTTCAATGCCCCGATTTTCGAACTCCGGCCGTACAAACAGCGAAATTGCCTTGATCTCAGACATTGGGCAGCGTCTCGTCTTCGAGAACCCGATCGGCGAAGATCATATTGTGAATCTTGCTCTGCAGCGACGCAAATTCATCCTCACCGATTGTCGCGATGGATTGCTCATGCGCGTTCAGTTCGGCTTTTACCTGACCCGGATGCGGCGACATGATTAGAATGCGGCTGCCGATTATGACCGCCTCTTCGATGGAATGGGTCACGAACAACACCGTGAACTTGGTGTCCTCCCAAAGTTGCAGTAATTCCTCCTGCATCTGGCGGCGGGTGAGCGCGTCCAGCGCAGCGAAGGGCTCGTCCATCAGCAGAATATCCGGCTCCATGGCCATGCCGCGGGCGATGGCGACGCGCTGTTTCATGCCGCCGGACAGCATGTGCGGATAGGTATTCTCGAATCGGTCCAGCTTGACCTTATTGATATACTCCATCGCGATTTCTTCGGCGTCCCGGGCGTTGTCGCATCGGCCGCCATTGGTTAGCGCGAAGGTGATATTTTCTTTCACCGTTTTCCACGGCAGGAGTTGGTCGAATTCCTGAAACACCATCACCCGGTCCGGTCCCGGATCCCGGATGATGTTCCCTTTCAGCCGCATTTCGCCTTCGACCGGCTGCAGGTAGCCGGCAACCGCCTTCAGCAGCGTGGATTTACCACAGCCGGAAGGCCCGAGGATCACGAATCGGTCCGCCGGGAAAACCTGAAAGCCGACCCGGTAGGTCGCTGTAATCAGGTGTTCCTTGGTTTTGTACTGAATCGTAACGCCGTTCACGTCCAAGATTGGCGCGGATGGCGGCGAGGCGGCGGATTGGAGATCCGCCGCCTCTGTCGTTGTAATTCCGGAAGCCATGTTTTGATCAGCTGCCGTTCATTTTGTGGTTGTTGTCGAAGTAGTAGTCCTTCCAGCTTTTCGCCTGCGGAATATCGCCGATCTTATGCAGGAAGTTCGCGTACTTCATGGTGTGCTTCGGCAGCGCGCTGAATTCGATTTCCTTCTTGTTGGTCAGCAACGCCTTGACCGTATTCGGGTCCATCTTGGACTTGGTGTATTTGATGAATGTCTCCGCGGCTTTGACCGGATTCTTCTCGATCCAGGCGAAGGCTTCGTCATAGGCGTTGATGACCGCCTGGTAGGTCTTCGGATTTTTCTCCTTGAAGCTGGCTCGGGCACTCATCACCAGGACGGAATGCTGGCCGCCCAGAATGTCATATGACGTGATGACCGTGCGCGCCTTGCCGCTTTTCAGTTCCTGATAGGAATACGGCAGCGTCGCGAAGTGGCTCTTCACCGTCTGGCCGCCCGACATGATCGCCGCCAGCGCGATCGGATGCTTCATCGACACGACGAGGTGATCGAGCTTTTCGGCCTTACCCCATTTGCCCGCGGCAAACATTTGCAGCGTCACCGCCTGAATCGAGACCTTGGCGGCCGGCGTGGCGATCTTGTGGTCTTTGACCTTCAGGTAATCCTCGACGGTCTTTACCGACGGATCGTTGGTGTTCAGCTTCAACGGCATGTCGGCCATCGAGAACGCGACCTTGAATTTGCCGTTGGTCTTGCCCCACAGCTTGAGCGCGGGACCGACACCGTGGGCGCCGAAATCGAGCGTATTGGCAAGCAGCGCCTTGTTGATATTGGCGCCACCGCTGATCTTGTACATTTTGATCTTCGGTACCTTGAGGCCCATCTTCTTCGCGTGTTTCTGGATCAGTTTTTGGTCCATCACCACATGCAGCGGCACATAGAGCAGGCCGAACTGCTGAGCCATGTTGACCGTATCGGTCTCCGCCCGAACCGCAGTTGATCCGGCCACGACGACGGCGGTCAACGCGGTGGTCGCCAAGACGCTTTTGACGGTACAGCGCATTATTTTGTCTCCCTGTTTGTTTTACATCTACGCCGTCTTTGCAGCGATTTCGCGACGGCGGGTCTGGTACCTCAATGCCCAAATACGGCGGACCGAACTTCCGGTCCGTCGTTTCGGAGCTTGGGAACCCTTGGGACCGATTGTGTGCAGGATTGTTCTCCGAGGCAAATGGAAAATTTTCACATTCCGGGCGCAAGATCAAGAATTGCGCAGCGTTTGAAATGATGTCGCACCGGCCGGATTGAACAACGACCGGGCTTTGCGGCACCGAGAGCCGGGCACGGTGCGACGGCTTTTCCGCCCGCCGCGTCGCTTGCTGACCGGCCCGGCTTGCTGCTATGTCAGAGGCGCCGGGACAGAATAAAAATTTGGAAATCGACGCCATACGGCGCAGGGATGGGAATCTGTGGAAGAGTCCAGCGGGGCGGCAAAAGAGCTGACATTCGAAGTTTGGCGGGGCGGCGAAGATGGTCACTTCGCCAGCTATACGGTTCCGCACCAGGAGAAGCAGACCGTTCTCGACGCGGTGACCTATATCCAGCGTCGCCTGGACCCGAGCCTTTCATACCGTTTTGCCTGCCGGATCGGCATGTGCGGATCGTGCGCGATGATGGTCAACGGCGCGCCGCGATGGACATGCCGGACCAATGCCGCCCGGATCGCCAAGGACCGCAAGATCCGCCTGGCGCCGTTGCGCAACCTGCCGGTCATCAAGGATCTGGTGACCGATATGACGGTTTTCTTCGAGAAGTGGCAGAAAGCGTCCGGGACGTTCGTGCCGAGCGAACCCGGGGCGTCGGAATTTGCGGCGGTGGCACCGGAGAGCAAGGAGCGCAAGGCGGCGAGCGCCGGCATCGAATGTATCGGCTGCGGCGTCTGCTACGCCGCCTGCGATGTGGTGAAATGGAATCCCGATTATCTCGGACCGGCGCAGCTCAATCGGGCATGGACGCTGGTCAACGATGTGCGCGACGCGGACCGCAAGGGCCATCTGGCGGCGGTCGCGGTGGATGCGGGCTGTCACGCCTGCCATAGCCATCAGAACTGCACGACCTATTGCCCAAAGGGCCTCAACCCGACGGAATCGATTGCCGGGCTGAAGCGCGCAACGATGAGCGCGGCGTTAAAGGGCGACCTATGACCGGCCGCGTCGAACTCTGGCTGTACATTGCCCAGCGCGTGAGCGCCATGGTGCTGGCGCCTCTGGTTTTGGTCCATCTGGCGACCATCGTCTATGCCATTCGGGATGGATTGTCCGCCGCGGAAATCCTGTCCCGAACCCAGGGCAGCATCCTGTGGGCCGGCTTTTATGGGCTGTTCGTCGTTGCCGCCGCGGTACACGGCACGATCGGACTGCGCGTTATCCTGCGTGAAATGACGCCTTGGCGCGGAAAATCCCTGAACGTGGCGGCCATCGGTTTTTGTCTCGTCGTGCTGTTCCTTGGATTCCGGGCAGTCGAGGCGGTGACATGAGTTCACCGCTCGCAACCCGCAATCATCCGACCTATTGGGCCTTCGTGCTGCATCGCCTGTCCGGCCTCGGCCTGGCGATTTTCGTGCCGGCGCATCTTTATGTCCTCTCTCTGGCGCTGGAAGGCGAGGCGGCGCTGGACGGCTTCTTGCGGTGGGCCGAGATGCCTCTGGTAAAGGGTGCGGAGACAATTCTCGTCATTCTGCTGGCCGTGCACATGGCCGGTGGGGCGCGCCTGCTCGCCTTGGAATTCCTGCCGTGGCGCGATCGGCAGAAAAGCCTGATTGCAATCGCATTCGGGTTTGCCGTGGCCTGCGGCCTGCTTTTTCTGATGCGGGCTGTATGATCGAAGAATGAGAGTGCCATGACCGAGATCGACCAAATTCAGACCGATATTCTGATCCTGGGCAGCGGCGGCGCCGGGCTGTTCGCCGCGCTGCATGCGCATAACGCCAATCCGGATTTGTCGATCACGGTGGCGGTAAAAGGCTTGCTGGGCAAATGCGGCTGCACGCGCATGGTGCAGGGCGGCTACAACGTGGCGCTGGCGGCCGAGGATTCGATCGAACGCCATTTCATGGACACGATCAACGGCGGCAAGTGGCTCAATCACCAGGAGATCGCCTGGAAACTCGTGAACGTGGCCGTGGACCGGATCCATGAGCTCGAAAACGATATGGGCTGCTACTTCGACCGCAACGCGGACGGCACGATCCACCAGAAAGCCTTCGCCGGGCAGACCTTCGACCGGACCGTTCACAAGGGAAGCCTGACCGGGATCGAGATCATCAGCCGGCTCGCCGAACAGGTCTGGAGCCGCGGCATCAACCGGCTGGAAGAGCATCGCGCGGTCGCGCTGGTGCCGACCGCCGACGGGGCGCGGATCGCCGGCGTGCTGATGATCGACATGCAGACCGGTAAATTCCGCTTCGTCCAGGCCAAGGCTGTCCTGCTGGGCACCGGCGGCGGTCCGACGATGTACAAGTTCCACACCCCGTCCGGCGACAAGTCCTGCGACGGGCTCGCCATGGGATTGCGGGCGGGCCTGCCGCTGATCGATATGGAAATGGTGCAATTCCACCCGACCGGGCTGGTCGCCGGCGAGGACACCCGGATTACCGGCACCATCATCGAGGAGGGGCTGCGCGGGGTTGGCGGCTACCTGCTGGATGGCGACGAGCAGCGTTTCATGCATGAATTCGACGAGCGGGGCGAGCGGGCGACCCGGGACATCGTCAGCCGCGCCATGTACGAAATGATGCGCCAGGGGCGAACCGCACCGAATGGCGGCCTGTATATCACGATGGCCCATCTCGACCCGAAAATGGTGGTGCAGCAGTTCAAGGGCATGGTCGATCGCTGCCGGGATGTCGGGTTCGACCTGGTGGGCGGGCTGGTCGAAGTGGTGCCGACCGCGCACTACATGATGGGCGGCATCAAATTCGATGAAAACTGCTTCACCGATTTGCCGGGCCTGTTCGTGGCGGGCGAGGATGCGGGCGGCGCCCATGGCGCCAACCGGCTGGGCGGCAACGGTGTGGCCAACTCGACGGTATTCGGCGGTGTCGCGGGCGATGTCATGGCGCCCTGGGTGACGCGGGAAGGCGCGCATGAGGCGCCGGACCAGGCGGTCATCGACGAAACGGTGGAGCGTTGCGCCCGCCCGTTGACGCATGGCGGCGGCAGCGTGACCGATATCCGGCTCAAGCTCTACGATGTGATGTGGGAGGATGTGGGCATCATCCGCACGGCGGAAAGCCTGAAGCGCGGCCTGGCGGCGCTGGACGATCTGGCCGGCGCGCTGCAGGAGACGGGGCTGCCCGATTCCGGCCGCACCTTCAACCTGACCTGGCATGACTGGATGAACCTGGACAGCCAGATCGTCGTCAGCCGGGCGATCGCCGAAGCCGCGCTGCAGCGCGAAGATTCCCGCGGCGCCCATTTCCGCGAGGATTTCCCGGAAACCGGCGCGCTGGAGAGTTCCGCCAACACGGTTGTCCGTATGCAAGACGGGGCTATCTCAATTGACAGTATTCCCGTGGCCTTTACCCGCATCCGGCCGGGCGAGAGCCTGCTTGCCGAAGATGCCGCTGATTAGTCCGATCGAAGGGAACCCTGACCGATGATCAACAAAGACCAGATTTTGGAGGCCGGCAAGGAGATCATGCGCCGCGCCGCCATCGAGATCCCGCGCGACTATAAGCATGGCATAGAAGGAATGCTGCAAGAGGAGACCGAGGAATTGAGCCGGTTCGTCCTGATGTCGATGCTCGACAATTGGGAGGCCGCCGAACAGGACCGGCGCGCGATGTGCGCCGATACCGGCGTGCCGCGCTATTTCGTCAAGGCCGGCAACGAAGCGCAGGTCGAAGGCGGATTCGTGGCGCTGGAACATATGCTGCGCCTCGCCACGGCCGAAACGACCTACGAAATCCCGTTGCGTCCGAACCGGGTGCATCCGTTGAGCCGCCGCGACAACAACAACAATGTCGGCATCAATGCGCCTGAGATCGAATTCTCCTTCGAACCCGATGCGGAGTGGGTCGATATCACGTCGGTCCATAAGGGCGGATTGTTCGGCAGCGATTACCGGATGTTGTTCCCGGGCGACGGCATCGACGGCATCAAGAAATTCTTCCTCGACGTGCTCTATGAATTCGGCCGCCGCGGCTTGGCCTGCCAGCCGGCAATCGTCGGCGTCGGTCTCGGCGGCAGCAAGGACGTAGCCATGACGCTGGGCAAGCAGGCGGCGTGCCTGCGCGCGGTCGGCGACACCAATCCCGATTCCGAAATTGCGGCGCTCGAGAACGAACTCAAGGAGATGGGCAACAATATCGGCATGGGGCCGATGGGTTTCGTCGGCAAATCCATGGTGGTCGATTGCCATGTCGAGGTCGGCTACACCCATACCGGCGGCATGCCGATGAGCGTCCACAGCTTCTGCCTGTCCTCCCGGCGCGCCACCGCGCGGCTGCATAAGGGCGGCAAGATCGAATATCGAACGGACCCGCAGTGGTTCACCCCGTATTTGCGAAGGGACACGGTCGAATGGTCGGCGACGGAAATGGCGAAAGCGGCGGTCTGAGAAAGGTCCGCCTGAAGACACCGATTACGGACGAGGATCTGGCCGGGCTCCGGCTGGGTGACGTCGTGTATCTCGACGGTGTCGTCTATACGGGCCGCGAGGGCGTGTATCAGCGCGCGATCGGCGACGGCATCGCGCCGCCGGTCGATTTGCGCACGATTTCCAACGTGACCTTCCACTGCTCGCCGGCCGCCGCCGTTCATCCGGACGGCACCTTCGAAGTCGGCGCGGTGACCGCGACCGCGAGTTTCCGTTTCGCCAAATGGCTGACCCAGTGGTTCGAGCTTTCCGGCGTAAAAATCATCATGGGCAAGGGCGGCATGTCGGAGGAGGACTACCGCAAGTACCTGGTGCCCAACAAGGCGATCTACCTGACCACGGTCGGCTACGGCACCGGCGCGTTGCTCGGGCGCGGCATCAAGCGTGTGCGCGACGTGCTGTGGCTCGAAGAACTCGGCATCGCCCAGGCGATTTGGATTCTGGAAGTGGAGAATTTCGGGCCATTCCTGGTCGAAAGCGATCTTCAGGGCAACAGCCTGTTCGAGCGCGAAAACCGCAAGACCAACGCCATGGTCAAGGAGGCGTTCAAGGGTCTCAAGGAACCGGCGCTGAAGCGCTACGGAGAGACCACCTCGCGCGAGGACGAGGTGGTCTGACCGGGGAGGTGCGTGTCATGGACAGACGCGCAGGGGAGGTTGCGTTGGTCGCCCCGGGGAGGCGGGACGGTTGAATAGAGTTCGGCGTGCCGGCTAGAAAGACTTCGATACGGTGAATATCGCGCGCGCGTCACAGAGTTCGGTGCCGCCGCATTCGGATTTGCTGAGGTCGGTATCAATATAGGCGACGCCGAGATCGAACCCGAGAATTGGCCGCGAGAGTGAAATCGACCAGTCGGTGTAGTCGGTCGCGCCGCCGCTCTCGAATTCGCTGCGGCCGATATGGGCGGCAACGGCAAATTTATACGGCAACGGCACGCTGACATCGCCGGCGAAATAGACCGCATCGCCGATGCCGCCGAAGAAATCCGGCGACCAGAGAAATTAGCCGCTGACGTCGGCGACTTTGAAGTCGTAGCCGACCTTGCCGCCCGCTTCGATATAGTCGTAGTCGAGGCTGTCGCGGGAATTCGGATAGTTGTAGTAGATCGCGATAGCTTCCAGTGTGACACCGCTGAATTCGGTTTTTATCCCGCCGGAATAATCGATTTCGATATGCGCCTGATCGCCGTCCGCAAAATCGACGTTCGAGGCCCACACGCCGGCGAATAGTCCGACCTTTTGGCTGCCGGCCGTGAAATCCTTCGACCAATCGAATGATCCTTGAATGGCCGGGCCTTCCTTGGTTTGTGAAATGCCGCGGAGGTTTGTGAAATGCCGCGGAAAACATAATCGGTGGTTCCCGTAACCGTGGCGGAAAACGAGCCCAGACTGTCGAAAAAGGTATCGACTTCGTCTTTTTTTTCTTCTGCGAGTGCCACTGAGCCGCAAAACAGTGCCGCTGCAATGATACCGGCGCCCAAGCTTCTCTTCATTTCCAGTCCTTTCGATTTTTCGTTCGGTATACGTACCCTGCTATTCCGCAAGGCGCGTGCCATTCAACGGGTTCGGAAAAATCGCCGGATTTCTGCGGTGTATCTGAGGGAAATTTGAGGAAAGGACGGGCGCTGCTGGCTATGGCGTGCGCATCGTGATTATAAATTAAGCATGTATGGGTGCGCCGTCCATCATGCATATAATTTATGCAAACCTGGGATGCGGGGAATTGCGAACAACAGAAAGCGGCGGTTTCCTTGGTATCTTGGAAACCGCCGTAGAGTTTCGGGAGAGAAAGAGTCTGGATGTCGGCGTGGATCGAAGCGTCGGGTGCGATGCCACGCATCGGATAACTGCTGACCCTATTAAAGCGGGCAGGTATAAAAATATGGTTAACAAAAAAGAAAATCGGCAGTGCACCGTGATAGAGCGGCGGACGGATGATTGACGCCGCGTTGCGGCGCTTCTAGCTTCACGCAAACCGCAGCAAAAATTGCGACTTGAACCGCGATGACTGATGCCTCGCCACCGCCACGGACGGACCTGCCGTCGATCGACCGCTTGATGCGGTCGGCAGCGCTTGCGTCGCATGTTTCGGAATTCGGGCGCGATCTCGTCGTTGAATGCGCCAGGACGGAAATCGCGGACGTGCGGCGACGCCTGTCGGAGGGCGACGACGCATCGGCCGATACCAGCGAGTCCGGGATTGTCGCCCGGATCGGCGCGCGGCTGAGGGCGACGACGCGTCCATCCTTGATGCCGGTCTTCAACCTTACGGGAACGGTGCTCCACACCAATCTCGGCCGCGCGGCGCTGCCGCGCCAAGCGCTCGACGCGGTTGTGGCGGTATCGTCCGGCGCGTCGAACCTCGAATACGACCTGGACCAGGGTCGCCGGGGCGACCGCGACAGCCATCTCGAAGCGCTGCTGTGCCGGCTGACCGGCGCGGAGGCGGCGACCGTCGTGAACAACAATGCAGCCGCAGTCCTGCTGGTTTTGAATGCGCTGGCGCTGCGCAAGGAAGTGCCCGTTTCGCGCGGCGAGCTGATCGAGATCGGCGGCGCTTTCCGCATGCCGGACATCATGGCGCGGGCGGGCTGCAAGCTGCAAGAGGTCGGGACGACCAACCGGACGCATCTGCGCGATTTCGAAACGGCGATAAGCGCGAAGACCGCGCTACTGATGACGGTGCATACCAGTAACTACGAGGTGCAGGGTTTCACCGCGGCGGTGCCGGAAGCGGATCTCGCCGCCTTGGCGCACCGCCATGACCTGCCTTTCGTGGTCGATCTCGGCAGCGGGACCCTGGTCGACTTGGCGAATTACGGGCTGCCGCATGAGCGCACGCCGGCGGAAGCGATCGCCGATGGCGCGGATATCGTCACCTTCAGCGGCGACAAGCTGCTGGGCGGGCCGCAGGCGGGCATCATCGTCGGCCGCCGGGACATGATTGCGAAGCTCCGCCGCAATCCGCTCAAGCGCGCGCTGCGGCTCGACAAGATGACGATCGCGGCGCTCTCGGCGGTGTTGCAGTTGTATCTCGATCCGGACCGGCTGACGGAAAACCTGCCGACGTTGCGCGCCCTGGCGCGGCCGCTCGACGAAATTGCGGTGATGGCGGAACGCCTTGCGCCTGTATTGCAAACATCGTTGGATGGCGTTGCGGAAGTGGCGTGTGAGCCGTGCCATAGCCAAATCGGCAGCGGCGCTCTGCCGGTCGACCTGTTGCCGAGCATGGCGCTGGTCGTGCGCCCCGTCGCCGGGCGCGGCCGGGGTGCGTTGCTCAAGCGCGTTGCCGCGGCGTTCCGCGCGCTGCCGCAGCCGGTGATCGGCAGGATCCAAAACCACTCCTTTCAGCTCGATTTGCGGTGTCTCGAAGATGAACCGGGTTTTGTCGACCAGATGTCCGGTCTGGCGGCGGCGCTGGGGCCCGCCCGTTGATCATCGCGACGGCCGGCCATATCGACCACGGCAAGACCGTTCTGGTGCGGGCGCTCACCGGCGTCGACACCGACCGCTTGCCCGAGGAAAAGCGCCGTGGCGTGTCGATCGACCTGGGCTTTGCGTATGACACGCTGCCCGATGGATCGCCGGTCGGCTTCGTCGACGTGCCGGGGCATGAGCGATTCGTGCGCAACATGCTGGCGGGGGTTACCGGGATCGATTTTGCCTTGCTGGTGGTGGCCGCCGATGACGGGCCGATGCCGCAAACCGAGGAGCATCTCGCGATCCTCGATCTCTTGGGGCTGCGCCACGGCTGTATAGCCTTGACCAAAATCGACCGTGTTTCGCCCGACCGATTGGAGGATGCGAAGGAAGAGCTCGCCATTCTCGTCGATGGAACCAGCCTGGCCGACGCGCCGGTTTTTCCCGTCTCCGGATTGACCGGCGACGGCATTCCGGAATTGAAGGCGCATATCGAGGCCGCCGCCGCCGCGCATGCGGAAGACCGCGGCAAGGGCCAGTTCCGCCTGGCGGTCGACCGGTGTTTCACGCTTCCCGGAGCCGGGCTCGTAGTGACCGGCACGGCGTTCTCGGGCGCCGTAGCGGTGGGGGACCGGCTGGTGCTGTCGCCGCGCGGCGTGCCGGTGCGGGTGCGGGGCATTCATGCGCAGAACCGGGAATCGGAAACCGGCCATGCGGGCGAGCGGTGCGCGCTGAACATTACCGGCAGCGACCTCTCGCGCGATGTGGTGCATCGCGGCGACTGGGTTCTGGCCGCGCCGGCGCACGCGCCGACCGACCGGATCGACGCCCGCGTGCGCCTGCTTGCATCCGAGAAACGTCCCTTGCGCCACTGGACGCCGGTCCATCTTCATCTTGGCGCATCCGACATAAACGCCCGGGTCGCGGTGCTCGACGGTGCGAACATTCCGCCGGGCGGCGCGGGCCGCGTCCAACTCGTGCTCGACCGGCAAACCGGCGCGGTGTACGGCGACAAACTGATCCTCCGCGATCAATCGGCGCAGCGGACGATCGGCGGCGGCGTGGTTATCGATCCTTTCTCGCCGCGCCGTGGCCGGCGGCGGCCGGAGCGCCTCGCCTTCCTCGATGCGATCGAACAGGATACGCCGGCGGCACGGCTTGCCGCGTTGCTGGAACAATCGCCGACCGGCGTCGATCTGACCCGATTGTCCCGCGCGTGCAACTGGACGGCCGAGGAAGCGGAAGCCCTGTGGCGCGAGGCCGACATGGTCCGTCTCGGCAGACCGGACGCGCCGATCGGGCTGTCGCCCGGCCATTGGCAACAGCTTGTCGAGGCGGCTTATGAGGCGCTGCGGATTTGGCATGAGCGCTGGCCGGACCAGCCCGGTCCCGGCGAGGAAAGGCTGCGGCTTAGCCTGAGCTTGCGGTATCCGGTCGATCTGTTTGCTGCCGCGGTGCTCGATTTGATCCGCCAGAACCGGTTTGCCCGTGACGGCTCCACGCTCTGCCTGCCGAGCCATCGTCCTGCGCTGGCGCCCGAAGATGCCGGGCTGTGGGAACGCCTTCAGCCGTTGCTCGAGGCAGACGATCTGCGGCCGCCGCGGGTGCGCGAACTCGCCGAGGAACTCGACATCGATCTCCGCAAACTGGAGGCGATGCTGGCCCGGTCGGTCCGCATGGGGCTGCTCTATCGCGTTGCCGACAACCGCTACTATCTGCCCGATACGGTGCGGCGGCTGGCGGTGGTCGCGGAACGGCTGGCGGCGGACTCCGCCAACGCCCAATTCGACGCAAGGGCGTATCGCGACGCAACGGACATCGGCCGGAATGTCGCCATTCAGGTCTTGGAATTTTTCGACAAACAAGGGTTCACGCGCCGTCTTGGCGATGGCCGTGAAATCCGTAAACCATCGGTGGTGGTCTTCGGGTGAGAGAGTGTTTTAGTGGTCATGCGGTCGGTGCGGTGCGCGCCCGATGAAGGTCGTTCAGTCGAATTTGTACCGCATCCCCGTGAGCCCGTGGGGTGAGTGGATTTTTCTGCGTC
>Ga0224508_10000919_pt1 | contig 27120 bp, 27 predicted proteins | sample SF_Jan12_sed_USG_4_FD_170157 | JGI IMG/M metagenome (GOLD analysis project Ga0224508, IMG submission 170157) | Sediment microbial communities from San Francisco Bay, California, United States - SF_Jan12_sed_USGS_21 | ecosystem: Environmental > Aquatic > Marine > Sediment | place: USA... | reverse complement strand
GCGGGGATCTCGCCGGCCGCGATCCGACAGAAGAGGCACTCGGGGTCGTGATTCATTGCATTCTCGATTCTCGTCTACTGTTCGGCGACACCGTGACTCTCTTCGTCGTGGGTCCGACGAGACTCCAGCATCGAGACCTCGACCGACAGACCGTATGCGGCCGCCGTTTCGAAGCGGAGTGTCCTCGGACCCAGTGAGACGGCATCGAACCCGCCGTCCAGGAGGGACCTCCGCTCCTCTTCCATCAGGCCACCCTCCGGCCCCAATATGCCACGGTCAGCGGCCCCCGACCGGTCTCACGCGCCACGCCCGCCACCGGAGATCCACGCAGGTCCACGAGCCAACGGACGCGGTCTTCGTCCAAGGCCTCCAGACATTCCGCGAGCCCCCGGCCGATCGAGATGACGGGCAGCCGACTTCCGCCGCACTGCTTCAGGGCCGCGATGGCTCGACGCCGGGCCCGCTCCGAAAAGGCGTCCGATCGTCCGGCGTCCGCGACGGACCGCGATCCGGCGAACTCCACGAAGCATATCGTTCGGACCCCGATCTCGACCGCCTTCTCGACGAGCCAGAGGGAGCGGTCCTTGTGACCCACCGGGGCCCACAAATCCAGAGCGTAGTCCGGCGCGGACCGCATGGCTGTCCCGAGAGTGATGCTGGCGGAGCGACGCTCCAGTGCGGCGACGCGTCCCGCCCAGCGCCCACCACGCCCGTCGGTGAGCTGGACACCGTCCCCGGGACGCAGCCGCAGCGACCTGACGTGCATGAGCTCGTCGCCATCCAGCGGCACAGCGTCGCCCTCCTCCAGCGCCTCCATATCCGGGGCGAAGAGCGTGGCGACGCCTCCCTCGGCGTCCGCGAGACCGGACCGATCTTTCGTCATTTCGCAACGTATCTCGCCTTGCAGAGGAGCCGCTACGTCGACGCACCCCTCTCTCGATGCGCTCAGGGTTTTCCGGGGCGCCCGTCCGCTCTATGTTCGACCACGACCCGCTGACCAGCGCTCCTCGGGACCGGCCGCACCCGATTTTCGACAACAGATTCGACCCTGGGACTGTGAGGGGATGACGACACCGGAGCAGAGTCCATCCGCAAATCCCGACGTTGGCGACGACGGCGCCGATGCCCCCTCTGAAGGACCCGAAACCCCGACATCCGACGCAACCTCGACCCACCAGTACCACGGTCGTCCACGTGTCATCACGGCGGAGATCTCGCGAGACCGCGGTTGGAAATCGATGGTTCAGGTGGCCATCGAGCGAGGCGGACGCACGGCGGAGGCCCGTCAGGACGCGATCGGAGAGGAGATCGTCCTTCTGCGCTGCGCTGCCGAGACGACCCTCGCCGCCATTCACGAGCTGCTCGGCGCACCCGAGCGATTCGCGCTCGTCGGCGCCAAGCGGGTGCTCGCATTCGACTCCGCCGTGATCCTGGCCTGTGTCCGGACGGTGGGCGGACGCCCTCGAAAGCTGATCGGATGTGTCCCCATCACGGAAGACCCGGTGCTGGCGGTCGCCCGAGCAATCCTGCACGCCACGAACCGCGTGGTCGAGGCGCTCCCCAACGCGGACGAAGCCCCGGCCGACGTCGGTGACTGATCCCTCGACAGACGAGACGACAACCCACGGCACCGAGGATGACTTGAACGACGGAACGATGACGCGCGACGAGCCCGAGACCGCAGAGTTGACCATCACGGAGCCCTCCCTCGAGACGCTCTCGATCGACACGGTGCGGACGCTCGCCATGGATGCCGTACAGCAGGCGGGATCGGGCCACCCCGGGACCGCCATGGCTCTGGCGCCCATCGCGTACAGCCTCTGGATGCATCAGATGCGGTACAGCCCTTCCGACCCCGACTGGTTCGACCGCGATCGATTCGTGCTGTCGGCGGGGCATGCCTCGATTCTCCAATACTCGATGCTGCACCTGACGGGATACGACCTCCCGATCGACCAGATTGAGACGTTCCGTCAAGCCGGGAGCATCACGCCGGGTCATCCGGAGGTCGGGATGACCCCGGGAATCGAGACTACCACCGGGCCGCTCGGTCAGGGGGTGGCGAATTCCGTCGGCATGGCCGCCGCGGAAGCCCATCTCGCCGCCGTCTTCAACCGTCCAGGCCACGAGATCATCGACCACCGCACGTGGGTGATCTGCGGCGACGGCGATCTGATGGAGGGGATTTCGTACGAGGCGGCGTCCATGGCCGGCCACCTCGGACTCGGCAAGCTCACCTGGATCTACGACGACAACAAGATCACGATCGACGGCGACACCTCGATCACCTTCACGGAGGACGTCCAGGGCCGCTTCGAGTCCATGGGCTGGCACGTCCAGAACATCGGGGACACGGCGAACGATGTCGCCACCGTCGACGCGGCCATCGCGGCCGCGACCGCGGTCGAGGATCGCCCCTCCCTCATCATCGTCCAGACGCACATCGGGTTTGGCGCCCCGAACAAACAGGACACGGCGTCGGCCCACGGCGAGCCGCTCGGTGACGACGAGATCACCCTCGCGAAGCGGTCCTACGGGTGGCCCGAAGACGCGAGGTTCATGGTTCCCGAGCAGGTGGCGGAGCACATGGCCACGCGTGTCGCCGCGGGGCGTGAGCACGTCGCCGACTGGAAGGAGCGATTCCAGCATTACCGGGCGGAGCACCAGGAGGCGGCTGCGGCACTGGAGCAGTGGATCGCCGGGGAGCTTCCGGAGGGCTGGGACGAAGGTCTTCCGGCGTTCGACCCGGCCGACGGCTCGATCGCGACTCGCGCCGCTTCGGGGAAGGTCCTGGGGGCGCTCGCGGCAAACGTCGAGTCCCTCGTCGGCGGAAGCGCGGATCTCTCCGGGTCCAACAAGACTTTGATCGCGGGGAGTCCCGACTTCGCTGCGAGGACGCCGGAAGGGCGGAACCTCCGGTGGGGCGTCCGCGAGCACGCGATGTGCGCGATCAGCAACGGGATCGCGCTTCACGGCGGTCTCAGGCCGTACGCCGCGACCTTCTTCATCTTTACCGACTACGCTCGCCCGGCGATCCGTCTCGCCTCGCTCATGCACCAGCCCGTGATCTTCGTGATGACGCATGATTCGATCGGACTCGGGGCCGACGGGCCGACCCATCAGCCGGTCGAACACCTCGCGTCGTTCCGGGCGATGCCCGGGATCAACATGATTCGCCCGGCCGACGCCAACGAGACGGCCGTGGCCTGGCAGGTCGCCCTCGAGCGATCCAATGGACCTACGATCCTCGTTCTCACTCGACAGGGCGTGCCGATCCTCGACCGGACGGGCATGGGTGCCGCCGAAGAGCTCCGCCGGGGCGCATACGTGCTCGCCCGGGAGAACGGGGGGGCTCCGGACGTGGTCCTGGTGTCTTCCGGCTCGGAGGTCCAGATCGCGCTCGAGGCACGGGACGAGCTGGCTTCCGACGGGATCGACGCACGGGTCGTCTCGTTCCCGTCCTGGGACCTGTTTCGCGAACAGGACGCGACGTACCGCGACTCCGTCTTCCCACGGGACGTTCCCGCAGTCGCCATCGAGGCCGGATCCACGTTGGGCTGGTCCGAGTGGGTCGGACGCGATGGGGCCGCCCTCGGCGTCGACCGGTTCGGCCAGTCAGGGTCCCAGGCGGACAACTACCGTGACTACGGGCTCACCACGGAGAATCTCGTGCGTGCGACCCGGACCGTCCTCGGTCGAGACAAGTGACATTACGGATCGCGATCGGCGCGGACCACGCGGGGTACAGTTACAAGGACCGGTTGGCTGCGGAGCTTCGGGACCGGGGCTACGACGTGACCGACCTCGGGACGCACGGTCCGGAATCGGTCGATTACCCCGATTTCGCGGCGGCCGTCGCCGAGAGGGTCGCAGGCGGTGACGTGGATCGAGGCATCCTGGTCTGCGGGTCGGCCGTCGGGGTCTGCGTCACCGCGAACAAGGTGCCGGGCGTTCGGGCGGGTGTTTGTCACGAGACCTATTCGGCGCACCAGGGCGTCGAGCACGACGACATGAACGTGCTCTGCATGGGCGAGCGGGTGATCGGGATCGAGGTCGCACGGGAGGTCGTCGCATCGTTTCTCGGCGCCACCTATCACCCCGAAGAGCGCTTCGAGCGAAGGCTCGACAAGGTCAGGGCCGTCGAGGCCCGCTACATGAGATCCCCGTCGGACTGAGCCGGCATCAACCCACTTTCGAGGAAACCCGAATGAACGCCCTCCAAGAGCTTTGGAACCGCGGTCAGAGCTTCTGGCTCGACAATCTCTCTCGCGACATGATCGGAAACGGCGAGCTCGCTCGTCGCGTGGCCGAAGAGGGCTTGCGGGGTGTGACTTCGAACCCCGCGATCTTCCACAAGGCGATTACCGAGGGCGAGGAGTACGACGAAAGCATCGCCGCGTTCGGGGCGGCGGGGCTGTCCGTCGTAGACGCGTACGAGCGTCTGGTCGTGGCAGACGTTCAGGCGGCCTGCGACATTCTTCGGCCGGTCTGGGTCGAGTCTGAGGGCCTCGACGGCTACGTCTCGCTCGAGGTCTCGCCCCATCTCGCGAGCGACAGTGAGGGCACCCTCTCCGACGCCGTGCGGCTCGCGGCGGACGTGGACCGTTCCAATCTCCTGGTCAAGATCCCGGGGACGCCCCAAGGGGTCCCGGCGATCCGACAGGCAGTCTTCGAAGGCGTAAGCGTGAACGTCACGCTTCTCTTCTCGATCGCTGCCTATGACGCGATTGCGGAGGCGTACGTCGAGGGGCTCGAGCAGAGGCTCGACGCCGGCCGGAGGGTCGATGACGTCGCTTCCGTGGCGTCGTTCTTCCTCAGCCGTATCGACTCGCTGACGGATTCACGGCTGGAGTCGCTAGCGGACGCACACCCGGAGCGGGCCGACGAGATTCGCGACCTGCTGGGCCAGGCCGCGGTGGCCAACGCGAAGCTCGCGTACCAGAGCTTCCAACGTCGGCTGGCCGGCGATCGATGGGGTCGGCTTGCCGCCGCCGGAGCGCGACCGCAGCGAATGCTGTGGGCGAGCACCAGCACCAAGAACCCGGCATATGACGACGTGAAGTATGTCGAGCCGCTCATCGGAGATCTCACGATCAACACGATGCCCGAGTCGACGATCGATGCGTTCCTGGACCACGGCGTCGTGGCAGACACGGTCGCCGACGGCATGGACGAGGCCTCGGCGACGATGGCGAGACTCGGCGCAGTCGGCATCGACTTCGACGACATCACAGACACCCTCCTCAGCGAAGGCATCGAGAAATTCGTCGTCCCCTTCGACCGGCTCCTGGAGAGTCTTGAGCAACGGCTGGGATCGCTCGTCGCCGGGTGACGGCCTGACGAAGTCACGGGCGGGCGGCGGCATCCAGATCGTCGTCCGACCCGAATCCTTCGCGGCCACGGCGGCCGCGTTCATCGCCAGGAAGCTTGCCTCGTGGACTCAGGAAGCCCCCATGCGAGTCGGGCTGTCCGGGGGCGGTACACCCGAGCCGGTGTACCAGCTACTGGCCCTCTCCCCACTTCCCGATTGGGACCGGATCGAGGTCTACCTGGCGGATGAGCGGGCAGTCCCGCCCGATCATGAAGAGAGCAACCTCCGTCTGATCCGATCCGCGCTCTCCGACATCGCCGGGCTGCCGAGAGACCGTGTGCACGGGATCATCTCCGAGTCGGACGTATCGCCGGACGGGTCCTCCATCGACAACGACGCCCTCGAGGCGGCCGCGCGCCGTTACGAGGTGGCGCTCCCCGATCGGTTCGATCTCCTGCTTCTCGGCCTGGGTGTCGACGGGCACACAGCATCGCTGTTTCCGGGCGAGCCCTCCCTGCGTGAGATCGACCGGCGAGTCGTCGTGGCGCGGGCCCCCACCGAACCGACCCGCCGCGTGACGATCACCCCACCCATGATCTCGAACGCCCGGTTGTGCATCGTCCTCGTACAGGGTGCGACCAAGGCGCGTGCGGTCGAGGCCGCCCTGTCGGGTGGCTCGGTAGACGAGGTTCCGGGACGACTTGCCGGCCGGGCAACCTGGATCATCGGAGCAGACGCGCTCGGGTCCGGCGCCACCTGAAGAAGGACCCACCACGGCCGCGCGGCGGTCAGGCGGTGAACGCCGCCTTCACCCTGTCCCAGAAACTGGGGTCCTCGCCACGACGCGGCTCCGGCGGCGCGTCCTCGATCGAGGCCAGAGACTCGAAGGCCTCGCGCTGTTCGCGACTGAGTTCCGTCGGTGTCCACACGTGGACGCGAACGAGCTGATCGCCGCGACCGGCGTCGCGCAGGCGGGGCATGCCCTGGCCTCTCAGTCGAAGCACCTGCCCCGACTGAATTCCGGCCGGAATGGAGAGGCGTGCCTCGCCCATAATTGTCGGCACCTCGATGTCCGCACCGGTCGCCGCCTGCGAGAACGTGACGGGAGCATCGAGGATCAAGTCGTCACCTCGTCTTTCGAAACGCTCGTGCGGTTCGATCGCGACCGCCACGATGAGGTCGCCCGGCGGTCCGCCCTGCGGCCCCGCGTTTCCCCGCCCCTTCAGCTTGAGATAGTCCTCTGACGAAATGCCAGCGGGGATCTCGATCTCCACGGTGCGGTCGTCCTTCACGCGCCCCGTGGCGTTGCAATCGCGACATGGGTCCTGGATCTGCTGCCCTCGGCCGCCGCATACGTGGCAGGGCCGGACCGACACGAACTGGCCGAGCATCGAACGCTGGACCTCACGGATCTCCCCGACGCCGCTGCACGTAGCGCACTCGACGACACCCGAGCCCGGCTCGGCGCCCGCTCCGCCGCAACGCTTGCAGCGATCCATGACGGACACCCGAAGCTTCCTCGTACTCCCGGTCGCGGCCTCCTCGAGGGTTGTCATCACCGAGACCTTCAAAGTCGAGCCCTTCCGGGGTCCGGGTCTCGCGCGCCCGCCGGCGAAAAACTCACCGAAGCCGCCCGATCCGAACTCGCGCATGAAGACCTCGACGGCATCTGCGAAGCTCCCGAACCCGCCGAACGGCGGCTCGCCTCCGGCGCCGCGCCGGACGCCGGCCTCGCCATACCGGTCGTACAGGTCGCGTCGGCCCGGATCCTTCAGGATCTCGTACGCCTCGGTCACCTCCTTGAAGCGATCCTCGGCGTCGGCCTCGTCGTTGCGGTCCGGGTGGTACCGCATCGCGACCTTCCGGTACGCCTTCTTTATCTGCTCCGCATCGGCGTCCCTGGAGACGTCGAGCAGCTCGTAGTAGTCCCGTCCCATTTCCCCTCTATCGATGACGCTCGATCAAGCTCGAGCGAGACGCGTCAACAAACCGGACGTCCAATCCACGATCGACACGACCTTCTCGTAGGGCATCCTGGTCGGCCCGATCACTCCCAGTGTACCCTGCAAGCTCCCGACCGCGTAGTTCGCGGTGACGATGGTGAGGTCATCGAACTCGGGCTTCCCGTTCTCACCGCCGATCGTGATCTGCGTACCGGCGCCCTGCCGATCACCGAGGACACTCGCGAGGAGCTCGCGCCGCTCCGTGAGCTGGATCAGCTCGCGCAGGCGTTCGCCGGTGGTGAACTCCGGCTGCTCAGCGAGTACCGCCGCGCTCCCCAGGTGCACATGGCGCTCCTCGAGCGCCCATTCGAACACGTCCGGGCCACTCTCGACGAAGATATTCACCAGCTCGTCCGCGCTCTGGTCCCCGAACCGCAGGTCCCGCAACCGATCGGCCATGGTCTCCCGGATTTCGGCCAGCGTGCTTCCGGAGAGACGCTCATTGAGCGCGCGAGACACCGCCTCGAGGGTGGCCCGCGGCACCGAGGAGAAGAGGTCGATATATACGGTACGGACCACGCCCGACTCGACCGTGAGCACCAGGAGCGCCTTCTCGGAGGACACCGGCACGAGCTCGAGGCGTTCGAGGGTGGCGGACGCCAGCGTCGGTCCGACGGCGAGCCCGAGCTCGCCGGTGAGAGCACCGATGACTCGTGCGGCCCGGGCGATCAACTCCTCGACCGCGACGACCTCGAGTCCCGCGAACTCCTTCTCGATCTTGGCCTTTTCCGCTGCGCCTGGCTGCCCGGCCTCCATGAGTCCGTCGACGTAGTACCGATACGCAAGGTCGGTTGGCATGCGACCGGCGGACGTGTGCGGGTGCGACAGGAATCCCTTCGACTCCAGATCCGCCATCGTATTGCGGATGGTCGCCGCCGAGACACCCAGTCCGTATTCCTTCCCGATGCGGCGCGACCCGGCCGGAGAGGCCGTCCGCACGAAGGAATCGATTACGGCTGCCAATACGGCTGTCTCCCGCTCGTTGAGAGCCGGAATCGTCACCCGCTCAGACCCGGGACCAGTCAGTTTTTGTGTCCTCCCTCTATGAGCGGCGCCTCCCTGACGCCGCCCCCGATTTCAGTGACGAGCTCGTCCAGCCGAAGCCAGCCGTCCGTCGTCGCCATCACGCGGCCAGCCTCCAGCCGTACCCAGCCCTGATCGATCCACTCCGGCAGACGGCGTCCCACCGCATCACGCCAAGTAGCATCGTCGGCCTCGATGCCCTTTCGCGTACGGAGCCCGAGCCATAGCCGTTCCAGCGCCACGTCTGCCTCATCCAGCTTCTCCCAGCTCTCCACCGGGCCAGCGCCGGCTTCGAGGACCTTACGATACCGGTCCCACCTGAACGTGTTCCAGACTCTGAGGGGCGGGAAGAACCCGTGCGAAGACGGGCCGAGGCCAAGATAGGGCGATCTGTTCCAGTAGTACCAGTTGTGACGACACTCCTGGCCGGGGCGAGCGAAGTTGGAGACTTCGTAGTGTCCGAACCCCGCGTCGATCAACCGCCCTGAAATCGTCCGATACTCGGTCTCGTACGCCTCCCCTCCGGCGGGCGTCACACGACCGAGTTCCACCCACCGGGCAAGCGGCGTCCGCGGCTCGACAGTGAGACCATAGGCGCTGACGTGATCGACGTCGTGCTCGAGCAACTGGTCGATCTCACGATCGAGGGAACGCTCCACCTCTCCTGGCAAGCCGAAGAGCAGGTCTACGCTGAGTCGCTCAAACCCCGCGGCTCCCGCGATTCGTAGCGCCTGCTCGGCCGTCTCGCGATCGTGGAGCCGCCCCAGCCAGCGGAGAGTCAGGTCGTCGAATGCCTGGACACCGACACTCAGGCGGGTGGCCCCGGCGACCCTCCACGCCTCGGCCACCCTCTCGGTCAGCGACACTGGGTTCGACTCCACCGTCCACTCGAGCAAGCCGTCCAGGACGAAGCGCTCGCTCAGGACCGCCGCCAGCGCCGCCGGTCCAGATTCGGGCACAAGGGAAGGCGTTCCCCCGCCAACGAAGATGGAATCCAGCGGCAAGCGGCGCGGCCAGCCGGTCACGGCGAACCACCAGGTCAGATCCGTCTCGAGCGCGGCCAGCCACTCTTCGAACGGAGGGTCCGAGGATCTCTTCACCGAGAAGTCGCAGTAGTGACACCGGTGCACGCAGAACGGATAGTGGATGTAGAGCGCCCGCGGCGAAGCGAACCCTTGGGCTGCCGCCAACGAAACGAGCGGCCGGGCCGCGTTCGACCCGCCGTCAGACGCCGCCGGCACCCCGGTCCTCGCCGCCCCAGCCGTCCGACTGCGAACCGTCCGTGCGGAAGAACGTCCCGTCCGCCGAACGGCCGACCCGTCCGTCGACCTCGAGGCGGCCCAGCGCAGCGACCGTGTCTCCGATCGATCTACCGCAGACCGTCGCGACCTCATCGACCGTCCTCTCTTCGCCGCCGAGGGCGGAGAGAAGCCACCCGTCACTACCAGTCCCCTCGCCCGTCTTCGAGCGGCGCTCCGGGGGAGGCTCGAGATCGTGAATCCACCCAAGCGCGTCGAAGACGTCGCGAACGTCGGTCACCAGGCCAGCTCCGTCTCTGAGCAGCCGCAAAGTTCCCACCCCGGTCCGGTCACCGATGCGGGCCGGCACGGCGAGCACCTCTCGTCCGAGGGCCAGGGCACGCCGGGCAGTACCCAGCGCCCCACTCCTGTCCCCGGCCTCCACGACGATCAGGGCGCGGGATGCCGCGGCGATGAGTCGGTTCCGAGTCGGGAATGTCGTTCGTCGGGGGCCCGCGGACGGCTCGAGCTCGCTCACCAGCCACCCTCTTCGCTTCATGCGCGCGTAGAGCGGGCGGTTGGACCACGGGTACTCGTGCGCGTGTCCGGTTCCCAGCACCCCCATCGTGGGACCGGACGCATCCAGCGCCGCCTCGTGCGCCGCCGCATCGATCCCGGCCGCCATCCCGCTCACGACCGTCCAGCCCCACCGCGCGAGATCGCGTGACAGTCGCCTGGCGATCCTTCTCCCGTATGGGGAGGCCCGACGCGTCCCGACCACGGCGACCGAACGGGTGGGATCCGGCCAGCCGGAGCCCCTGACGTAGAGCACGGGCGGCGGGTCGGTCAGGTCGTAGAAGGCCGCCGGGTAGTCGGGCGCCCCGAGTGGGACCGTTCGCACTCCCAATCGCGCGGCTTGTGCCAGCGCGCACAAAGCCGACCGAGAGTCCGGAGTGTCATCGAGAGAGTCGAGAGCTCGTTTGCCGGACCCGTGTGTCTCCCACAGACGTCGTATACGGGCCGGGCCCAGACCGTCTACCGTCAGCAGGGTCGCAAACGCCTCGACCTCGCGGTCGCGGGGACCCCTCAGGGCCGCCACTCCTCGACTCCCTCGAACGGGTCCGGTGTCCCCTCGGCGGCCCGCGCCTTCTCATCCCGAACGGCCGCCCAGAGCGCCTCGATCGCCTCCGCCAACCCCTCTCCGGTGACCGAGGATATCGCCAGCTGCCCCCAGGCCTCGGGCGCGTCCAGGTTGCCGTCCCGCTCGCCGGCCGGCGTCAGATCGGCTTTCGTACGAATGACGCAGTGCGGGAGAGAGCCGAGCGCGAGGTCGTGTGACACGAGCTCGCGTCGAAGCAGATCGTAAGACCCCTGCGGATCCGGGTCACCGAACGGTACGAGTACGGCGAGCGTCCTCGTGCGCTCGATGTGCCTGAGGAACTGGGCGCCTAGACCTCGACCTTCGTGCGCGCCTTCGATGAGGCCCGGGATGTCGGCGACCACGAAAGACCGTCCGTCGCCGACGTCGACCACGCCCAGGTTGGGCTTCAGCGTCGTGAACGGATAGTCCGCGACCTTCGGGGTCGCAGCCGTGACCCTCGAGAGAAGAGTGGACTTGCCGGCGTTGGGCTCCCCGACCAGCCCCACGTCGGCGATAAGCTTCAGCTCCAGGGTGACCCGACGCTCTTCGCCCCATTCCCCCGGCTCCCAGTTCCGCGGCGCCTGGTTCGTGGGTGACGCGAAGCTCGCGTTGCCCCGCCCACCGCGCCCCCCCTTCGCGACCACGAGTCGATCCCCCTCCTCGAGCAGCTCGCCGACTCGCTCGCCCGAGTCCGCGTCCTTCACCACCGTCCCCAGGGGGACTGGAAGCACGAGATCCTTCCCGTCCGCGCCCTCGCGCTTCTTCCCTTCTCCATGGCCGGCTCGCCCTGCCTTGTAATGCTCGCGGTAGGAGAAGTCGAGAAGGGTGTCGAGGGTCGGATCGGCGACGAGAACCACATCTCCGCCTCGCCCGCCGTTTCCACCGGCCGGTCCGCCTCGCGGAACCCCAATCTCCCGTCGAAAGGCGGACGCGCCCGCACCCCCGGCACCACCCGTCACTCTGACCGTAGCGAGATCGACGAACATCAGTCCACCCTCGCCTTCACTCGGACTTCGGCCCAGGCTTCACGAAGCACGACCGGATCGGGGCGGGCCACGGCCGGTCGGTCGGCCTCGGCGAGTCCGATCTCCAGGGCTTCCGCGACGTGGGCTGCAGCGGCCCCCACGTTCAGCGCTCCTCGAAGGTGCGAACGCAGCTGTGGCTCGTGGCCGGCCGTAGCGAGAAGAGCCACCACGCACAGCTCTCGAAGGATCGGCCCCAGGGACGGGCGCGAAAGCGTCTTCCCGTAGCCCTCCTCGATCATCCAGCGGTCGAGGTCCGGGTTGAGCGCCGCGACGTGAGCTCGCAGCCGTTCGTACGCGGGGCCGTAGATGCGCCGGCAGAGCGCCTCTCCCCCTTTTCGTCGACTCTCGAGACCGGGATCGGCGGAGGCGGTGGGGGGTTCGACGATCTGCCGCCAGGTACCCAGCACGTTCAGCACCCTCGGAAACCCGACGAACAGGTAGGACTGGAGGATGATCTCCTCGATCGCGACGTCCGTAGCGCCGGCTCGCGCCTCGCGGAGGCACGCCGCCCAGTCTTCACGACCGCCGCCAAGCTTCGCCGAAAGACGCACGAGAGAGAGGGCCTCGACGCCCAGACCGTCCGCGATCGCATTCACGATCCGGGCGCGACCCGGAGACACGCCACCGGCTCCTCGCGGGTGTTCGAAACGGTGACGGTCGAGAACCGTCCGAGTGCCTCCACCTCCGCCGTGGCCAGCGTACCGATCCGGGACAGTACCTCTACCACCGCGGGTCCCATGGCTCGCATGGCTCCGTCCGTGACCTTGAACGCCGCGCCCCAGGTCCTCCCCGGCTCCGCAACACAGAACACCCCCTCCGCACCCTCCTTCGCCAGCAAGCGTCCCCCTGTCACGGTCATCAACGAACTCGAGAGCGCCGACGCTCCGGACACCATGATCGGGTTCGCCGTCATCGCGCTCGCAATTCGTGACGCCCCGGGGGCATCGGAGGCACCGAAGCGGGCATAGGCCCCCGCCATCTCCGCGAGCGACATCCGGGGCGTGGGCACGCCGCACCCGTCGATACCCCACACCCGCGCCTCCGGGTCTCCGTCCAACCAGTCGGTCAGCGCCCGGCGGATGCGCTGCTGAACCGGGTGCGCGTATTGGTGATAGCCGTTCGCGTTCACGCCCGCGTTGCGTGCCCAGGCGATCATTCCGGCATGCTTGCCGGAGCAGTTGTTGTGAAGGCGGCCGGGCAGGACGCCCGCTACATCGAGATCCCGAGCCGCCGCGTCGTCGTAGGGACGGTGCGGACCGCAGGCCAGGTCGTCCTCCACCGCACCGGCCGCCTCGAGAATGCGTGTGGCCGCGGCGACGTGCTCCTGCGTGGCATCATGAGAGGCGCACGCGATCGCCAGCTCCGAGTCTCCCAGGCTCAGCTCCGCGAACACCCCATCCTCCACGAGCGGCAGCGCCTGGAACGGTTTCATGGAAGAACGCCAGAAGGCCTCCAGATCGCCGTCCCCCCATATGCGATCCACTTCCTCTCCGCCCGTCACAACGACGTGGACCACGTGCGAGGATTCGACTGCCCCGGCGCGCTCGAGCCAGACTTTGATCGGTGTCACCTGTGTCCGTGCTCCGTGTCGTCTTCGGGAATGATCTCGACCAGCGTCCGGGCTGTGGCAGAGCCCGCCTGCACATCGTTCCGCAATAGAGAGAGGTCCTCGGGTGTATCGACATCATACCATGCGGGAAGCTCGACATGGCACAGGTCCAGTTCGACAGCGCGCTCCCGTGTCCACTCCAGCAGCCGTGGCTCCGACCATGGGGCCTCGGCGAAGAGCCCCCGCGCGCGTGGCCAACAATAGCGTCGAAGACCGACCGCATAGTACCCCCCGTCGCCCGTCGGCCCGAGTACCAGATGAGCCCCTCGTAGCGCGCGGAAGGCACGCCGCAGGTAGTCGGCCGGCAGGGTCGGGTGATCGCTCCCGACGATGACCGCGTAGTCCACGCCATCATCGAACGCGGCCGAGAATGCCGCTGCGAGCCGGGCGCCCAGGTCCCCCCCGGGCTGAAGGCGAACGCCAAGGTCCGGGTACCTGCTCCCGAGCGTAGACCGGGCACCCGGGCGGTCGGGCACCCAGAGCTCACGGTCGGAGACGCCCACATCGCGGGCTACGAGGTCGTCCAGGAATGACTGGTAGAGCCGGGCGGCGCCCTCGGGGCCGACCCGCGGCTGGAGCCTCGTCTTCGTGAGACCGGGTTCGGGCAGCCGACCGAAGTAGATGAGGCGTTCGTGCGGCTTCACCGCCCGCATCCTCTCGGCGCTCCGAAATGAAAAAAACCCCCCGGGGCGCGAGGCCCCGGAGGGTAAAAGGCCGGTCTCACCATCCCTAGATCGTAATCACCTCGATGACCCCGCCCTCCGCCCCCGGTCGACGGTACTCGGGCGGCACCATGCTGGCGTAATAGAGACGGATTTGAACGACGTCGCTGGCCCGGATTCCGCGTAGGGTCGTGATGGCGTCGTTCAAATTGAAGTTGCCGTTCACTACGAGCATGGGAACCGTGTAGGTCAACGCGTCGCGACCCCGCCCCGAACGATCATCGCCACCTTCGAAGGCGATCCGATCCTCGAAGATCACCAGTTCACGATGGTGGGTGAGGGCTTCGTACGCGGTCGCGTATCCATCCTGGCGAATCTGCTCGCCGCTCACGATCAGGCGGGTATAGCTTCCCGAGCGACTTCCGGCAGATGCGCAGGCGGACAGGGTCACGCCGCACAGGACCGCAGCCGCGATCACTGAGGGTCGTACGATTCTGCGACTCATATGGTCATCCTGTCGATGGAATCAGGCGGGTGGCGCCCTTGCCCGCCCGAAATCCCTAGTTCTCGCCTTCGGTGTCCGCAAGGGCGGCCCGCGCCTCCGCGGTCGCCGTCGCCAGCCTGATCAGCTCGGCTGGCGAGCCGGCTTCACGCAGCAGCTCGACCGCTGCGGCAACCTGTGCATCATCCAGAGCGCGTCGTTTCATTTGGGCAATCTCGCCCAGCGCCACCCCACTCAGCTCGCCGGCAATCAGCCAGTCGATGTAGCGGCGCGAATCCTCGAACAGCTCGCGAGACACGCCGGCGTCGCCGGCTTCGAGCTCCGCGAACACACCGTCCCGCATCGCTTCGGTCGGCTCGAAACCGTCCGAAATCGCACCGCCGGACTCCACGTACTCGACAGCCCACCGGAAGGCCGCGTCTCGGACGACCACACCGTTTCGCATCGCGACGCGGCGCATTTCCTGCTCAGGCGTCGTCAGCGTATCCACGCGCACGACGAGATCGGGAGCGATGCCCCCGCCGCCATATACGACTCGTCCGCCAGCGGTCGTGTACTCTTCACGCTCCACCGCCTCATCGTGGATCTCGACCGGCTCCCCGCTGATGGATACGGCGGACGCGGTGACGCTCCGCATGGCGGCCTCGCGATCGAACTCCTTCTGGATGGACCGTCCGGCCGGCGTATACCAGCGCGCCGTCGTGACCTTCATGTGATTGTCGCCGGAGAGACGGTAGAGCGTCTGAACCGACCCCTTTCCGAACGAGGTGACACCCAGGACGACCGCGCGATCGTGGTCCTGCAACGCACCGGCCACGATCTCTGAAGCGCTGGCCGACCACTGGTTGACCAGCACCACCACGGGCAGACCCTCGTACTTCTCACCCGAAGGCGCACGGTAGGTGTAGTTCTGGTTGGCGAGCCGGGAGCGGGTCTCGACGACCTCGTCTCCGCGATCGAGGAACAGATCGGTGACCTGGATCCCCTCTTCGAGCAGCCCGCCCGGGTTGGTCCGAAGATCGAAAATGAGCGAGGTGGCGCCCTCCTCGATCAACCGGTCGACCCCTTCGACGAGTTCCTCCTGAGCCTGTCTCGTGAAGCCCCTCAAGTTCACGAAGCCGATCCCGTCGTCGAGCATGAACGCCTGGGCTTGCACAACCTGAATCTCGTCACGGACGATCGTGTAGGCCAGCGGTCTCTCGGCCCCGACGCGGGCAATCAGGATGTCGACCGGCGCGCCCTTCGGGCCCCGGAGAACCTGGATCGCCTTGTCGGGCGTCCAGCCCTCGGCGCTTTCGCCCTCAACCTGGATGATGCGATCGCCTACGACGAGACCCTGGCGCTGCGCCGGCGTGTTGGGAAGCACCGACACGACCGTGATCCATCCGTCTTTGTCATCGATCCGGACCCCGAGGCCCCCGTAGTTGCCGGTGGTGGTGTAGCGGACGTTTTCCCACTCGTCGGGATCGAGGAAGTTCGTGTGGGGATCGCCGAGCTCCTTCAGAAGACCGTCGATCGCCATCTTGTAGAGGTCCTCGGGAGCGACCTCGTCCACGAACTGATCCGCGATGAGGTGGTGGACCTCCTCGAGAAGCCGCCGACTCTCCGCAACGCCCCCGGGCACCCCCTGGTTCATCAGCCACCCGCCACTCGTCAGCGTGATGACTCCGACCACCAGTGCCGTCGTCCAAGATCGCTCGGCTTTCATTCCACCTCCATGTCGCGAAGCCGCGCGGCGGCTCGCCCATTCACTCCCGACCGCTTCACCCGCGCACTTCGCTGAGCGGCATTTTTCGGACCGGTACGCGTCCGACCGGTCTCACAATCTCGTAACCCCGCGCCTTGGGCGAAAGTTTCACTGCCCGGAGGAGCCCCACTCCGGGATTCGAGCGGTCACGACCGTCAGAATGGCGGCTGCTACGGTGTCCGGGGTGGCGCTCGCATCCACGAGCTCGGCATGTGCGTTCGCCGCCGCGTAGTCACGGTACCCCGCCCGCACCCGTTCCATGAACGCGAGATCCTCCCGCTCGATCCGGTCCGGAGCCGCTCCGCTCGACACCTGCCGAGACCTGCCGACTTCAGGATCGACATCCAGGATCAAGTACAGATCCGGTTCGAGTCCGCCCGTGGCGATCGCGGTCGTGCTCCGGATCATCTCCACGTCCAACCCTCTCGCGACCCCCTGATAGATCAGGGTGGAGAGCGCATAGCGGTCCGAGAGGACGATGTCCCCCCGCGCGAGAGCCGGCCGCACCACGAGCTCGACGTGTGCCGAGCGTTGAGCACCGAAAAGGAGCAACTCGGTCACCGGAGGGACCTCGAGGCCCGGCCTCAGGAGGTGGTCGCGGATCCGTTCTCCGATCGGCGTGCCTCCCGGCTCCCTCGTTACGACGACCGAACGCCCGTCTGACCGCAGCCTCTCGGCCAGCCGGGCGACCTGCCCGGACTTCCCCGCCCCTTCGGGCCCCTCGAAGACGATGAAGGGGGCAGTCAACTCAGTCGTAATACTCGACGCCGAGGTGGGTGATCTGCTCCTCTCCAGCTATCCAGCGAAGCGTGTTCTTGAGCTTCCAGTGCTGGATGAAGATGTCATGCTCCGGATACAGATCGGGCGCGGTCTGGGGAGCCTTGAAGTAGAAGGAGAGCCACTCCTGAACACCCGAGAGTCCCGCGCGCGCGGAAAGATCCAGGAAGAGCGCCAGATCCAGGACGATGGGAGCGGCCAGGATCGAGTCACGACACAGGAAGTCGATCTTGATTTGCATGCCATACCCCATCCACCCGAAGATGTCGATGTTGTCCCAGCCCTCCTTGTTGTCCCCACGCGGCGGGTAGTAATTGATCCGCACCTTGTGGTACATGTCGCCATAGAGGTCCGGATACATCTCCGGCTGCAGGATGTACTCGAGCGCCCCGAGCTTCGACTCTTCCTTGGTCTTGAAGCTCTCCGGATCGTCGAGCACCTCGCCATCGCGGTTTCCGAGGATGTTCGTGGAGAACCACCCACTTAGCCCGAGCATCCTCGCCTTGAGGCCGGGGGCCAGGATGGTCTTCATGAGCGTCTGGCCGGTCTTGAAGTCCTTCCCGCCGATCGCGACGCCCTTCTCGGAGGCGAGGCTCAGCAACGCCGGGATGTCGCAGGTGAGGTTCGGAGCGCCGTTTGCAAACGGAACGCCTTCCTGGATCGCCGCCCAGGCGTACAGCATCGACGGAGCGATCGCCTCGTCGTTGTTCTCCATCGCCTGCTCGAACGACTCCAGCGTGGCGTGAACCGGCTGGGGACTCATGAAGATCTCGGTCGAAGCTGCCCAGACCATGACGAGACGGTCACAACCGTTGGACTCCTTGAAACTCCGAATGTCCTGCCGGAGCTGATCCGCGAGATCCCGTTTCGTTCCGGCGGTCTTCACGTTCGGCCCGTCGAGCTTCTTGACGTAGTGCGGGTCGAACACGGCCGGCATGGGGTCGATCGTGCTCATGAACTCTTCGAGCGGATCGATGTCCTCCGCTCGTAGGACGCCACAGACCTTGGCGGACTGGTATGCGTTGTCCGGGATCGGATCCCACGCGCCAAAGACCAGGTCGTCGAGATCGGCCAGAGGGACGAAGTCCTTGATCAGAGGGGTCCGCTCATCCGTGCGCTTCCCGAGCCGGATCGTGTTCATCTGGGTCAACGAGCCAATCGGCTGATTGAGGCCACGGCGTGCCGCCTCGACGCCCGCGATGAATGTCGTGGAGACCGCCCCGAGGCCCACCAGGAGCACCCCGAGCTTCCCCTCGGCGGGGACGATCTGGTCCGGCGATCTATGTTCGGTCACGGTATCAGTTCACTCCGTTTTCATTTGTGTAGGGCTTCCGGTTCGGCATCGCCTTCTTCGGCAGAGGTAGGCGCGCCGCCCCCCTTCTTGCCGCCCAGGCTCGCGCGCGGCCCGGGCTCACCGTCGGGGCGAGTCTCGCGATACACCCACAGGATGCGCTGAATCGCGGTGAGGTTCGTGAGGACGGCCAGCAGGATGATCACCACCTTCAGCACGAGGCCTTGCTGGCCCAGCATCTCGGTCTCCCCGAAGATCAGGGCAGCGAATCCGATGAGAATCACTCGCTCGGGTCGCTGCATGAGGCCGACGTAGCAATCGATTCCGAGGCCCTCCGCCCGCGCTCTCGTGTAGCTGATCATGAGGGAGCCGGCCATCGCGAGGACGATCCAGTAGATCATCCCGACATCGCCGAGCTCCAGCCGATAGTCGTTGTAGAGGGAGAGCAGACCCAGGTAGACGACGATCTCCGACAGTCGGTCCAGCGTCGAGTCGTAAAACGCGCCGAACGATGAGGCGAGCCCGGTACGCCTCGCGACGGTGCCATCGAACAGGTCGAACAGGCCGCCGATGAGGATCAGAAACCCGGCCGTGCTCACCCGGTGCTGGTGGAAGAAGTAGCCCGAGCTGCACGTAATCACGAAGCCGAGCGTGCTGATGAGGTTCGGGTGGACGCGCTTTCGCGTCAGAAAACCCATGACGGGCTCGAACGTGACGCGGAGACCCTTCTCCGCCAGGTCACGCATGTTCATTCAGACGACGCTCATGAGGGAAGGATGATCCTGCTTTCTTCGCCCTTCCGAATGCCCTCGCCGATTCGCCTGTGGACCTTCTCCATCAGCTTGTCGAAGTTCGCCTGGGAGGAGATCAGCGCCTGATATCGGCTGCTGGTCTGGATCAGCTCTTGAAGATCCCCAAACTCCTGCTCCTGCTCCTCGGTGGGTTGCTCGCCACGGCCTACCAGCTCAATGAGTGACTCCTGCAGGTCCCTCAGCTTGTTCAGCATCTCCGTTGCCTCGCGATCGTCCCCGATCTCTCGATGGGCTGACTGGAGATAAGCGTATTCCGGAGTCTGGGAGATCGCTCGCCCAAGTTCCTCGGCCTTTTCGAAGATGCGGTCCTGGGTATCCATCGGGTCCCTGTCGGATCTGCGCGTGGCCGCCTCGCGGCGGAGCGTGCGGGCCCCCCGGGTCAACCTGGCAGGGGCTTGCGAGCGGGGTTTTTGGCGGCGGGCAGTATAACCCGAGACACCTGGGGACGCGACCATTCGCGCGACCGTTCAGCTCGCTCTTCGAGCCGTTACGAATCGGTCACGGCCGGCCAGATCCGTGCGGATCCGCGGGACCTCGAGGAGCGATTCTCCCGCCAGCAGCCTGGCGACTCTGGCACCCTGATCCGACCCGATCTCCAGCAGCACTCGCCCGCCGGGCGCGAGCGCCGCGGGGACTCCGGCGAGCACGGCTCGAACGACCTCTAGTCCGTCCGGACCACCGTCGAGCGCCACCCGCGGCTCGTGCAGGCGGACCTCTACGTCGAGGTGGGGGACATCCGCCGACGCGACGTACGGCGGGTTCGACACCACCAGATCGAAGGGGGACTCGCCAGCTAGATCGGGCCAGATCTCGGGCCCGCAGCTCCTGAGCTCCAGCCCGGGTACGCCCACGCGCTCGGCGTTCTCCGCGGCCTGAGCGAGCGCTTCTCCGGAGACGTCCACTCCCAAGGCCCGGACGGCGAGTCCCTCGGACAAAAGCGACAGCGCGATGGCGGCCGAGCCGACCCCGATTTCCAGGACACGCTCGAAGGGGCCGTCACGCGCCACCCACTCGGAGATCACATCCACCAACTGCTCGGTTTCGGGGCGCGGGATCAGCGCACGGCCGTCGGAGACGAGGACCAGCGTGCGAAAGTCGACCGACCCCTCGACATGCTGCAGCGGTTCGCCGTCGAGTCGTCGAGAGACGGCGCGGGCGACACCGAGCGCCTCGTCCGGATTCACCCTCTCGCCGCCCGCCGTCGCGAGCTCTCCTCGGGTGATCCCGAGTATGCCCGATACGAGCCTCTCCGCCTCCAGCCGAGCCGACTCCACACCGGCGGCGGCCAATTCCGTCGCGATCCCCTCGACGATCTCGCTCCGGGTGGGTCCGTACGGACGTCGACTGCCGGGGCCAGGAGACTCCCGCTCAGGACTCTCCATCGCCGCCTGCCGCGATTCGCTCCTCGATCCCGGCCATGCGCAGCGCCTCCACGACCTCTCCGAGGTCGCCGTCGAGGATCGCATCGAGACGGTGCGTCGTAAGCCCGATCCGGTGATCGGTCACCCGATTCTGAGGGAAGTTGTACGTGCGGATCTTCGCGGACCGGTCGCCGGTACCCACCTGGGTGCGCCGCTCCCTCGCTCGCGCGGACTCCTGCTCGGCCACCTTCCGATCGAGCAACCGGCTCCGGAGCACCTTGAGTGCCTTCGCCTTGTTCTTGTGTTGCGACTTCTCGTCCTGGCAGGATACCACGAGACCGGTCGGAACATGCGTGATCCGGACCGCCGAGTCGGTGGTGTTAACGGATTGTCCGCCCGGCCCGGATGACCGGAACACATCGATCTTCAGGTCGTTGGCGTCGACATCGATGTCCACCTCCTCCGCTTCCGGTAGCACGGCGACGGTGGCCGCGGACGTGTGGATGCGTCCCTGGCTCTCGGTCTCCGGTACGCGCTGGACGCGGTGGACGCCCGACTCGTAGCGAAGGCGGCCGTAGGCCTCGGTGCCCCGCACTGTGAAGACGATCTCCTTCAGCCCGCCGAGCGTTCCCTCGTTCGAGTTGATCAGCTCGATCGTCCAGCCGGACTCCGAAGCGTACCGCGAGTACATGCGGTAGAGGTCTGCGGCGAAGAGGGCTGCCTCATCACCCCCCGTGCCGGCTCGGATCTCCACCACAGCCGGGCGGTTGTCGAGCGGGTCCTTTGGGACGAGCAGGTGTCGTAGCGAGCCCTCGGCCTCCACCTGCTGACCTTCGAGCTCGGCCACCTCGGCCCGCGCCAACTCGGCCATCTCGGGGTCGTCACCGGAGGACTCGGCTACGTCCCGGGCTTGCTCGAGATCATCCAGCAGCTTGAGGTGGGCCCGGGCCGCCTCCGCCAGTGGCCCGACATCGGAGTGTTCACGGGCGACGTTCTTGAGACGCTCGAGATCCGCGAGGACCTCGGGCTCGGCCATCAGGCGAGCCAGCTCCTCCTGACGCGCCACCGCTTCGCGGAGCCGCGCAATCATGTAGCTCGTCTCTGTCATGAGTCTGCCCGGATGGAGGGTGATTCCCCGTGCCTCCGCACGCAGGGAACCCGGCTAGGCCGACTCCTCTTCTTTCGACTCGCCGTCGTCCTCGGTCGCCTCTGCCGCTTCCTCGGCTACTTCCACCGCCGCTTCTTCGGCCGCTTCCTCGACGGCTTCAGCAACCACTTCCGCTTCTTCGGCCACTTCCTCGACGGCTTCAGCAACCACTTCCGCTTCTTCGGCCACTTCCTCGACGGCTTCCACAACGGGCTCTTCGGGGGCCTCGTCGACGTTCTGGGCCGCCTCTGCGGGCTCCACGCTCGCCCCCGAGGCGGCACTGCCGTACTTCGCCTTGAAGCGCTCGACCCGACCCGCCGTGTCGACGAGCTTCTGTCGTCCGGTGAAGAACGGATGACAGTGCGAGCAAATCTCGACGTGAATCTCGCCGACCGTGCTCCGCGTCTCCGTCTCTCTACCGCAGGCGCAGGTGATCTTGGCGGGTTCGTATGTGGGATGGATCCCGGTCTTCATGTGTCTCCCCATCAGCAAATACGGTCGCGAGCGACCTGACGCGCGACCGTCGATTTTCGAGCGCGTGAAACTAGTCGTCGCCGCCCACGATCACAACGTATTCGGGTTCCCCTGCGCTCGTTGGCCTGGCGGGTTGGCCGCTCAATACGGTGCGATCGTACCTCTAGCGACTCGGGTCGAGATCGATCCGCTCGGCGAGCACCGCTTCGACCTTGTCCCGCGTGTAGTAGAGGGGGAAGAACCCGTCTCGCGCCCATCCGCCGAACAGGTTCCGGTACATCGGGTGCATCGGATCGCCGCCCTGCCCCGGGGTGTTGGCGAAGACCGCGGCGTCCCAGTCGCCGGCCTCGGTGATCAAACGGAACGATGCGCCCGACGTCTGGTTGTCCCCGAACCCGGTCTGACCGACGGTGAACCCGTTCCCGCCACGCACGGCTGGACCCACCTCGAGCAGCTCGCGGGTTTCGTCGTTCACCGCACCGGACAGCGGATGCCGAAGAAGGACGTGTTTGAAACGCTCATCGCCGTAGCGCCACTGCGCGGCATCCTGTCCGAAACGACGGACGAGGTCCTCCAACCCGGCGAAGAACGTCTGCCTGAGGAACTCGTCACGACCCGCAATCGGATCGTTCGCGTCCGGCCCCGCTCCCGGCGCCTCCGACGCGAGGGCACCGAACCACACGGGCGGAGCCGCCAGCCAGTCGATGATCTTCTTCATGGAGATGAAACCGAGAGTCTGCCTGGCCTCGGGCGGAACCGCGAGCGCCACGATCCCGCGCATGATCTCTCGCTCCCACGCGACGTAGATCGCGGCCTCTCGCGACTCAGGCCGAAGATCGTAGTCCCAGTCGAGCAGTTCATCGCGATGGACGGTGAGCGCCGAAGGCGGCCAATCGAGTCCGCGCAGCATCGGAACCAGGGACCGGGCCGGCAGCGATACGTAGTCCGTCTGAAGCTGCATCATCTCGGCAAGCGTGAATCGGCGCCCCGTGCTCAGCACCTCCCCGATCCGCGCCGAGCGGAACGGGTCGCTCCAGGCCCATCCGACCGCGTCCCGGTGCTCGTAGCCCGGCGGCACGAGATTCTCGTTCGCGGTCACCCAGAAGCCCTTGTCGGGGTTGAGCACGTGGGGCTTGTGCTTGATCTCGAGATACCCGTCCCACTCATACCGGCCGTCACCGGGGACGGGGACCAGCCCCGTCCAGTTCCGACGGATCGGCGCGATGCCGACCGCCTGCCACCCGATATTCCCGTCGACATCCGCCCAGATCATGTTCTCGCCGGGGATGTTGCTGTAGTTGCACGCCTCCCGGAATTCCTCCCACGTCCGCGCCTGGTCCATTCGGAGGCTCGCGAGATAGGGGGCCCCGCCGATTTCCATCCAGCCCGCGCGAACCGCGTACGCGAGGTCGTTGTCCGGATCCTCGAAGACGACCGGGCCGTGGCGCGTGTATTTGTGGACGACCTCCGCCTCCCCGCCGTCTTTCATGGGGATTCGATCCTCGATCGTCCTCATCTCCTCCCACCCGCCGTCGTACCGGTAGCGGTTCGGGTCAGCCGGGTCAGTCTCGTAGACGTAGAGGTCCTCCGCGTCCGTCGAAAAGACCGTGAGCCCCCAGGCGCCGTATTCGTTGTGCCCGATCGACACGCCGGGGAGCACGGGCTCGCCCCCACCGATGACGTCCCAGCCCGGGCCCACGAGGTGGACCAGGTAGCGGAGGGATGGGGCCGCCTGCACCCGGTGAGGGTCGTTCGCCATGATCGGGTTGCCGCTGAGAGTCCTCGAACCGTCCACGACCCAGTTGTTGCTCCCGATCGCCGACCGCTCCAGGGGACCGAACGGCTCGTTGACTCCCGGCATCGACAGGGCCCCGAGCCCGCCGACCGAGCCACTGCGCCGATACTCTGGAGCGACGTGTTCGGGGCGAAACTGGATCCGGCCGCGAAACGCGTTGTAGACGTCGAGGATCTCGCTTCGGAGCAGAGAGCCGTCGATCGCCGGATCGAGATCGATGTCCGGTTCACCGGGATGGAAGTACGAGAGCTCCTTTACCTTCTCGGCGCCGATCGCCTGGACCGCGATGCCCAAACCGAGCTCCTGGGTGATATTTCCGAGAAGTCCCTGATGCCGCGAAATGACGACCCCGGGCGTCCAGTCGCCAGGCGTGATCCCGAGCATCTCGAACTCGATCGGCAGCAGGGACGGGTCCCGACGGGTCTCGGCGATGTACGCGTTCACTCCGTCGACGAAAGCGGGGATGATCTGCGCGCCGCGCGGGTGGTAGTGATTCAGCTCGGCCTCGAGATCACCCCTGAACTGGAAGAGCCGCGCTCCGCGATCGCGCTCGATCTCGCTCGGGCCGAGGATCTCGGACACCGTCCCGGTCGCCTGTCTCCGCCAAACCTCGAACTGGAAGAGTCGATCTCGCGCGGCGCTATAGCCCTGCGCAAAAAAGAGGTCGTGCTCGGTCTCGGCGTAGATGTGGGAGATCCCCCAGAGGTCCTTCAGAATCTCCACCGGCTGCAGCAGTCCGTCGACCTGGAGCCGTTCCGTCGTCGGGACCGGGAGTTCTCCCGCCAGCAGCGCGGGGCCGTCCGGGGCGAGTCGCGGCGATAGCGCGACGGACGAGAGGGCGAAAAGTGCCAGGGGCACGAGGGCAAAACGCGCTCGCATCGGACCTCCGGGGATTAGCGATTCGGGACCTGGCGCGGAGTTGCCCGCACCGTACCGCGACTGAAGCTACCGCGCGGATGTCGCGGTGCCAGAGGGGTACGGACTCCCCGGGACCGGAGCGGGCCAGAACGCTCGACCGAGGACCGACCGGGCTTCCCCGCTGAGGTCGGCGAATCGCTCCTCGTCGAGGGGGTCGATCGGGCGCTCGACGGGGAGGTCGACGGAAGTGGGGTCGACGGCGCGCCCGTTTCGGCGGAATTCGTAATGGAGATGGGAAGCGGTGGACAGCCCAGTCGAGCCGACCACCCCGATGATATCGCGCTGGGTCACCGTCCGGCCGGCGGCCACGTCGTCCGAAATGCCACTGAGGTGCGCGTAACGGGTTCGAATCCCTCGACCGTGGTCGAGCTCCACCATGAGCCCGAGGTCGCCGGCCCACCCCGCCTTCACCACTCGCCCGTCCCCTGTTGCGCGCACGGGCGTGCCAGACGGTGCTCCGTAGTCGACCCCGGCATGCGACCGGTACGACCTCAGCACCGGGTGATACCGCCCTCCGGAGAACCGGCTCGTCACGCGGACGAGATCCAGCGGCGCCCTGAGGAAAGCCCCGCGCAACGCGCTCCCCCCTTCGTCGAAGTACAGCGAGCCGGACTCGTTGGACGGAGAGAAGCGAAAGGCCTGCAGTAGCTCGCCGGGCCCCGAGTATTCAGCCGCCAGCACGGTCGATCCGCGGAGCGAACCATCGGGCCGCACGACGCGCTCGAGGGCGATCCGGAATGCGTCCCCGGGGCGCGGATCACGGTAGAAGTCGATCTGCCACGCGAACACGTCCGCCAGCTGTCCCACCAGGGCCGCTTTCTCGGCCACGGAGAGCTCCTCCGCATCTCCCGCGAGATGAGCCGCGTACAGGCTCGATTCCAGGACCCCGGACACCACGACCGTATCCATGACCACGGGGACGCTGTCGACTGCGACCTGCCACACTGCACCGACAAGGTCGAGCGACAGTGTGCGGTCCGGGTCGATCTTGAGGTGGATTCGTTCCGGCGGCTCTCCCGGCCACCGGTGAAACCGGGCTTCCACTCCCGGATCGGGTGCCGTCCAATCACCGAACGGTCGTGCGATATCGATGACCCTACGGGCGTCCGGCGCGGAGAGCCCCCCCCGCAACAGGAAATCGGAGAGGGTTTCCTCCGGCTTCAACACCAACCTGGTGGATGGCTGGACGAGCGGCCGATGCCCGAAGCCCGCCGAGGTGGTCCCGGACTCTTCGACCGATCCGCCACAGCCCAGCAGCAACGAACAGGCGAGCGCGGTCGTCGAGACGACGCTCGCGGCGCGAGATGCTCCAGGCGTAGATGTGACGGCAGACATGCGGGACTCGTGGTCGAGGTTCGGGAGCGAAGACCGCAACCTCCCTGCCGATCTCATCCTGCCATCACCCGGCCACCGAAGTTCATGCCACACAGCCTCTTGGAACGCGTCGTACGACCACCCGTCATCCCGGCCCCCTGGTCGGAGCGTGCATTATGCGCGATCTGCGACCCGGATCACGAACTTGAGCCCCGACCACGTGTCGTCGACCGCGCACACCTTGATGTCGACGAGTCCGGTCTCGAGCCCGAGCTGCCGAACGACGTTGCCGTCGAGTTCCGTCTCCACTCCCGACGACTTCTTCGGCCAGGAGAGCCAGACCATGCCGCCGCGCGCCATCCTGGAGCGCGCGGCGTCCAGACCGGCGCGGAGTTCGCTCGCGGTGGTCGCGAACACGTGGCTGAACTCGACGCCGACCTCGTCCGCGTCCGCCCTCCGCGCTTCGGACGGCAGATCGCCCAGAAGCTCCCAGTAGTCGTCGGGCTCGTTCCAGAGCTCGATCCGAGACCCGGGCTTGATCCCGAGCTTCTTCACCAACGGGGTGCCGGAGTACCCGGCGCTTGTCGGAGCCATGCTCGTGCGTCAACCTCATGTTCCACTTTTCACCGAGCCAGGAGAGCATCGATGTACTCGACCCAAGTTCGCAGCCTTTCGCTGTTCGCGCTCCTCCTGGCGCTGTTCGCGCTGGTGGTGGCGGCGCCGGCCGTTCAACCGGTCGAGGCGCAGTCTCCCGACACCGACATCTTCGTCGCCGAGGTGTCCGTCGCCGGCGGCGCCGTTTCGTTCTCAGGCTGGCGGAACGTTACGGATCGGCAGGGCTACGATAACCAGCCGAGCTTCACCCCGGATTCGCGCTCCTTGCTCTACACCGCGCAGAGCGACGGGCAGACGGACATCTTTCGTTGGGACGTCGATGACGGCCCGCCCGTTCAGGTCACGGCAACCCCCG
>Ga0224508_10000918_pt1 | contig 27132 bp, 19 predicted proteins | sample SF_Jan12_sed_USG_4_FD_170157 | JGI IMG/M metagenome (GOLD analysis project Ga0224508, IMG submission 170157) | Sediment microbial communities from San Francisco Bay, California, United States - SF_Jan12_sed_USGS_21 | ecosystem: Environmental > Aquatic > Marine > Sediment | place: USA... | reverse complement strand
CTTATCTCACTGACTTCTTCGCGTTTTTCCTCGTCCCCAATCTTCCGGCTTGGTTGCAGTTCTACATTTATCGCCAGCGCAGTCGGGTTCGCGCCGACCAAGGAGAACATGACGAGGACAGCAAAGGTGAGCGAGTACTTGTGAAAGCGTCTTGCGGGCGTGCGGGCGGATAGGCCCATCGTGTGTCTATCCATGTCTCGCTTAGGCACCTTTCGCAACTGGGCGGGTAGTATTAGTGATCCATTCGCTCCAACTCCCGGCATACAACTTTGCCCCAAAAAAACCGGCCCTTTCTAATGCCAACAGCGTGTGGCAAGCGGTTACACCGGAGCCACACATTGAAACAGTCGACTCAGGGGGGGTGCCCGCGAGCAAATCAACAAATTGATCATATAACACATCGTCGGCAAGAAAACAGCTGTTATCATCGAGGTTATCCCGAAGCGGCCGGTTGATGGCACCAGGAACGTGTCCGGCGATTTTGTCTAACGGTTCTACCTCGCCAATAAACCGTTCGTGTGTACGGGCGTCCAGTAATTTATGTGCGCCTCGCGTTAGCAGTTGTTCGACGTCCTTGGTTGTTAGCCAACGGCTATCATCAGTACGGAATTCAAATGTAGTCGGCGATACCGTTGACGTATGGGCGGTGAGCGGGCGCCCTTCTCGCCGCCATTTGGATAAACCACCGTCTAGTACGGCCACCCCGTCATGGCCAAGCCATCGCAGCAACCACCACAGCCGGCCGGCAATGGCGCCGCCGCTATCGTCATAGGCCACAACCTGTTTGCTTGCGTCGACGCCCCACTGTCCGAGTATGTGCGCGAGTACCCCTGGGTTTGGTAACGGGTGGCGGCCGCTCGTGGGCGTGATTGGTGAAGACAAATCCTCATCTAGATGCGCGTAGTGCGCACCAGGGATATGGCCCTCAAGATAAGCGCGCGCGCCGGCCGATGGCTCGGTTAAGACAAAACTGCAATCAAAAATGACCCAAGCCGGATCTTGTCGACGGGATGCCAGGGTCTCGGTATCAACCAGCGTAGTAAGCATAGCGCTAGATCCTATGGAAGAGCCTACATCCATGGCTACATGGTGCCAACGACCAAATATGATATATCGCTTACGCGCAACTAGATATAGATTACAATATCTGTATCCAATAAACCTGGCGCTAGCAGTATTCCCGAGGAAGCAATGATGTCTGATGATCGCCGTTTGGGCCCACGGCGTTGGGCCCACGTAACGGCAATAATTAGCCACAATCGTCTGGGGATGTCTCGCTGCATGCTACGAGACATCAGCCTTGAAGGCGCGTTTGTGGAAACCGGGGGGCACATTCTAGACCAAGACGAGCGGGTGGAGCTTGTGCTCAAGCTACGCGCCGGCCACCGCAATAAACACTGCCGGGTGCCGGCCAAAGTTGCACGCGTGTCGGATGAAGGTGCCGCCCTCATTTTCGATGACCCCGATGAACAGCTCTATAGCACCCTGTTTGATATCGTTCATATACATCTTCGCTAGACGACGGCCCGGCCGGGGTCCCGATGAATCGCCCACACAGTTCAGATAGAATAACTAGGGGCGAGTAGGAACCGCGCCTATAGTCCAGAACAATCAATCGAGTTGGCAGCGGTTAATAAGTGAGGAGCAAGGCATGGCGAGCGATCGACGCTTGGGACCACGAAAGCAGGTAACCCTAGAGGTCCTGGTCAGCGATCGTAAACGTGGCGCCAAGTCCTGTCTGACCCGCGACATCAGCCTCGACGGTGCCTTCATCGAAACCAAGAATGTGGCGCTCAAGAAGAAGGCCAACATCGAGCTGATCCTGAAGATCCCTTCTAACCGAGGGCCTACCGATCATGCGTTAAAGGCCAAGGTGGCAAGCGTGGAGAAACACGGTGCCACCGTCATTTTTGGCAATCTCGAAGAACAAACGTATAAAGCCCTCGTCGACCTGCTTTACCCACAAGAGTAAGTCGACTAACGGTGAGGAATGCGGGGGATCCTGCCACCCCGGGGGATGCCCGCCCGCCGCGGGCGGCGTGGCGGCACCGCTGGTGCCGGTCTTGGCGGTGGGGTGGGCACGACGCCACGGCGGCGTTCGTTTCTAAACGGTCGATCAGTCGTGACAATGGCACCCTTTTCTGCCGTGCTGCGCCCGCCGGATCCCGAGGATGGTCCGCGACCGGATGAGCGTCCGCCGTCACTGGACGGTTCCGTGGGCTTTGGTCGTACAAACTTCGTGACGCCTTCATTGGGATCGATGTCTTTTTCCTCGACCGCGCTGGCATTCGCCGGCGGCGGGCGGTCCTGATACGTCACATTGCCCTGCTCGTCCACCCATTTGTAAAGCTTGACAGCATGCGTTAGCGGCACATGCATCCCCATCATCAAAAAAAGCGCAAACAAAATGTTCAGCTTCACATTTGACCTCGATGTTGCCACATATTGATTACGCCCATGACATGACTTGGATCAATGCTATTACTTTGCGTACGACTGTGAAATATGCACACCAACCAGCCGTGCGACCAACACCGTCAAATAGATCTGACCGACGATGGCCTCGAGAGTGGAAAGCGAACGGGCGAATGGACCGACTGGGGTGATATCGCCGTAGCCCAGTGTGGTTAGTGTCACGAAGCTGTAATAGAAAAAGTGGGGAAGGACATCTCCTTGACTCGTCTGGCCCGCCGCAACTATAGAAAAGGACCCGGGTTCAAGAAATGCCACCAACGAATATGTAAACGCCCAGCTCATACCGATTAACAGGTAACCACACACGGCGCCGAAAATCAGGTTGTGTGTAACGTTTTTTTGCTGCAGTACATACGAGCTAATTGTGATGGCGTTAAACAAAAAGAACATTGCACCAAAACCATAGTCGATCTCTAGCAACACCGGATGCGTATAAAAATAATTGGACCAGCGCCCACCGAACATCGGGATAGCTAGCAACAAGGCGATAGCCAAAAGTATTTTCTTATCGAAAACCGTATATATCCCTGCTACAAGCATGGCGAGCAACAGGATATCGAGCACGATGGTTGCCATCGGGCTGCCTTGGAAGAAGGGGTAGACGACAAACACGGACAAAAGCGCGATCAAAAGGTATAAGAACTTGCCCTCGAGTTCCACTAATCTGTGTGTGATTTTTCCAGCTATATTCATCCGCAGAGCATGGCGAGCAAGCATTTTTTCATGGTGTTCTTCTAGATCTGAAGTAGCCGCTTAGCAACACAGTCAAGATGCTCAATAGTTGAATCCTTTGAAACTCACCCTGAAGAAAAGCGAATACAAAACTGGTACTACGCCCAGCGTGAGCAGAGTCGCAAACAGCAGGCCGAAGATAATGGCGATTGCCATCGGCTCGAACATCACCCCGCCCCCCAACCACAACGGTACCAATGCCAGCATGGTGGTTGCCGTCGTCAGCAGTATTGGCCGTAACCGACGCTGCCCTGCCTCCAAAATCGCTTGCGCTGGCGCCAGGCCATTCTCGTCGATTTCGATCTTGATTCGGTCAAGCAGCACTATCGCATTGTTGATCACAATGCCCGCGAGTGAAATGATGCCCAAAAAAGTCATAAAGCCCATGTACGAGCGCGCTACCAGCAGTCCGATCACAACCCCGATCAGGCCCAACGGTATCGTCAACAAAACAATCAGTGGACGCCGGATCGAATTGAACTGACCCACCAACAGCAAAAGGATGATGAGCCCGGCAATGGGTAGCTGTTCAGTAATGGAGGCATTGGCCTTGTCGGACTCTTCGTTTTCGCCCCCGAGGGAGTAGAAGTAACCCGGGCCCCAGCCGGCGCGCGCCTTCTCGAGCCAAGGGACCATTGCGTTATTCACCTCAGCTACGGTGTATCCTATTTGAACGTCTGCTTCAACCGTCACCGTCTTTAGGCGTTGACGTCGCTTGATTTTCGCCGGTTGCCACGCAACCTCGACGTCGGCAACCTGTTTAAGCGGCACCGACTGACCGGTAAGCTGGGCGTACACATTAAGGCTTTCTATTTTGCCAATGTCGCGACGGTCAGAAGCCACGGATCGTAAGGTGACAGGTATTACCTTGTCGTCTTCACGATACTCAGTAGTCTCAAGCCCACTGAGACCAGACTGCAGCGAGATCGCGATGTCCTCATTGGTGACGCCGGCCCGTCGCGCCCGTGGCTGATTGATATTGACGAGGATTTTCTTAGAGCGTATTCCCCAATCATCGCCGATATTCTTCGGTCCTGGGATAGCACGCAGTGTCTCTTTGACCTTATCCACAATGGCAAATACTTTACTTTCCTCGCGACCCGAAATGCGGATTTCGATTGGATTCTTTACCGGTGGTCCCGTCTGCAACGGGCTAATCTGCGCCTTTAGATCGGGGAAGTTTTCAAAACAGAATTTTTCAAGTTTTGGTACGAGTGTGTCGATGATCTCACTAGAGGTCGCATTCAATATGATAATGCTGTATTCCGGGCTTGCCTGCTCTGGGTTATAAGCCAACATGAATCGCGGCGCACCCTGTCCAATGAATGGTGCCCAGTTGGTAACACCTTGCTCACGTTCCGGCCCTACCATCAGGTTCTTTTGAATAAAGTCTTCGATTCGAAGGACCACCGCTTCGGTGCGCTCAATCGGGGTGCCAGTAGGTAGTCTGAGCTTGGCGGTAAATGTCGGTCGGTCATTCGGTGGAAAAAAGATATTTGGCACAAACTGAAAGCTCATCATCGCGGTTACGAAAACCAAAATCGTGGCGGCCAATGTTGTCCAACGGTGTTTCAGTGCCCCGATAAGAAGACGCCGATATGTGACATAGAACCTGCTGCCGTAGAGTTCACCATGCTTCTGCTTTTGCACACGTAGAAAGTACACGCACAGCATCGGAATCATGGTGAGCGCGAGCACCCAGGAAGAAAAAAGCGTGATGGCAACTACCTTGAAGATCGGCGCTGTGTATTCCCCAACCGTCGACTTCGCTAGAAAAATCGGCAGGAAGGCGGCGGCGGTAGTCGCTGACGAAACCAGTAGCGGAACCCGAAGCTCCGCCGCTGAGTCCACCGCCGCATCGAACGGCCGCTTACCACCCGCCATCTGCACCATGATGGATTCCGACATGACGATGGCGTTGTCAACCAATAGACCTAAGGAGATGATGAGCGCCGCCAACGACATCTGATCGAAACCGATGTCAAACAAGCCCATGATCATAAAACTCATGACGATAGCCATTGGAATCAGGGTCGCCACCACCAACCCGGTTCGTAGGCCCAGGGCAATAAGCATTACGACGACGACAACCGCGATCGCTTGCAGCAAATTGTTTATGAAGTCGCTTACCTTTTTATCAACCGCCAGTGCCTGATCCTGGATAAAATGGAATTCAATACCGATCGGATAAATGCTGCGCATGCGGTCGATGAGCGTTCTGACGTCCTCGCCCAACTTGAGGATACTCCCGCCCTCACGCATGGAGATCGCGAGCCCGAGACTGGGTACCCCCGACGTGCGCATCTTGGTGTCCGGTGGATCGATATAATCCCGTGTCACCGTGGCGATATCCTCCAGGTAAACCACTTCTTTGCGATTGGGCAAGGGGATAACCGCCCTTTTCAGATCGTCCACGGATTCAAAATTCCCGGAAGGCTCCAACACGATACGTTCTTGGCCCGTGGTCACGGACCCGCCAGGTATAATGATGTTGCGGCTGTCGAGGATGCCACTGAGTTGAAGCGGTGAGACGCCAAGCTCCGACAGACGCGCATTGTTGTACTCGACAAATATCTGCTCCTCCTGAGCGCCATAAATGTCCACCTTGGCCACTTCGTCGAGAAGTAGCAGTTCATCGCGTACATCGTCGGCTATGTCTTTGAGCTCCGCATAGGTGAAACCCTCGCCGGTAAGGCTGACGACGATGCCGAAAACATCGCCAAACTCGTCGTTGACAAACGGACCCTCGATGCCCGCCGGTAGACCCGGTTTCACCTTATCGACCTTGCGTCGCAGGTCATCCCAGATCGGCCGCATCTTTCTGTAGCGCGCCTGGATATCGACCCAGATGACCGAGACGCCGTTCTTAGACTCGCTGTTTACGCGGTCGAGCTCAGGCATCTCTTGAATCGCCTTTTCGAGCTTGTCGGTAACCAGTTGTTCAACGCGTGCCGGACTTGCACCGGGGAAGTAGGTCAGTACCACCGCGGTGCGAATAATAAAGCCCGGGTCTTCGGCGCGACCTAACTTGAAGTAGGCCGATAAACCAGCAAACAGAATGCAGATGAGGATGACAATGGTGACGCGGTTCTTCTCGATGGCGAGTGCCGTGATACTCACAACTAATATCCCCTAGCCTCCCGGCAGCTTGACCTTGAGGCCATCCTCGATACGACTCACGCCAGCATTAATCAAGAGATCGCCATCGTTTAATCCTTCAAGGATCTCAAGTCCTTCGGTGGTAAGCTCGCCAACCGTGACCGGCCGGCGCCGCGCTATCGCGATGCCAGGTTCAGGCGGGTCAGCCGGTGCGGCGACAAAAACGAACCGGCCCTGACGGTCCTCACCCACTGCGAATGGCGGCACCAAGATGCGATCATCGCCGCCGGCGGTTCCAAACCGAAATGCCACCTCTGCCGCCATGCCGGGACGCATCTGTGGGTCGGGCTTGTCAAGCCGTACGATAACCGGATAGGTCGTCGCCTGCCCGGTCACAGCCACGCCGACTTCGGTGACAACCGCGGTAAACGTCTTTCCTGGGATGGCGTCAAACGTCACGGCTACGCGACTTCCTTTTTCAATTTGAGTAATGAAGGCTTCGGGAACGCCAACTTCTACCTCAGGTCGGTAACCACACGTGAGCATGGCAACGCGCCCACCTGCTTGAACATTCTCCGCTTCCTCCACATAAGTATCCGCCACCGTACAATCGGCAGATGCTTTCAGACGCGTGTATGTCAGCTGCAACCGCGCGAATTCGAGCTGCTTTCCAGCCGATCGCACTGCGGCGGCGGCCGATTCCGCTGCCGCCCGCGCCTGATCTAGCTCGTTGCGCGAGGCGTTTTCATTCTCGTAGAGCTCACGTACGCGCGCATAGTTGGCCCTGGCATTACGCTCCTCGGCGCGTGCACGTTCGAGTGAGGCTTCGGCCTCCTGGGCTTGCACCTGATAGTCCTTCGGATCTAACGCCGCGATAAGCGTCCCTGGCTTTACCCGATCGCCCACTTTTGCAGCGAGTCTTTGAATCGTGCCCGCGACTCTGAAGCTAACGTTGGATTCTAGGCCGGCCTTCGACGTGCCGGCAAAAGTGCGTTCGCGTTCGGCGCCGGTGACAAGCACCGGTTGTACCCGCACTGGTCGCAGTACGGGGTTCGGCGCCGCTGGTTCCTCACAAGAATTCACCAGAAATCCCGTAGTGGCAAGCAGCAATGTGAACCAAAGACGTGTGCAGATGGCCATTTCTATTGCGTAAGAAATTTCTTGGCCGAAGCGCTCATTGCGGTTGGTATACCGCCTGCTGTCTGAAATACTCCTTTAGTCTTCGAAACCACTCCGCCTGTGTCTCTGGCGTCTGAAAGAAATCGAAGCGTGCGATGGCACGCTCCACTTCCATCAGCTCCTTCAGAAAGTCGTAGACGGCGTTGTCGGCCGCCTGATCGGCTACGATTGACGCATTCTGCGCATCCAGGAGAGCCAGGATAGAAACCACGCCGCGCCCATACGAATCTTGCACAAGCTCGAAGGTCTTGCGTGCCGCATTGGCGGCATCGCGCGAAAGCTGGATACTGGCATACGACGCCCGCGCCGTCTGCAGCGCCGAACGGATCCGCTGTTCAACGATTTCGCGGGTCGATTGTCGCTGTAAGCGAAGACCGGATAACTCTTCAGCTGCTTGGGTACGATCAGCCCTACGGGCGCCACCGGTGTACAGTGGCAGGCTAAGCTGCAGCGAGATCGTGGTCTCGCTATCGTCAGGGCTGAAACCAATGCCAGTGTCGCCTTCACCGCTGCGAGACACCACTTCCGTTTGATCAGCCGCCAGGCTCAGGCGCGGCTGCCAGAAGGCGTTCTTGGTGGAATCCAGCGTACGCTCCTGCGCGTCGATGGCGGCCTCGATCTCACTCACCTCTGGCGACGCCGCCAGCCCCTGCTCTACCATGAAGTTGCTAAAGGTGCCAAACGCGCGTGGATCATCGATGAGGTCGATCAGGCTTTGCTGACTGGTGATCAGCATCGGGTCATCGAGCCGCGTCTCTTTGGTTGTAAAAGGCTGAGCAAGTGGCCGATGCAATAGCTGATTGAGTGCAATTTCGGCAACGCCACGCTGCGCCTCAGCCTGCACAAGCTCCAGGCGATCGGTAGCGATCTCGCTCTCCCAACGGAAAACCTCCGCCGGTCCCGCCGTCCCGATCTGGCGGCGCAGCTTCGCAAGCTCAAGATTTTCGCGTGAAAGCTCCACGTTGTCTTTCGCAATACGCTCATTGGTCTTGGCACGAAGTACATCGAGGTAAGCATTGGCAGCCTCAAGCACGATATCCAATCGTACCTGGTCACGGTCGAACTCACGTGACTGTTGAAGGTAGCGCTGAATAGCGACGTTGGCAAAAGTTCGCTCTGAATAAATGACCTGGCTGAGCGCGACAGAGCCCGTTGTTGTCTTCTCGGAGAGTCCGGGGATCGCGCTGGCCCGGTCGTCGTCGACTTGCACGCTGTCGGCCAGCAGATCGAACTGCGGAAACAGCGCAGACCGCGCCGCTTTAATGTCCTGCTTACCCGCGGCCACGTTTTTCTCGGCCACCCTGATATCCAGGTTCGCTTCCACCGCCTCGCGTACGGCGCTGGCCAACGACAACTGCGGTCCCCCGTCTTCTTCTTCGAACAATAACTCCGCCTTACGCATCGCCTGAAAACTGGGCGAGAATCCGATCGCGCGCGCGGTCGCCATGTTGATGACTAAACGCTCGCGCAAAGGCAAACTGATCGGCAACACGCCAGCATCTTCACCCAACAGGATTCGCTGCACATTAAGCGCCACGCGCCGAGCCAGACGGTTTATTTCTACCGCCGGGGCCACGCCGGCTAGCACCCCGCGCTCCACATCGATGCGGCCGAGTAGCGCAAAGCTTGGTAATCGTCGCTTGATTAGGCCTTTCATCAAAAGATCGAATTCGGTGCTTGATAGTCGCACTAACGGCGGCAAGTAAACGGCGTCCGCCTCGTTCGGGAGTGCCGCGAGTGCGGCCTCGGCCGACGTCTCAACCGGCACAAAATGCACATCCACACCAATCTCTCTCGCCGCTTCCAGGGCGCGATCTCGCAAGGCCGGAATCACCTCCGGCAGCAGACGATCGTGCAGAAACGCTACGCTCGTAAACGGCAAAAGCTCACGGAAGCGCTTTAGATCCCGGCGAAAGTCTCCCGGAAAAGTAACGTAACTGAGATTCTTTACCCCGCTTGCCCCGTCTTTGAACGGCAATCCTTGGAACGTCCTATCGACAATAAACGGCGCTATCACTGGCTTTGGTAATTGCCTACGGCGTGCCAGTTCATTCGATGCCAATACGCCCAAACTAATCACCATGTCCACCTGTGGGTCGGCGAGCAATCTGTCGATGCCGGCTTTAATCCTCGCCACCGACCACGCCGCGTGAATCTGTTTGTCCGCCGGAAAACGAACGTCGAACTCACCCCGGGTAAGCCCGACGATCTCGCGCTCGAACAATGCCCGAATATCCGTGGGCTGGAGCTCGCGAAGCGAATCGGAAACGGTGCCAATCCGCACCAGCGGGAGCTTGCCAGTCTCCTGGGCGTGGGTGACATGCGCGATAATTAAAGAATGTGCCGCGAGTAGGGCGGCGCCTAATAGCTTTTTCATTTCACCGGGTTACCGTACTAGCGGAGTATCGCGAGACGACTATAAACGCTTTCACGTGTGGATAGAACCGCGTCCCCTGGCGGACAATCGGGTTAATCCGGTGGATTAGCTAGCGCCGACAAGCGAACAGCGGCATAGCCTTGGCAAAAGAGAGAACACGCGCGAAGTGTGGCCGCCGAAGAGCTTCCTAAGGTGCAACCCGTGTTCCCTATCTTGCCTCGAGAAGGATTCGGGCCTAATCGGTGTTTAGCCCTCTCGTCTTACCTCCTGCCGTGGGTGCAGCTAATGGCTCCAAGTGATCGGCATAATCATCTTGAAAGAACTTGAATGATCATATCTAATTCATTGAATATAGGTTAATATTTCTTATAGGCAGTTCGTTGCCGTGTGTAGCTTTATCTGAATGGGAACGCGGCCTGCACCGGTGAGGTGCACCGCTTGTGGCGCCACTAGAGGCTCCGTTAAGCTCGAGCGGACTATTAATAGACAGGCCATCAAGGCGTTCATCAAGCTGATAGCCCGTAGTTGTTCGTGCGTACACGGGTTTGTCGGCTATTCGCTCATCCGCACGCCTTTTTTCGACGCTACTGCACCGACCCCGTCGAGTGGGCCTCGTAGAACTGCTCTTCCTTGCTGACTTTGCGCTTCGGAATGGGGTCGTTGCTGCGCCAGTAGTTCGATGCCGCGGCCACCCCGCTGCCCGACACGACATCCACGCCTACATCGAGCATCGCCATCTCCGCGCCGGCGATGGCGCCCATCAGCATCAGCTCGTTGAGGTCGCCTAGGTGACCGATGCGGAATAGCTTACCGGCAACTTTGGATAAGCCCGCGCCGAGCGCCAGATTGTAGCGGCGAAAGGCGACGTCGATGACGTGGGCGCCGTTGATCCCCGCCGGCACCATGATGGCGCTGACGGTATCCGAGTACCACTTGGGCGCTTTGGCGCAGAGCTCGAGCCCCCAGCCCTCGGTGGCCGCGGCGCGCACGCCTTCGGCGAAATAGTGGTGGCGCGAGAAGATGTCATCGAGCCCTTCTTCGAAGATGATATCGAGTGCCTCGCGCAGCCCGTAGAGCATCGGCAGCGCCGGGGTGTAGGGGAAATATCCCATTCCGTTGGCGCTGATCATGTCGGCTAAGTCGAAGTAGCAGCGCCGCGATGTCGCGCTTTGCATCGCCTCCAGCCCCTTCGGGCTCACGGCCAGGATGCCGAGCCCCGCCGGCAGCATGAGTCCCTTTTGCGAGCCGCTGACGGCGAGGTCAACACGCCACTCCTGCATGCAGAAATCGATGCTGGCGAGTGAACTCACCGCGTCCACCAATAAAAGTGCCGGGTGGTTAGCAGCGTCCATCACTTTTCTCAATCCCGCGATGTCGCTGGTCACACCGGTGGCGGTCTCGTTGTGACAGGCCAGAATCCCCTTGATCTGATGCTTCTTGTCGACGCGCAATATTTCTTCGATCTTCTCCACCGGCACGCCCTCGCCCCATTCCACGTCTAGGGCCTGCACGTCGAAATCGAGACGCTGCGCCATGTCGACCCACAGGTGGCTGAACTGGCCGAAGCGCGACGCGAGGATCTTGTCGCCGGGCGACAGCGTATTGGTGAGCGCAGCCTCCCAGGCGCCGGTGCCAGAGGACGGAAAGATGAAGACCTGTCCCTCGTTGGTCTTGAATACTTTCTTCAGATCGCTCAACACGCTGCTTGAGAGATCAGGAAACTTCGACGAGCGGTGGTCCTCCATGGCCACCAGCATGGCGCGCTGGACGCGATCGGGAATGTTGGTGGGTCCCGGGACGAAGAGAAAATTACGGCCGGTGATGCGTGTCATGAGTCTTTTCCTCCAGTTGGGCCACGCGGTTACGCCCAGGGTAACCGCTGTCTGTGACATTGCGATGCTAAAAACACGACGCTACCGCTGGTGCCAGCGCCTTGCATTGACGTCTGTCAATAAGAAAGTAGAGGCCATTGGGCTGCCTCTTTGGCTGGGCCAGCTACCTCGCCCCCGAATAAGACGCCTACAGCCAAAGTAAGTAAGGTGGGCCGTGTTGGAACCGAACCAACGACCCTCTGATTAAAAGCCAACCAAAGAAACAGTTCAAGAAGACCCAGCGTGACAAATCAGGAGGTTAGACGGTGCATATTAACCTCTTGGATCACCTCAGGCATGCTGGATTGGCTCAGAGTGGTAGCAACTGACCCGCCGATTTTACCGATGCTAAGAGAAGAAGCTAATCCGCCTAAATATTATTCGGCACATTCCCCGTTAACATATCCCGTTACGTCTGGATCACTGCGGGCCCCGCACCAATTACTGTAGGGGTGCCGAGTACCATCTTGCTTGATACCGCAAGTAGGCTTGTAATCCATTGTGCATACTTGCGGACGTTGTTCTGGGCAACTCACAACGTCACTATCAACAACATTGTCGTTACTGGCACAACCAAACAAACTTAAAAAAAATAAGCCCCGACAAGCAGCGCCGTGGACTGCTCGTTGACCTTGGAATCACGGCGTCTCCGGTTCAAATGACTGGCGATGAACGTCGCCGGCGGCGATGGTGATGAAGCTCGATTCCGCCACTGGAATCCAGGCCTCGGCGAGGTCACTGAGCGGTTCGGACACTATCGCGCGCGCATCCGGCGAGAACCGCTCGGCCTCCGGTGCAATCTCTTTAATGGCCTCTATGCTCTCGCTGTGAAACAAGGTCCGTGATCGGCCCTCGCTCGAATACCGGAGCGCGTACAGAGAACGGCCATCGCTGATTCCAAGTGACATTTGTATTGGATTGTCGATGCCATGTTTATGGCCTACCTGTTCAACCAAGCCCACCATGCGCGCAACACCGCCAGCCACGTTGTCCGCCATCCCAAACGTAAGCGCAAGATAGAACATGATTTCAGAATCAGTCGTGCCTCTGATCTCCGTGTAAAGCTCCGGCGAGATCGCGAGCACCAGGTCACGTTTGATTACATGGAAGCCAGTAATAGTCCCGTTGTGCACGAACAACCAGTTTTTGTACTGAAATGGATGACAGTTGGTCCGCTGGATGGCCGTGCCGGTCGCGGCCCGGATATGCGCCAAAAACAATGGCGACTCGATTTGCGCTGCGAGCGCCTGCAGATTGCTGTCATTCCATGCCGGCTGGATGTCCTTGTAGAGGCCGGGAATGTCACGCTTGCCGTACCAGCCGATACCAAAGCCGTCCCCGTTCGTCGTCGTCTCGCCCCGTTGGGCGTGAAGGCTCTAGTCGATCAGCGAATGCTCTGTCTTGAGAACGACCTCATCCAGATAGATTGGAGCACCCGAGTATGCAAGCCAACGGCACATAGCAATCTCCTTTCGAGGCAGCGGGGCTATAGATTATCGACTTCGATTTCAGACCACCGGCGGAATCCACAGAATAGCTAGCGGTAAGTCATCGCCTGAGGTCGCTTTATCTGCACCAAAAGCTACGACAACATACGCGTTATCACGTTGATGAACCCCTTGATAGTCGCGGCATTCAAGATGTCGATGAAAAATGCACCGATCAGCGGCACGATCAGAAACGCTTTGGGTGATGGGCCGTAACGGCTGGTAATAGCGCTCATATTGGCGATTGCCACCGGCGTAGCGCCAAGTCCGAGTCCCGCGAACCCCGCGGTAATCACGGCTGCGTCGTAGTCACGACCCATGAGGCGGAAGATGACAAACATCACAAACAGCGTGATTACCAGCATTTGCATGATCGTCACCAACAGGATCGGCCCCAGGGCATTAGCGAGGGTCACGAGCTGCATGCTCATGAGGCTCATGCTCAGAAACAGGTTGAGACTGATCTCCCCCAGCCGATCGATGGACGCTTGGTTTAGACGAATCTTGAAGGTGTCGGCTAGATTGGTGATCACGATTCCTGCGAAGAGAGAGGTCAGAAAGCCGGGCAGCAACACCCCCTTCTCGAACAGCAAGCGGTTGACGAGACTGCCGACTTCAATGCACACCGCCAGCGCCAAGATCGTCGCCAACACGTCTGGGAGCTTGACCGTCGCGCTCCAGGGATCTCCGTCGTCGGCGGCACTACTGGAAGTACTGCGGGTGTCTGACGCTTGCGAGGGGCGGAGCTTGTGCTTGTTGATCAAGCGTCCGGCAATCGGTCCACCGATGAGGCCGCCGGCGATCAAACCCAAGGTCGCAAACGCGATGCCGATCTCTTGAGCGCCCTCGAGACCGGCCTCCTGTGCGACTTCGCCCCAGGCGATGGCGGTGCCGTGGCCGCCGGCCAACGATACACTACCGGCCAATAGCCCGTAGCCGGGATGGGCACCGAGAAGCAGGGCCGACAACACGCCGACAACGTCCTGCAGGACCAGGAAAACGGCCGACACGATAATCAGGATAACCAGGGCCTTGCCACCTGTGAGCAGCAGCCGGAACTTGGCGGACAGCCCAATGGTGCTGAAGAAGGCGAGCAGCAATACGTCCCTGAGGGCGAGATCGAAAGTAATCTTGAGACCGGCCAGCGTGTCTAATAGCGCTACCCCGATACTGACGATGAGGCCTCCGGTCACCGCCGGCGGGATGTGGTTTTGACCGAGGAAGCGGATCTTTCGCGTCAGGAACATGCCGACAAACAGCACCACGACGCTAAGCATCAGCACGTCGATGGTTTGGACTTGGTATTCCTGGATAGCTGCAGAGGACATCGCTCCCCCTATGGTCGGACTAACCTCGAAAAGACCTGCATATTTACTTATAAGCTATTGCATTAACGTTATAATCATATGTACGTACTTGCCTTGGCTGTTAAATAGGCTGCCCCCCCGCGCATACCTCTTATATTAAGGTAAAACACCGGCAGGATGGGGCTCACGCGGATGTTCACGCCTTCGCGGGTTTCGGCGATGGAATTTTGTAGAGCGTAGCGTACAGCACTGGCACCAGCACCATGGTCAAGATGGTACCGAAGGTAAGGCCCGCCATAATCGTCACCGCCAACCCGACCCAGAACACGTCCTGCAGCAACGGGATCACGCCGAGTACCGTGGTTGCCGCTGCCAGTACCACCGGTCGCAACCGCGATAGTGCCGCGTAGACAATAGAATCATACGGACTCTTACCTTCGGCAAGGTTAAGATTGACCTCATCGAGCAGTACGATCGCGTTCTTGATCATCATGCCAGCCAGGCTCATGGCCCCAAGCAAGGCCACAAACCCAAACGCTGCACCCGTTCCCAGCAGCCCTATCGTCATGCCGATCATCGCGAATGGAATCGTCAGCACAATCACGAGTGGCGGTCGAAAGGCGTTAAACAACACCACAATAATCAACGCCACGATCACTACTGCTGGCACGATGCCCGGGATAAGCGAGGCCTGGGAATCGCGCGAGCTTTCGTACTCGCCGCCCCACTCCATGAGATAACCGGTCGGAAGTTCGAGGGCCTCAAAGTCCTCGACCACACTGGCGCGTAGCTGTGGCAATGTGACACCAAGAATGGGATTGGCCTGTACCGTAATCGTGCGGCGGCGGTCGCGGCGCCAGATGACCGGGTCTTCCCACTGCGTATCCAGGCCTTGTGTCACCTGTGATAGCGGCACCGTTTGCGTCGACCCCAGCGGCTGCACTTGCAGGACATCGAGGCCGCTAACATTCTTGCGCTCCTCCTCCACATGCCGAAGCAGAATAGGGATCAAGTCGTCTTGTTCACGGTAGAGGCCGACAATCCGTCCGTCGAAGGCACGTTTGGTAGTGTTAGCGATATCTTGCCGGGTGATGGCGGCCCAACGGGCGCGCTCCTGATTATATTCAGGCACTATTTTTTGGACGCGTTGGCGCCAATTCGTCTGGAACTGACCTGCAAGTGGTGCTCCCTCCAGGATCGTGGTGGCTTTTTTGGCGAGCGCCCGCAGTGTACCGGGGTCCGCTTCCGCCGGCCCGCTGATGCGGACCTCGAATTTCCAGGTGTTAGAGGGTCCAACCCCGAACTTGCGGATGGGTACCAGGGCTTGAGGAAAAGTATCCTCTAACCACGGTCCCAATTCTGCAACGATATCGTTGATCGTTTGGAAATCGTGGACGTTGGCGATTACCTGACCATAGGCCTGGTTCGGTGATTCGGGTTCAACCGGCAGGTAGAACCGGGGCGGCCCCGCACCGACAAAGGTGGCAACCGCTTCAATTCGCTCATCACTCGCCAATTTAGCTTCAATGATCTTAAGGTCGGCGGAGACATTCTGGATACGTGTGCCCTCCGGTGTCCAGTAGTCGATCATGAATTTGGTCATAGACGAGTCGGGAAAGAACAACTTCTTCACACCACCAAAGCTGACAAAGGCCACGACCAACAACGCCACCATGCTGGCAATCGTGAGAAACCGCATACGAATCGCCCGTTCTAGTAGCTCTTTGAAGCGCTTAAACAACGGACTGCCGTAAGCGTCTTCACCCGCATCCTTGGGGTCCGGCAACAAGTCCATGCACTGCAGCGGCGTGAGGGTCACTGACACCACCCAGCTCACCAAGAGAGAAATCGCGACTACCGAGAATAGCGTGGCGCAGTATTCCCCCGCATCTTCCGTGGAGGCGACGATGGGATAGAACGCCATCACCGCCACCACGGTGGCACCAAGGAGTGGCCAAGAAGGTTGCGATGCCGCCTCGATCGCCGCTTTGGTGCGATCCATACCGCGTTGCAAGCGCACAACAAATCCATCTGCGACGACAATGGCATTGTCCACCATCATCCCCAAGGCGATGATCAACGCGCCTAGCGACATGCGCTGCAGGTCAATCTTGAACACCGCCATCAACAGGAAGCTACCAAGGATAGTAGCGATCAGCGCTAATCCGATGATGCACGACATACGCCAACCCATACCGATGGTAAGCACAATCAGGACGATGGCCACGGCCTCGGCGAAATTGATGAGGAAACCATTAACCGCCTCGGCGACGACATCTGCCTGCCAATGCACGCGCTGCACCTCGATACCCACCGGCAGCTCTGGTAGGAGCTCGCGCAGCCGTGCATCAACGGCGCGGCCCATATCGACGATGTTGACACCCTTGACGTTCGTAATCGCCATCGCGATAGCGGGTTGGCCATTGAAACGCATCAACGTGCGCGGCGGTTCGAGGTAGCCCCGCGTCACCGTACCGATGTCCCTGATCCGAATAAGCTCGGCCGAACGTGGTCCCTGCCCCGGTGCTAGGTTTTGCAATGTATCGAGACCTGAGGCACGGACGGTTAAATCTGCGATGTCCTCGGGAGACTGAAACTCGCCGGTGGGCACGATGCGAAAGCGTTTGGCCTGCACGTCCACACTGCCGCCGTCGACCACTAGATTCTGCTGTTGTAACGTCGCCTGTATGTTTGCTTCCGTCAATCCGAGCTCGGCGAGCTGAGTCTGTGAGGCATTGAGATAAATGGCCTTGTCCTGTACACCCCACAGGTCAACGCTGGCGACCCCTTCCACCAAGCTCAACTCCTTTTTGAGGTCCTTGGCGTATTGCTCCATCTCCGCATAGCTATAGCCATCACCGATGACGGCCAGCAGGTGGCCAAATACATCGCCAAAGTCGTCGGCAATAATGGGCCTTCCTGCTCCAGGCGGAAGTTGGCTTTCGATATCGCGAATCTTTCGGCGCAGTTCGTCCCAAATCTGTGGGATCTCGTGGGCCTTGTAGCTTGATTCAATATTAATCCAGATCTGTGACAGCCCGGGCCGCGAGAAAGACTTCAGATAATCGATCTGCTTCATCTCTTGAACGACGAGCTCGATACGATCGGTCACTTCGAGTTCTACTTCCTCTGGACTGGCGCCCGCGTAGGGCGTAATGACCACCGCCGTCTTGACCGTAAAATCAGGATCCTCGAGTTGGCCAAGCGCGAAAAAACTTGCGATCCCTGCCGCGAATACGAGAAAGGTGGCGAAATAGGTGACCGCCTTCTTGTCGATAGCAACGGCGGTAAGGCTCACTCTGCGCCCCCCTCAGGTTTCTCGTCCAGAATGCGAACTTGCTGTCCCTCTCGCAGGTAGTGGGCCCCGGCGGTCGCTACCCACTCTCCGGCCTTGAGGCCTTCTTGCACGGTGATGCCTCGGTCCGTAAGCCTGCCCGTCATTACCTCACGCCGTTTCACGGTCTTGGTCTGCTCATCGATCACCCACAAAAATGTCTTACCACTATCATCGGGTGAAAACGTTGCCGACACTGGCACCTCGATCCCGGCACCCGTGGCCTGATCGGGCAAGTCGCCCTCGACCCGTACCGTCTTGCCGGCCATGCCCGGCAGGATCGTAATGTCCGAAGGCTGGTCCATGATAAGGGTGACCGGATAGGTGCGCGTGGTCTGCGAGGCTTCCCGACCCACTTCCTTGATGGTGGCTTCAATCTCTCGGTCTGGAAACGCATCAAACCGCACGAACACTTTCGTCACATACGGTGCGTTAGAGATCAGATTTTCCGGGATGTTGATGACCATTTCGATTCGCGACGGGTCAAGCACGCGAACGATGGCCTGCTTGGGTCGCACATCCTCGAAGTTCTCGACATAGGTTGCGGTGATCGTGCCTTTGTAGGGTGCACGAAGATAGGTGTAACTGAGCTGGTCCTTGGCAGCCGCCACCGATGCCTCAAGCGACTTGATATTGGCGCGTGCACTGTCCCGTTGTTCGCGCTTACGGTCTACCGCGGTTTTGCTGGTCGCACCCGGGTCCTCCTGGAAGATTTTGAGCTCCCGTTTATACTCACTCTCCGCCCGTGCCGCTGTTGCTTTCGTTCGGTCCAGTTGTCCCTGCACATTGTTGAGGTTGACCTGATAATCGCGCGGATCAATGCGCGCGAGTACCTGACCTTCTGCGACGTCATCACCCACCTTGGCTGGAAACGCAATTAACGGGCCTGATACCCGGAAGGAAAGATTCGCCTCTCGTGTCGCTCGCGCCTGTCCCGGGAATGATCGTCCACCCACTTGGGCGACGTCGCCGACCTTAATCGCCTTTACTGGGCGGGCGACAGTTTGTTCCGGTGCTTCCTCTTTGCCACAGCCGGCCACGAGTAGGGTCAGCCCTACCGCGAATACGGCGCTTCCTAATCTTATTGAACACTCATTTCTGATCGACGTCATACTTTTACTCCTCCGCTCTATGCCGTACCCGCCTTCGTGGCCGGGTGCGTAGACATCCATGAGATTTACAGCATCACTGTGCTTCTGTGGAGGCGGGTAATACCTTGTGCCAGTACTTCGTTCGTGCACGAAGTTGTTGCTTGTCCTCCTCGGGTACGTAATCTTCGATCTTGCGGTCGCCCCGCACCTGCCAACCGCCGCCGAGTGCCTTGTACATGGCAATTAGGTTGGTAGCAACATCACCGGCGGTCGCGGTAAGGCTATCCTGTTGGTCGACGAGAAACGTGAGGGTACTGAGTACACGGTCGAAGTCGGTGGTACCTTCACGGTATTGGATCAAGGAGAGTTGCACGGCGCGTTGTGCCGCTCTGACACTTTCCCCAAGAAAGTTCGCCTGCTCGTGGGCCTTGAGGTAAGCAACGATAGCATTTTCTGTCTCAGCCAGCGCCGTGAGTACCGTATTCTGGTAGTTGACCAATAGTTGTTGAAAGCGGGCATCTTGCACGCGGATGTTGTTCTTAATGCGGCCATAATTAAAGATATTCCAAGAGAAAAACGGCCCGAGAAAGCCGGCCGCGCTATCTGAATCAAACAGATCACCGAGCCCGCTATCCATCGTGAAGCTGGTCTCACTCGAATCACTCGTACGAAAGCCGACCGAACCGACGAGTGAAAAGCGCGGATAAAGATCGGTAATGGAGACACCGATCTGGGCGCTCTGTGCCGCTAAGAAGCGCTCGGCGCGACGGACATCGGGACGGCGCCGTAAAAGCTCGGCTGGCACACCGGTCGAGACTTCAAAAGGGGCAACGGGAATCGGCGCCGGACCCTGGAGCAGATCACCCAAATCTCGGGGCGTCAAACCTAATAAGACAGCGAGCGCATTGTTCACCTGCCGCAAACCAGTTTCCAGGACCGGGATCAAGGCTTCCGTATTCGCGAGTATCGCCCTCGCCTGCTGCACATCGAGTTCGGTGACTGCACCATTACGGAATTTGACGTCCGCAATTCGAAGCGCACGCTCCTGGGTGACGACATTCTGTTCCGCTAGCGCCAGACGTTCTTCGAAGGTCCGTATTAACACATAAGAGCGCGCGACCTCGGACGCAAGCGCCACCATGACATCATCATAGTCGGCAATCGACGCATCGAACTGCGCCTCCGCCGATTCAATGGCGCGCCGAAACCGACCCCAAAAGTCGAGCTCCCAAGCAAGATCAAAAGTAGCCTCGGCACTCTCAAAGTTGCGATCGGCAACCTTGGAACTGGGATCGTTGTCACTGATTTCAACCCGTGTCGCATTGCCGTTGATCTGCTGGACTTGCGGGTATTTACTGCCAACCGCAATGCCTAAGTTCGCACGCGCCTCTAAGATACGGAGCCCGGCGATACGTAGCGTAAGATTCTGCGTGTACGCCATTTCGACGAGCGAATTAAGAACGGGATCATCGAAGACCGTCCACCAGTCGGCAAGATCGGCCGGTTGGCTATTTACACGTGGCGCATCGATGTCGATCCATTGTGCCGACACCTGCGCTTCAGGCTTTTTGTAATCGGGCCCGAGGGTCGTGCAGCCGGTGACAAATGAAGCTAGCGCGATAACAGCGACCAGACAGATCGGTAGGCACCGACTGGGACCGCCAGTCCTACCACGGGGATTACGTGTATTCGGATCGGCGTCAGCGAGCCCATTCTGCCTCACAATGATGGGTGACATAACTGATGGCTCCCTTGCTTATTAGAATAATTGTGGCAGTAACTATTCTTTCACATAAGTGACGAAAAAACCTTCCAGGTCTTGATTTTCGGTATAGATGGCCACACCAACCACGGTCCATCCTTCTTGCGCAAACTCCTCGTGCAGCTTAGTCATGCCTTTTGCCGCCTTCTTCTTGCGACCAAATTGGGATACACCGACAAAGACCGTCTTACCTATCCGTCCGCTTCCTGACGCAGACGCATCCGCGCTCGCGGTCACGGACTCCTCCTTACTCTCGCCAGCGAAACCCTGTGCTGTCCCAAGTAATACACCGCACACAAAAGCAAGAACGATGGGAAGCACACGATAGGTGTTAGACCGAGTCAACAAAGTTTTCATGGTATAACTCCTTGAAATAGAAGGTGGTGGTGGAAATGAGGACGGACGCCTTATGGACTATGGGCGTGACATAACTGATGGCTCCCTTGCTTTATATGAATTAGTCCTGCGAAGAACTCTATCATATTTGTGCTGGTCCCTCGATTTCTCGGTGACAACACATGCTTTTTCCGTCAGCCCTGTCTGTGTTTCTTTTCCTCATCGGTGGCATGGCCGTCCGATTCTTTTCTAAGGTAGAGCCAAATCAAAACGCCGATGAACAGGAAGACAGTAATATTAAGCACAGTATCTATAATGTTTTCCCAGAATGGCATCAGCGCGCCTCCGTCTTAAGGGCTTTTAGCAAGCACACCATTAGCAACAACACGATGTAGACAAACGGTAGGGCCCCAAGAGCGATAATAGACTTCACCGCATCGATGCTATTGGACAGAATCATCACCAGTCCGAGCGCGCCGAGAATAACGCCCCAGACCAGCTTTACTCTCACCTTGGGGTTGAGATCACCACCAGTCGAAAACATAGCCAAGACAAAAGCAGCGCTGACCACGCTGGTCACGATGAAGAGAAACGCGGCAACGATGGTGGCAACCGTCGTCAGAAACGAAAGCGGCAACGTGTCGAGCAGGAAGAAGGTTGTCTCGTTCGCGTTTGTTTTAACGACCTCGACGATCGGTGTGTCTGTCCGCAGAGCCTCAAAGAAACCCATACCACCGAAGATGCCGAACCAAAAGATGGAGAAGGTCGTCGGCACGAGTATAACCCCGAGCATGAACTCGCGGATGGTTCTACCTTTGGATATACGAGCGATAAACACCCCGACGAAAGGCGCCCACGCGAGCCACCACACCATATAGGTAAGCGTCCAAGAGCCAAACCAATCGCCGACCCGTTCGTCAAAAAACGTATAGGTGTTAAAGCCATGGGGTAACACACGGGTCACATACTCACCAATGGCCTCGACGATACCACCCATCAAATAGTGAGTAGGACCAGCCAATAGCACGAATGCCATGAGCAGCCCAGCAATCGCCATAGCGGTATTGGAAAGTACTGCCATACCTTTGCTGAGATCCACCATCAAAGGAAGGATGTAGCAGACGCAGAGCACAACAAAGATGACCACGGCTAACCATAGACCTGTGTTCTGGACATCGAACAGTGACTCGACCCCGCTCTGTACTTGAAAGACCCCCATGGCAACCGAACCACCGAGGCCAATAGCTATAGCGACAATAGCCAAGAGGTCGCTCAACCAGCCGACAATACGTGTCCAGACGACTCTACCGAAGACGTGCTGAATCGGTGCGCTGATCAGGGTGGGGCAACCCTTGCGGAAACCGAAGTAAGCAATCACTAACCCAGTCACCGCGTAGATCGCCCAGGCATGCAATCCCCAGTGAAAATTGGTGACAAAGCGTGCGAGTGCCGCCGCCTCTTGTTCACTGGTGTACTCGCGCGCCAGCAGAAAATGGGTGATCGGCTCGGCGGCGCCCCAGTAGAGCAGCCCCACCCCCATGCCGGCGGCAAACAACATGGTAAGCCAGCTCACGGTAGAGAACTCTGGCACATCGTCGTCCTTGCCGAGTTTGATCTTGCCGTAAGGCGAGAATGCGAGCCAGATACTTACGATCAATATGACGCTCGCCGTCAGCATGATGAACCAGCCGCGGCTTTTGAACATCGCCTTCACCAGGGTGGAGGCAAAGTTTGCAAGGCCAGCCGTGTCGACGATACCCCACACGGCAATGACACTGGTCAGGGCCAGAGCAACAATTAGCAGCGTGTTTTTGAACATAGGCCCTTGGAACTTCTGATTCCTCGATTATTCTTACTGCTTATTTTGGAACGGATAAACCACCTATGTCTACCGATCTTGCGGTGGTGGCCGTTACCTGAAGACTCAGGACTACAGACTCAAGACTAATGCTTATTACTTTGTCGGGATCTTGTAATTGACCGTCGTGTTCGTACCCTCTGGGAATGCCTCGGGCCCGTTGTCCGCCGTGAAGATGAACAAGGTGTCGTCTGCGATACCCAGCTTGTCGATCGCGTCGAGCAACATCCCATTGTAGGCGTCGACCTGCGCCAGCACGTCGGCCCAGCGACCGTTGCCCGTCTTGCCCACGAAGTCCGGGTGCGGGAGCGCCGGGTAGTGCGTCTGGGTGTAGGGCAAGTAGACGAAGAACGGCTTCTTCGCCTTTGCTTGCCGCTTCATGAAAGCGATGGCCTTGTCGGTCAGGTCCTTGTCCTGGTCCGTGAGAAACGGTTAACCGACGCCCCTAAAACACTCAAGAAAGCGATTGATCTCGACCCCCGCAATACGCGCTATCGCTACGTCTATGCAGTCGCGCTGGAATCTGCGGGACGCCCGAACGAGGGGTTGCAAATTCTGGAGACTGCCCATGCGGGGTGGCCGGCTGATCGTGATGTCCTATATGCCCTCATATCATTCCATGAGCGCAGTGGTAACTTGAAGGCCGCGGTAAAGTTTGCTGACACACTGATCCAGGTGTCGCCCTGGGACCAGAACGCACATGCTTTGCGAAAACGGTTAGCAACCGGAGACTAACGGGGCATCAGCCCTCACGTCTTTGAGAAAACAGAATTTAACCGTCACCAGTCCATTGCGAAGCTCACGAGGACGCGATTGCCCTCGAGCCTATTTTCAGTCAGATACCATGCGACACGCATGGACAACGCCGCGACTTCTTGCTCCCAAAATGGTGGAGAACTGAAAATGGGGTGTTTATACTTCCCCTTCCCTGCGATGGAGAAAAGGCATGGCACAATTTCCAGAGAAAGCCAATGTCGTCATCATCGGTCTCGGCGGCATCGTGGGCTCTTCGGTAATGCATCACCTGATCGAACGCGGTTGGGAGGACATTGTCGGTATCGATAAGACGTCGGTTCCGACCGATATCGGCTCGACGTCGCACGCGTCCGATTTCTGCTACGCCACCGATCACAACAAGTTCACGTGCTACACCACGCACTACAGCATCGAGTTCTACGACAAGCTGGGTCACTACGATCGTGTCGGCGGACTCGAGGTGGCGCGGGTGGGTGATGACGACCGCATGATGGAACTCAAGCGCAAGGTCGCTTCCGGCAAGGCGTTTGGTACCAACGTACGGATGATCAGCGCGGCGGAGGCCAAGGAAAAATTTCCGTTGCTCGAAGAAAACATGATTCAAGGGGCGATGTGGGATCCCGATGCCGGCCTGGTGAAACCCCGCTCGCAAACCGTGGTCGGGCTACTCGTCGATAACGCGGTCAAGACCGGCAAGGCGCAAGCCTTTGCCAACACCACCGCGACCGGGCTCGATATCCAGGAGGGACGCATCGTCGGCGTCGAAACCAGCCGCGGTTATATCGCCGCCAATAACGTTATCGTCTGCACCGGACTGTGGGGCCGTACCATCGCCGAAATGGCCGGCGAGGACCTGCCGGTCATGCCGGTCGATCACCCGCTGTCCTTCTTCGCTCCTTTTAATGAATTCGAGGGCACCGGCAAGGACATCGGCTACCCGCTGCTGCGCGATCAGGGCAACTCAGCCTATATGCGCGACACCGGCGATCCGACCACGCCGGAAGGCGGCCAGATCGAATGGGGTTACTACGAAGAAAAGGAACCCCGCCTGGTGCACCCGCGTGACCTGCCTGAAAAAGGCGAGACGCATTGGTCGCCGTCGCAGCGCGATCTCGAGCTCGACCAGATCATGGAACCGCTGGAGCGCGCGATGGAATTGACCCCGATCCTCGGCGAAATCGGCTGGAACGAGAAGCACTCGTTCAACGGACTGTTGCAGGTAACCTCCGACGGCGGGCCGTCGGTGGGCGAATCCTCGAAGACCCGCGGTCTTTGGTACGCGGTCGCGGTCTGGATCAAGGATGGCCCCGGCATCGCCAAGGTGTTGGTCGACTGGATGACCGACGGCGTCGCCGAGATGGATTTCTTCGGTATCGACACCGCGCGCCATTATCCGATTCAGAAAACATCGTCATACATTTACGATCGCTGTTTCGAATCCGCGTTCAAGATTTACAACCCGGCGGTGCACAACCGCGAACCCTATACCAAGGGCCGCAACCTGCGCCGCAGCCCGTTCTGGGCGCGCGAGCAGGAGCTCGGCGGCTACTTCATGGAACTGGCGGGCTGGGAGCGCGCGCACGGTTACGCGTCCAACGAACACTTGCTGGAAAAATACGGCGACCAGGTCCCGGTGCGCGAGCACGAGTGGGACAATCGTCACTTCTGGCGCGTTTCCAACGCCGAGCAACTGGCGATGTCGGAAAACGTCGGCATGATCAACCTGTCACACTTCGCCGTGTTCGACATCATGGGTCCCGACGCCGAGACGCTGATGGAATATGCCTGTGTCGCCAAGGTCGGTGGCGATACGCCCATTGGCAAGGGGGTCTACACTCATTTCCTCGACAAGCGCGGCGGCGTGCGCGCCGACCTGACTGTCATTCGCCATGCAAAGGATCGCTTTCGCGTGATCGACGGCGCCGATGCCGGTCACCGCGACTACATCTGGCTTAAGCGCATGGCCGAGGACAACAATTGGCACGTCTACATCGACGACCGCTCGGATCACGTGTCCTGCCTCGGCGTCTGGGGACCCAACGCGCGCAAGACGATCCAGGCGATTGCCGACGATCCTGCCGCTTGGGAAAACGAGAACTTCCCGTTCGCCGCGACCCGCCGGCTCACACTGCAGGGCATCCCGGTCGAGGCCTTCCGCATCTCCTACGTCGGCGAACAGGGCTGGGAACTGCACGTGGACTTCAGCTATGGCATGTCACTGTGGGATCTGGTCTACACCCAGGGCGCGACCCCGGTCGGGGTCGAAACCTATGCCAACACGCGGCGCATGGAAAAGAGTCTACGCCTGCAAAACGCGGATCTCCTGACCGAGTACAACCTGTACGAGGCCGGCCTCGCGCGGCGCAAGGTCAAGGAAGCCGACTTCCACGGCAAGGCGCCCTGCCTCGAACAACGCGAACTCGAACACCAGGCCGCGTACCTGTGCACGCTGGTGATGACCGATAACGTCGATTCGAATGGCAAAGCGCGCTATCCCGTAGGCCAGTGCCCGCTGATGGACCCGGAAACCGGCGAAGTGCCGATCGACTCGAAGGGCCGCCGCTCGTATCTGACCAGCATCGCCTATGGACCCAGCCTCGGCAAGAATATCGGGCTCGGTTACCTGCCGTATGAATACTGCCAGGAGGGCCGCAAGCTCGTGACCGAATACCTCGGCGAACAGTTCCCGATGGAGGTCGCCGCGGTCGGTTACAAGCCGCTCTACGATCCGGAAAACAAGTTGCCGCGATCCTGAGCAAGGAACAGTAATCAGGATCGATCGGGTTGTTGCCGGAAACCGCCGGCGAAAGCTGCACAAATACTGATGCACCTGTCCTACAGAACCGAATCGCCGGCAAAGGTTACTCAATGCCCCACTTAGCTTCCGGCGCGCTCACTTAGAGCGCTTGGAAAATCTCCAGTGCACGCCGTCGACATACTCATCATCGCTGCCTTCATCGTCTACGTTGTGGTGGCGGGCCTGCGCGCCAGGAAAGTTGCTTCGCAAAACCTCGAAGAGTATTTCCTCGCCGGCCGCACGTTAAAGGGATGGCAGGCCGGTGTCAGCATGGCTGCGACCCAGTTCGCGGCCGATACCCCCTTACTCGTGACCGGTCTGATCGCGCTAGGGGGCATCTTCGCCGTGTGGCGCTTGTGGGTGTTCGCCCTCGCCTTCCTGCTCCTGGGCTTTGTCTTGAGCGCCAGTTGGCGGCGCGTCAATGTGCTGACGGACGCCGAGCTGTCGGAGATTCGCTATGGGGCGCGGCCCGCCGCCGCCCTGCGTTTCTTTAAAGCGATCTATTTCGGCACCGTTATCAACTGCACCGTGCTCGCCATTGTACTGCTGGCGGCGACACGCATCGCCGAACCGTTCTTACTCTGGGATCAATGGCTGCCAGCGGCGTTGTTCGATCCCGTGGTGCAGCTAGTTCGATGGGTCGGCGAACCGCTGGTGCCGGCCACACAATT
>Ga0224508_10000917_pt1 | contig 27150 bp, 27 predicted proteins | sample SF_Jan12_sed_USG_4_FD_170157 | JGI IMG/M metagenome (GOLD analysis project Ga0224508, IMG submission 170157) | Sediment microbial communities from San Francisco Bay, California, United States - SF_Jan12_sed_USGS_21 | ecosystem: Environmental > Aquatic > Marine > Sediment | place: USA... | reverse complement strand
TCACTCGATGATTTTTGAGACGACGCCTGCGCCGACGGTGCGGCCGCCCTCGCGGATGGCGAAGCGCAGCTTCTCCTCCATGGCGATCGGCGAGATCAGCGTCACCTCGAACTTCAGGTTGTCGCCGGGCATCACCATCTCGGTGCCAGAGGGCAGCGTCACCGTGCCCGTCACGTCCGTCGTGCGGAAGTAGAACTGCGGCCGGTAATTGGCGAAGAACGGCGTATGCCGCCCGCCCTCCTCCTTGGTCAGGATATAGGCCTCGGCCTCGAACTTGGTGTGCGGGGTGACACTGCCCGGCTTGCACAGAACCTGGCCCCGCTCGACACCCTCGCGGTCGATACCGCGCAAGAGAGCCCCGATATTGTCGCCCGCCTCGCCCCGGTCGAGCAGCTTGCGGAACATCTCGACGCCCGTGCAAGTGGTCTTGGTGGTGTCGCGGATGCCCACGATCTCGATCGGGTCGCCCACATTGATCACGCCGCGCTCGACCCGGCCAGTGACCACCGTGCCGCGCCCGGAGATCGAGAACACGTCCTCGATCGGCATCAGGAACGGCAGGTCGATCGGACGCTCCGGCGTCGGGATATACTCATCCACCGCCGCCATCAGCTCGCTGACCGAATCCTCACCCGTCGCCTTGTCGCCACCCTCGAGCGCCGCCAAGGCCGAGCCCTTGATCACCGGAATGTCGTCGCCCGGAAAGTCGTAGCTCGAGAGAAGCTCGCGGATCTCCATCTCGACCAGCTCCAGCAGTTCCTCGTCGTCGACCTGGTCCACCTTGTTCATGTAGACGACCAGCGCCGGCACGCCGACCTGGCGGGCCAGAAGGATATGCTCGCGGGTCTGCGGCATCGGGCCGTCGGCCGCGCTCACCACCAGGATCGCGCCGTCCATCTGGGCGGCCCCGGTGATCATGTTCTTCACGTAATCCGCATGGCCCGGGCAGTCCACATGGGCGTAGTGCCGGTTCGGGGTCTCATACTCCACATGCGCCGTCGAGATGGTGATGCCGCGCGCCTTCTCCTCCGGTGCGGCGTCGATCTGGTCATAGGCCTTGAACTCGCCGTACTGCTTGGTGATCGCAGCCGTCAGCGTCGTCTTGCCGTGGTCAACATGACCGATCGTCCCAACATTCACATGCGGCTTATTCCGCTCGAACTTTTCCTTCGCCATGTCAGCTTCCCATCCCAGGCTGCCTGTCTGCACTGCCCCCGGACCCGCCTAGGCCAACGCGAGACCCGGGAATTCTGCGCGCGGGATACAGGCTCGGCCCGGTCAGGGCAAGTCAGAATGTGCCGGGGGTGCTGGAAGGCTGGAGCGGGTGATGGGAATCGAACCCACGTCGTAAGCTTGGAAGGCTTCTGCTCTACCATTGAGCTACACCCGCGCCGCGGGTTTTCCCTACACCAGCGCCGTCCGGCTCGCAATCCCGGTTGAGGCGGGCGCGCACCTGAGCGAGACTGCCCCGAGCGGCAGGAGGCGCAGTCCATGAGCAAGATACCGGCACCGCCCAAGGGCGGCGCGGAACTGGCGATCACGTTCTTCTATTACCGCGACCTGGCGCGGGCGGTCACTTTCTACGAGGATGTCCTGGGGCTGGATCTGGCGATCGATCAGGGTTGGTCGAAGATCTACCGGATCGCGGCTGGCGCTCATCTGGGGCTGGTCGACGAGGCCCGCGGGATGAACAAATGGCGGGCGGAGAAGCCCGTGCAGCTCTGCATCCGGGTGCCCGACGTGACCGCCTGGTATGCATACGCACAGGCGAGCGGGGTCCCTGCCCTCTCCGATCTCTTCGAGAACGACCAACTCGGTATCCGTGCCTTCGTCTTCGAGGACCCGGAGGGCTATCAAATCGAGATCCAGTCGGCGACCCATCCCGGGGCTTGAGGGCAGGCACAACCGCTTGCAGACGGCGCCCAGCGCGGTATCGTCGGCGGCAACGATAATTGGGAGGACGCCATGGACGGGCTGACTGTCATCGATCATCCGCTGGTCGAGCACAAGATGACGCTGATCCGCGACAAGACCACGCCGACGGCGGTGTTCCGGCGGCTGTTGCGTGAGATCTCGATGCTGATGGCCTACGAGGCGCTGCGCGATTTGGAGCTGGAGCCGGTCGATATCGAAACCCCGGTCTGCCCGATGACGGCGCGCAAGCTGGCGGGCAAGAAGGTCTGCTTCGTCTCGGTGCTGCGCGCGGGCGATGGGCTGTTGCAGGGGCTGGTGGACCTGGTGCCCTCGGCGCGCGTCGGCCATATCGGGCTCTACCGCGACCCGGAAACGCTGCAGCCGGTCACCTATTACTGCAAGCTGCCGGGCGATATCGGGGCCAGGACGGTGATCGTGGTCGACCCGATGCTGGCCACCGGCGGCTCGGCGGCGGACGCGGTCGCCAAGGTCAAGGCGGAGGGAGCGAAGGATATCCGCTTCCTGGCGCTGATCGCGGCGCCCGAGGGGGTGGCGACCTTTCGGGCCACCCATCCCGACGTGCCGGTGATCACCGGAGCGCTGGACGAGCGGCTGAACGATCACGGCTATATCGTGCCGGGCCTGGGCGACGCGGGCGATCGGCTGTTCGGCACCAAGTGAGCGGTAGGGTGGGTTTTCAACCCACCAAGGTTCGCGAGATGGAGGAGATGATGGCCGAAGCCACGACCGAGCCCGAGCTCCGCGTCTACTGGCAGCCGGGCTGTTCGAGCTGCCTCAAGACCAAGGAATTCCTGCTGGAGCACGGGGTTCCCTTCGTCTCGAAGAACGTGCTGGAGGACGAGGAGGCCTTCAAGGAACTCGAGGCGCTGGGCGTTCGCCTGGTCCCCATCGTCGCGCGCGGCAATGACTGGGCCAACGGCGCGGTCTTCCGTGACGTCGCCCGGGTGGCGGGGTTCGACTACCGGGCGCACAAGATGCTGGAGCCAGAGGAACTGGTCGCGAAGATCCTGATGATCCTGGACGCCGCGCACCGTTACACGACGCAGATCCCCGAGGACGTGCTGGACGTGATCCTGCCCGGCCGCCCGCGCAGTTACCGGCAGCTTTGCTACCATGTCTTCAATATCCCGGAGGTGTTCCTGAACCGGGTCGAGGACCGCGCGCCCTATACCTACGAGGCGCTGCTCTCGATCCTGCCGCCGGAGATGGAGACCAAGCAGGATCTGTTGGACTACGGGGCGGCGGTGCGCGCCAGGTTCGCGGCCTGGTGGGAGAGGGACGGCAGGACCACCGACTTCCGCCAGCCGGGCAAGGTTTATTACGGCGAGGTGAGCTTGCACGAGGTGCTGGAGCGCACCGGCTGGCATTCCGGACAGCACACGCGGCAGATCATCTTGCTGTTGCGTGAGAAGCTGAGAATTGAGCCGGACCGCCCGCTAGGGGATGCCGATTTAGCCGGCCTGCCGATGCCGAAGGAGATTTGGGACAACGAGCGGTCGTTCGGCGAAGCGTCCTATTCGGCGTAGGGCGGGATTCATCCCGCCGAATCCGGAAGAGGTGGCGAACGGAAGACCGACCTGCACTTCACGCGTAGGGTGGGTTTACAACCCACCATGTGAGGCAATCGCGCACGAATTTGGTGGGGTGGAACCCCACCCTACGCTTGCTACGCTTGCTGATCGGCCAACAGACAATTCAGCAAGTGGGTTGGCGCTCCGATGCAATGATTACCCGCAATCCATCACGCCACGCCGGCGAAGCAAACCGCACCCCTAGAGTGGTGGGCTCTGACGAGCCCACCATACGAAAGCCCTCACGCTGAAGGGCAATGCCCACTCAAATGCACGGCGGGCTCGCCAGAGCCCACCGCGTTTTCAAACATTGGTGGGCACTCGTGCCCACCCTACCCAAAATCACAGCGCCTTATCTGTCACAGCGTGCGTCCAAGCGCCCTCGGGCTGTTTGGTGATCACCGGGTCGGAACCGCCCTTCATCAGGGTCTCGACCGTGCGCTGATAGTCCGCCGGGTCGAGCGTGCCGTCCGAGCCAGCCGTCAGCTTGGCGATCTCGCCCATCATGCGCTTCTGGTGTTCCTCGGTCTGGGCGCCCGTCGCGTCGTTCTCCAGCACGATCTCGGCCGCCGCGTCCGGGTTCTCCTCGGCCCATTTCCAGCCCTTCATGCTGGCACGCACGAAGCGGACCATGCGGTCCTCGAAGGCCGGGTCGGCCAGCGCGTCTTCCAACACGTAGATGCCGTCTTCCAGCGTCGAGACCCCCTGATCCTCGTATTTGAACACCACCAGGTCGTCGGCTGAGAGGCCCGCATCGATGATCTGCCAATACTCGTTATAGGTCATGGTCGAGACGCAATCGGCCTGCTTCTGCAGGATCGGGTCGACGTTGAAGCCCTGCTTCAGCACGGTGACCCCATTGGCTGAACCATCTGTGGGAATACCGAGCTGGCTCATCCAGCTGAGGAACGGATATTCGTTGCCGAAGAACCAGACGCCCAGCGTCTTGCCGCGGAAGTCTTCTGGCGAAGTGATGCCGGTGTCCTTGCGGCAGGTCAGCATCATGCCCGATGACTTGAAGGGCTGGGCGATATTGACGAGTTTCAGCCCCTTCTCGCGGGTCGCCAGCGCCGAGGGCATCCAGTCGAGCACCACATCGGCCCCGCCGCCGGCCAGCACCTGGGCTGGTGCGATGTCGGGGCCGCCGGGCTTGATCTCCACATCCAGGCCTTCGTCGGCGTAAAAGCCCTGGTCCTGGGCCACGTAGTAGCCCGCGAACTGGGCCTGGGTGACCCATTTGAGCTGCAGGGTCACCTTTTCCGCCGCGCTGGCGCCGAAGGCCGCCAGCGCAACGGCGCCCGCCAGGGCGGTTGCCATCAGTGTCTTCATCATTTCCTCCTCGTTGGTGTCCGTTTCTTAAGTCCTGTCCCCGCCCCTAGCCGCGTGTGGCCGGGTGCCAGAAGGTCAGCCAGCGCTCGGCCAGCGCCACCAGTCCGTAGAAGGCCGAGCCGGCAATTGCCGCCACCGCGATCTCGGCCCAGACCATGTCCAGCGCCATGCGGCCGATCTCGGTCGAGATGCGAAAGCCCATGCCGACGATGGGGGTGCCGAAGAATTCTGCGACGATTGCGCCGATCAGCGCAAGGGTGGTGCAGATCTTGAGCCCATTGAAGATGAAGGGCGCGGCTGCGGGCAGGCGCAGCTTGAACAGCGTTTGCCAATAGGAGGCGGCATAAGTGCGCATCAGGTCACGCTGCATGCGCTCGGCCGAGCCCAGGCCCTGCATGGTGTTCACCAGCATCGGGAAGAAGCACATGATGACCACGACCGCGGCCTTCGAGTGCCAGTCGAAGCCGAACCACATGACCATGATCGGTGCGATGCCGACGATCGGTAGGGCGGCGGCGAGGTTGCCGATGGGCAGCAGGCCCCGCTGCAGGAACGGCGAGCGGTCAGTGGCGATAGCGGTCAGGAAGGCGGCGCCGCAGCCCATCGCATAGCCCGGAAGCACCGATTTAAGCACCGTCTGCACGAAGTCGGCCCAGAGGGTGGGAAGGCTGACGATCAGTGTCGCCCAAATGACCGAGGGCGCCGGCAGGATCACCAACGGGATGCGGAAGCCCCGGACGACCCCCTCCCAGAGCACCAGGAGCGCGATGCCGAAGAGCGCTGGCACGACCAGCCGCACCCACCGCTCGGGTCGGCGCGCGAGCCAAGTATTGGCGGCCCAAGCGGTCAGCCAGAAGGCGAAGATCACCCAGGTCGTCACACCGATCCCCCATTCTGGGCCATCCCCATCCGGGTCAACACGATCCGCTGTGCGAGCCCGATCAGCCCGACCATCAGCCCGGCACAGACCGCCGCGCCGACCAGGGCCGACCAGATGATCAGCACCTGTCCGTAGTAGGAGCCGTTCAGCATCCGCGCCCCGAAACCGCCCTGGGCGCCGGTCGGCAGCTCGCCGATGATCGCGCCGACCAGCGCGATGGCAATGGCGATTTTCAACGAGGTGAATAGGTAGGGCAGCGAGGCAGGCCAGCGGAGCTTCCAGAGCACCTGGGCGGGGGAGGCGCTATAGGTGCGCATCAGGTCGAGCTGCATCTGGTCGGGCGAGCGCAGCCCCTTCACCATACCAACCACCACCGGGAAGAACGACAGATAGGCCGAGATCGTGGCCTTAGCGATCAAACCCGAGATGCCGATATTGTAGAGCACTACGATGATCATCGGGGCGACCGCCAGGATCGGCACGGTCTGACTGGCGATCACCCAGGGCATAACCGAGAGGTCCATGGCCCGGTTATGGACGATGCCGACCGCCAGCAGAATGCCCAGCGCCACCCCCATGGCGAAACCCAACAGCGTCGCCGAGAGGGTGATCCAGCCGTGATAGACCAGGCTGCGCTTCGAGGTGATCTTCTTCTGGGCGGTGGTCTTCCAGATCTCCCCGGCCACCTGATGGGGCGCTGGCAGGACCGGGCGTTCCTGGCGCATCGTGTCGGCGACAAGCTGGCCGGTGGTGAGCTCGACGCCGGCGCGGTCCGCCTGGTCATAGGCCCAGGGTGCGTTCAGGTATACGGCGCCCAGATACCAGAGGGCGACGATGGCGGTCAGGATCGTCGTGACGGGGAGGAGGGATTTCATTGTCTGCGTAGGCGCGCGGGTGGCACCCCCTCCCTAACCCTCCCCCCAGCGGGGGGAGGGAACGGCGTTGTGTGGGGTGAGAGACGGTATCGCCAACTACGCCTGCCGGAATCCCCGCCCCCCGCTGGAGGGAGGGTTAGGGAGGGGGTGCACCCACCGACCTTCACCGACACCCCTCCTCCAGGTCCGAGCGCGGATGCATGACCTCGTCGAGCATCCGGCCCCAGAGGGTCAAGACCACGATCGGGACCCAGACGACGCCCATCAGCGCGACCACGCTGATCGCGGTCGGGAAAATGCCGGCGCCGGTGAGAACCAGGCCACCTAGAATGCAGATCAGCCAGGCGCGCACCCAGCGGATCAGCGAGACCAGGAACCGCGTGCGAGGGGTCGGACGTGCGGCGTCAGTCGTCATAGCTGTGCCCCGCCCTCAGCCCCTCGCGCACGCGGGCGGCGATTTCCAGGAATTCCGGGGTTTCCCGGATATCGAGCGGCCGCTCGGCCGGCAGGTCCGAGTCGATGACGTCGATGATTCGGCCCGGCCGCGGCGACATGACCACAATCCGGGTCGACAGATAGACTGCCTCGGGGATCGAATGGGTGACGAAGCAGACGGTCTTATGGGTCTTGGCCCAGAGCGCCAGAAGCTGCTCGTTCAGGTGGTCGCGCACGATCTCGTCGAGCGCACCGAAGGGTTCGTCCATCAGCAGAAGATCAGCATCGAAGGCCAGGGCGCGCGCGATCGAGGCGCGCTGCTGCATCCCACCCGATAGCTGCCAGGGAAACTTGCGCTCGAATCCCGTCAGGCCGACGAGGTCGAGCGTGCGGGCGGCGCGCTCGTCCTGCTCGGCCCGGCTGAACCCCATGATTTCCAAGGGCAGGCGCACATTGGCCGCGATGTTGCGCCAGGGATACAGCCCGGAGGCCTGGAACACATAGCCATAGGAGCGGTTCAGCCGCGCCTCGTGTGGGGTGACCCCGTTGACGCTGATCGCGCCGCCGGTCGGCTGTTCCAAATCGGCGATCACCCGCAGGAACGTGGTCTTGCCGCAGCCCGAGGGGCCGATGAACGAGATGAAATCCCCCTGCCCCACGGTCAGGTCGACGTCCGACAGCGCATGGACCGGGCCATCATTGGTCTGAAAGACCAGGTCCAGCCCCTGGGCATCGATGACCGACCCTCCGGTCATACCGACCTCGTGATCCCCCCGTCGACGCGGATGTTCTGCCCCGTGATGTAGCCCGCGCCGGGCGAGGCGAGGAAGCCGATCGTCGCGGCGATTTCCTCGTTCCGGCCATAGCGGCCCATGGGGACGCGGGCGCGGAACTCTTCCTTCTCGGGCAGGCTGTCGATGAAGCCGGGCAGGACGTTGTTCATCCGCACGTTGTCCGCCGCATAAGCGTCGGAGAAGAGCTTGGTGTAGGCCGCGAGCCCGGCGCGGAAGACGCCCGAGGTGGGGAAGACCGGATCGGGCTCGAAGGCGGCAAACGTCGAGATGTTGATGATCGCGCCGTCCTTCTGGCCGACCATGATCGGTGCGACCAGGCGGGCCGGGCGCACAACGTTCAGGAAGTAGACCTCCATGCCCTCGTGCCATTGGTCGTCCGAGAGCTCCAGCACCGGCGCGCGCGGGCCGTGCCCGGCCGAGTTCACCAGCACGTCGATCCGGCCCCAGCGCTCCATCGCCGCATCGACCAGGCGCTTGAGGTCGTCGTTCGAGCGGTTCGAGCCGGTGACGCCTATGCCGCCAAGCTCGCCCGCCAGGGCCTCGCCCTTGCCGGACGACGAAAGGATCGCGACCTGGAACCCGTCCCCGGCCAGCTGCCGGGCCGCGCCCGCGCCCATGCCGCTGCCGCCAGCGGTGATGAGGGCGACGCGATTGGTGCTTTCTGTCATGGACTAGACCCCGCTCGCCGGAATACCCGTGCGCTCGACCTTGCGCGGCGCGGTCAGCTCCTTCCACGTGGAGAGCGCGCGATTGACCGCCTGGAAGGGTTCGCGAGCGACGAACTCGCCGTGGCCTTCCTTGGTCTTCACCTCGCCGTCCTCGATGGCGACCATGCCGCGCGTCAGCGTATAGCGCGGCAGGCCCTTGACGTGCTTGCCCTCGAAGACGTTGTAGTCGATGGCCGATTGCTGGGTATCCGCGCTGATGGTCTTCTCGCGCTCTGGGTCCCAGACCACCAGGTCGGCGTCCGATCCCACCAGGATCGCGCCCTTCTTCGGGTAGCAGTTCAGGATCTTGGCGATGTTGGTTGAGGTCACCGCCACGAATTCGTTCATGGTCAGCCGCCCGGTGGCGACGCCATAGGTCCAGAGCATCGGCATCCGGTCCTCGAGGCCGCCGGTACCGTTCGGGATCTTGGTGAAGTCGCCGACGCCGGTGCGCTTTTGCTCGGTGGTGAAGGCGCAATGGTCGGTGGCGACCACCTGGAGCGAGCCTGCCGCCAGCCCCGCCCAGAGCGAGTCCTGGTGCTTCTGGTTGCGGAACGGGGGCGACATGACCCGGCGCGCGGCGTGGTCCCAATCCGGGTGGGCGTATTCGGATTCGTCCAGCGTCAGGTGCTGGATCAGCGGCTCGCCATAGACCCGCTTGCCGTTCTGGCGGGCGCGGCGGATCGCCTCGTGGCTCTCCTCGCAGGAGGTGTGGACGACGTAGAGCGGCACCCCCGCCATGTCGGCGATCATGATGGCGCGGTTGGTGGCCTCGCCCTCGACCTCGGGGGGTCGCGAATAGGCGTGGCCCTCGGGGCCGTCATTGCCCTCGGCCAGAAGCCGCGCCTGCAGGTCGGCCACCACATCGCCGTTCTCCGCATGGACCAGCGGCAGGCCGCCAAGCTCGGCGCAGCGCTGGAACGAGGCGAACATCTCGTCGTCGTTCACCATCAGGGCGCCCTTGTAGGCCATGAAGTGCTTGAAGGTGTTGATGCCTTTCTCCTGGACCACCTGTTGCATTTCGTTGAAGACCTGCTCGCCCCACCAGGTGATGGCCATGTGGTAGGAATAGTCACACGAGGCGCGGCCGGATTTATTGTGCCACATCTGGAGGGCATCGATCAGACCCTGCCCGGGCGAGGGCAGCGCGAAATCGACCACCATGGTGGTGCCGCCCGCCAGTGCGGCCCGGGTGCCGGACTCGAAATCATCCGTCGAGTAGGTGCCCATGAAGGGCATCTCCAGATGCGTATGGGGGTCTACGCCGCCGGGCATGACGTAGCAGCCAGTAGCGTCGAGCTCAGTCCCGCCCGAGAGGTTAGGCCCGATGGCGGCGATCTTGCCGCCCTCGATCTGCACGTCGGCCTTGTAGGTCAGGTCGGCGGTGACGATGGTGCCGTTCTTGATGACTGCGGTCATTCCGTCCTCCTGTTCATTGACCCAGCCGCACTAAGAACGTCGGCTGCGCGTTTTAACTCCGCTTCGAGATCTCTCATCTCGAAAAATTCGACACTAGTTTTGAAATCAAAGCTGGATGAAATCTTGCCAATTAATATTCTACTATTCTTCTTAGCCACAAGATTCCGATTAGTTGAACTATCTAGGATGCCATCATCAAAAACAATACAGAATATAAATTGAAAAAGACTCTGCTGTTCCCTTGATAGTCTTTTAAAAATTGATTGCACAGATTTAAAATTATTCCTCACCAAATTTTCCGAAATACGCGTATTCTTTACAAGTTTCACTTCTGCAATTATTATAGATTGGTTTTTTAACGAAACTGCATCAAAATACAAATCTGGATTCTCCTTCAATCGAACGTTTCTATCAAATGAAACGTTATACTTTTCGCTTAGCTTCACAACCGCCAACTCCTCGGCCAAGAGGTAGGCAGCTAGAGGATCGGCGATTCTTGAATTGGAATTTTCCGAATTCGTTGCTGGGGCACTTGCCTCAACGGCGGCGCCAGACAATTCTTCGATTTCCTTTTCGATGTTTTCCACCCGGCTAATAGTCGTCCCTCTCTCAAACCGGGAAGCAAAGAGGGTTTCGTCGCGGTAATCTGATGGAGCGTACAGCACATGGTGCTTGGTGTGTAGCGTCCAAAAAAACAGAGCTACGAGCAAGCATGAGAATCCCATCAAGAACCAAACGAAAATAGATTGGGTTTCGGCAGACAAGAGCGGAAGTATCCCAGTCCCACTCACTTCAGCCAGCCCCGCGAAGACTGCGATAATTGTGAGCGGATTTCTCACGCCCAACTTATCAGAAAGACTACTCACTTCGATTGCATCCTTCCGAATTTCGTACGTAGGTATCTGCCACCTTCACTCCACAATCTCCGCCGTTTCCACAACCGCGTGGAAGAGGACATTGGCCCCCTTCTCGGCCCATTCGGGCGAGATCTCCTCGGCCTCGTTGTGGCTGAGGCCATCGACGCAGGGGCACATGACCATCGAGGTCGGCGCCACGCGGTTGACCCAGCAGGCGTCGTGGCCGGCGCCACTCACGAGGTTCATGTGGCTATAGCCCAGCTGCTCGGCGGCGTCGCGCACCGCCGCCACGCAGCCCTCGTCGAAGGCGGGTGGGTCGAACTGGCCGACGATCTCGGAGGTGAAGTCTACGCCCAGGTCCTCGCAGAGCTTCGGGGCCTTCTCCATCAGCTCGGCCACCATCGCCTCCAGCGTCTCCAGCACATGGCTGCGGAAGTCGATGGTGAAGACCGCACGGCCGGGGATGATGTTGCGGCTGTTCGGGTAGATGTCGATATGGCCGATGGCGCCCACCGCGTTCGGCTGGTGCTTCATGGCGATCTCGTGGACCAGTTCGGTGATCTGCGCCAATCCGCGCCCCGCATTGCGCCGCATTGCCATGGGGGTCGAGCCGGTGTGGCTCTCCTTGCCCGTCACCGTGACCTCGATCCAGCGCAGGCCCTGGCCGTGGGTAACGACACCGATGTCGACACCTTCCGCCTCAAGGATCGGGCCCTGTTCGATATGCAGCTCGAAGAAGGCCTTCATCGGGCGCCCGCCCACTGGCTCGTCGCCCTTGAAGCCAATCCGCTCCAGCTCGTCGCCGAACCGCTTGCCATCCGCGTCGACCCGGTCATAGGCCCAGTCCTGGTCCAAGACGCCCGCGAAGACGCCTGAGGCCAGCATGGCGGGCGCGTAGCGCGTCCCCTCCTCGTTGGTCCAGTTGACGACGACGATCGGGTGGCGGGTCTTGATGTCGAGCCGGTTGAGCGTGCGAATGATTTCGAGCCCGCCGAGAACCCCCAGAACGCCGTCGTATTTGCCGCCCGTGGGCTGGGTATCCAGATGGCTGCCCACATAGACCGGAGCCAAGTCCGGGTCGGTGCCCTCGCGCCGGGCGAACATGGTGCCCATCTGGTCGATGCCCATCGACAGGCCTTCTTCATCGCACCACGTGGCGAAGAGGCGCCGACCCACCGCATCCTCGTCGGTCAGCGTCTGGCGGTTGTTGCCGCCGGCAATGCCGGGGCCGATCTTGGCCATCTCCATAAGGCTGTCCCACAGCCGCGCGCCGTCGATGGTAAGGTTTTCGCCGGGTGCTGCCATGGTTTCCTCCCTTTGGCCCGTCTTTGGGGCCTATCGCCTTGACCGTTTGGTAAAATCGACGCTACCAACACCGGGCAAAGGGTCAAGACCATTTCGGGGTGAAATTGCCCGACGAGAGAGCGATCGGCACGAACGGGAAAGGCGCGCGCGCCGAGCAGACTGCGCGGCGCACCCGCATCCAGGCCGAGAACAGCGAGAAGATCCTGGCGGCCGCCTTGGAGGTCTTCTCGACGGATGGTTTCCGCGGCGCCACGATCGACCGGATCGCCGAGACGGCGGGCATGTCGAAGCCGAACCTGCTCTACTACTTCCGCTCGAAGGACGAGATCTACCGGGCGCTGTTGGACCGGCTGCTCGAGACATGGCTGCAGCCGTTGCACGGGCTCGACCCGGACGGCGATCCGTTCAGCGAAGTCGCGGCCTATATTGACCGCAAGATCGAGATGGCCCGCGACTACCCCCGCGAGTCGCGCCTGTTCGCCGGAGAGATCATGCGCGGCGCGCCGATCCTGGGCGACGTGCTGGCGGGGCCGCTGAAGGCCCTGGTGGACGAGAAGTCCAAGGTGCTGACCGCCTGGGCCAAGGCGGGCAAGATCGCACCCTTGGACCCGCGCCACCTGATCTTCGCCATCTGGGCCACGACCCAGCACTATGCCGATTTCGATGCCCAAGTCCGGGCGGTGCTGGGCGACGGGGGCGAGGGGCGGTTTGCGGATGCGGCGTACTCTCTGAAGCGGTTGTTCATGGACGGGTTGCGGCCGCGCTAGGCCAGCTCAAATCACGACACCAGGAAACAAAGCAGATAGGATCGCGACCGGCCCGAGGGTGGGCGCGCTCGCGCCCGCCCTGGGGGCGGGTCGGGCGCGATCCGGGGCTTACGCCCCGGAAAGAAACAGTGAAACGGAGCGCGGCGCGGTCGCTCAAAACCTCGTCTTGCCCAGGGCTGCAGAATTCGAACACATGAGTTTGCACCCAATGCGATGAGGTCTCCATGCCACCAATCCCGAAAGATGAAATGGGTGATGTCTCGCCCGCTGTCGCACCCGGTCATGGGCCCAAGGATCTGGGATCGGCGACGCTGACCCCAACCGCCCCCTGCGAGGTGCGCAGCTTCCAGACCCTGAGCGTGACCTACACGGTCGGGCGGTTCGGCCTCGACGATACCGGCGCTATCCGCGTCGCGTTCCGCTGGGTCAACGATTGCGGGTCCCTGCAGACCGACGACGCCGCGGCGATGAACTACGTGACCGCGCGGGCGAGCAACGGCGTGCCCTTGACGGTCTTCGTCGAGCCTTACGGCTATCGGCCCTGGAGCCGGGCGGTCCGGGTTACCGTGACCGGCGGGTTCATGCGGCCGGGCGACACGATCGAAGTCGTTTTCGGGGACAGGTGCGGCGGTGGGCCGGGAATGCGGATGCAGACCATCGCCGAGGCGGCTTTCGAGCTGAAGGTCTCGGTCGATGCCTGTGCGACGGGTCAGTTCAGCCCGCTCGACGATGAACTGCACCTGCCGGTCGTGGCGGGCCCGCCAGAAGCGTGGAAGATCGTCGCCCCGACCCGCCGACGCCCGGGCGAGCCGTTTCGGATCGGCATCAAGGCCGAGGATGCATGGGGCAACCCCGCCCTGCCTGGCCCGGCGGATTTGCGGATCCAAACGGACATGTCTGTCGACGGGCTGCCTGAGAGCCTGACTTTCCCTGCCGACGAGCGGGCGGTTTCGGTCGAGGGCCTAAGCGTCTCGGAAACGGGCGCCACGCAATTTCACCTCGGTGACGCGGACGGCAATCTTCTGGCAACGTCCGCACCGCTGATCATCCAGGATGGACCGGACGCCACCTTCTGGGGCGACCTGCATGGGCAGAGCGGCGAGACGGTCGGGACCGGCACCATCGAGGAGTATCTGGGATTTGCCCGCGACATCGCCTTCCTCGACGTCTCCGGCCATCAGGGTAACGATTTCCAGATCACCGACGCCTTCTGGCAGAAGATCAACGCGGTCACCGCCGCGATGGACGACCCTGGGCATTTCGTCGTCTTTCCGGGCTATGAGTGGTCCGGCAACACGCCCGTGGGCGGCGACCATAACGTCTTCTTCAGACACGAAGGGAACCCGATCCGGCGGTCCTCCCATGCCATGCTGGCGGATCGGACCGATCTCGGCACCGACACCTTCACGCTGGACGCGCTTTTCGAGGCGCTGACGGGCGAGGATTGCGTGGTCTGGGCCCATGTGGGCGGGCGGCCGGCGGATGTCGCTTACGCCCATGACCCGGCGCTGAAGACCGCGGTCGAGGTGCATTCCAATTGGGGCACCTTCGAGTGGATCCTGACCGACAGCCTGGCGCTGGGTCACCGGGTTGGCGTCGTCGCCAACAGCGATGGGCACAAGGGCCGGCCGGGGGCCGGGCCGCCGGGCGCCACGGAATTCGGCGCCTATGGCGGGCTGACCTGCTTCCTGGCGCCAGAGCTGACCCGCGACGCGATCTTCGAATCCTTAAGGCGGCGGCACCACTATGGCACGTCCGGCGCGCGGCTGGATTTGAAGGTCGTTGCCCGGTTCACGCGACCGGCCGCCATCTACCCCCGCGATCCGCGCCATTTCGATGTGGCGCCTGCCGAGGCCGACCACGCGATCATGGGCGATATCGCGCGGGTCACCGATGACGCGGTGACGCTGGATATCCGCGTTGCCGCCAGCGCCCCGGTCGAGCGGCTGGATGTAATGGATGGCGCCAAACCGGTCGCAACGTTGAGGACGTATGAGGCTCCGGACCTCGGCAACCGGGTCCGGGTCTATTGGCAGGGCGCCGAGTATCGCGGGCGCGGGCGGAATTCCCTTTGGCAAGGCACGATCCGGGTCGAGGGCGCCGCAATCCGCGCGATGACGCCCCTCAACCAATGGAACCCGGAGCGGCGGCTGGAGCTGACCGACCCGCACACCGTGACATTCGAAGCGGTGACTTCTGGCAATTTCGCGGGTGTGGATCTGGGGCTCGACGGGGCAGGCAGGATCATCGTTGATACCAACCATGTCCGAGGCCACGCCCGGCTCGGCGACCTGGATCTCGAGGACGCGGTTCTGGACGCCGGCGGTCTGGAACGCCAGATCCGCATCCGGCGTCTGCCCGATGCCTTGAACAAAACAATGCTTGATAGGTCGGTGACTGTGCCGCTCGCAGCGGGCGCCGAGGCGGCGCTTTGGGCCCGTCTCACCACGCTCGATGGGCATCAGGCTTGGTCGAGCCCGATTTACCTATGGCGCGATTGACCGCTTAGACGATATTGAAATCGAACTCGGGCGAAAGTCTGTCGGACGCTGGCAAAAATCTTGCTTTCAAATTTATTGGCAGATGGAATTTACACCTTGGATGTGATAATATTTCTAAATAAACTTGATAAATGAATTTTCCACTACACTAAAGCTCAATCTATTCGAGGGCATCATGCATCAATCCGGCGCACGACGGCATGGATAAATTGTTGACGTAAAACCATTTTTTAGACCGCTGGCACGGCTGCATCTCTCGCGCGATCCAAGGCTCATTGCCGCGCGGGTGCACCTGCGGCATCCGCGTCGTCCGGCGCGAGCAGGATCAACAGACCCAGCACCGTGGCACCCGCGCCCAGCAGCACCATGGGCTGGACCCAGCCATTGCCCGATAGCCCCTCCCACAGGATCACGAAGCTCGGCACCAGGTATCCATAGGCCATGACCTTCGAGGACGGCAGGCGCAGGGTCGCGAATTGAACGAACAGAAACGAGCCACAAGTCGCGAATACGGCCAAATAGACGATGGCAATCCAGACGATCGCAGGCAGCGCGGCCCAATCCGTCGCAAGCATCGCGGGCGCGCCCACCGCACTCAGCAGGAGCGCCCCGGCGACAATGGTGCCGAAGCTGAAGACCAGCACCGGCTCGCCCCGGCTCAGCCGCCGGATCAGCGGCGTGTAGAAGGCATGGGCGGCGCAGCCCACCAGGAAGATCAGTTCGCCCGCGCCGACGTCGAAGCCCAGGATCCGGTCGATATCGGCCCGGAAGATGACCCAGATCGCGCCCAGCCCGGCGATCAGCAGGCTGAGCGCGATGCGGGGCGTCGTGACTTGGCGCAGCAGGAACCAGCCGAAGACCGCGCTCATCATCGGCGTCAGCGTGAAGACGGCGGCGGTCGAGACCGGGTCGGTCAGCCTGAGCGCGACGAACATCAGGAAGAAGTAGCAAGCGAAGATGCCGCCCAGCGCCAAATAGCGCCAAGCGCCATCCAGGTGCCGGCGTCGGATCATCGGGATCGCGAAGGGCGCCATCAAGCAGCCCGCCAGCACGAAACGCACCGCATTAAGCGCTGCCGGATCCAGATGCGGTGCCGCCGGCTTGCCGAGCGAGAACGAGCCAGAGATGGCCATGGCAAAGCCCAGCATCGCCGCATGGCCCTTCAGGGCCTCGGCCCGGTCCGTCTTCTCGCTCAAGCCGCACGCTCCCGCTGGACGTCTCCTTTGCCGGTGATCTACGCTTCACCGGCTGCGGTCAACCGAAAGGACTGAGGCCATGGGCCAGCCTGACCTTCCCCAAGGGCAGATCCGCGTCGACAACGTGGTGCCCGCGCGTGCGCCCTGGAGCGCGCGGCTGGAGCCAGGCGAAATTCTGCGGCTGATCGACCTGGACGGCGCCCAGGCGGTCGATTTCCTCTGCTACAACGCCGATGACCCAGCCGAGCGCTATCACGCGCCGAACACGATCAAGGTGCCGAAGAACATCTTCATCGGCCAAGGTTCGGTGCTGCGCTCGAACCTTGCGCGCCCGATGATGACGGTCATCGCGGATACCTGCGGGCGGCACGACACGATCTTCGGCTGTTGCTCGTTCGAGGTCGACCGGGTGCGCTATGGCCGCACCAATGCCGAAAGCTGTCAGCACAATTTCGAGCGCGAAATGGCGCGCCACGGAATTGGCCCGGAACACGTTGTGCCGAACGTGAATTTCTTCATGAATGTGCCGGTCGCGGCCGACGGGGCGACAGGAATCGCCGAAAGCCAATCGAAGGCCGGGGATTATGTGGACCTGCGCGCCGAAATGCCGGTCCTGGCGGTCTTGTCGAACTGCCCGGAGGAATTGAACCCGGCGACGGGCGCGAATGGGCCGACCCCGATACGCGCTATCGTCTGGCGCGAGGGTTGATCGCGCGGGACGCGCTGGTCTCCCCGAATCGTGACTTTGTGACATTTTCATAATATATTGATAGAGGGTGTGAGGTTAAGGTATGTCTTTTCAACGCATTTTCGGTATCGATCTTCGGACGATGGCCTTGTTCAGGATTTGCCTGGGCCTGGCGCTTCTGACCGATCTGGTCAACCGAACCGAGTTCCTGAAAGCCTTCTATACCGACCAGGGCGTGATGACCCGCGCCGCCGCGATCGACTACAACCATCCCGCGCGCATCTCGATCTATTTCATCAGCGGCTCGCCTGTCTTCGTCTCGATTCTGTTCCTGATCGCGATGATCCTGGCGGTGCTGCTGGTCGTCGGCTACCGGACCCGGCTGGTGACGGTGTTGAGCTGGATCTTCGTGATGTCGCTCAACAACCGGAACCTGATCGTCCAGCAGGGCGGCGACCAGCTTCTGACGCTTCTCACCTTCTGGGCGATGTTCCTTCCGATCGGGGCGCGGTTCTCGGTGGATGCGGCCTTGCGCAAGGAGGACCAGCCCGACCCGCCCAACGCCTATTTCTCGGTCGCGACGCTCGCGATGTGCCTGCAGGTGATCTACGTCTATGTAATCGGCGCGCTGTTGAAGACCTCACCGATCTGGGTGCCGCAGGGCCAGGCGGTCTATTACGCGCTGCATGTGGAATCTCTGGCGACACCGCTGGCGCATTGGTTCCGCCAATTCGGGCCGATCCTGCAGTTTCTGACGTATTTCGTCTGGACCATCGAGCTGCTGGCGCCGCTGTTGATCTTCTCGCCGGTCTTGCACCTGCCCCTCAGGCTGGTGACCCTGTTCCTGCTGATCTGCATGCATATCGGGTTCTACGTATTCCTCTCGATCGGGCTCTTCCCGATGGTCTCGCTGACCTCGCTGATGGTGTTCATGCCGGGCGAGATTTGGGACTGGCTGGGCAAGCGGGTTCACACAGAGAGGAAGCGCGCGATCAAGATCTACTATGATGGGGATTGCGGCTTCTGCCTGAAGATTGCAAAGGTTCTTCGCTGTTTCTGCCTTCCCCCGGACGTGCCGATCCTCAAAGCGCAGGAGCATGAGGAGATCCGCCCGATCTTCGAGGCCGAGGATAGCTGGGTTGTCACCGACGCGGACGGCAAGGCCTATACCAAATGGGCGGGGGTGACGTTCGTGATGCGCCAATCGCCGGTCTTCTGGCTTCCGGGCGCGATCCTGAACCTCTGGCCGCTGACCCATTACGGCAACCTGATCTACCGGCTGATCGGCAATAACCGCGCGGGGGTCTTGGGTCGGCTCTCGGAGCGGTTCCTGCCATACCGGACCCAATGGATGCGGCTGAGCAAGATCGAGTCCGCCGTCGTCGGCCTGCTGATGGTCTTTGTCTTCGTGCAGAACATGATGACCCTGCCGAGGGTCGACTATCAGATGCCCGAGACGCTGAACGGGCTGCAAAAGGCCCTGCGTCTGCAGCAAACGTGGAACATGTTCGCGCCCAAGCCCCTGGTCTCAAGCGGCTGGTTTGTGATCCGGGGCGAGATGGAGAACGGCACGATCGTCGATCTGTGGAACGGGACCAAAGGCGAACCCGACACCAGCCGCCCGAAATACGTGGCCAACTGGTATCCGGACTATCGCTGGCGCAAGTACCTCTCACGGCTTCCGCTCAAGGGATACGAGGAACAGCTTGAGAATTTTGCGCGCTATTATTGCCGCAAATACAACATGTTCGAGCCGGGGCTGCTGCGGCTTTACAGCTTCACCATCGACTATCACCGGCTAAGCACGCGGCCGGATTACGAGCCGCATAAATACAAGGTGATCCGGCTGCAGGACTGGTATTGCTACGACAAGGAGGAAGAGGAGAAGTCGGGCTAGTCACCAATCTTCCGAACCCTGTCGCCGACAGTTACGGTGCCGTCCTGTATCACCCGGCCATATATACCGCGCAAGCGCAGCTTCTTGCCTTCACCGGTATTCACGAACAGGCAGGCGTCCCGGCCATAGCGTTCGATGAAACTGGCGCAGCCGTTATGCGGCGTGTCGGTGATCTCGAGCACGGCGCCACCAATGGCGAGCCGGGTGCCTGGCGGCGTGTTTCCGGGCGTAAGGTCCATGTCGATGAAGAGGTTGTCCCCGGCGGGCGGCCAATTGGCACGCTCCTGCGCGATGAGGCTGATGCAGCGGGCGTTCATGATGCAGATCTGGACGTCAGGATGGGGCTTGCCGGCCTCGGTGGTCTTCCAGCAGCCCTTGGCCCAATGGTCGCCCTCAGCCCCGGCTGCCAGGCTGATCGCGCAACTCTCGAGATCACGCCGCTCTCCGTGCTCGGGACGCACGACGATGGCTTCCAGGCGGCCATCGTCCTTGGGCGAGGCCAGGATTTCGTCGAGGCCCGCGTTGAGCTCGTCCATGGAAAGGTGCCGCGTCATCGTCCCTCCGATATTCCGGCGCCAGGATAGAACCGCGGCTGCGCTTGCGCCAGCGGGCGCGCGTCGTTTCGTGTTTTGCATCACCCGGCGGACCCAGCATAGGCTTTTCCGGTGCGCCGCTTCGGGGAGGGTTGCATGGCGGTATTGAGCAGAGTGATCGCGGTCATCCTATGCTTGGCCTGGACCACGGCCGATGCGGGCGAGGTGCGGCTGGAGCAAAGCGCCCCAAGCCCCGCCCTGGGTGGCGAGGTCATCTACGGGATCTACCTGCCGGATGGGTATGATGCACCGGGTGCGCGGTTCCCGGTCATCTACCTGCTTCACGGCTATGGCGGCGGGCACCGGGAATGGTTCAAGGGCGGGCAGATCGACGCGCTGCTGGACCGGCTGATCGACGAGGGCGCGATCCCCCCGGTCATCGCCGTCACGCCCGCTGCGGGCAAAAGCTGGTATGTGGACAGCGCCCGGTTTGGCGGCCCCGGTGATTACGCGACGGCGATCGCGCGCGATCTGGTGGTCGCGGTCGATGCTGCCTGGCCGACTGTCGCGATGCGCGAGGGCCGCGCAATTGTCGGGAATTCGATGGGAGGGCATGGGGCGCTGCGGCTGGGTCTCGGCCATCCGGATCTCTTCGGCACCATCGCCGCGCTCAGCCCGGCGATCTGGAAGCCCGGCGGGGTATCGTGGCGCTTGAGCCCGCAATTCGGCGACGGGGAGGCCCTGGAGAAATGGTTCCCGCGCACCACCGGCGCTCAGTTCGACCGGGCCGTGCTTGATACCCAGTCACCCTTTCAGCATGTGGCCACCGCCGCCATCCATGACCCGGCACCCCGGGTTTGGCTCGGCACTGGAGATGACGACTATTTCGAGCTGCAGGACGGCACGGTGGACATGTATCTGGAACTGCGCGCCAACGGGATCACGCCCGAGCTGCGCGTCATCGACGGCAAGCACAACTGGGCCACCTGGCGGCGGATGACCGGGGATATGATCCGCTGGATCTCGGCCGGCTTCACGCCAGCTGCCGGGCGATGACCAGTTTCTGGATGTCGTTGGTGCCCTCGTAGATCTGGCAAACCTTCTGGTCGCGATACATCCGCTCGATGTCGAAATCGGCCAGGTAGCCGTAGCCGCCCAGAACCTGGATCGCCTCGGAGGTGATCCGCTCGGCCGCTTGGGCGCAGAAAAGCTTGGCCATGCAGGCTTCCTTCATGCAGGGCTCGCCCCGGTCCTTCATGCGCGCGGCGTTGAGGACAAGGTTCTTCGCCGCCTCCAGGTCGGTCGCCATTTCGCTCAGGCGGAATTGTACCGCCTGAAGCTCGAAGATCGGCTTGCCGAAGGCGGTGCGTTCTTTCGCATAGGCCAGCGCCCGGTCGAAGGCGGCCTGAGCGAGGCCCGTGGCCTGGGCCGCGATGCCGATGCGGCCGGCTTCCAGCGAGGAGAGCGCGATGGCGTAGCCCTGTCCCTCCTCGCCGATCCGGTCCTCGAAGGGTAGCTTCATATCCTCGAAGGCCAGCGCGCAGGAGTCGCTGGCTTTCTGGCCCAGCTTCTCCTCGACCCGGACCACGTTGAAGCCGGGCGTATCATTTGCGCAGACGAAACAGGACATGCCCTTCTTGCCCGCCTCCGGGTCCGTCATGGCGAAAAGCACGGTGGTCTTTCCGATGCGCGCCGACGAGATGAACTGCTTGGCGCCGTTGATCGTGTATCCCTCGTTCGTGCGCGCGGCCTTGGATTTGAGGTTGGAGGCGTCGGACCCCGCTTGCGGCTCGGTCAACGCGAAGGATCCGATATGCTGGCCTTCCGCCAGCGGGCGCAGCCAGCGCTCCTTCTGCTCGTCCGAACCGAACCGGTCGAGCACCGCGCAGACAGGCGCGTTGTGGACCGAGACCATGGTCGAGACCGAACCGTCGCCTGCCGCGATCTCGATCAACGCGAGCGCGTAGGAAACATAGTCGGCCCCTGCCCCGCCCCAATCGGGATCGATGGTCATTCCGAGGAAACCCAACTCGCCGAGTTCGGTGACAATCTCCGGCTCGATCGCCCCGGCCTTTTCGCGTGCCTGGGCGTTCGGCGCCAACCGCTCCTGCGCATAATTCCGCGCCATGTCGCGGATCATGACCTGTTCGTCAGTGAGCATATGTTCCCCGCTTTTTGGGCGATACGAGCGATCAGTCGTAGAGTTTCCCTGCCTCAAGAAGCTCGAAGCCGCGGATTTCAAACTCGTACATCCCACTCTGATCAGCCTTTTCGGCCCGCGCGATCAATCGCCCCTCATCGTCGCGAAAAACGGCATGTGCAGTGTGAAGCGCACGATAACAATGACTGCCGTCCGGATAGATATATTTTATCATCTGCGGCCCTCCAAATTGCAGCAAGAGATGTCCGAGCGACAACGTCCAATCCACGCCGCGCAAGGTGATCCTTGGATCACACGTTCCGTTTTTGTGGCTTCTCGCCCACCGGCCCGCCGGCCTTCTTCCAGCCACCGAAGCCGTCGTTGATGTGAGTGACATTCGGTAGGCCCATTTCCTGGGCCGCCTTAGCCGACAGCGCCGAGCGCCAGCCTGAGGCGCAGTAGAAGACCATCTTGTTGCCGGTCTGGAACTGGGGCTTGGCGTAAGGCGATTCAGGGTCGATCCAGAATTCCAGCATGCCGCGCGGGCAGTGAAAGGCGTCGGGAATCATGCCGTCGCGCTCGAGCTCGCGCGGGTCGCGCAGGTCGACGAAAGTCACGCCGTCCTCGCCATGGAGGCCCATCGCCTCGGCGGCCGGCAGGTGATCGACCACCACATTGGCCTCGGCCACCATGTCCTTGACCCGTTTCATGTCCCCTCCTCAGAAGTCATGCGGCCTCAGGCCGCTTCCATGCCCGCGCCGCCGCCATCCAGGCGGCCGGACCGGCGCCTGCGCAATTTCCAGGTTCGCAGGGTTGCCGCCGTCTGCAGCGCCAAGACCACCCCCACCAGCACGACGAACGGCCATTTTATGAAATTCGGCTCGGGCGTCTGCCGATGGAAATCCAGGAAGTGGATGAACAGGAAATAGGCGGTGTGCATCACCACCAGCGACCACAGGATGTAGGCGCTTTGCTGGAAAAATTTCCACACCGGCAGCCCCATCACACGCTGCGACAGGTCGTTCGATGTCACGGCCAGTCCCAGCCCATAAAGCAGCGCGGCGATGCCGATCACATTGCCGAACGCGAACCCCTTCTCGACCATCACATAGCTGCCGAGCCCCGGATGCAGCAGGAATCCGAATAGGCGCGGGATTTCCCACTCGACCCAGCCGTCCAGGATGATCGCGGTGTGAACTCCGCCCGCGACAATCGCCCAGATGCCAATCTCGCGCCTCCAGGGCAGCAGCACCGTCGCACGCGGCCACAGCCGCGAGACCGGCCCGACCGCCATGGCGAGAGCGATAAAGACAAGGCTCGAATCTCCGAAGGCCCGGTTCCACCGGTGCATCGGCGACCACTCGGACCTGGCTTCGTAAAACGCATACATGACCGCGGCCGCGATCACGACACCCCCGAGGTGCCGAAACCATGTCGCGTTGAGGATACGCCGCAGGCGGCCGGGTTCGCGTTGCTTGTTCGTCAAGGCACCCTCCCTGCTCCGGTTTGCGAGCTTAAATGTGGTCGTGCCCGGGCGCAAACAAGGGCCGCGAAGGGGTCAATCCCGCTCGACCGCGACGGCCGTTCCCTCGCCGCCGCCAATGCAGAGCGAGGCGATGCCGCGCTTGAGATTCCGGCGCTCCATTTCGTGCAGCAGCGTCACCATGATCCGCGCGCCACTGGCGCCGATTGGATGGCCTAGCGCGCAGGCACCGCCGTTGACGTTCAGCTTTTCGCGCGGGATCGCGAGCTCATGCATCGCGGCCATCGGCACCACGGCAAAGGCCTCGTTGACCTCCCACAGCTCGACATCCTCGGCGCTCCAGTTGAGCCGCATCATCAGCTTCTGCATGGCCGGGATTGGCGCGGTGGTGAACTCGCCCGGCTCCTGCGCATGGGTCGCATGGCCAAGGAACCGGGCACGGACCTCGAGCCCGCGCCGCTCGGCCTCGGACTGGCGCATCAACACCAGCGCCGCGGCGCCGTCCGAGATCGACGACGAATTCGCAGGCGTCACCGTGCCCCCCTGGCGAAAAGCGGGTTTCAGGTGCGGGATCTTGTCGGGCCGGGCATTGCGCGGCTGCTCGTCCGAGGTCACCTCGACCGCGCCCTTGCGGGTCTCGACGGTCACCGGCGCGATCTCGGCGTCGAAGTAGCCTTGCCTTTGCGCGGTCAGCGCCCCGTCGAGCGAGGCCAACGCATAGGCGTCCTGGGCTTCGCGGGTGAACTGGAACTTCTCGGCGCAATCCTCGGCGAAGGTGCCCATCAGGCGGCCCTTGTCATAGGCGTCCTCGAGCCCGTCCAGGAACATGTGGTCCTTGACCTCCGCATGGCCGAGCCGCGCCCCACCGCGCATCTTGGGCAGGATAGGGGGCGTTGGTCATGCTCTCCATGCCGCCCGCGACCACGATCCGGCCATTGCCGGCCAGAATCTGATCATGGGCGATCATCGCCGTCTTCATGCCCGAGCCGCACATCTTGTTGAGCGTCGTGCAGGGCACCGATTTCGGCAGGCCGGCGCCGAAGGCCGCCTGGCGCGCCGGCGCCTGGCCCTGGCCCGCGCCCAGGACGTTGCCCATCAGCACCTCGTCCACGTCCTCGGCAGCGACCCCGGCCCGGTCGAGCGCCGCCTTGATCGCGGTTGCACCCAAATGGCTGGCCGTGGCGCCCGCCAGTTCGCCCTGAAAGCCGCCCATCGGGGTGCGCGCGGCGCTGACGATGACGATCGGGTCCGACATGGGGCGTCTCCTCTCGAACTTTGTGAACGCGCGTTCAATTAACCGGCAAAATGGCGTGGCCGACCCTCATTGGCAAGGGGAATCCCTCACCGCCTCGCCCTCTCACTATAGTGCAAAAGGTTGAACCCGGTCAGGGCCTCGTGCACCGGCGCCCAGGCGGCCGAGAAGCCAAGCCAATCCAGCCCGGCCTCGCCGGCGATCTGCTGCAAGCTGCGCCCGCCGATGGCGCCGATCAGGGGCGCTGATGTCTGCGGCAGATCGAGCCGGAAGGTCAGGCCGTCGCTATCGAGCGTGAAGCCGCCCTTGGCCGCGACCTGCCGGGCGAGCGCCGCGGGCGACACCCCCTTCAGGCGCGGCACCGCGGCGGCGCGGCTTGGTTTGGCCTCCGCTGCCTCCCCGGCGCGGGCGGCATAGACCACATGGGTTTTCATGTTGCCTGCCAATTCCTCGGCCAGCGCCATGCGGTCGAAGGGCGCTATGGCCTGGACCCGCTCGCGGATTGCGTCGTCTCGCGGCAGGTAGCGCAAAGGGTCATATCGGGCGGGTTCCAGGAACGAGACCGGCGCGAGCCCGGCTTGGGCCAGGGCCTCCACCAAGTTAGTGACCGTGTAGGGCCGGTCGCGGCTGTGCAGCAGCAAGTCGTAGAGACCCGCTTCGGAGTTCCGGTGATCCCCCAAAAGCCGGTTCTGGCTGAACCAGTTGGCGTCAGGCAAGTCATCCAGCACCCGACGTGCCAGGCGCACCTGTTCGGCGGGTGCATCCTCGCCAACCAGCCGCGTGAGTGCCGATTGCAGAGGGTAAACCCCGGTCCGGCCGTAAGGCGCATAGACCATCAGCCCGATCCCGCCCCCCGGCGCCAGAGCCTCCGTGAGGGCGCGGAAGCCCGAATCCGGGCCCGGCAGATGGTGCAGCACCCCGCAGCAATCGATGTAGTCGAACAGCCCATGCTCCGGCGCGGCCAGCAAGTCATCCGTGACGAAGGTGATACTGGTCAGCCCGCGCGTCTTCGCCCGTGCCTCGGCCACCGCGCGGCTGGCTGTGGAGAGGTCCATGTAGACGATCTCGGCCGGGCAGCCGATATCCGCCAGCTTCTGCGCCAGCATGATCAGCCCGTCCCCGGTCCCGCCACCCGCCACCAGCGCCCGGAAGGGCTTCGACCAATCGCGCTTGCCGCCGAAAAGGAAGTGATCGATCTCGACCGGATACGAGGGCGAACCCTCGATCAACCGCTTCGCCTCGTCGGCGGGATCGCGATCGGGGTAAGGATAGGTTTCATACTGCCGCTGGACCGGATCCATCCGCGCCACCCAAAAATGTTCGTTCCGCGACACGATTTGTCCGTTTCTGACTAGCCCGGAGCGCCCGCCGGTTCCAGTCTGGAACTAACAGAAGGGAGCCTGCAATGAACGAACATCGCGGCAGCTACTCGATCACCGACCGCAAGATCGACCCAACGCGAACGCGGCCAGACGGCACGCCGGATGACGATGATCGGGTCGAGACGGGTCCGACCAGGCAGGCCTTCGACGAATGGGCCGCCGCGGGTCTCGAGGCGCCGAACCTCGCCGCCATGCGGGCCCATCGCCACGCGCGGCTGACCAAGGCAATCACCGACAAGGATATCGGCGGCATCCTGATGTTCGATCCGCTGAACATCCGTTATGCGACCGACACGCCCAACATGCAGCTTTGGAACACCCACAATCCGTTCCGGGCGGTGCTGCTGACCGCCGACGGGCATATGGTGCTGTGGGAATACAAAGGCGCGAGATTCTCGTTCCTTTCCTCCTTCAATCCGCTGGTGAAGGAGGTGCGGGGCGGCGCCTCGATGTTCTACTTCTCGACCGGCGACAAAGCCGAACTGGCGGCGGGCCGCTTTGTCGCCCAAGTGGACGAGATCATGCGGGCGCGTGTCAGCGACAACCGGCGCCTCGCCGTCGACAAGATCATGCTCCATGGCTACCACGCCCTAGTCGAGGCCGGCTTCGAGGTGCTGGACGGCGAGGAGATCACCGAGCACACCCGCGCCATCAAGGGTGAGGACGAGATCAAGGCGATGCGCTGCGCCATGCATTCCTGCGAGCTGGCAATCGCCGAAATGGAGGCGATCTGCCAGCCCGGCCTCAGCGAGGACGAGGTCTGGGCCGAGCTCCACCGCGGCAACATCAAGCGCGGCGGTGAGTGGATCGAGACACGCCTGTTGGCCTCGGGACCCCGCACCAATCCCTGGTTCCAGGAATGCGGCCCCCGGATCATCCAACCCAACGAGATCGTCGCCTTCGACACGGACTTGATCGGCGTCTACGGCATGTGCACCGACATCTCGCGCACCTGGTTCATCGGTGACGGCGAGCCGACGGCCGAAATGAAACGGCTGTTTCGGGTCGCCCACGACCACATCATGCAGAACATGGACCTGCTGGCGCCGGGCGTGCCGTTCAAGGACCTGGTCTTCGGCGGCCATCAGCTGGACGAGGAGTTCGTCCCCGGCCAGTATAGCTGCCGGATGCACGGAGTGGGTTTGTGCGACGAATGGCCCTCGATCCGGTATCCCCAGGATTACGAGGAAGGCACCTTCGACTA
>Ga0224508_10000916_pt1 | contig 27157 bp, 22 predicted proteins | sample SF_Jan12_sed_USG_4_FD_170157 | JGI IMG/M metagenome (GOLD analysis project Ga0224508, IMG submission 170157) | Sediment microbial communities from San Francisco Bay, California, United States - SF_Jan12_sed_USGS_21 | ecosystem: Environmental > Aquatic > Marine > Sediment | place: USA... | reverse complement strand
GATATCGACGAACAGGATTTCGTTGAGGTCACGATCGTCGTCCGGGTTTCCGGTGCTCGACGAGATATGCGATGTCGCGTAAACCGGCAGGTCCTGGGCATGATGAAATTTGAGCTGGGGTTTGATCAGGCGTGCCTGGCGTGAGTTGGCGGCGATGAAAATCATATCGACATCCTGGCGTCGGCGCGCATCGAACTGAACCTGTTGCTGGATGACCTGCTGCAATATGCTCTTGCGGTGGTTGCTGGTGGTCAGGTTGAGCAGATTTTTGATCGCGGCCGAGTAATCGTTATTTTTCGCGGGGTAAACGCTGCTGCCGACTACCTGGCCACCGAGCGATTCGAAGCGCTTGCTGAAAGCGCTTTGCAAACGGTAACCCCAATCGGTGTCGGGCACCAGCACCAGCGCATGGTTTCTATTCTGCGCCAGCGCGTAGTCCGCAATCTGCTCGGCCTCGTCCTCGGGACGCAGCCCGAACTGGTAAAGATTGTGGCCGGCCTCACCCTCGTCATTACCGTAATTCAGGGTCAGGGTCGGTACCTGAAGCTCTTCACGCTGCTGCAGCAGGTCGATCAGGTCCTTGCTAACCGGGCCGACAACGAAATCGGCGCCCTTCTGGATCGCCTGCTCGTATTGCAGGTTGAACTCGGCCGGATCGGTGCTGGCATTTATGATTTCGAGGTCGGCGACCTGGTCCGGGTCCTGGTAGTAAGCGTAGAGAAAGCCGTTCTGGATCGCGTCGGCAACTTGTTCAAGGCGCCCGGAAAAGGGCAGCATCAGCGCGATGCGGGTCGGTTTGATGTAAATGCGCTTGCTTTCCTCGAGCAGGTTGATGGCGTATCGAGGTGCCGCTGCATGATCGCCATAGCGCTGGTACCACTGGTCGATCCAGGGCTCCATCTTGACCGGCAGCATATTCGAGCGGCGCGCAATAAGGTTCAGTTCGAGCCAGCCGCGTATCTCCGGATCCTGTTGATCCTTGAGCGCGCGTATCATCGCGGTTTCGCTGATGCGATTGAGCGCGGCCCAGATGAAATCGTTGTTATTCTCGGTTTCCTGCGGTGTTTTCAGATACTGGCTGATTTGCATGCGCAGGCGCGCGCTTTCCAACGGCTTGCCGATGGCCAGCACCCCGCGTGAACGAATATTGAGCGCCAGCGCCTTGTAGCGGTAGTCGATTACTTCTTCGATTTCGGGTAGGGCCAGCAATCCCTGGTAGATCTTGCCGTCGCCGAGGTAACCGCCGGCCTGTATGGTCTGCTTGTATTTTAAATCCTGCTGCAGGATATCCTGTTCGCCGAGGCTGGCGAAGAAGGGATCGATTTCATCGTAGAGTTCACCGTAGTAATACATCAGCGCGACCTTGATCAGGAAGGCGGAGCGCTCGGGTTGCACGCTGGACTGGGACAGCCTTTCATATAGCACCGCGGCCTCGAGCCATTGCTCGCTCATCTCGTACTCGAAAGCCTGGATGATGTCTTCTTCGGTAGGCGTCAGTACCCCGGATTCGGTGTCGGGGTCGACGCTAATCCTGGCGCTGCCGTCGGCAACAGGATCCTTGGGCGGCCCCGATTCGCAGGCGGCAAGCCCCAGGATCAGCGCTAGCAGGAACGGGAATGTGCGTGACAGTCTCATCGATGATTCAGCGTGGTTGGTGGCGCGGGTTGGCCGGTTTTTACGACAGGCATATAGTGTACACTCTTTTGCATGACCGGCGTACTCTATATTGTCGCTACCCCGATCGGGAATCTCGACGACATCAGCCTGCGTGCGATTTCGACGCTGAAGGCGGTTGAGCTGATCGCGGCCGAGGATACCCGCCACAGTCGGCAATTGCTGAACCATCTTGGCATCGAAACCCGCCTGCTCTCCTGCCACCAGCATAATGAACAGTCGCGCAGTGTCGAAATACTGGAAAAGCTAGCGGCCGGTAGCGACGTTGCGCTGATTTCCGATGCCGGTACGCCATTGATTTCCGATCCCGGGTATCGCCTCGTTTCTGCCGCCCAGCAGCAAGGCATCCGCGTATCGCCGATTCCCGGCGCCAATAGCGCCATCGCCGCGCTCAGCGCCGCTGGATTACCGACCGACCAATTTCATTTTGCCGGGTTTTTATCGGCCAAAAGCGGCGAACGCGCCAGCCAGCTGCAGGCCTTGTCCGAACTGCAGGGCACGCTGGTATTATTTGAGTCCGGCCACCGCATCGAACGCCTGCTCGAGCAGGTGGCGCAGGTATTCCCGCAGTGTCTCTGCGTTGTTGCCAAGGAGCTGACCAAGCTGCACGAACAATTCCTGCGCGGCAGTGCGGCGGATTTGTTACAGGTTTTCGCGCGCGATGCGCGGCTGACTCGTGGGGAATTCGTGGTGCTGATCGACAATAGCCCGGCGGATGTCGATAGGGAGCTGGATAACGACGATGTCAGAACGCTCGAGATTCTGCTCGACGAGGTTTCCGTCAAAATGGCGGTAAAAATTGCCATGCGTTTGACGGGCAAGAAGAAAAACGAGATTTATCAACAGGCTCTGAAACTGCAGTCGAAAAAAGAATCCGAATCCCAAAGCTGACATTGGCCGGTTTCTAAAGCTTTGATTTTTTTAAGAATAAAGGCCACGGACAAGCATCGGAAAGCGTCAATTCGACAGCGCCAGCAACACCTTTCAACTGCCACTCGCACCAAATTGGTCAGTTTCTTGCATGGTGAGTATTAATCGTATTGAATGGGCAAGCTGCTGTCATGTCCATGGCGATGGTTTAAAAGTGAAATAATTTATAGGGGCATTTGTTTTTTTTGCGAACGAAATTCAAGCGCCATCGTCTAAAAATTTACTATGCTTATGCATAGTCACACAGCGCAAAAGTGATTTAATCCATCAGGCGGCGCCTGATCAACATAATGCGATACGATGGGTGCCAGGCCTGATCCGACTTAGGAAGGGGTAGCCCATAATGAGCATTTTCGAAAGTTATCAGCAACGATTCGACCAGCACCTGGAGGAAGAGTATTCCCTGCAGGAATACCTCGATATGTGTAACAAGGACCCGCTGGTCTACGCCACCGCCGCGGAGCGAATGCTGGCCGCGATCGGCGAACCCGAACTGGTAGACACCTCGCAGGAACCCCGCCTAAGCCGAATTTTTTCCAATAAACTGATTGCGCGCTACCCGGCGTTTTCCGAGTTTTACGGCATGGAGGATTCGATCGAGCAAATCGTGTCCTATTTCAAGCATGCGGCGCAGGGCCTCGAGGAAAAGAAGCAGATTCTCTACCTGCTCGGCCCGGTTGGCGGCGGCAAGTCGTCACTCGCCGATCGGCTCAAGGCGCTGATGGAAAAAATGCCGATCTACGCAATCAAGGACTCCCCGGTGTTCGAATCGCCGCTGGGACTGTTCGATGTAAACGAAGACGCGGAAATCCTGGAGCAGGATTACGGAATCGCCCGTCGCTATCTGAGCAAGATCATGTCGCCCTGGGCGGTCAAACGTCTCAACGAGTTCGGCGGCGACATCACCAAGTTCAAGGTGGTCAAGATTCAGCCGTCCATCCTGAACCAGGTCGCCATTGCCAAAACCGAGCCCGGCGACGAAAACAACCAGGATATCTCGGCGCTGGTAGGCAAGGTCGATATCCGCATGCTCGAGCATTACGCGCAAAACGATGCCGACGCCTACAGCTATTCGGGCGCGCTGTGCCGCGCCAACCAGGGGCTGATGGAGTTCGTGGAAATGTTCAAGGCGCCGATCAAGGTGCTGCACCCGCTGCTGACCGCGACCCAGGAAGGCAATTACAACGGCACCGAGGGGCTCTCGGCATTGCCGTTCGAAGGCACCATCCTGGCGCACTCGAACGAATCGGAATGGCAGTCGTTCCGTAACAACAAGAACAACGAGGCGTTTCTCGATCGCGTATACATCGTCAAGGTGCCTTACTGCCTGCGTGTATCCGAGGAAATCAATATTTACGACAAGTTGCTGACCAACAGTTCGCTGTCGGAAGCCTCCTGCGCGCCCAGCACCCTTGAAATGCTGGCCCAGTTCAGCGTGCTTTCACGCCTGGTAACCCCCGAAAACTCAAGTATTTACTCAAAAATGCGGGTTTATGACGGGGAAAGCCTCAAGGATACCGATCCGAAGGCGAAATCTTACCAGGAGTACCGCGACTATGCCGGCGTCGACGAGGGTATGAAGGGGCTTTCCACGCGCTTCGCCTTCAAGATCCTGTCTCGGGTGTTCAATTTCGATCAAACCGAAGTCGCGGCCAACCCGGTGCACCTGCTTTACGTGCTCGAACAGCAAATTGCGCGCGAGCAGTTCCCGCAGGACGTGCATGACCGCTATCTCGAACACATCAAGGCCTTCCTGGTGCCGAATTACGTCGAGTTCATCGGCAAGGAAATCCAGACTTCCTATCTCGAGTCTTACTCGGAGTATGGCCAGAATATTTTTGACCGTTACGTCACTTACGCCGATTTCTGGATCCAGGACCAGGAGTATCGCGACCCCGAGACCGGCGAAAACTTTGGCCGCGCGTCGCTCAACGAAGAGCTGGAGAAAATCGAAAAGCCGGCCGGGATCTCGAATCCGAAGGATTTTCGTAACGAGGTCGTTAATTTCGTGTTAAGGGCGCGCGCGCAAAATGACGGTAACAATCCCGAATGGGTCAGTTACGAAAAGCTGCGTACCGTGATCGAAAAGAAAATGTTTTCCAATACCGAGGAACTGTTGCCGGTGATTTCATTCAGCGCGAAGGCTTCCGAGGAAGACGAAAAGAAGCACGCCAACTTTGTTTCGCGCATGGTCGAAAAAGGCTATACCGAGAAACAGGTGCGGCTGTTGTGTGAATGGTATCTGCGCGTCAGAAAGTCTTCGTAGGCGCCAGCGGAACCGAGGTTTAGAATGGCGCAACTCATCGACAGACGCCCGAATGCGAAAGGCAAGAGCACGGTAAACCGCCAGCGCTTTCTGCGACGTTACAAGAAGCAGATCAAGAAGGCGATCTCGGAGCAAATATCGGAGCGCTCGATTACCGATATCGATGGCGGTGAAAGCGTATCGATACCGAAGCGCGATATTACCGAGCCGACTTTTCGTAACGACCAGGGCGGGGTGCGCGAGGGAATATACCCCGGAAACAAGGAATTTGCGCCGGGCGACAAGATCAAACGTCCCCCGGGCGGCAACGGCGGCCAGGGTCGGCGCGCCAGCGACAGCGGCGAAGGCGAAGACGAGTTCGTTTTCGATATCTCCAGGGACGAGTACCTCGACATGCTGTTCGACGATCTCGAGCTGCCCAACCTGCAAAAGAATCAGCTCTCGAAAATGACCAAGAGCAAGTCCGTGCGCGCGGGTTTTACCAATGACGGCGTGCCGACCAATATCAACATTGTGCGCTCGCTAAAGTCTGCCATGTCACGGCGCGTGGCGATGGGCGCCGAACCCCGGCGCCGCCTGCACCAACTCGAGGACGAGCTGCAGGCGCTGCAGCAGGAAGTCGGTGGCGACGAAAGCCGGCGGCTCGAGCTGGAGCAGGAAATCGAGCAGCTGCGCAAACGCATCAAGAAAATACCGTTTATCGATACCTTCGATCTGCGCTTTAACAACTTCGTGCAGCGTCCGGTGCCGACATCGCAGGCGGTCATGTTTTGTTTGATGGACGTGTCGGGCTCGATGGACCAGGAAACCAAGGATATCGCCAAGCGCTTCTATATTCTGCTGTACCTGTTTTTGACGCGCAGCTACCGGGATGTGGACGTGGTCTATATTCGCCATCACACCCAGGCCAAGGAGGTCGACGAAGAAGAGTTTTTCTATTCGCGCGAGACCGGCGGCACCATCGTTTCCAGCGCGCTTGAATTAACCCGCGACATCGTCGCCCAACGCTATCCGCCGACCGACTGGAACATTTACGCGGCGCAGGCCTCCGACGGCGACAACTGGAACGACGATTCGCCGCTATGCGAACAAATCCTGGCAAAGCAGTTATTGCCGCAATTGCGTTACTACGCCTATGTCGAAATCACCCGTCGTGACCACCAGGGATTGTGGGCGCATTACGAAAACCTGCTGCAGGCGCATGACAATTTTGCCATGCAGCACATCCGCGAGCACGACGATATCTACCCGGTGTTCCGCGAATTTTTCAGGAAGCAGACTCAATGAGCGATCCGATTTCGACCGGCGCCGAGTGGACCTTCGAACTGATCGAGAAGTACCACGCGGAAATCGAGAATATCGCCGAGGAGTACGGGCTCGATACTTATCCCAACCAGATCGAACTGATTACCGCCGAGCAAATGCTCGACGCCTACGCCAGCGTCGGCATGCCCATCGGCTACAGTCACTGGTCGTTCGGCAAGCACTTCATCAAGAACGAGCAGCAGTATCGTCGCGGGCGTATGGGCCTGGCCTATGAAATCGTGATCAACTCCAATCCCTGTATCGCCTACCTGATGGAAGAAAACACGATGATGATGCAGGCACTGGTGATTGCGCATGCCAGTTACGGGCACAACTCGTTTTTCAAGGGCAATTACCTGTTCCGCGCCTGGACCGACGCCGAGGCCATTATCGACTACCTGGTTTTCGCCAAACGTTTCATTAGTGAATGCGAGGAACGATACGGCATCGACGAGGTGGAGAACCTGCTCGATTCCTGTCACGCGCTGCAAAACCACGGCGTCGATCGCTACAAGCGGCCTTACCCGGTTTCGATGCGCGAAGAGCAGGAGCGGCTCGAGGAACGCGAGGCCTACCTGCAATCCCAGGTCAATGATTTGTGGCACAAGACCATACCGCAGAAAGAGGCCGCGGAAGAGGAGGCGAAACAGCAGAACTTCCCTGAAGAACCACAGGAAAATATTCTTTATTTTGTCGAGAAAAACGCGCCGTTGCTTGAACCCTGGCAGCGCGAGGTGGTGCGTATCGTGCGCAAGATAGGCCAGTATTTCTATCCGCAGCGCCAGACCCAGGTGATGAACGAAGGCTGGGCCTGCTTCTGGCATTATCACATAATGAATGCGCTCTACGATCGCGGCAAGGTAACCGACGGTTTCATGCTCGAGTTCATTCAAAGCCACACCAATGTGGTGTCGCAACCGGATTTCGATAGCGATTATTTCAGTGGCATCAATCCCTACGCGCTGGGTTACGCGATGATGACCGACATTAAGCGCATCTGTACCGATCCGGAAGAGGAAGACAAGAAGTGGTTCCCGGATATTGCTGGTTCCAACTGGCAGCAGACGCTCGACTTTGCGATGCGCAACTTCAAGGACGAGAGTTTCATCTCGCAGTTCCTGTCACCGCGAATGATTCGTGATTTCAAGCTGTTCTCGATTCTCGATGATGAAGAGCGTAGCGAACTCGAGGTCACCTCGATCCACAATGACTCCGGTTACCAGTATATACGCCAGGCGCTGTCCAACCAGTACAACCTGAGCATGAACGAGCCCAATATCCAGGTTTACAATGTCGATGTCCGTGGCGATCGCAGGTTAACGCTGCGGCATATTCCGCACAATAACATCCCGCTGGCCGACACCAGCGCCGAAGTCCTGAAGCACTTGCGCCGCCTGTGGGGTTTTGGCGTCAAGCTGGAAACCCTCGACGCCGAGGGCGAGGTCGTCAATACCGAGGAATGCGCGGACTGAGCCTGCCGTAATTACCAGCGCCACACCAATCCGTCTCCCTGGACAACGAGATCCTGCTCGGAATAAATTCTGTTGTTACCCTGATTGACGCGATCGAGGTCGCCGGGATTTTACGTTGAGTAAAACCGTCACGGGGAGAAATTGAAATACATTTTGCTGGCGTCGAGCCGGTAGCTCCACGGCAGGTTTGCGTTTTTCCAGCCGTTGACGACTCGCTGGCCTTTTTCGGGCCCCTGTTTTGCCTTGAAGCCTTCGAAACCCTGGTACTGAGTGTAGACTTCGGCGAAACCCGCCTGGTGCAGCAGGCGGGCTGCAACCGGCGCACGTGAACCCGATTGACACATCAGAATGATCGGGGCACGGCGATTCATGCCCCTGGACTCGATCAGACGTTCGACCGCGGCGATAAAATCGGGATTTTCACGAGTGCGGTAAGTGGCCGATTTTTCACTCCAGGCATAATCGTCGCGCAGCATGCGCACCGGAATATTGGCGTCGACCGTGTCGGCAATGCCGATGAATTTTATTTCGGCGCGCGTGCGCACGTCGATCAGCAGGGTGGCATCGCCGTCGGCGAGTTTCTTCTGGTAGGCTTCCTGCGGCGTCAGATACAGATCGAAAGGGGTACGCCATTTCGGCTTGACCGCGTCGATCGGCGCGGCCTGCGAAACCTGCATGGAGATCAGCAGCGCAAACAGGACGGATGCTTTATAGGCGGACATTTACTAAAGGTGATTCTAGCCGCCCTTGATCGGCGGCAGCAGCACTACTTCGTCATCCTTCCGTATCGTAATCTCGCCGAACTGGTCGCTCGACACCTTTACGTCGTTGACGAGAACCATGTAGGGTTTGTCGGACGGTAGCGGAAGTTTATGAAGCAGCGCTTCGAGGCTGCTGCCGTCGTCGACATCGATCTTGCACTTGTTGAAGGAACTGCCGGCGGGCAGGTAGTGACGCAGCCCGCCAAACAGGGTGACCGAAATATCCATCAGCCAGGCAACCGGCGGCCGCCGCGCTATTCGAGGCCGAGGCGGCCCAGCGTATCACTGGTTGGCACACCTTCGGCGTCCCAGCCGCAGAGCTCGTAGTACTCGGGCAGCATTTGGTCGAGTTTGCACACCAGCCCCTTGGCGGTGCCGACGTCGGCCGGTTCCTCGAGGATACGTTTCGGCAGGGTATCGTCGGCCCTGGTCAGTCCCGCTCTCAGGTTGAACAGTTTTTCCAGTACCCAGATGCGTTCACCGGTTTCGTTCATGCGTTCCTCGCTGCTCCAGTCGCTGTCGCTGACGGCGTCGACCAGTGCGCGATAATCTTCCAGGCCCCAGCCGCAACCGCCCGGGAACAGGCACAGGCCGCTGGAATCGAGGAAGGCCACTACGTGCTGGCTATCGCGCACGATTTCTGCCTTGCCTTCGATGTCGGTGGTTTCGAAATCGTGGCCGTAAGGATCGGCGCGCAGGTGGCAGGCGCCACGGTTGCTGGTCGCATAAGCGAGACCCATGCCCTGCATCCCGCGCCCGTCGTAGGCGGCGAATTCCTGGCCCTTGACCGTCATTGACAGGTCCGGATGACCGTATTTTTCGCACAGGCGTTTCGAACCCATGGCGATGTCGGCGCCGAAGCCTTCGCCCTTGCCGGTGAGTTCCGCAATCTGGCACAGCGCCTCGGCGTTGCCGAACTCGAGCTTGATGCCGCCGGTGGTGGATTCGTCGATTGCGCCAATATCGAACAGTTCCATCGCCGCGGCAATGGTGCCGCCGAGCGAGATTGGATCCATGCCGTATTCGTTGCAGATGAAACCGGCGAAGGTTGCCGCGTCGATATCGTCGACGCCGCAGGCGGCGCCCAGCGCGTAGGCGGTTTCATATTCGAGCCCACCGGATGCACCCTGATACTCGGGACGGTCCTTGACCGAGAAATGCGTTGGGTCGATCTTGCAGATACGCCCGCAGCCGATGGTGCAGCCAAAGCAGGCACCATTCTGCACGATATTGGTGTGCCCGTTGGCGTTGGCCGTGTGCATCGCTTCCGGATTGAGCTTGTCGGCGCCTTCGAAGCGCACGCTACGGTTGTTACGCGTCGGCAGGGCGCCGAAACCGTTGGTCACGTCCATCATCGCCAGCGTGCCGTCACGCGCCATGCCCTCGCGATCGTCGAGGCGCGCGTTGATTTCGCTGATCTTGCCGAAAACGGTCGAATCGGCCGCCGGTGTACCGACGGTGCCGCGCACGGCAATGGTTTTGATCTTTTTAGCGCCCATCACGGCGCCGACGCCGGAACGCCCGGCGGCGCGGTGCTTGTCGTTGACCACGCAGGCATAGCGGCACAGGTTTTCTCCGGCCTGGCCAATGCCGGCGAAGCGCATCAGCGGATCAGCGTATTTTTTAGCCAGGAGTTCCTCGGTCTGCCATACGGTTTTGCCCCAGATTTCGCTGGCGTCACAGATTTCAACCTTGTCGTTTTCGATATGCAGGTAAACCGGCTTTTCCGATTCGCCCTCGATGATGAGCATGTCGTAACCGGCGTTTTTCAGTTCACCGCCGAACTTGCCGCCCGAGTTGGAGCAGGCGATGGCGCCGGTCAGCGGGCCCTTGGTAACGACCGTGTAGCGGCCGCTGGTAGAAGCCGTGGTGCCGGTCATCGGGCCGGTGGCGAAGATAATCTTATTTTCGCCCGAAAGCGCATCCGCGGCGGGATCCATCTCTTCGTAGAGATACTTGCTGCCGAGCCCGCGCGAACCCAGATAGGCCTCTGCCCATTCCATGTTTAAAGGCTCGATGTCACAGCTTCCGTTGCTTAAATTGACGCGCAGAATCTTTTGGTGCCAGGTCATCTGGATTCCTCCGGGAGGTTATTGTGTAATAGGCAGGATTGTATATGCTGCCGTTCTGATTTAACACATTATAACCACCCGAAATCGGCTAAACACGAGGAAAAATTCGAATGATCAGGGTAATTATCGAGCGCGAAATTGCCGAGGGGCTGGAGCAGTTTTACGAGGAGGCGGTCTCCAATCTGCTGGACGCCATGGCAAATGCGCCGGGCTACCTGGCCGGTGAATCGCTGGTCGAGATCCACCGTCCCAATCGTTACCTGGTAGTAACGCGATGGGCCAGCGAAGACGCCTGGAACCGCTGGTTTATTTCGCCAGAGCGGCAGGGATTGCTGGACTCGGTTCGCCCCTTTTTGCAGAACGATGAAAAGTTAACCCTGCTCAGGCAATTGAAATACCATCGCGACGATTCGGCCTGAGAGTCCGCAAGCAGTTTGCTTAATTCATTAAACGAAATAAATTAACTGCCCCGATTTGCACTTACTTAACCAATTTAAAGAGTCATTCCCGCGCAAGCGGGACGGTCCGACGCATCGGTCTTGTAGCAAGCGCTTTGCAGTTGCCTCAAGACGCCCGCTTGCGCGGGCGTGACAACTTTGAACTAAGTGCCATTGTAAACTGCCCCTTGATTCGCCCTTAGCTATCGGTTGATAATGCGCGCCAAGTCAGCTGGATAATCGCTGGTTCCTTCGGGAACTGGAGGAAAGTCCGGGCTCCGCAGGGCAGGGTGCCAGATAACGTCTGGGGGGCGCGAGCCCACGGCCAGTGCAACAGAAAGTATACCGCCGGCCTCGGCCGGTAAGGGTGAAATGGTGCGGTAAGAGCGCACCGCGCTGCTGGTAACAGTGGCGGCAGGGTAAACCCCACCCGGAGCAAGACCAAATAGGAAAACCATGGCGCGGCCCGCGCCGTTTTCGGGTTGGTTGCTTGAGGCCGGAAGGTGACTTCCGGTCCAGATGAATGATTATCCTCGACAGAACCCGGCTTACAGGCTGACTTATCCACCTGCTGCGCGACTCAACTGCGGCGTTGGATTTTACGTCGGGACCTTCGCGTACTTATTTGTACGCTCAGGCCTCCGCCGGAAAATCCGCCTTGCATTTGGGCCGCTCGCGACTGTGGGGCTTTAGCGCAACACGGGGAGGCGATACTTCGCTTCGCGAGTCAGGTATCGTGTCTCCGAGAATATGAATTAGGCATTGTGTTCCTGGAATGCCAGACATGTCCCTGGAATATGGTAAAAATCCCGCCGCGAACGCCCTATTTTTTGTGCAAAACCGCACAAAATTTCCCCCAACTTAATGTATCACTTTAAGTAATTTTCCTAAGTGGCAGATTTGAATGACTAATTCCTTCGCCATTTGTACGGACTAGAGCTAAGTTGTTGACGTTATTGAGAAAACACCCAGATTTGCATCCCATTTTTACTTGACTTGTGGCAGAATTAAGCCATATTGTGTCTTTAAGTGGGTGAAAGTGTCATAAAGTGACACAAAACGGGATAAACGTGCACAAGTTTCGAGGGGTTTCCAATCTCAATTTGGACGCAAAGGGGAGAATTGTTCTACCCGCGCGTTATCGTGAGCGTCTGGTGGAATTCTGCCGCAGCCAGCTCATCGTCACGATTGATACCGACCAGCCCTGCCTGCTGATTTACCCACTGCCCGAGTGGGAATTGATCGAGGAAAAGATCGAAGCCCTGCCGAGTTTCAATCCCACAACCCGCCGTATCCAGCGCCTGTTGATCGGTCATGCGACCGAAGTCGAGGTCGATGCCAACGGCCGCATGCTTTTATCCACCCCGCTGCGTGACTATGCGCAACTCGGCAAGAAAATAGTACTCATTGGTCAGGGCAAGAAGTTCGAGCTTTGGGACGAGTCACTGTGGAATGAGCGCATGGATTCCTGGCTGCAAGAGGACGGCAGCGAAGAGATGCCAGCAGCGCTCGCGGAACTGACGCTATGAGTGATAACCACGCGCCGGTACTGCACCAGGAGGTCATCGACGGTCTCGAGATCAGGCCGGATGGCAACTATGTCGACGGCACATACGGCCGCGGCGGCCACGCGCGCTCGATTCTCGCTGCGTTGGGTGAGCAGGGGCGCCTGATAGTGATGGATCGCGATCCTCAGGCGATTGCCGATGCGCGCGCCAGCTTCGGCGCCGATAGCCGTGTCACCATAATCCACGACGACTATGCCAACCTGCAGGCGCAGGTCGCCGAGCTCGATCTGCTGCAAAAAATTGACGGTATCCTGCTCGATCTTGGCGTTTCGTCGCCGCAACTGGACGACGCCGGACGCGGATTCAGTTTTCAGCGCAACGGACCGCTGGATATGCGCATGAACCCCGAAGCAGGGCAATCGGCGGCGGCCTGGCTGCGCGAAGCGGACGAGGCGGAGATCGCCAGGGTGTTGTGGGAGTATGGAGAGGAGCGCCAATCGCGCCGTATCGCGCGCAAGATCGTCGCGCAACGCGCCATCGAGCCAATCGAGGATACCGCGACCCTGGCCAGACTGATCAGCGATATCCTGCCGCGCCCGAAAAACAATCGTCATCCGGCAACCCGCAGTTTTCAGGCGATTCGAATCCATATCAACCAGGAGCTGTCGCAAATTCAGCGCTTGCTCGATTCGATTTTCGAAATCCTGCGCGTCGGTGGACGTTTGCTGGTGATCAGCTTTCATTCGCTCGAGGATCGCCTGGTCAAGCGGTTTTTCAAAACGCATAGCACGCCTGCAAAGCTGCCGCGAGGCCTGCCGCTGCGTGATAGCGATCTGAAATCGGTGATCCCGTTGCGGCTGCCGGGTCGAGCCATCAAGGCGGGCGCCGAGGAATTGGCGTCCAACCCGCGTGCGCGCAGCGCGGTGTTGCGCATTGCAGAGCGAGCGGCCTGATGGACGGTAAACTGTGGTTCCCTCTGCTGTTGACCCTGGTTCTCGGCAGTGCACTGACCGTGATTTACGTCAAGCATCGAAGCCAGATTTTGTTCGCCGAGCTGCGCAGCGTGCAAAAGCAGCAGGACCATCAGGTTATCGAATGGGGCCGGCTGCAGCTGCAGAACACCACGCTTGCAACGCACAGTAATGTCGAATCGAGGGCGCGCAAGGATTTGAAGATGCAATTGCCTGATAACGTCGAGCTGGTGCAATTGAAATGAAGCGGCGCAACGATATGCAGGACGAGCAACGCCAGGCGGCTTTCCTCGGCACGCGACACTACCTCGTGTTGCTGGTGCTGCTAAGCCTGCTTGCCGGTCTGGTATCGCGCGCCCTCTACCTGCAGATCGTCGAACAGGATTTTCTCGCCAGCCAGGGCGTGCAGCGGCAAATCCGCACTATCGAAACCCCGGCTTATCGCGGCGCGATCCTCGATCGTTTCGGCACGCCGCTGGCAATTAGCACGCCGGTGGACTCGGTGTGGGTGAATCCCCAGGAAATATTGCTAAATCTGGGCGCCCTGAAGCGGATTACCGCCAAGCTGGAGCTCGACTACCGTGACACGGTAACCATGCTCAAGCAGCGCGCCGACCGCGAGTTCGTTTATCTCAAGCGCCAGCTCGAGCCCGATTTCGCGCGCCAGGTAGCGGCCGGTATCGAAGGTGTTTACCTGCAGCGCGAGTATCATCGTTACTACCCGGCGGGCGAGGTGGTATCGCACCTGGTCGGATTCACCAATATCGACGATCAGGGACAGGAAGGTCTGGAGCTCGCCTACCAGGATTGGCTGCGCGCGCAGCCCGGGCAACGGCGCGTGATACGTAACCGGCGCGGCGAAGTGGTTGAAGAGCTGGCGCAGGTCAAGGCGGCCAGTTCCGGCAACGATGTCTATACCAGCATCGATATGCGTCTGCAGTACATCGCTTACCGCAGTCTTGCGCGGGCGATCAAGTTCCATGCCGCCAAGGGCGGCTCAGCGGTATTGCTCGATGCGCGCAGCGGAGAGGTGCTGGCGATCGTCAATCAGCCGTCTTACAACCCCAATCGTCGTACTTCGATGGCGGCCGAGCAGCTTCGAAATCGTGCCTTGACCGATGTCTTCGAGCCGGGATCGGCGATCAAGCCGTTTACCATCGCGGCCGCGCTCGATCGCGGTCGATATGACCGCGACAGCAGCATCGATACCTCGCCGGGATACATCATGGTCAGCGGGCATCCGGTCAAGGATATTCGCAATTACGGCGTGCTCGATCTGTCCTCTATTCTGCGCAAATCGAGTAACGTCGGCGCCTCGCGTATCGCGATGTCGCTGGAGCGCGAGGAATTGTGGCAGAGTTTCAGCGATTACGGCTTCGGCCAACCTTCGGGTGTCGCCTTTCCCGGCGAGTCTTCCGGTTACTTCCGCCATTTCGGTCAATGGCAACCGCTGGATCACGCGACCATGGGATTTGGTTACGGCATGTCGCTGTCGATTACCCAGCTGGCGCGCGCCTACGCTGTGATCGCCAACCAGGGCCGGCTGCCGGAATTGAGCCTGTTGCGCAAGGAGCCCGCGGACTACCGCGAAAACGAGATTTCCCGGCACGTGATGAAGGCCGCTACCGCGCGTCAGCTGCTCAGCATGATGACCGAGGTGGTCGGGCCCAGGGGCACCGCGCAGCAGGCAGCTGTCGACGGTTACCTGATCGCGGGCAAGACCGGAACCGCGAAGAAGAGTATCGCCGGCGGTTACCAGAAAGATGACTATGTCTCGGTATTTGCCGGTATCGCCCCGGCCAGCGATCCGCGCCTGGTGATGGCGGTGATGATCGACGAACCCACGCAGAACGGTTACTACGGCGGCGTGGTCGCGGCGCCGGTGTTCCAGGAAGTCATTTCAAATGCGCTGCGTATTCTCGACGTTGCTCCCGATAATCTGCCGACGCTGGCCCGCAACAGGGACAAGGGGGCATGATGGCGAACGTCAAAATTCCCGGTATGATCCTGACCGAGCTGCTGGCCGGGTTCGAAGTACAGGATTCGGTGCCTGCGATAGAGATTTTCAACATCGCCAGCAACAGCGCCCAGATTACCGCCAACTCGGCATTCGTCGCGCTGCCGGGCATCAGATCCAATGGTATCGACTACGCCATCGATGCGGTCAAGGCCGGCGCCGTGGTGGTGATCTACGATGCCGCCGATCCCTATACGCAGCAGCGCATACCCCTGTTGCGCAAGCAGGTCGACGCACACTGGATCGGCATCGACCAGCTCGAACGCGCCAATGGCCATATCGTCAGCCGTTTTTTCGGAGATCCCGGCCGCGCGATGACGATTGTCGGTATCACCGGTACCGACGGCAAGTCCAGCGTAACCCACCTGGTAACCCAGGCGCTGACTCGTATCGACAGGCGTTGCGCCAGTATCGGTACGCTTGGTTACGGCATCGCCAACCAGTTGACGCCGGACTCGTTGACCACGCCCGATGCGGTCAGTCTGCAATCGCGGCTCTACCAGTTTCAGCAGCAGCGCTGCGAGTACGTGGTGATGGAAGTTTCCTCGCATGCGCTCGAGCAGTTTCGCGTCAACGGCTGTGATTTCGATATCGCGGTGCTGACCAACCTGGGACGGGACCACCTCGACTACCATGGCAGTCACGAGAATTACGCCGCGGCCAAGGCGCGTCTGTTCCATGAATTCGAGCTTTCCGGACGCGTGGTCAACGCGGACGATTCGTTCGGGCTGCAGTTGAGCCAGTCGGTCGAGCAGGAGTCGCTTTACCGCTACTCGGTCATGAGCAAGAACCTGCCCGAAGCGGAGGTGCGGCTGAAGGCCTGTGAGATTACCGCCAATGGGCAAAACGTTTGCGCGATCACGCCGCTGGGCGAAGTTACCGCGGTTACCGCCTTGATCGGGCGTTTCAACGTCGAGAATACGCTTGCCTGCATCGCCACGCTGGTGGCGCTGGGACTGGATTACAACCAGCTCGAGCTTGCGATGAAGGATTTGAAGCCTATACCCGGGCGTATGGAAAAGTTCAGCGGCGGGCGCGACAAGGCGTCGGCGGTGGTCGATTTCGCGCATACCGAACAGGCTCTGCGCGCCTGCCTGGCGGCAAGCCGCGAGCATACCGGTGGGCAGCTGTGGTGCGTGTTTGGCTGTGGCGGCGACCGCGACCAGGGTAAGCGCAGCGGCATGGGGCGCGCGGTAGAAGAGCTGGCCGACCGGGTCATCGTCACCGACGATAATCCGCGTAACGAATCGCCCGAGAAAATAGTCGGTGAAATTCTGGCCGGCATGCAGCGCCCCGATCAGGCTTGCGTGGTGCACAATCGCCAGGCGGCGATCGAGTATGCGCTGTCGCAGGCCGCCGCTGAAGACCTGGTGGTAATCGCCGGCAAGGGACATGAACAGGAGCAAATCGTCGGCAATGAACGCAGGCCCTTCAGTGATCGCCATGTGGTCGGCAGGATTCAGCAGGTGAAGCATGATTAACCTGTCGTTGCCGACGCTGGCGGCGGTGCTCGGAGTGGACCCGGGCAGTGTGCCGGATATCGATTTCGCCGGAGTAACAATCGATTCGCGTCAGTCTTGCGCGGGCAAGCTATTCGTCGCTATCCAGGGGCCCAACTTCGACGGACATAAATTCGTCGACGCCGCCCGTCGTAACGGCGCCGTGGCGGCACTGGTACAGCAACGCCAGGCGGGTGACATTGCGCAAGTCGAGGTTGCCGACTGCAAGCAGGCGCTGGGGCAGGTGGCCAACTACTGGCGTCACCACTGCAAGCCCTGCGTGATCGCGCTGACCGGCAGCAATGGCAAGACCACGGTCAAGGAAATGCTGTTCCAGATCCTGGCGAAACAGGCTTCATCTCTGGCCACTCGTGGCAACCTCAACAACGATATCGGCGTACCATTGACCCTGTTTGACCTCGCCCCTGAGCATCGTTACGCGATTATCGAAATGGGCGCCAACCATCGTGGCGAAATTGCGCGGCTTGCCGAGATCGCCGAACCGGACATCGTCTACGTCAACAATGTCGCCGCCGCGCACCTGGCCGGTTTTGGCGACGTGCAGGGTGTTATCGAAGCCAAGGGCGAGCTTTACGCCTATTGCGGCAGTGAGCAGCAGGCCCTGTTCAACGCCGACGAAGTAGCCAGCCAGTACTGGCGTGACATCTGCGGCGCGCACAGGCAAGTTAGCTGCGGCATGGATAACAGCGCCGATGTCGGCGCCAGCTGGTCGCTGGTTGACGAGGTTCTGCGGGTCGAATTCAGCTACTGCGGTGAAACCAGTGCCTGTACGCTTGGCGTGTTGGGAGAGCACAACGCACGCAACGCGCTGGCCGCGGTTTCGCTGGCGATTCTGGCAGGTATCGAGTTCGAAACCGCGGTCGCAAGTCTTGCCGGATTTTCCGGGGTCAGGGGACGCCTGCAGATGCTGTCTGGTCCGGCTCACAGCCGCCTGATCGACGACAGCTACAACGCCAATCCCGATTCGCTGGAGGCCGGCATCAAGGTGTTGTGCTCGCTCCAGGGAACGCCCTGGCTGGCGCTTGGCGATATGGCGGAACTTGGCGACGAAGCCGAGGACATTCATCGCCAGGCCGGACGACTGGCGCGCGAGCTGGGCGTGGAAAAGCTGTTCGGTATCGGTGAATTGAGCTGTGTCGCGAGCCGAGAATTCGGCGCTTCGGGCTACTGTTTCGATCGCATAGAAGAAATGGCTGAAGCCATCCTGTCGCAGATTCACCAGGGTGTGAATCTACTGGTCAAGGGTTCACGTTCGGCCGGCATGGAACGGCTGGTGACCTTGCTCAACCAATCGTTTAACGGGGGAGATGTCAATGCTGTATAGCTTGTCGGAGTATCTCACTCAATTTTACAGCGGTTTCAACGTATTTCAGTACCTGACGATGCGCACCATTCTCGGCGTGCTGACCGCACTGCTGATTTCGCTCATCGTCGGGCCGGTAATGATCAGGTACCTGAGCAGCTACAAGATCGGGCAGAGCGTGCGAGACGATGGTCCCGAGAGTCATTTCTCCAAGGCCGGCACGCCGACCATGGGCGGCGCGCTGATCCTGGTCGCGATTGTCACCAGCACGCTGCTGTGGAGCGACCTGTCATCGCGCTTTGTCTGGGTAGTGCTATTTGTCACTATCGGCTTCGGTATCATCGGCTGGGTCGACGACTTCAAGAAAATCGTCTACGGAAATTCAAAGGGACTGTCGGCGAAGGTCAAGTACTTCTGGCAATCCGTTATCGGACTGAGCGCCGCGCTGGCGCTGTACCATACCGCGCAGTTCCCGATCGAAACCCAGCTGATCGTGCCCTTCATCAAGGACATCCTGTTCGATCTCGGCTGGATGTACGTGGTGCTGACCTATTTTGTCATTGTCGGCAGCAGTAACGCGGTCAACCTGACCGACGGCCTCGACGGGCTGGCGATTCTGCCGACCGTGCTGGTTGGCGGCGCGCTCGGCGTTTTTGCCTATCTCACCGGCAACTTCAACTTTTCCAACTATCTCGGTATTCCCTACGTTCCCGGGGTCGGTGAAATGGTCGTATTTTGCGGTGCGCTGGTCGGTGCGGGTCTCGGTTTTCTATGGTTCAACACCTACCCGGCGCAGGTTTTCATGGGCGACGTCGGCGCGCTGGCGCTGGGTGGCGCGCTGGGTGTGCTTGCCGTCATCGTGCGCCAGGAGCTGGTACTTTTTATCATGGGCGGCATATTCGTCGTCGAAACCGTTTCGGTGGTGCTGCAGGTGGCCTCGTTCAAGTTAACCGGGCGGCGAATTTTCCGCATGGCGCCGCTACATCATCACTACGAGTTAAAGGGCTGGCCCGAGCCGCGCATCATCGTGCGTTTCTGGATTATTACCGTGGTGCTAGTGCTGATTGGGCTGGCGAGTTTAAAGATTCGGTAATGTTAAACGTGAGTCAACAGACAACAGCACTCGAGGACGTCAACTACCTGGTGGTCGGGCTCGGCCTGAGCGGTTACTCGGTGGCGTCCTACCTGCTCGAAAACGGTTATCGCTGCCGGGTTCAGGATACGCGTGATATGCCGCCTTATCTGGGGCAATTGAAATCGCGTTTCGACTCGGTCGAGGTCTGCGCCGGCCCGCTCGTTTATGAACTCACCGACTGGGCCGATGTCATCGTCGTCAGCCCCGGGCTTTCGATTCGCCAGCCGCAACTGCTTGCCGCCGTCGCCGCCGGCAAATCGCTGCTGGGTGATGTCGAATTGTTCGCCCGCCTGGTGACCAGACCGGTAATTGCGATTACCGGTTCTAACGGTAAGAGCACCGTTACCACGCTGGTTGGCGCGATGATCGCCCGCGACCGCTACCAGGTCGCGGTTGGCGGCAATCTGGGCACGCCCGCACTCGATCTGCTGGCGCAACAGGCCGATTATTACGTGCTCGAGTTATCCAGTTACCAACTCGAGACGACATCGTCGTTGCGGCCTCGAGTGGCCGCCGTCTTGAACCTCTGCGAAGACCATCTCGACCGCTACGACGACTATACCGCCTATATCCAGGCCAAGCTGCGCATTTATCACCATGCCGGCCTGTGCGTCAGCAACCTGGATGACGCCCTGACCCGGCACGACGCCGGTGATGTCTGTTTCAGCCTTGATCCGGATTCCGAGGCCGAGTTCAGGTTGATCGAGGACGATGGCTACTGGCTGGGCCGGGGCAACGAAGCCTGGATCAATGTCGACCAGCTCAGGGTCAGCGGCAGGCACAACTGGTCCAACTGCCTGGCGGCGATGGCGATCGCCAGCAATGTCGGCATTTCGCGCGACGCCATCGTCGCCGCGATGCTGGATTTCGCCGGCATCCCGCATCGCGGCCAATGGGTCGCCGATATCGATGGCGTCGAATGGATCAACGATTCCAAGGCGACCAATGTCGGCGCCGCGAAAGCATCGATCGAGGGCCGTGATCGACCGGTTATCCTGATCGCCGGCGGACAGTCGAAAGGCGCCGATATGTCGGCTATGACGGAAACCATTCGCGACAGGGTCAAGCTGGTACTGCTGTTCGGCGAGGATGCCGACCGCTTGCAGCAGGCCTGGCAGGACGCCAGCCGTATCGAGCGGGTCAACGACATGCGCGAGGCGGTGCACAGGGCCCACGAATTTGCGCATGCCGGCGATTGCGTGCTGCTGGCACCGGCCTGCGCCAGTTTCGATATGTACGAAAAATTCGAAAAACGCGGTGACGACTTCATGCAGCGCGTTGCGGAGCTCGGCAATGAGTAGCCAGGCGATCAGAACCGCGAACATGACGCCGCGAACGGAATCGGCGCTGGCGCCCGAATTCGATCGCGTCATCCTGTTGATATACCTGACGCTGGTCTGCATCGGCCTGGTGATGGTGGCTTCTGCGTCGATCGGTATTGCCGATCAACAGACGCTGGATCCGTTTTACTACGCCAAGCGCCAGTTCCTGCGCATACTGCTGAGTCTGGCGCTGATGTGGTTTGCGTGCAAGATTCCGCTGCAGTTCTGGAACAAAAATGGCATGGCGTTGATGCTGGGTTCTATTATCCTGCTGGCCTGCGTGTTGATCCCGGGCGTCGGTCATACTGTTAACGGCAGTACCCGCTGGCTGAATTTCGGCCTGTTTACCTTTCAGGTTTCGGAAATCGCCAAGCTGTTCCTGATTATCTACCTCAGCGGCTACCTGATCCGGCGCTGCGATGAAGTGCAGACCAATACCATGGGATTCATCAAGCCGATGATGATTCTCGCGGTCGCCAGTGGACTGCTGGTCATGGAGCCCGACTTTGGCGCCGCCGCGGTGCTGTTGATGACCGGCCTTGGCCTGATGTTTCTCGGCGGCGTGCGTTTTGGCCAGTTCATTCTGTTCGTTGCCGGCACATTATGCATCATGGGATTGCTCGCGGTTTCGTCACCCTATCGGCTGGCGCGGATCACTTCGTTCATCGACCCCTGGGCCGACCCTTTCAACAGCGGCTTTCAGTTGACGCAATCGCTGATCGCGATCGGCAGCGGCGGCTGGTTTGGCGCCGGCCTCGGCGGCAGTATTCAGAAGCTGTTTTACCTGCCGGAAGCGCACACCGACTTCATGTTTGCCATTTACGCCGAAGAATTCGGATTGGTCGGGCAGTTGCTGCTAATAGGCCTCTTCGGCCTGTTTGCGTTGCGCTGTTTTTCGATCGCCAAAATGGCGCTGCAAAAGCAGCAGGCCTTCGGCGCCTACCTGGCCTATGGCGTCGGTCTGTTGATCACGCTGCAGGCGGTTATCAACATCGGCGTCAACATGGGCGCGCTGCCGACCAAGGGCCTGACCCTGCCGTTCATCAGTTACGGCGGCAACTCGATTTTAAGCATGTCTTTCGCGGTTGGCCTGGTGCTACGGGTGTACTACGAGTTTCAGCAGGGCGATGCCGCGCCGGCGCCGCGTAGAAAGGCGGTGAAACGCTTATGACCGTACCCATGCAAAAACCGATACTGGTCATGGCCGGCGGCACCGGCGGGCATGTATTTCCGGCGCTGGCGGTGGCTGAAAATCTGCGTCAAAAAGGCGAAAGCGTGGTCTGGCTGGGTACGCGTTGCGGGATCGAGGCGCGGGTGGTGCCGGCGGCCGATTTCGCCATCGAATGGCTTAGCGTGCAGGGATTGCGCGGCAAGGGGCTGGCGACGCTGATGCTGGCGCCGTTTCGCTTACTGCGCGCCTGCTGGCAGGCTTTACGCGTGCTGCGCCGCATAAAGCCCAAGGCGGTGCTAGGCATGGGCGGCTTTGTTGCCGGTCCCGGAGGCCTGATGGCCTGGCTGCTGGATATACCGCTGTTCCTGCATGAGCAGAATTCGATTATCGGACTCACCAATCGGCTGTTGAGCCGACTGGCGACGCGCAACTACTTCGCCTTCCCGGATGCAGCGCAGGCGGTACCGCGCAGCGAATGCATCGGTAATCCGGTGCGCGCCGGCTTCGACGGTTTTGACGATCCGGCCACCCGTCTGCAGGCGAGACTGGAGTCGCCGTTGCAATTGCTGGTGATCGGCGGCAGCCTCGGAGCGGCCGCCCTGAATCGTATCCTGCCCGCCGCTATCGCCTGTCTCGACCGCGACCAGCGTCCCATGGTACGGCATCAATGTGGTGACAAGCATATACAGGCCTGCGAGCAGTACTATGCCGCTGCCGGGGTCGATGCCGAGGTGGTCAGTTTTATCGACGACATGCCGGCGGCCTATGCCTGGGCCGATCTGGTGGTCTGCCGCGCCGGCGCGCTGACGATCGCCGAGCTGGGCGCGGCCGGGGTGGCCTCGCTGCTTATCCCGTTTCCCTACGCCGTCGACAACCACCAGTACCACAATGCGCGTTTCCTCGAATCCAGGCAGGCCGCTCAAATTTTCGACGAGGCCGGACTCAGCGCCGAAAGCCTGGCGCTGAAATTGAAATTCTTCCAGCAGAACAGGCCCGCGCTGGTGGAAATGGGGGTGAACGCGCGCGCCTGTTTTCAGGCCGATGCAACCGAGAGTCTGGCCAGCGGCATACTGGCGGGGGCACGATCATGACGGTTAGTTCCAAGCACTTCATGCGGCGAATTCGGAATATTCATTTCACCGGCATCGGCGGTGCCGGCATGAGCGGTATCGCCGAAGTGTTCCATAATCTGAATTACAGTATCAGCGGCTCCGACATCGCTGAAAACACGATGGTCAGGCATCTGCGTGATCTCGGCATCGAAATCGCCATCGGGCATAGTGGCGAAAACATCGAAAATGCCCACGTGGTGGTGGTGTCGACCGCCATCGATGCCGATAATCCCGAAATCGTGCAGGCGCGCGAATTGCGTATTCCGGTGGTGCGACGCGCCGAAATGCTGGCGGAATTGATGCGCTTCCGGCGCGGTATCGCCATCGCCGGTACCCACGGCAAGACCACTACCACCAGCCTGGTAGCGAGCGTGCTCGCCAGCGGCGATATCGACCCCACTTACGTCATCGGCGGCCAGTTGATCAGTTCCGGCCGGCATGCGCGACTGGGGCTGAGCGACTACCTGGTCGCCGAGGCCGATGAAAGCGACGCCTCCTTCCTCTACCTGCAGCCGATGATGGCGGTCGTCACCAATATCGACAAGGATCACCTGTCGACCTACGAGGGTGATTTCGAAAGGCTCAAGCAAACCTTTGTCGAGTTTCTGCATCACCTGCCGTTTTACGGGCTGGCGGTTCTGTGCATCGACGATCCGGTGGTGCGTGAAGTCATGGACCAGGTTGCGCGCCCGCTACTGACCTACGGCGAGTCCGAGGACGCCGATGTTCGTATCACCGATATCGTCGCTGACGGCGTGCGAACGCGCTTCAGCGTGAAGCTGCCGGACTCGGAGGAATTGCTCGAGATCGAACTCAATCTGCCCGGCAAACACAACGTGCTAAACGCGACCGCCGCTATCGGCATCGCCTGGGAGCTGGAGGTTTCACGCGATGCAATAGGCAAGGCGCTGACCGAATTTTCCGGTATCGGGCGCCGCTGCCAGATCAGTGAAGGTCTGAAGATCGCCAATGGCAAGATCATGCATATCGACGACTACGGCCACCATCCGAACGAAATCGCGGCAACCCTGAGCGGTATTCGCGCGGCCTGGCCCGACAAGCGGTTGACGGTACTGTTCCAGCCGCATCGCTATACGCGTACGCGCGATCTGTTCGAGGATTTCACCCAGGTTCTGTCGGATGTCGATCAATTGATATTGCTCGAGGTCTACCCGGCCGGCGAGAGCCATATCAAGGACGCCGACGGGCGCGCGCTGGCGCGTTCGATCCGGGGCCGCGGAAAGGTCGATCCGGTGTTCGTCGAAAGCCTCGAGGGTCTTGACGAAATCGTCGACGCCGTACTGCAGGACGGCGATATCTTCGTCACCCTCGGCGCCGGCAGCATCGGCGCCTGGGCGGCGGATTTTCTGGCTTCGCACCAGCCATCCGGGAAGGGTAAATGAAAGTGGCGCTGCAGGCATCCATGCGCGGCAAGCTACTGTTCGACGAACCGATGTCGAAGCATACCAGCTGGCGCCTCGGCGGGCCGGCGGATCGTTACTACGTGCCGGCCGATATCGATGACCTGCAGGCGTTTCTGGCCGCTCTCGAGGACGATATCGAGCTGCTCTGGATTGGTCTCGGCAGCAACATGCTGGTGCGCGACGGCGGCATTCGCGGCCAGGTGATTGCACCGCTGGGTGCGCTCAGGCAGGTCCATGTGACCGACGACGGCGGGCTTTATGCCGAGTGCGGCGTCAGCTGCTCGAAGTTGGCGCGGGTTTGCCATAAACAGGGCCTGGCCGGAGCCGATTTCTTCGCCGGCATTCCGGGTACCGTCGGCGGCGCGCTGACGATGAACGCGGGCGCCTTCGGTGGCGAGACCTGGAATGCGGTACGCAAGGTCATCATGATCGATCGTAAAGGCCGCCTCAGCGAACGCGAGCCCGGCGAATTTGAAATTGGCTATCGCCACGTCGGTCTGCCGGCCGCCGAATGGTTCGTCGCCGCGATCTTCGATTTTCCCGGCCGCAACACCGCCGAGGAATCCAATATCAGGCAGCTGCTGCAGCAGCGTAACGCGACCCAGCCCATCGGTCAGCCATCTTGCGGTTCGGTATTCAAGAACCCGCCGGGTAAGCACGCCGCTCAGCTGATCGAGGCCGCCGGTCTCAAGGGATTTTGTCTCGGCAACGCCTGTGTATCCGACAAGCACGCCAATTTCATTATCAGCAACGAAACCACTACCGCCAGTGAGGTCGAGGCCCTGATCGAACACCTGCGCAACACCGTGGCCGAGCGTTTTGATGTCAGGCTGGAAACCGAAGTACGCATTGTGGGGGAAACCTGATGAGCGTCCAGTTACAGAAACCCGCTGCCGACGCGGCCGCCAGATGCGGTCGGGTCGCGGTGCTGATGGGCGGCGATTCGGCCGAGCGTGAAGTGTCGCTGAACAGCGGCAACGCCGTCTACCAGGCGCTGCTCGAGGCTGGCGTCGATGCGTTCGCTGTGGATTTGCAGGCGCGCGCCTTTCACCAACTGGCGGAACTCGAGGTCGATCGCGTGTTCAATGTACTGCACGGACGCGGCGGTGAAGACGGCAGCGTCCGTGCGGTGCTGGATTTTCTCGGTATTCCGAGTACCGGCAGCAGCGTTGGCGCGCTGGCGCTGACCATGGACAAGGTGTTGACCAAGAAGGTGATTCGATGCAGCGGTATTCCAACCCCGGACTTCATCGAATTGTATAGCGAGGCAGACTGTAAAAGGCTACTGGCCGAAATCGATCTGCCGGTGTTCGTCAAGCCGGTGCTGGAGGGTTCCAGTATCGGCATGACCCCGGTGCACGAAGCCGGCGATCTGTTCCCGGCCTGGAAAAAGGCGCGTCGCTACGGCGCCGTGTTCGCCGAGAAATTTGTCGATGGCAGCGAATATACCGCGGCATTTGTCGGTGACGATATCCTGCCGTTGATCAAGCTCGATACGCCACGCGAATTCTACGATTACGAAGCCAAGTATCTGGCCGAGGATACGATTTACACCTGTCCCTGCGGACTCGACGATGACAAGGTGGATGAAATCAATGCGCTGGTGCGACAAACCATCAGGGCGACGCATATCAGCGACTGGGGTCGGGTTGACCTGATGCTCGATTCGGAGCAAAAACCCTGGATCATTGAGGCCAATACCGTACCCGGCATGACCGATCACAGCCTGGTGCCGATGGCGGGCCGCGCCGCCGGCCTGGAGATGCCCGATCTGGTGCTCAAGATTCTCGAAGCAACGCTGACAGGAGACGATGCCGATGTTTAAGATTCGTAAAAAGGCCTCGCAGGCAAAACGCAAGATGCCGGTCACGCAGGCAAGTTCGTTTCAATGGCGCAAGTCCCATAACTGGGTATTCCTGCTGCTGCCGATCATGCTCGGCGGTTATTACCTTTATCAAATGGACGAAATGCTGCCGATTCGCACCATCCAGCTATCCGGGAACTTCGAAAACCTGGACCAGAACGAAGTCGAGCAGGCGTTGCAGCAATACATAGGGCAGGGCTTCTTTTCGCTCGACATTCATCAATTGCAGCAACTGCTGCAGCAGAAACCCTGGACCGAGTCGGTGTCGATACGCCGCGTCTGGCCCGACAAGATCAAGGTTACCATCACCGAGAAAAAACCAGTGGCGCGCTGGGATGAGCGGCACCTGTTAAGCGATTCCGCCAGTGTTTATCTGGCCGAGACCAGCGGCTTTGCGCATTTACCGATCGTGCATGCGGACAGCCATCAGCCAGCATGGGCGTTGCGCCAGTTCCATGCGCTACAAGCCCGTTTCGAACGTGTCGATGAACGCGTTCTGGCGCTACGTGTCGACAGTCGCGGAGCGCTGGACATCGAATTGATCAACGGCTTGCAGATCAAACTTGGTCGCGGCGATATCGAGCGCAAAATCGATCGCCTGGCGAGTATTTACCTGCAGCAAATTTTGCCTCGGCGCGAGCAGATACAGCGGCTCGATCTGCGCTACAGCAACGGTTTTGCCGTTGCCTGGAAACAGGAAGTGCTGCAAGGGCGTGACAAGGCATCAATCTGGAGTAACAACAATGTCTAAAAAGGCAGCCAGCAATCTCATCGTCGGACTCGATATCGGCACCTCCAAGGTGGTGGCGATTGTCGGTGAGGTTACCGTCGAGGGCGATATCGAGATTATCGGCATCGGCACGCAGCCCTCGCGCGGCCTGAAAAAAGGCGTC
>Ga0224508_10000915_pt1 | contig 27186 bp, 25 predicted proteins | sample SF_Jan12_sed_USG_4_FD_170157 | JGI IMG/M metagenome (GOLD analysis project Ga0224508, IMG submission 170157) | Sediment microbial communities from San Francisco Bay, California, United States - SF_Jan12_sed_USGS_21 | ecosystem: Environmental > Aquatic > Marine > Sediment | place: USA... | reverse complement strand
CAGGAACTCGTACTTGAGCCTGGATTTCAAGCCCGCTACCCGGTTCTCATCGGGTGAGATCGCCTGAAATTTCGCGATCGTTGAATCAATGGCTTCGATCACGTGCTCCACCCGCCCGGGATCCTTGATACGGGCGTAGATGTCCAGGAGACTCGGGTCTCGATTGACGTTCGTATTCGCGTTCAGGGACTCTACGACCTGCTCGTCGATAACGAGCTTCTGGTACAGCTCGCTCGTGGAGCCGAACGCGAGCTCTACGAGTAGATCGGCAGCGGCACGTCTGGAATCCGCTGGATCGAACTCATCGAATTTGTACGCGAGCCAGACATACGGCAGCGTGCGGCCGTCGTAGGAGACTTCGACACGCCGTTCCGCCAGTTGCGGGGGTTCCGTTGGTATCTCGGGCGCGACGTAGCCGGCTACCCAGTCGCCGTAGTATTCCTCCACCAGGGGCATCACCGCGTCGGCATCCACGTCCCCTACGATGAACAGGATGATGTTATCGGGTCGATAGTATCGGGAGAAGAAAGTCCGGGAGTAGTCGTAGAGTGTCGGCATGGCGGCGATGTCTTCTTCATAGCCGATGACCATGTGACCATATGGGTGCGTCTGGAACGCCGTTGCGGTCATTGCCTCGTAGAGGGTATAGAGCGGGTCGGTCCGATTCTTCCTGTATTCGCCGTACACGGCGCCGGCTTCCGTCTCGAAATCCGCCTCGGCATATGAGAGGTTCCGGAACCGATCGCTCTCCAGCTCCATCAGCTGCTCGAGATCTTCCGCAGCGATCGACAGATGGTATGCGGTGAGGTCATCCGTGGTGTAGGCGTTGCCATCTGCGCCAATCGCTGTCAGCAATTCGCCATAACGATCGGCTGGGTATTTCTCCGTGCCCCTGAACATCATGTGCTCGAAGAAGTGCGCGAATCCGCTGCGACCTTCTTCGACTTCATCCCGAGCCCCGGTCCTCACGATCGACCAGTACGAGACCAGTCCATTGCCTTCCATAGGCATCACGATGACCTTCAGGCCGTTATCCAGGGTGCTCACGTGGGATTCGTAGGGGATGATTCCACTCATCTCGGTCTCCTGTGATAGCGAGGCCAACGGAAGCAGAACGGTGATCAGAATCGAAGCGATGCGTGCTGTCACAGTGATTCGCGCTCGGCTTGAAAACGTCAAGGACAATTGCGGAGGAGTCTATCAGAACGCCGCTGCCGGTTCGGCCGCTGTCCGAGGCCGCCCCGGTCGCGGCTCTCTCTATAATAGGCCTCACCAATAGTCGCAGGTCCAGCCATGTCTCAAAAAACTATCACTGTCATCGGTACCGGTGACATGGGCAGCGCCGTCGGCCGCGTTCTCGTGGACGGCGGACACCGTGTCGTCACGAACCTCAGTGGGCGCAGCGCACATTCCGTGGAGCTGAGCCATGCCTCAGGGCTGGAAGATCTCGGCAGTCTCGAGGCCGCCATCGCGGAGGCTGACCTGGTGCTGTCTATCCTGCCGCCGGCGCAAGCCCCCGGCTTTGCGCGCCAGGCAGCTGACGCCATTCGCGCGACGGGGGTAACGCCGTTGTTCGCGGACTGCAACGCCGTCTCCCCGCAGACTGTGGTTGAGCTCGGGACGGTCGTGTCGAGCGCCGGGGCGGTGTTTCTGGATGTCGGCATCGTGGGCCCGGCGCCACGTAAGGAGAGCGCGCCGACCCGCTTTTACGCCTCGGGCGAGCGCGTCGGGGATCTCGTCGAGCTCGGAGTGCCCGAGATCCGAGTCATCGACATGGGGTCGGAGATCGGCCGGGCTTCGGCGCTTAAGGCGACTTATGCGGGCCTGAACAAAGGCACCCAGGCGCTGCAAACGACGGTTTTGCTGGCTGCTGAGCGGCTCGGCGTCAGGTCCGAGCTGATGGAGGAGCTTCAGGGCAGTCAGCCACAGGCCGTGGCTCGAATGCAGCAACAGGTTCCCCATCTTGCCGCAACCGCGGAGCGATTCGCGGGGGAGATGCTCGAAATTGCATCGACCTACGAATCCGTCGGCGTGACGGGGAAGATGCATGAGGGCGCGGCGTGGTTGTTCGAGCTGCTCGCCCGGACGCCGCTGGCCGCTGAAACCCGTGCCACGCTGGACCGAGGTCGGTCCCTGGATGAGGCGGTGGAGGTATTCTCCAGGTCGCTGGATTCGCCGTTATGAGCGCTCCGGTTTCCATGCGCTGACGATGGCGTCGAAATCCGGACGCGGCCGCTCCTTCGGCGGCGACGCGGCCGTGCCGATATGGATGAAGCCCACGATCTGTGTGTTGTCATCGTGGCCCAGGAACCGGCGTATTTCCGGATGATAAGCGGGCCAGTCTGTCAGCCATTGCGCGTTGTACCCCAACGCCTGTATGGCGACGAGCATGTTCTGGCAAACGGCGCCCGCGGACAGGAGCTGCTCTACCTCGGGGATCTTCGCGAGCTTCTTCTCGTTCGGGCGGAAAGTCACGACGAGCAATGCCGGAGAGCGCTGTGGCCGCTCTCGTTCGAATGCGACTTGAACGGCGGTGGCATCCGGGTTCTCGCGCCGGAACAATTCGGCAGAGAACTCCCCCAGTGCCAGTTGAGCCGGCGCGTCCAGAACCTGAATCTTCCACGGCTCCGCCCGTCCGTGATCCGGAATGCGCAATCCGGCCTGAAGGATGGTCTTCAGCTCCTGCGCGCTGGGACCGGGTTCGCCGAGATCCTTAGCCAGTACCGAGCGGCGGGCGAGCAAGAGATCGATCGTGGACTGGGCCATGGCGGGCGACTCTATCAGGTTGGATCCATGGTGGCATCAACCGGCCGGACGCGCGTTTCGCTGCGAGAGCACGAGCCAGATTCCACCGAGGATGGCCACTGAGGCGAGGATCAGGCGTATTGTCACCAGCTCCGAGAGGAAGATGACGCCCCCGAACGCGGCGATCACGGGCACCGAGAGCATGACGGTGGCGGCCACCGTCGTCGTGAGCCCTCTCAGGGCGGCGAACCAGATCACGTACCCGAGCCCGGACGCGATGGTGCCGGAGGCCCCGGCCAGCAGTATCCCGGCGAGAGACACCTGCTGGCTCTGCAGAAAGCTTAAGCTGACGATGACCACCGGCGGGATGCCGACGATGAAGTTGTTTGCGGTTGCGCCCAGCGGATCACGGACGCCACGCCCACGCAGCGTGTACCAGCCCCAGGCCATGCCGGCGACGCCCATGAATACCGCACCCGTGGGGTCCGGTGCGGTCACGCCTGGTAGAACGAGGTAGATGAGCCCGAAGGCGGCGAGCACGAGGCCGATCCAGGACAGTAAGGCAAACTCCTCTCCGGCCCGCAGGGCGGCGATAAACATCGTGAGCTGCACGGCACCGAACAGAATCAAGGCGCCGGTCCCGGTGCTCAATGACACGTAGGCGTAGGAGAAGAAGATCATGTAGACGATCAGCGCCGCGGCGGCCCTGAAGTCGGTGCGCTCGTGACCACGGCGGCGCCAGCGGGGCAACGCGAACATCGCCAGCACGATGGCGCCGGAGATGACCCGAATGCTCGTAAAGCTTGCCGCGTCAATGAGCTCCTGCCCCAGCGCGATTCGGCACAACACAGAATTCGCCGCGAATGCGATCAGCGCGAGCGCTGTGAGAAATGCGGTGCTCGCTGCGCTGGGGGCCAGTATCATGGGCGCAGACTACGGGTCGGAACTTCCCGCGTAAACCCGCAGCCACGCGAGGATCGCCATGTCGTCAGAGCCGCCTTATGCCAATCTCACCCCTGACGTGGTCCTCGAATCGGTGGAGGGCGTTGGCTTTCCGTGCGACGGTCGAATACTGGCGCTGAACAGCTACGAGAACCGGGTCTACCAGCTGGGTACGGAGGACGGTGGGTTTGTCGTCGTCAAGTTCTACCGTCCAGCGCGCTGGTCGAATGAGGGGATCATCGAAGAGCACGATTTCGCGTATGAGCTGGTCGAGCACGAGCTCCCCATCGTCGCGCCCATCGAGATCGATGGCAGGACGCTACACGAGCACGCGGGGTTCCGTTTTGCGGTGTTTCCGCGCCAGGGCGGCCGTTGGCCGGAGCTGGGTCACTCGGAAGAGAGGGAGTTGATGGGGCGGTTCGTGGGGCGGATCCACGCCATCGGCGCGCTCACCCGCTTCGAGCATCGCCAGGAGATCTCCATAGACCGCATGGGGCGGGAGGCTTCCGAGTACGTGCTCGAGAGCCAGTGGGTGCCCGAGCATCTGGTAGACAGCTATCAGTCCATCACGGACCAGCTGCTGGCTGGCATCGAGGACGCGTTCATGCGTGCGGGCGACGTTCGGGGACTGCGGATTCACGGCGACTGCCATCCCGGTAATGTGCTCTGGACGGAGGATGGCCCGCACTTCGTGGACCTCGACGATTGTGTCACCGGGCCGGCCGTGCAGGATCTCTGGCTGTTCCTTTCCGGGGAACGGCCCGAACGGTCCATCCAGCTCCGGGATCTCCTCGAGGGATACGGTCAGTTCTATGATTTCGATTACCGTGAGCTACATCTGATCGAGGCGCTCCGCGCCCTGCGCATGATCCACTACACCGCGTGGATCGCCAGACGCTGGACCGATCCTGCTTTTCCTCGAGCGTTCCCATGGTTCTCGGAGAACAAGTACTGGGAGGAGCACGTGCTCGCCTTGAAGGAGCAGGCGGCGGCGCTGGCCGAGCCACCGCTGGAAGTCATCTAGTTATAAGAACGTGCAGACCTCGTCGAAGGCAAACCGGGGCAGCCGGTCGAAGATGCTGTCGGGATTGCCCTGGCCCAGGCCACAGATGAAGTTCGACTTGAAGCGTCCATCCGAAAAGAACTCCTCGTCGAGGCCCTGATTGTCGAATCCGGACATGGGGCCACAGTCCAGGCCGACGGCTCGTGCCGCCAACAGGAAATACGCGCCTTGCAGGGAGCTGTTACGAAAGGCCGTGGTCTGGATCAGTGCTTCCTTGCCTGCGAAGTGCTCTCGGGCATCGGCTCGGTAGGGCACGAGCTTTGGCATCTCTTCGAAGAACTCCATGTCCTGGGCAATGATCGCGACCACCGGTGCGGTCAGGGTCTTCTCGACGTTGTTAGGCCTCAGGTGAGGTTTCATTCGCTCCTTCGCTTCGGGCGTTCGCAGGAACACGAATCGCCCGGGGCAGCAGTTGAAGCTGGTAGGGCCCATCTTGAGTATGTCGTAAAGTCGTCGCAGCTGTTCGTCGCTCACCGGCGTGTCCAGCCAGCCGTTGTAGCTGCGTGCCCGAAAAAACAGTTGCTCCAGAGCGGCCTGGCCGATCTCGGGGTTCATGCGAATCCTTTCTTTGCGGTCCTGGGTCGGATCAGAGGCTAGAGCACCGCGACGAATTCCAGCTGTATGTGCCGTCCGGGTGGCATGTCCGACGGTGCCATATGCCGGACAGGGCAATCGTTTTCGTCCGGGAACATCGCCACCCAGTGCGGGTTGAACTTGGGCCGGATGGATCGGTCCCTGACGTAGACGGAGACCTTGGCGACATTCTCGGGCGAGGCGCCGGCCGCCCGCAGCATGTTGCTCATCGTCCGGAACGCGTTTTGGATCTGAGTTTCCTCGTCCTCGGGAATCTCGTGGGTTTCCGGATCATCGCCCCCAATGGCGGCCGAGAAGATCATGTTGCCGATCTTCACGCACGCCGGAAACGGGTTGGCGTGCTCTGGGATATCGGGCCCGGAGATTCGCTGTCTGCTCGCCATTGTTCTTGGTCCTTCTGGCTTCGGCAGGGCTGCCGCCGGCGGATTATCTCAGGATCGACGCAGGGCGTGTCAACGCCTTCCCTGCAGCCCCGCGGGGCTGTTGTGTGCCGCGGCTTTAACCATCTATAGTTGTCATTCTAGGGGATCTTCGGACGGGATCTCGAGGAAGGACGAAAAGGGGAGTCTGCGATGACAGATGAGAAGACCCTGGTAACAGGCATAGATGGGCCTGCATTGGAGCCACGGGTGGACGAAGGTGTGGGGCTGGGTGGGATTGGTCGCACAGGCACCTCGAGGCGCCAGTTCATCAAGGGTGTGATTGCCTCTGGGGCGGTGGTGAGCTCTGCGGGGTATGTGTTCGGTGGCTTGGGGGGATGCACGCCCGAGCAGCCGGGCGCGGCGGCGGCGGGGGGAGTGGAGCGGCTGATCAGTCTGAGCGTCAACGGGGAGACGCGGCGGGTGGATGTGTTGCCGTACGAGACGCTGGCGATGACGCTGAGATACAAGCTGGGTCTGACGGGGACGAAGCTGGGATGTGATCGTGCGGAGTGTGGGGCGTGTACGGTGTTGCTGGACGGTGTGTCGACGTACGCGTGCTCGACGCTGACGCACACGGTGAGAGCGAAGGCGATCCGCACGGTGGAGGGTCTGGAAGGGCCGAACGGTGAGCTGCATCCGGTTCAGCAGGCGATGATCGATGAGTTGGGTCCGCAGTGTGGGTTCTGCACACCGGGGCAGGTGATGTCGGCGGTGGGGTTGTTGGAGGCGAACCCGAACCCGACGCGGGACGAGGTGCGTCACGCGCTGTCGGGGAATCTGTGTCGGTGCGGAGCGTACGATCATTATCTGAACTCGGTGATGCGCGCGGCGCAGGCCTGAGATGGCGTACGAACTCATCGGTGAGAACTCCACCCGGCCGATCGTGCCGGACATGATCGTCAATCATTTAGCGGGGCGAGAGCAGTCGAACGCAGCCCTGCAGATACATACAGCTTAGAGGAGCGGAGCCATGTCCAAAGACATGATGCGAGCATTTGAGCTCTATCAACCGGATAGTGTTGAGAATGCGGTGGAGCTGCTGGGACGCCTGGGCCCGGAGGGATGGGCGATGGCGGGAGGCAACGATACGCTGGACTGGTTCAAGGACCGGGCGAAGTACGCGCCCTCGGTGGTGGATTTATCCGGGATAGAGACGCTGAAGGGGATACGCGAGACTGGGGAGGGGATTGAGATCGGGGCGCTGACGACGCTGACGGAGATTGAGGGCAGCGGGTTGATCCAGGAGCGTTTCGGGATATTGGCGCAGGCGGTGGGGCGGGTGGCGAGCCCGCAGATCCGCAACACCGGGACGATAGGCGGGAACGTGGCGCAGGACGCGCGATGCTGGTACTACCGCTACGGATTGGATTGTTACCGTGCGGGGGGGACGACGTGTTACGCGGACACGCCCGAGGGACAGAACCGGGAGCACTGTCTGTGGGGTGCGGACCGTTGTGTGGCGGTGACGCCCTCGGACGCCGCGCCGGCGCTGGTGGTGCTGGATGCGCGGATGGTGATCCAGAACGGTGAAGGAGAGCGAGAGGTTGGGGCGGAGGAGTTTTTCATTGGTCCTGAGATTGATATTGAGCGGATGACGGTATTGGAGGCTGGGGATCTGCTGACGGGGATCCGGATACCGAATGATTGGAGCGGGTCGCGGTTTTACTTTGAGAAGGTGGCGGACCGCAACACGTGGGACTTTCCGTTGGTGAACATTGCCAGTGCGATGGTGGTGGAGGGAGGAATGATCTCGCGGATACGGATGGCGGCGGGAGCGGTGCAGTGCGTGCCCAGACGCCTGACGGTGGTTGAGGAGGTGGTGACGGGGAGTGCGCCGAACGAGGAGACCGCGGCGCTGGCGGGCCAGGCTGCGGTGCGGGGCGCAACGCCGTTGAACTACAACCACTTCAAGATTCCGCTGCTGGAGAACCTCGTCAAACGGGCCATTCGGGACGCCTGATGCGGAGCATCCGGCGGTCGATTGCTTGACGACCCGTACTCGGCCCGATGGAGCTGTTTCGTTTCAGCCGCAACGTCTGGGGTCAGGAGATACTCCAGGGGATGTCGTGGGAGCTCTTACCCATCTTCTTCGGTGCTGGCGTGGCCTTTGTCATCGGCCACATGCTCTATCGCTGGCTGCTGGCTCCCAAGCAGAAATAGATCATGGGCGTTGAGGAACCTCACGGCCGCGGACCGCGTGCAGCGGAGCGGTTGATCCGCCACACGCTCACCGACCGGCTTTTCCACTGGGGCACGGCGGTCAGCATTCTGATCCTGCTTGGTACCGCCTTTCTCCCGATCCTGGGCTGGGAATTCCCCTGGGTTGGCGTGCATTGGATCACCGGGATCTTGCTCACGGTGCTGGTGATCTTTCACGCCGTCAGGGCATCTTTCTGGCAGGATCTGCGCTCGATGTGGGTCGGTCTCGATGATCTGAGGAGTGGGGTCGACCTGGTTCGCTGGACTCTGAGGCTCGCCGAAGCACCGCCGGGGTTGTCGGGGAAGTACTCCCTGGCGCAGAAACTGATTCATCACCTCTTTACGCTGGTGATAATTGTCACGATCGGGACCGGTTGCCTGATGCTGGTGAAGATCGACACACCCTGGTGGGAGCGCGATCCCTACTGGTTGGCGGAGGGGACCTGGGGCGTCATCTATGTTCTCCACGATCTTGCGGCGTTGTTGTTGATCACCATGTTGATCGCGCACGTCTACTTTGCGCTGCGGCCGGAGAAGCTCCACTTTACGCGTTCCATGATTCTCGGGTGGATCACTCGATCGGAGTACGAGAAACATCACGATCCGGGCCGGTGGCGCCTGGATACCGAATAGGGAGTCCCGGACGACTTGGCCCACGGCAGCCTTTGTTTTGACGAGGAGTACACGAGTTGAGCTTGAATGATCGAATCGATGCCATCGAATCTGGCTACGAATTCATGCTGGCCTACGCGGCGCAGGGGCGCAACACAGACCGAGACTCGAGCGGTTCCGGTGCGGGCTTCGAACTGCGGGAATTCCTTCAGAAGATGGAGACTGCGCTGGACGGTCTCGGCGCTGAGATCATGGCGGTGGCTGATCAACAGGAAGCCGAGCTCGGTCCCTCAAAGGTTTTTTTAGAGGCTATCGACGATGACGCGAGAAAAGCGCTCGGCCTCATCAGGCTTGTCAAGGCGCAACCGGATGTCAGCTCCCTGCTGATCGATAACGTCAATGCATCCATTCATTTGCGGGCGCTGCTGACGGATCTTTTTGTTATCGACGAGGCGTTCAAGAAATAGGCGGACGGTTTCCTGGTCTCTCACCCCTGGAGACGCCGAAAAAACGCGAAAAAAAAGCGGCCTTTCGGCCGCTCTATCATGAAGGACGCTAGGGTAGGTCTGCTTGTCCCGAACCCGATGCTCTTTTCGCGATCCCCCGCCTTTCGGCAGGCTTCCCGTTTCCAAGCCCGAACCCGTTATTGGTATTGGGCTACCCAAGGCATCGCACTTCGTATCGTCCGAGTTCCTCGAAGTGTTCCTGCGGCTCAACCAGTCGGCTTTCGCTGACCACTCTCACCTCAGGTTCTGCCTTCCGCGTCCACCGCCCCCAACACCTGTGGAGGCTCGGACCTCCTACTGCAGGGCGGGTGTCAGCAAGCGAACCTGCTAACGTGAGGCCGAAGCCTCAGGAGCAATTCTAATTATGTAATCTTCCGGCGCAAGCTTTTCGTTTGCCGGTTCCGGCATGAGAAATTCGAGGTGTAATCCATCCGACGGGTTCTGTTTTTTTCTTCGCGTAGTTTCTGAGGATCTCGATTCCGGGTCTCGGAGAATTTGCGCAAACGCATCCTGACGATTCTTCGAATGTCTCGAAAACACAGAAACTTGCATCTCCAAGCGAGGAATCAGCAGCAAGAAACCCTCCTGTCTGTCTCACGGTTTCAGGGTGCGATCCCCGGGCTCGATCATCCGGCCACCGGCGACGCGGTTTCATTTGTGGGGTACACTCGCGAATTCCTACTGTCTAGTAGTCCACCGAGAAGGGAGCAGACGTCCATGACACGCGTATCCATAGCACTCTTGGCGGCCGTTGCGGCGCCGAGCTGGGCACAGAACGATTTTTCCGAGGTTCAGATTCAGACCACCGAGCTCGCAGACGGCATCTACATGATGGTCGGGGCTGGTGGGAATCTGGGCTTGTCCGTCGGCGAGGACGGCGCTTTCCTGATCGATGATCAGTTCGCGCCACTCAGTGGCAAGATCATGGCCGCAATCGCCGAGGTGACCGATGCCGACGTCGAGTTTCTGCTGAACACCCACTGGCATGGTGATCACACGGGCGGGAATGAGGCCTTCGGTAATGCGGGCGCCATCATCGTCGCCCACGACAACACCCGCGTTCGGATGACCAAAGAACAGTTTCGGGAGATCTTCGATCAGACCATCCCGCCGTCGCCCTCAGCGGCGCTGCCGATCGTGACCTTCGATGACGAGATGACGTTTCATTGGAACGGCGAAACCATTCGGGCCTTCCATGTAGCGCCTGCTCACACGGACGGTGACGTCATTCTCCATTTCGAGAATGCCGATATCTTCCACATGGGCGACAATTTCTTTCACGGGTTCTATCCGTTCATCGATGTGGACAGCAACGGTGACATCAACGGGATCATTGCGGCCGGCTATAGGGTGCTTTCCATGGCGAGCCCGAATTCCCAGATCATTCCGGGCCATGGTCCTATCGCCACACCGGCGGATCTGCAGGAGTGGCTCCAGATGCTCCGCGCCACGCGGGAGAGTATGCAGAGCCTGATCGATAGTGGCCTCTCGGAAGATGAGGCCGTTGCCGCCCGCGCCACAGCCAAGTTCGACGACGCATATGGTGGCGGTTTCATGAATCCGGAGAACTACAACCGCCTCCTCTACCAGAGCCTCAGCAGATAAGGGGAGTTGGCGCCTGGGGGCTTGTGCCTGATCGCCATTGCGCGCGAAGAATCGGTGAGCCGATCGCCGGTTCCAGGCTCTGAGCGGCCCGGCGCCTGCCGGGCCGCGGGATTGTCCTCTACTGCTGGCGGTAGACGCGGTGACATCCGCCGCAAACCGGACGTAGCGGCTCGGCGGAGTCTACATCGACACTGAATCCGGGAGCCGAGGACGCCGCGGCAACCTGCTCGGCGGCTGCCTGCAGATCGGCGGCTTTCTGTGTGAAATCGTCCCAATTGGCCCATATGTCGGGGAGCGCGCCGCTGCCGGCCAGCGCTTCGGCATTCGAGCCCTGGAGCCCGTCGAATCCTTCCAGAAGCATGCCGGTTGCGGCAGCCAGATCGGCGGCGTATTCGGCGAAGACATCGGCATCGGCATCGATGGTGCCCTCCGCCATGTCCCGAATCGCGCCTGCTTTGAATGCGAAGACGTGCATCAGGCCCTGGCGGTACTCCATGGCGGCGAATTCGGGAGTATCCTCGGCCTCACCGGCGCCATCAGGGGCTTGGCTGCATCCGGTGACCACGAGCGCCAGTGCGACAGTGGCGATCATTGCACACGCAGTAGTGAGATCTCTCATTTCTCGGTTCCTTTGCTTTGCTGTCTCCAGGGCACGCGGAGAATAAACACGCACAAAGATCAATTGCAAGCGCGTTGCGCCGCTCGTGGTTCCGATACCAGGCTCCCCGGACAGCAGGCTCCGGCGTATCGAGCGCGCGAGTCCGTGGCAGAGTGGCGTTTCAACGGCGTCGGAGCTTGCCCTCCAGCCAGCGCAATCGATCGGCTTGCGCCGCGGACCCCATTCCTTGCGCATCGTAGAACTTGAATCCAGCAGGCTTCACTGACGCGCTTTTCAGCAATGCAATTTCCGCGTCCGTCACGCGATCGTCGCCGGTCACGAACTGAAAGAGCCAGTTGTCGGCGTGAGCGTGCCCGAGCAAAGCTGTAGCGTCGAATTCCTCGAGCACGCGCGCATACTGTTTCAGCTCCGTCTGGCTTAGCTCTGCTCTGGTCTGCAGTGCCTCAGCGCTGTTGGAGCTCAGCCAGTAGGCGCTTTGACGCGGCATGCCCGCGATGAAGGCAACCGTCGTGATACGCGGCTCGAGCGCGGAGACGGCGGGTGCCAACCCAGCCCCGTCGTCTCGGCCGACGTAACCGAAGTGCCCGGGGCCGATCGTATCCAGTTGCTCCAGCACGTCGTAGCCGCGCCGTATGTCTCCGATCGTTTGGAGATAGTAGGTTCGGAGACTCTTCGGGTCCCGGATGTCGGCCGTCATATGGTGTGGGGATGGGCGTTTGTGTGGGGCATCGATCAACAGACAGGCAGCGCCTTTCGCGGCCAGCTGCTTGGCCTCTCCCAGAAAGAACGTCTTGTGGCCGGAAAAGGGATGGAGAAATACGAGACCCGCAAAGGGCTCATCACCCATGGGCTCAACGAGTATGGCTGTGACGCGGCGACGCCGGATCCCGTCGTATCGCATCCAGGAGATCGACACGTCCAGCTCATCTTCTGTTCTCTCTATCTCCGGACGAAGCGGTGCCGTAGCCTGATAAGCAACCGCCGAGGCCAGCGATCCGATGTTGCCCGTCATGATATGTTGAACACGCCGTTTCCAGCGCAGACCATAGCAAAGTGCGCTGTGGTTTGTGGCCACCCTGTTTGTCGAATATCATGACGCCGCCCTCGGGAAACGACTTCGAAATCACAATGAGCGAAGAGAACGCACCGCGTATTCATCCGCCGTCGAAAGCGCAGCTCGATGGAGCCCAGAAGGAGGTCTACGAGGCCATTGCGGCTGGCCCCAGGGGTGAGGTGGTCGGACCCCTGGGCGTGTGGCTCTGGCGACCGGAGCTCGCTGACCGAGCGCAACGCCTTGGGGAGTACGCGCGCTACAAGACGTGTCTGCCGCCCCGGCTTTCCGAGCTGGCGATTCTCGTCGTTGCGCGTCTCTGGAGCTCGGAATTCGAGTGGTATGTCCACAAGAAGATTGCCTTGGAGGCGGGCGTTCCCGCTGACGCCGTGGAAGCGATCCGAGTCGGCGGGACCCCGGCCCTGGAGGAGCGGGATCAGGCAGTCGTCTACGAATTTTCTCGCACGCTTCTGGAGCAGCATGGCGTGGATGATGCACTCTATGCTCGTGCACTGGATGCCCTTGGCGAGGCAGCGGTGATCGATCTGGTCGGGATACTGGGTTATTACTCGTTGATCTCCATGACCATCAACGCTTTCAGAGTGCCGCTGCCCGACGGGGCAGGGCCGGAGCTCTAAACGCTCGGGTGCCCGGCCTACTGCACGGTCCCTTTCCTGAGATACTCGCTGCGCTCGGCTGACTTGACCGTCGCTTCCTGAAGTTGCGAGTTGCGCAGGACCAGCAGGGGCACATCGATTCCGGCATCGCCAAGACTCCAGACCGTCCTGAACATGTGCCAGGCTCTGAACGGGCTGGTCGTCGACCCTCAGTACCACATCGCCCGGCCGCAGTCCGGCCTTGTCCGCGGGGCAGTTGCGGTAGACACCGACCACCGTGAGCTCGTCGTCCTCGTCGTGTACGAGCATTCCGAGCCACGGACGCGGTGGGGTCGACCGGCGACCGTGCGCGCAAAGCTCGTCGATGACGGGTGTCAGGAGCTCGATAGGGACGAACATATTGACCGTGCGCCGTGCTTCCTTGATCTCAAAACCCTGGATAACCAGCGAGCCGACGCCGCAAAGCCGGCCGTTCAGATCCAGCAGGGCCGCTCCGGACCAGCTCTCATGGGGCGGCGCCGTGAAGATGGCTTCGTCGAGAACGTACTCCCAGCGTCCAGCGAATTCCTGCTTCGCGACGATGTGTGCCTCAATGACCTGTGGGTCGGCCTCCTCACTCCCCGCGACGCATACCGCGTCACCGACGCCGAGCGTCGCCGAATCCCCGATTTCAATTGTGGGGCCTGGGAACGGCATCATCGGTTTGATCAGGGCGAGCCCACTCTGAAAATCGTTGCCCACCACGAATGCCGGGGCCGCTCGCCCGTCGTGGGAGGCGATCCAGATTTCCTCGGCCTCATTGATCACATATCCGATCGTAACGATCAGCCCATCTTCGCGCAGACGTATCCCGTGTCCCGTACGCTCGGTCCCCAGCAGACCCGCGCTCATTGCGTCATCCGGCACATGAGACCTGATGGATACCAGTGCCTCCAGCGCGGGTTCCAGGGACGCGTAGTTTGAGTGGCTGATTTCGGTCACGATCTAATGGTAACGCTCGATCGAGACTTCCGCGAGTCGCGAGCGATGCCTCATTCGCTGGTTTCCGGCTGATACCTCTTGAGAGTCAAGTAGATGACCGAGCCGGTCAGTATGGTCAGTATCGCCGTCGTCAGCTCGATCGGGTTGTTGACTCCTGCGATGCCCGCAAGTACCAGCGTGCCAAGCACATAGAATATCGCCGTCAGCGGATAACCGGGCGCGACCACGGCTTCCCGGCCTTCGCGGCGATGGAGCACGAACAAAGAGGCGACCGTCAGAGCGCTGCTGATAGAAAGCGTGAAGCCGAGGTACGACAATAGCGTCTTCAGCTCCGTCGAGAGCACAACGATCACTGCGAGAGTGGCCTGCAAAGCGATCGCTGTGCGCGGCGGGCCCGCCTCGAACCTGAAAGCGCGTGGGAACATGCCATCTTCCGCCATACGCGCGTAAACACGGGGGCCCGACATGACCATCGAGAACACCGATGTCAGGAGCGCGAGTGCGATCAGCCCGCGGGCCAGAAGTGCGGTAGCTTCACCGCCTATGCTCGAGGCGGCAACTGCAGCAACATCCTCCCTGCCGGCCACGGCGTCGAAGGGTGGCAGATACACGAAGGCGGCGTTTGTGCCCAGATAAATCGCGGTGACGATCAGAGTACCCGCCCAAAGCGCACGCGGGGCGTTCACGCTCGCGTCTTTCGCTTCACCCGCTACGTACACGGCTGCGTTAAAGCCGGAGTAGCTCAAAGAGATCCAGATCAGAGTGCTGGCAAAGACGGTAATGGAAAACGGTTGTACGGATACGGGCGGCGGCAGGCTGTTTTCGCCGGTCAGCGCGACGCCCGCGGCGAAGGCGACGAACGCGAAAAGCAACGTGACCTTTACGATCACCGCAGCGTTCTGGGCGACTACGCCCGTTCGGACCTTGACGCCATGGAGGAGGGCGGCGAGTAGGATCAGTGCGGTCGCGACGCTGCCTTCGGGGAGGTCCGTCCCATGCACGGGAGCGGTATAGGCCTCGAACGCCAGGGCGGCGAAGGCGATGGCGCCAGTGAAACCCGCCAGCAACGAGACCCACCCACCGACGAACCCCGCAATCGGGTGAACCAGTTGGGACAGGAATAGATACTCGCCGCCCGAGTCACTGATCCGGCGCACCAGCCCGCCGTAGCTGACCGCCCCGCTCAGGGCCAGGACCCCCCCGACTACCCAGGCGAGCATGACGCGGTTGGGCGAGCCCAGGTCGCTGAGGGCGAAGCCAGACGTGGTGAATAGCCCGGCACCGATCATGCTCGCGATGACAAGACCCGTCAGCGACCCCAGTCCGAGACTATGCTCGTGCGCGGTTCTCACCGCGGCTAAACGCGCACCGTCTCGCAAGCACCTTGAAAAACACGCGAGTTGATTGGTTCCCCGGCTGCGTTACCGCGCCCACCGACGTGTCTGCCCCGGCTGTTCGCGGCGCCTCGCCAGAGACGCGAATGTCCTCGCCCGTCTTCAATCCTGCTTGCGGGATGGCTCATTAGAACCTCGTGCTTGGCACCCAGACCTCGAAGTCATGGTACTCATGCATGTCGAAGCTTCTGAGCATGCTGTAGCCGGCCGCCTGAAGCTCTTCCGACCGGCGCCCTTCGGGCAGCTTTCGTTCGACCGGTGGGCCCATCGGAAGCTCGCCCGGCTTGTACTCGAGTATCGCAAGCCGCCCGCCCGGGCGCAGCATCGCGCGAAGGCGGCGAAAGTAGGCCACGCGGTCTTCCAGGTGATGATATGTATCCACTACGAGGATCAGGTCCAGATGGGAAGGCGGCAGGTGCGGCGTCGAGTAGGATGCGAGTACGGGCACGATGTTGTTGAGCTCTGCATCCGCGAGCCTGTCGCGAAGCGCATCCAGCTGTCTCGGTTCGACATCCACGGCATACACGACTCCCCGGCTGACCTGTCTCGCCAGAGGAATCGTGAAGACCCCGGGACCGGAACCGAGATCCGCGACCAATGCATTCTCAGCCAGCATGAGCGCCGCTACGACATCGTCGGGCCTCAGTTCCGCGACTCGTTCCGCGCTCAGGAGGTTTTGGATGTAGGAGTCGATATCGGAGGGGCCGTGCGCGTCACGGTTGGTCTCGATCTGGCCGATTAGCGGTCCAGACAGCGCGAGCGCCAGCAGGATAAACGTCGCTCGCTGGCGCCTACTCGGCGGGTGCGCTGGGATATTCATCTAGCTGCTCGATGAGTTCGTTGACGCCGTCCAGGACGAGGCTAACGCGTTCAGGATCTCGAACGTCCAAACCGGCCTGCAGTCGGTTCGTCACGGCCGCCAGGTTCTGTTTAAACCGGGCCAGTTCCTGACTCGACACCGTGAAGCCTTGGTTTTCCGCGGCCATAAGGTTACCGCGAATGTAGGAGCTGAGATACCGGGAGGACTCCAGGATTCGATCATCGTCGCCGAGCGCAATAGCGGCTCTGGCTCTCAGCACGAGGAGGTTTCGATCCGACGACAGGGGGAGGGCTCGCTCGACGATTCGGAGCGCGTCGAACGCGTATCGCTCCGGGTCCACTGCTACGCTCGCTCGCCACTCCGCCCGCAACCGTGCTACGTCCGGGTACCAGGCATCCGTCACCTGGCTTCGCGCGAGTGCCCCATCAAGCGCCGCCAGCGATGCCCACTCACCCTCAGCAGCATAGCGCCAGCCTTCCAGGACCGCCCTGACCGGGCCGGTCATGCCGTCGGCGATCGCCTGGATCTGTTCGGGCGCCTCGCCTCGGCTGACGGCACCAAGTCGATCCTTGACCAGGTAATAGCGGGCCTGGTTGTTGCCGGGATCGGCCTGGATTGCTCTGCGCAGGGCTTCCCCGGCGAGGTCGCCTCGCCCGCCAGCCGAGTAGAGCAGGCTGTAGACCTCGAATCGCTTCGAGTCGCTCGCAACCGCGTCAACGATCTTTGTCGCTCGTGTGTTTTGACCCAGTCGGATGACCCGCCGGGTGATGTAACCGTAGTCGATCGTATTTCCAAACCGTGCGTGGACCCAGCCGCCGGGCTGCAACAGAGGATCATGGGGCTCGAAGAGTTCCATCAGCTCGGGGAGCGCGAGCCCATCCGCACGGCTGCGACTGTCAGTCGCCATCAGGTTATTATTATCCGTGCTCAGCGGGGCGCGACGGGCGAAAGACTCCACACCCGCCTCGTCCATGGCGAGCGCGACGAGCAGGTCCTCGACACCGTTCATCCCAAGCCGGCTGTAATGCATGACGTCAGAGGTAAACGGTTGACCGGTCCGGGCAAGCTGGGTCTCGATGTCGAGAGGCGCCTCCGAGGCAAGGAACATCAAGACCTGTGCCGACGGATGATATAATCTGACGTTCGCGAATTCGGCCCGCAAAGTCGCGGCCAGTGTGCGCAGCAGCCGCTCTTCGACAAATTCCGAATTTATCCACTGAACGAAAACCCCGTCTTCGTTGAGATGGCTCTTCGCATCCGCCAGGAACTCGCGTGTGAATAGATGGGATGCACCAAGCGTCCATGGATGAGACGGCTGCGAGATGATCGCGTCGTATGTCTTATTGGTCAGGCGAAGGGCATTGCGGGCATCGTTGATGACGATATTGAATCGAGGGTCCTGGAGGGGATCGATGTTGCGCGTGCCTTCCAGCTTACGGTTTGCGGCGATGACCTCCGGCTCCAGCTCGACGACATCGATACGATCGACCGATGGAGGCACGCCCTCCAGAGAAACGCCGCCTCCGAATCCGATAACGAGCATGTCCTCGGTCGTTGGCCGCGCGGCAACGGCCAGCGCTGTCAGCCATTTCTCCGGATCCTGAACGGGGAGGCCGCCCTTCGCGAGGATGGAGGCCTCCGGCAGACCGTTCGATCGAATGTAATAGTATCCGCCCTCCGCCACCAGCATCACCGTCGAGGAGCGGCCGACGCCGTAGTAGATCTCTCGTGGCGAGGTCAGATAGTTCAGAACGAATCCGGTGCTCGAGACGACCGCCTGAGGACGAGCTGGGTTGTAAGCTACAATCGCCGCAATGAAACCGACGGCGGTCGCGCCTACATAGACCGGTTTCGGTTTCCCGATGACCGCCGCAGCCCAGAGTGCCAGCCCGAGGTTGATGGCAATCGAGAGCTTGATGGTTCCCTCGAAGCCCAGCCACGGAATCAGGTAGAAGCCAGCCAGAATGGCGCCGATGATCGCACCGACCGTGTTCCAGGAATAGATGCGTGCCGTGCTGACCGTCGCCTGTGTTTCGTCCCTCGCCAGGATACGTACCGCGAGTGGGAGGGTGGCGCCGATGAAGACCGTGGCCGGCAGCATGACGACGGTGGCGTAAGCAGCCAGACGGTAAGTCGTCAGCGTCTCAGGAATCAGTGGGCCCATCCAGGTGTAGACGCCCATGGACAGAACCGCAATCGCGACCTGTGCGATCGCGAACGCGATGGTGGCGCGCTCGCGGTCTTCCGCGATCTTACCGGCGAGGCCGCCGCCGAGCGCGATGCCGGTCAGAAAAGCCGCCAGCATCGTGGCGAAAGCGTAGATGCTTCCACCGAGTACGTGAGCGAGCATCCGCGTCCATAGCACCTCGTAGACGAAAGAGGTCGCGCCGGATATCAGCATGCTCGGCAGTATCCAGCCGGGCTGAGACCGGAATACGACGCGAAGGCGCTCGCGATGGCTGGAGCCGCTCGTGAGCAGCGGCCGCACGCAGGCCGCGAAGAAGCCTTCGGGAGCGGTGCCGGCGAGTCCTCCTTCGCTGCCCGCCATGCCGGGGGCCCGCCTCGCCAGCAGGACAGCGATGAGGAAGACGACGCCGTTCACACCAACACCGACCCAAACGGTTCCGTTCAGGCCCACAGCAGGCAGGAGAAGGAATGCGGCAACCAGTGTTCCGAAGACGGCGCCGACGGTGTTCATCGCGTACAGGAGTGCCACCCGCGGGCCCACCTCCCGATCGGTGCGCACCGCATAGCGGGTCAGGAGCGGCAGTGTGGCGCCCATGAAGCCCGTGGGTATGGCAAGCACCACGAACGCCACCAGCAGATAGAATATCGGTTGCCCGATGGCAGCCGCATCCGGGGGGCTCGGCTGCTCGCCGAGCGCAGAAGCATAGAGCACCCTGGCGCCCAACAACAGCAGCGGGACCGCCAGGGCGGACAGCGCAATCCCCGCCTCCAGCAACCCGTAAACCAGTATCGGTCGTTCGACTCGACCTGCGTATCGCCCGGCAATGGCCGCGCCCAGTGCCAGTCCGCCCATGTAAGCCGCCAGCACCGTCGCGACCGCGAGCTCGCTGGTGCCGAACACCAGCGAGAACTGCCTCAGCCATGCGGTCTGATACAACAGTGCGGCGAATCCGGACAGGACGAAGCACGCCACGACCCCGGAGAGGATGAGCGGAGCGCCCATGGCCGCGGTCTCGTGGGCATCGGACCGATGCGATCTTTCCCTGTGTCTTTGTGTCATCGAGTACGTCCGGCCCGCGCGTCTAGATTCGATCTGACATCATTCAACTCATTGATGAGCAAGCATTCAGAGCCCGTCCGAGCCCCGGCATTGTAAAGACCTCGGGCCAGTATCGTAACCGCCACGCGCCTGAGACGATATTTCTGAAGACGAGCTTCACCCGGTTCCCAGCTTTAGAAATACCCAGCTTTCAGGTTGGGATATGATGGCGAGGCGAGTCATGCCCTGTGGCACACTGAGCGGCCAGGGTCAACCGCCCAAGGGTCCCTAAGTCCATGAAAAACGGGCTCATTATAGTCACTGCCGCCGCCCTGCTCGGGGGGGTTGCGGGCTATCTGGCCCACGACACCGGGCCGGGCCAGTCCGACCGCGCCGGCGGGCCGGCGGGAGGCATGGGCGCGGGTTCACCCGCGGGCGCCCGTGCCGCCCCTCTGGTCGTTGCGAAGCCCGCTCGTTTCGGAGAGATCAGCGAAACGGTCGAGGCGATTGGAACCGCACAGGCCAATGAGTCCCTCACGCTGACGGCCAAGGTAACGGACACCGTGAGGCGGGTGAACTTCGAAGACGGCGAATTTGTCGAGGCGGGAGCCGTCCTCATCGAGCTCACCAACGAGGAGGAAGAAGCCCTTCTCGAGGAGGCGCGCGCGAATCTCGAGGACGCTGAAAACCAGCTGCGGCGTTTCGAAGACCTGGCCGCTCGGGGGCTCACCTCGGAGTCCGAGCTGGACGTCGCAACATCCCGCGCCGCGGCGTCCGCGGCACGCCTGGATACCGTCCTGGCCAGACTGCAGGACCGGTTGATACTCGCGCCCTTTGACGGCCTGCTGGGTTTTCGCGGAGTGAGCCCCGGCACGCTGGTGACGCCCAGCACGCCGATCACCACGGTGGACGACACGTCTACGATCAAGCTGGACTTCACGGTACCGGAGACGTTTCTGAGCGTCATGTCGCCTGGAGCCCGGGTCATGGCTCAGAGTGCGAGCTGGGGTGAACGGACCTTCGCAGGTGTCGTCAGGACCGTCGGCTCCAGGGTCGATCCGGTGACCCGTGCGGTCGTCGTGCGTGCGCACATACCGAATGAGGACCGGGCGCTGCGACCCGGCATGCTCCTGACAGTTCGCGTGATCACCGCTGAAAGACGGGCACTGGTCGTTGACGAGGGCGCCGTTTTTCAGGTCGGCGCCCAGGCCTACGTCTACCGCGTCGGGGAGGATGGTCTGGCTCATCAGCGCGAGGTTGAGCTCGGCGCACGCCGTTTCGGTATCGCAGAGATCACCGCGGGGCTCCAGGAGGGTGATCTGATCGTCACCGAAGGCATCGTCAAACTGCGTGATGGAGCGCGGGTGCGGCTGCAGGTTACCGAACCCGAGGTGAGCGCCCGGCCGCAGGATTCCACGCAGCCAAGGCCGGCCGGTTAGCGCCATGTGGCTGTCAGATACATCCGTCAAGCGGCCGGTCTTTGCGACCGTGCTCAGTCTCCTGCTGATCGCCTTCGGCGCGCTGTCTTTTCGTGACCTTACGGTCCGGGAGTATCCGGACATCGTCCCGCCCGTGGTTTCGGTGACGACGAATTATCCGGGCGCCTCCGCCGCGGTCGTGGAGACTCGGGTGACCCAGGTTCTGGAGGGGGAGCTGAGCGGTATCGAAGGCATCAAGTCGATCACGTCCAGCAGTCGCGATCAGAATGCCCGCGTGAGCATCGAATTCGATCTCGATCGGGATCTCGACGAGGCGGCTAATGACGTTCGCGACCGTATCTCGCGAGTTTCGAGACGGTTACCGCTCGAGGTCGAGCTGCCAACCGTCTCCAAGCAGGACGCCGACGCCCGACCCATCATGTATCTGACGCTGACCAGCACCACACTCTCGTTGCTGGAGCTCACCGACTACATGGAGCGGTACCTGTCCGACCGCTTTGCCGTCATACCCGGCGTCTCTCAGGTCTCCGTGACCGGCAGCGGCCGGCCTTCCATGAGGATCTGGCTCGATCGCCTCGCGCTGGCTGCCCGCAATCTGACCGTGACGGATATCGAGTCGGCCCTGAGGCGGGAGAACCTGGAGCTGCCCGCCGGCAGTCTGGAATCCAGGGATCGGGAGTTCCAGGTGCGGCTGGCGCGGAATTACCAAACGGCCGATGAGTTTCGACAGCTGGTGATCACGCAGGGCGCGGATGGGCATCTCATTCGCCTGGGAGAGGTTGCGGACGTCGAGGTGGCGTCGCGCGACCCCAAGCGTCTGTACCGAACCAACGCGTCCAATTCGACCGGGCTTCGCATCGTCAAGCAATCCACGGCGAACACCGTGGAGGTGCTTACCGCAGTCAAAGCCGAGGTCGCCCGGATCAACGAGACGCTGCCGGCCGGCATGGCACTGATTACGAGCTCGGATGATTCGCTCTACATCCGAGGGGCCATTAACGCGGTTTACTGGACGATCGGGATTACGACGGGACTGGTCGGTCTGGTCATCCTTTTGTTTCTTGGAAGTTTCAGGGCCATGGTCATTCCTCTGGTCACCATACCGGTCTGCCTGATCGCATCGTTCACCGTGCTCGCGGCTTTCGGCTTCTCCATCAATCTGATTACCCTGCTTGCGCTGGTGCTCGCTATCGGCCTGGTGGTCGACGACTCCATCGTGGTGCTCGAGAATGCGCATCGGCGGATAGAAGAGGGGGAGGCGCCGCTTCTGGCGGCATACAACGGGACCCGACAGGTCGCCTTCGCCGTCATCGCAACCACGGCGGTCCTGGTTGCCGTCTTCGCGCCGATCCTGTTCCTACAGGACAACATCGGCCGCATTTTCGCGGAGCTCGCTGCGACCATATCCGCGGCCGTGATCTTCTCGAGCGTGCTGGCGCTCTCGCTCGCGCCGATGCTGTGCTCGAAGCTACTGCGTCCGAGCAAGCGGGAAAATCGTGCGACGCACACGCTAGACAGGGCGTTTGCGTGGGTTGCCGGAAAGTACGAAAGCACACTCAATCGCAGTCTCGATGCGCCCTGGATCGGCGTCCTGGCAGCGGTCGGCGTCGCCGTCGGCGCCTACGCGCTGCTGCAGTCTATCCCCCAGGAGTATGCGCCCCGCGAGGATCAGGGCTCTTTCTTCGGCTCTGTGCAGGCGCCCGAGGGCGCGAGTTTCGAGCACCTCATCGCGGAGACCACGAAGCTGGAGGAGGCCATGGGGCCTTATCTGGAATCTGGCGATATCGAGCGGGGCGTCGTCATCGTGCCGGGATTCGGCGGGCGTGCCGCCGTGATCATGGGATCTCTCAAGCCCTGGGGCGAGCGTGAGATCACCACGCAGGAACTGATCCAGGAGCTCAACGCGGCGTGGGAGAATGTGCCGGACTTGCGGGTGATCGCGTTCATGCGCTCGGGGATCTCCCGTGGCGGCGGCGGACAACCTGTCCAGCTGGTGCTCGGCGGGCCGAACTATGATGAACTCGCGCGCTGGCGCGATGTCATCATTGCCAGGGCTTCGGAGCACCCTGGATTGACGCGGCTGGACTCTGATCTGAAAGAGACCCAGCCGCAGATTCTGATCCGTCTCGATCTGGATCGCGCCGCCAGCCTCGGCGTATCCGTGCAGGCCATCGGCCAGACCTTGCAGGCCCTGATGAGCGAGCGGCAGATCACGACCTACGTCGTCGACGGCGAGGAATATGACGTGGTTCTCCAGGCGCGAGCCGATCAACGCGCGACGGCCTCGGATCTGCAGAATGTCTTCGTGCGTTCGCAGCGCACGGGCGAGCTGATCCCGTTGTCCAATCTCACTCGACTGGAGGAGATGGCGGGCCCCGCGCAGCTCAATCGTTATAACAGGTTGCGTGCGATCACGATCAGCGCCAATCTGGCGCCGGGATACACGCTGGGTGACGCTCTGGAATTCCTCGAGAGCGTCGTGAGAAGCGAGCTCCCTGCCACCGCGCAGATCGATTACAAAGGCGAGTCGCTTGAATTCAAGGAGGCCGCGGGATCTCTCTACTTCACCTTCGGTATTGCCTTGTTCGTCGTGTTTCTCGTGCTCGCGGCTCAGTTCGAGAGTTTCGTGCACCCATTGGTCATCATGATGACGGTGCCATTGGCGGTCGCAGGCGGGCTGCTCGGGCTGAGCGTGGGCGGGCTCACGCTGAATATCTACAGCCAGATCGGTGTGGTGATGCTGGTCGGCATCGCGGCGAAGAACGGGGTGCTCATCGTGGAGTTCATCAATCAGCTGCGGGACCAGGGGCAGGAGTTCAGGGAGGCCATCATCGGTGCCGCAGGGATCCGATTCCGCCCCGTTGTCATGACCACGGTATCCACGATCATGGGCTCGATTCCGCTCATGCTGGCCACGGGGCCGGGCTCGGTCAGCCGCATCACGTTGGGCGCCGTGATCTTCTCGGGTGTCGCCGTCGCAACATTTTTCACCCTGTTCATCATTCCCACGTTCTACTATCTGCTCGCCCGCCACACCGGGTCACCGAACGCAATCGCGAACCGTCTGGCGTCGCTGAACGCCGACAACGCGTCCTGAGGCGCTGTGTGGGCCCGTTATCGCCTCAGGATCGCCCACCACCGGGCAATGTTGACCAGACTCGCCAGGGATCCGGCCACATAGGTCAGCGCCGCTGCCGTCAGCAATCTTCGCGCACCCGACTCGTCGCCCGGGTGGAGTAGTTTCTTAGACGACAGCAGGGGCAGTGCCCGGCCGAAGCTCGCGTCGAACTCCGTTGGCAGCGTCAGGAAATGCACGGCGGCACCGGAACCCAGTGTGAGAAATCCTCCCAGCAGAGTGATCAGCCCGACAATCGGCGCCCGGGTGAGGGCTACCGTGAAAGGAGCGACCATGAGGAGCCCGGCTCCCGCTTTCTCCACCGGTCCGACCCATGTCACCAGTCGTGTGCGCCACTTCAACGGTTTGAAGCCTTTCGCGTCCTGTATCGCGTGGCCGACCTCATGCGCGGCGATGGTGACCGCGGCCAGGGAGCGCCCGTCGAAATTCGCGGCCGACAGGCGCACTGCCTTTGCCAGCGGATCATAGTGATCGCCCTTATCCGTTTTCTCCGTGCTGACGTGCTCGAGGCCGAGATGGTCCAGCAGTTGCCGAGCGAGCTCACCACCGCTGCGGGAGTAACGGTCCGCAGGGCGGCTGTAGCGGGCGATAACCGCTTTGACCCAGAGGCCGGGTCCGACGATCAGGGCGAGCATGCCCAGGACGAGAATCACGATGTGCATAGACCGAGTGTGCTCGATTGCACGAGGCGAAGCTGCAATTAGTATGTGATCCTACACGGATCTTGGGGTATTGGCGTCTCGGCTGTCGCGCGGCGCTTTACGGGTGCTCGCGGCGTGCGGCGGCGATCGCCAGCTCGAGGCGCGTATGCTCGGTCTCGGCCAGTCCGGAGAGGAGATAGAGCTCGGCGGCCTTGAGCACCTGCTCGAGCACCGTCAACCTATCCGACGCGGCCGCGGGGATGTTCGGCTCCGGGGACCGCTCCAGCAGAAAATTGATCAGATCGGTTGATGTCAGGAGGCCGCGCAGATGCTCGTCATGGTCGGTAACGGGGAGCGCGTGAAAGCCCCCGGCGGAGAGCATTCGTGCCGCCTCCTCGATCGTGGCGCGGTGACTGACCGTAATGACATCGGACTGCATCACATCGCCGATGCTGAAATGCCGATCCAGGTACTCGTTCCCGTCGACTGCGGATTCGCCCAGTTTGAGTAGGTCGGTGACGCTGATCAGTCCAACCAGCTTCTTGCCATCGAGGACGGGCAGGTGATGAAAGCGTTCGCTGGACAGCGCACGCCTGACGTCGTTCAAGCCCTGACTGATATCCACCGTGATGGGGTCAGGGACCATGATGTTCGTGATGGGAGTCTCGTTTCTCATGGGTTCGTGCCGAAGTCGCGGGAAATCTATCACGAGCGACGACCCCAGGTTGAGCTTCATGTCGCAGTTTCGCCGTCGACTCCGGGCGCTCACGCATTTACCTGCCACATCGTGAGGGTACGCTCATCGCGGTCATGAACCAGGCGTTCACAGAGCAGGTTGTGGGGCTGTTCCGGAGCGTAGGCCGGGCCCTCGGCCGACGTCGGATCGAGCGGTCCATGGCGCCTCTGTTCGCCCGTATCCGGGCGCGTCTAGAGGAGTAGATCTTGCAGCAGAGGCCGGTGTGCTACGTGGCTGGGTGATTCGTGGACCAGGTCGCAGAAACATCCCGGGTGCGGCGCGAGAATGATCAGACTGATGGGCGACGACACCAGATAGAGCTTCCAGGATCGAGTTATGGCTCAAGCTGCAACGGTTGTCATGGAGGGGGTGAAGGTCATCCAGGGAACCCCGTCCGGGTCTCTCACGGGCCCCACCCTGTTTCTAAACATGTGGAAGGTCATTAAACCTGATGAGCCGGACGTCACCATGGCCTCGCTCCGCATGGCACGTCCCGGGGTCGACGGCTACATCATCAAGGACCTGATTCCCGAGCTCACGTGTCCGCCCAAACAAGCTCTGGACAAGGCGGTCGCCATCGCGAACCGTGGTGATGTATCCGAGGTCTACGTCAACGCGGACATGGATAACCTGCCCTCGCTGGGCTTCGCCGCGGTGGGTCAACGCCGAGTCGATGCGGTTTAAACGGCTTAGTCCACCACCAGCTGTTTGAAAAGACTCGACTCCCGCTTGAAGAAACCCTCGGTGTGGAATGAGTCCTCGAGTTCCAGGAGCTCGTAATCCAGGTGATGGCAGATCTCGTGGAGCAGCGTTCTCAGAAACGTCTTGAAGGCGATGACCCGCTTGTGATGCGCCGTGCGCATCCACACTGTAATCTGGGCCCGGCGCCTTCCTTCGCCGGGTTCATACAGTCCGTGCAGCTCACCCCAATCGTGACTCGGCCTTGCGGCGAGTAGTTTGACCGTCACCGGCACCAGCCCCAGGTCGCTGAGAATGCCGTTCGTCAGATCTTTGAGGATGCGCTCGGTGGCGCTCCGATCTTCGGCTGCCAGGGTCGTTTCGAGTCGTTGGATGAACGGGTGGAGACACCAGGCGCCGGAGAGCTCGATTCTCTCGATCTCGTCGCTGCGACGATAGATCGCCTTGTCACGCGCCTTTAGCTTCGCGTAGTAAGCGTATGGCATCCGAGCTTCCGGGCCTCCCGGGGCGGCGCCACTCAGGGCAGAGCGCTGATCCCTGATTCCTCGAGTGACAAGCTGACGCTGATCTGGGATCCCAGCGTGAGCACTTGTCGCCAGAGCTCGAGCGGTTCGGACGCGAATACCATCTCGGCGTTTGCCGGAACCAGCTGCCAATCCCCCGCAGCGATTTCCCGGTCGAGCTGTCCAGCCTCCCAGCTTGCATGTCCGGCGTAAAGCCGCAAGCTCTCCTCGGTGCTCGCGGTCGCTGTAGCGTCGCGGAGAAACTCGGGATCGGCGCTCACGTAAACATCGTCGAAGACCGGTTCGGTATCCGTCATTCCGGATTCGGGATCTCTCACGAGGACCAGGACGTTAGCGCGGGCCACGGGGCCGCCAATATAAATGTTGCCGCGATAACTTTGCAGGAAGTCCATTTCGGGGAAGGCGGCCGAAGGATTGACCCAGGTCGGGCGGTTGATTGCCACGCCGAGCGCTCCCTGGGACTCGTAGTGCAGGAGCAGGACCACGGTCTCCGAGAAACGGGGGTCGCGCAGCTCTGGAGTCGCCACCAGGAGCATTCCCTTGCCCGGTGCCTGCGCCCACGCCGGAGTGGCCATGAGAACGACGAGCAACGGCGCGCAATATGATTTCATTTTT
>Ga0224508_10000914_pt1 | contig 27187 bp, 22 predicted proteins | sample SF_Jan12_sed_USG_4_FD_170157 | JGI IMG/M metagenome (GOLD analysis project Ga0224508, IMG submission 170157) | Sediment microbial communities from San Francisco Bay, California, United States - SF_Jan12_sed_USGS_21 | ecosystem: Environmental > Aquatic > Marine > Sediment | place: USA... | reverse complement strand
CGCTGGCATTGATGCTTGCCGATGCGACTGACGCCGAAACCGCCGAAAGACGAACTTCCGTGTTGCAACGAATAGGCGATGTCGCATTGTTCATTGCTGGATTTTTCGCGGACAGCCTTGCGACGAGGTCGTCGATCTCGACTACTACATACATATGGGTGGCAACGCCTATGGGTCACTCTCGGAAGAGGTGCGCGGCACGTTTCGCGGCAACGCGTTTGCCGACGTCTACAGAGAGCTGGCCATCAAGTTCCAGATCCTGGTCGATGTACTGAATGAAATAAGTGACGGCCCGCGGGATGGTTCCGACATCGATACGCTGAGAACCTACGAAGTCTGGCTGAAAACCGGCAGCCGCAGGGCGGAGCGCTTGTTGCGCCAGCAAGGCGTCGTGCCCATGTCAGACGGCAAAGACATGCGCCGGCACTAGCACTCCGTCAAAGTGATATTGATGCGTTCAGAGCCACTCGGATGATTCAAGACAAGGCGCGGTCTGCAGGAAATGGCGAGTCCTTTTCAAGGACTGCAACGCTGTATTGGTTCATCCGGGTGGCTCCCTGCGGACGAGCCGTGAAGCCGTCGTCCGCGGTGTTGCGCCTCTTGGCAAGGACGCGCCATTACCTACGAGACGCGCCTGGCGGTCAACGGCTTCGCCACTCGCTGAACGCATCAATATCACTTTGACGGAGTGCTAGCATGCTTGCCAGGCTTCAACAGCAGCTGAGCGACATCTATCAGGTTGGTTCCGGATTCGACATACGGGACTTCTTAATCACCGATCAACGTCTCGCCAAAGCCATCGGCGGAGACTCGATGCTGTCAACCGCAAGCGAAACGTTGCTGATGTGCGAGAGCAACGACAGTATGGCCTTATCGTTATTTCTCGATAGCGACATGTTGGAGCGGCTCGAGGCTGCCAATCCTTTGGATGAGCTTCGCGCCGAGCAGCTCGACGATTTGTGGAAGGTCATGGAGGGTCTGAGTCATTTCAACTGCATGGTTTGGAAGACAAGCCAGGATCGCACGGTGTCACTACTGGAGCTCGAATTGCAGGCCGAGATTGACAAATTCGTCGGCACAATGCAGCTAGCACTCGGTCAGCGCGATACCGAGCTTACCAACCGCTTGCATAGCTGGCTGTTCGATGACGTTAGTTATAACAATGAGCTGGACGAAGAGCAGGTCGATCGTTACCGGGCCGCCAATGAATTCGCCGCACGTTTCTGTCGCGGGCTGCGGCAACGACTAATGCAGGACGATGAACGCGCGTTGTCCGAGCTGCGGAAGTTTTATCGTTTGCAGCTGACCGACAAAATCAGCCACATCCACACGCGCGCGTGGTCGGTTAGCTAGTTATTCCGATCGCAGGCCCTTGATCAGGCCAACACACATTATCAATAGGACAACACCAAACGGTAGCCCAATCGAAATCGTCAACGCCTGCAGTGACGCCATGCCGCCACCGAGCATCAGCGCCGCCGCAACAATGCCTGCCAGCACACACCAGAACACGCGCTGCTGTACCGGCGCATCGAGTTTGCCACCGGCCGTAATAATGTCCATGACCAGCGAGCCCGAATCGGCTGACGTTACAAAGAAAATTGCGATCAGTAAAACACTGATCGTCGATACGATCCGAGTCAACGGAAGTTGCTCGAGCATCTTAAATAGCGCCAATTCCGGCACCGAATCAGCGACGCCACGGTAGCCGTCGGTAAGTAACTGATCCAATGCTGTGCCGCCGAACGTCGACATCCACAAGATGCCGATGACGGTCGGGATAACAAGTACCCAGGTTATGAACTCGCGAACTGTGCGGCCGTAACTGACACGTGCGATGAACATGCCGACAAAAGGCGACCAGGAAATCCACCACGCCCAGTAAAACGTCGTCCATCCGTGCAGAAATTCTAGATCTTCGCGTCCGACCCAGTTGCTTAGACCAGGCAAGTAATACAGATAATCGACTACCGCGTTGCCGATCGTGGCGAGAATTACCAGCGTCGGTCCGGCGATCAGCACAAACAGAAATAACATTCCGGCCATAACCATATTGATCTCGCTGAGTCGTTTGACACCTTTGTCGAGACCGGCAATGACGGAAACCAATGCAACGCTGATAATCGCGACGATCAAAACGATCTTGGTCAGATTACTGATCGGTATGCCGAAAAGATAATTTAGACCACCCGCGATTTGTTCCGCGCCATAGCCCAGCGACACGGCAAGTCCGAACAAGGTGGCGAGCACTGCCGTGATGTCGATGAAGTGGCCGAACGGTCCCCATACGCGGTTGCCGATCAGCGGAAAAAACGCCGAGCGCAAAGTCAGCGGCATGCCCTGGTTAAAGCAGAAAAACGCCAGCGACAATCCAACCACAGCGTATATCGCCCATGCATGCAGGCCCCAGTGAGCAATGGCGGCGGACATGCCGGCAGCGCGCGCGGCCGCCGTATCGGCCGGGTCGATGCCGATAGGTGGGTTCAGTGTATGGGTAACCGGCTCGAGGACACCGAAAAACATCAGCCCGATGCCAACGCCGGCCGCGAACAGCATCGCCAACCAACCCGGGTAGCCATACCGGGGTTTCGCATCAGGTCCGCCGAGCCGCACGCGGCCGAGGCGCGAAAAAGCGACGCCGAAGCAAAAAAGTACGAGAATATTTGCAGTAATTATGAAGAACCAGTCGAACGTGGACGTGATCCAGCCTCGCATATGGGTAAACGATACGGCTGCCTGATCCAGAAACACTAAGGTGCCGATCACGAACGCAACGACTAAAACCGCAGATACGACGAATACCGGATTGTGAATGTCCAGGCCGAAAATCTGGACGTTATGTTCGCCGATCTCATGGTCTACTTGCTGAGGGTTCGGGGCGTCAAGCCTGTCATCGTCCAATGAGGAGTCCTTACGTTATCGGGTAGCGATCGAGCACCGGGCCCAACGCGTCTTTTAACGGCTCTAGATACGGCTCGAAATTGCGCCACTGCTCAAGTCCGGATCTGTAAATAGGTTGACGAACTTGCTCTGAGCTCGGTGTGCGCACGGAACGTTCCGTCTCATGATAGTTCAAGCAGGCTGCGTCGAAGGGTAGCCCGCAATGCTCAAGAATTCGTCGTACTTGCGGCTCAAGATCTGCAACAACGTCCTCATACTGCACGCGCAAAACCTTGCCCGGCAAAATCTCGTCCCAATGGTCCATTAGTTCGATGTAGTCCGCATAATACTGACCCAGATCCCCAAGGTCGTAGGTAAATTCCTGACCTTCGGCAAACAGCTGTTTGAAGCCGCTAAAGCAGCAGGCCATAGGATGTCTGCGTGCGTCGATAATCTTGGCGGTTGGAAGCATTAAGTGAATTAGCCCGATGTGCCGAAAGTTATTCGGCATCTTGTCAATTAAAAAAGGCGCGCCTTTTCTGTGAATTCGAGTATCCGTAATGAACTGTTCGCCAAACGTCTTCAGCTCTTCGTCAGATATTTCCCACAATATGTCCGGATACCTGCTGCCGGCATTTTGACGTCCGCGACGACGCAGGCGCTGCGACAACGACAGTATGTTCGGCAGTTCGAGCGTACCATCGACCTGGCTGTGTGACGACAGTATCTGCTCCAGCAGCGTTGAGCCAGCACGGGGCAGGCCGACGATAAAAATAGGATCCGGAGCACTATGTCCCACACCGGATCTTTGGGCGAACAATTCTGCGGTGCATGCCTTGTGCTGGGCTCGTAACTCCTCGGACATCTGTTCGGCCTTATAGCGACTCTGAGATTTCTTCAGCGCATTGCCACGCTTGTAGTACTTGAACGAGGATTCGAAGTCTTGCTTGTCTTCGTAGGCTTTGCCAAGCGCAAAACACAGATAAACCCGATCCGCATGCGACAAATTGTTGTTGCTTTCCTGCACGTGCATGGTTCGGATCTCATCGTCGCTGAATGAATAGACTTTGAGATTGGCCAACGCGTAATAAGCCTCGCCGTACTGCGGTTGGCTGGTCAGCGCGGCACGATACGAACTGACTGCGGACGCGTATTCTCCGCAAGTCTTGTACGCGTGACCCTTTGAGGTCAACGTAACGGGATCTCCCGGAACCTGTTGCAACACATCATCGAACGTGGCGAGGGCGGTTTCAAAGTCACCGGTCTGCATACACTCGATGGCAAATAGGGATTGAAACTGCGGATTTTGCGGCGCCGTGCGAAGAAGATGCCGAGCTTGCTCCAGCGCGAGCAAGAATTTTTGTCGTTTTCTGAGCGCCTGAATGTAATCTATTCGAACCGGTACGTTGTCTGGCTCAAACTTTACGGCACTCTCGAGCAAGAATTCCGCGTCGTCAAGTATGCCGAGACGCATGCCGATGTCGGCGAGCAGTCGCATGCCTTCCACGTGGTGTGGGACTTTCTGCAAAAAACTGCGGCAGATTTCCTCGGCTTTTAGCAATCGACCCTGCGCGATCAGATCAGTGACGCCGACGAGTGGACGCGGCATGTTCTGTAAACGCCGAAGCTGAGCGTTAACCTGCGCCGCCTGCTGCTCAAGGCCCTTTTTTTTGAGGATGTCGAGTTGCCCCCGCCAGCTTGCCTCCAATGCGGGATTGAATCGACAGGCCCTCGAGTAGGCTTGCAGTGCTTCTTCGGCGTGGCCCATATCGCGGCAGGTATGGCCTTCTTCCTGATGCGCGCGGCCGTGCTCGGGTGCAATCGCCTTGAGTTTGGCCAAATCCTCGAGCGCTGCGTCGAATTCCGCCTTGTAGCGTCGGCAGACGGCACTCATGTAAAGCGATTCCTGATTATCCGGATCGTCGCGCAGCAACTCGGCCAGATCGGCCAGAGCGTCGTCGAAACGCTTCGCGACAACCTTGTCCTGAATCGATTTCAGGTCTGGATTTTGGCGTCTTGCTTGCACGGACCTGTCCCACAATCAAAGACGGCGCCCCTTGAAAGGGGCGCCGTGCCGTCGTAATCAGACCATGTGCAAGCGCTCAGAAGTGAAAGCTTGCGCGCACGCCAAACGTCAGCGGCTGCACATAGGTCACAGTGGTCCGGTCGAACACGAAGTTGCGCGCGACTTCTGCGCGCTCGTCCGTCAGGTTATTGATGTAAAGCTCCGCATCCCACGTGTCGGCGCTGACGCCTGCGCTGATCGACGCCATGAACCAACTGTCCATCTCATCGCGGTTGATTGTAATGATGTCGCTGAACGCTTCAGATGACCAGCTGATGCTCGGCATGACGTGCGCGGTGAGCCCCGTGGCCCCGAACGGCCATTCGTATCGTGCGCGTAGCGTACCTTGGAATTCCGGCGCGAACGCCAGCTCGTCGCCCTTTCTCACGTCGTTCGTCGGCGTCAGAACGTTGGTGATTTCTGTGTCGAGGATCGAAAATGCGCCAGTCACAGTCAGCCGGTCCGAGAATGCGGGCAACCACGTGAAGTCGCCCTCGAGGCCAAGCACTTCGGCGTCTGCCGCGTTGTCCGAGAAAAACAGGTTTGTGATGCTCGGGTCGAAAATGGTCGTTTGAAGACTCTCGATATCGACGAAGAACACCGCGGCGTTCAACTGGAATGTGCTGTCCAGGTAGTTCGATTTGAGGCCGAACTCGAAGTTCGTTACGTCATCGGTGTCGAGCGCAAACGGCACAGTGAACGTTCCTTGGGGGTTTGAACTACCGCCCGGACGGTTCAGCAGGCCGGGGCGGAATCCCTCCGACAGAGTTACGTAGTACATCTGATCGTCGTTGGGTCGCCAGCTTCCCGTCACCTTAAAGATAACGCCGTCAGTGGATGCCGTGTCCGGTGCGCCTAACGCGTTGCCCGGGGCAAACTGCGCCGAAATATTCGTACCGAAGGCCTGCGCATCGTCGGGGACGCCGAAATTGAAGAAGGACGAGTTGGCGCTGCCCTCGAAGTCCACTTCGATGTCATAGTAGCGTGCACCGAGCGTAACGGAGAACTGCTCGGTGAAGTCGTAGCTTGCTTCACCGAATACACCGAACTGTTCGTCAGTGCGTTTTACATCGTTGCGGAAGATGACGCCCGCTGGGAACGGACCCGGATCGCTGAAGTAGCCAGGTGACGCATTGCCGATCTCGCCCGTGACTGCTGTATTGGTCAGCGGGTAGTTCGGTGCGAAGCCGGTCGTCACGCCATCAAAACCGATCGCATTCACCGATCCGGGATAGGTAAAGTCATTGACCTCCTTGAGCTCGAGGTCCTGGTAGAAGGCGCCGGCCGTCAAGCGGAAGCCCTTCGACTGATCGGTCGTGAAGCGAATCTCGTGGCTAGTGACCTCGACGTCGGTGCGACTGGCGACAAAAAGATCCGGCGCCTGGCAGGTGCCAGTCGGGTCGACGGCAGGATAGGTCACGCTGCCGTCGCAGATGTAATACGGCAGGTACTGGCCGACGAACAGGTAGTCGGTGTAGTCGACGATCTGGTCGGTGTCGCGATCGGTATATGCGCCCGTGTACAGGACTTCGAGTTCGCCGAACAGGGCAGTCGCGGTCCAGGACGTATTGCCGAAATCGTCGTCAATCTTATCCGGGCTGAAGCGCTCGACCGCGAGATCGCCAACGTTCGGGTCCGAAAAAAAGACGCCGTCCGATTCGAGATCCTGTTGCGTATGTGCGATGTCGAATCGCCACATATCGTTCATGTCCCAGCGGGCACTGATGCGGCCACCGGTGTACGTTGTCTCGTTGAAATCTTCCTCGACGAGTGAGCTGTTGTCTGCGTCGAGAAATGTGACGGCCGTCAAATCGGCCGTCGACTGGAAGCCGGCGCGCTGCGCACTGACCGGTACGCCATTGGCGCGCACGGCGCCCTCAGGTCGGAAACGGGCGCTCTGGCTGGCGTCGCGTGTGCCGGCAACGTTGTCGATCCAGCCGCCCTTTGTGTCGGTATAGAAAACACCGCGCAGCCCGAAGGTCTCGCTGACCGGCAGGTTCAACATGGCTTCGATGTTCCCACTCGTATCACCATCGCTAATCGTGGCTGCGCCAACGCGTATGCTGCCAAACGTACCGCTCAAGTCCGGTTTGTTCGTAATCAGGCGTACGTTGCCGGCTTGTGAACTCCCACCGAACAAGGTCCCTTGTGGCCCCGACAGGACTTCGATTCGTTGCAAGTCTGCGGCGTACACGTCGAGGTTACGGCCGGGTTGTGCCAGCGGCTGCTCATCGAGATAGAACGCGACATTTGGCGCCAGGCCCGCCACGCCGGCGGTCGTCAGGTTCGGCGTGGTCGATGCAACGCCGCGAATGTAGATCGTATTCTGGCCCGGCCCGCTGCCACCGGCCGTGACACTTGGCAGTTGCATCACATAGTCGGAAAAGTTAGTAATGCCGAGCTCTTCGAGGGCCTCACCGGTCAGGGCCGTCACGGCGATCGGCACATCCTGCAGGGATTCCTCTACCTTGGTGGCCGTGACGGTAATCTCTTCGATCTGACGTTTTGCTTGCTGCGCCTGCGCATTTCCGGCTCCGACCAGTGCAGCCGCGACAGCCAAAGACAACGCGGTACGCGTCGGTTGTATCCCGATGGACATTGTTTCCCCCTAGACGAAGTTTCTTGTATGAAAGCTCGTCGAATATAACACCCCATCCGATAAGGTGTTGACTGACCGCGACGTCAAATTGCCAAAATCGGACACATTGAGCGATCGCATGGCCGTCTGGAGGTCGCCGCTCGCGTCTCCGTGCTGCGATTCGTCGTGTCGTTTTTGGCCAGATTAATGTCGCAGATGGTCATGCAGACAGCGGCATTCTGGCCCACACTGGCGAATTGGATAACGCGTCTAAGGCCCTATTGTGGCAAGTAAAAAATCCATCAGACCGGTCGCTCGATGAGCACCAGGCCACGAAGAAAACGGGGTCGGTCGGCCAAGCTCGCCGCGCGGCAGCAGGCGACGACGTCAACGGCTGCGTGGATTGATCGCAAGATTCCGTATGTCGAGGTGCTCGACGAGGAAGGTCTGCAGCTGATCGAGCACAATGCCGAAACCGTGCTCGAGGAGATCGGTGTCGAGTTTCGCGATTTTCCGCACGCGCTCAAACTGTTGCAAGATGCCGGGGCCGATGTCGACGGCGAGCGGGTGCGGTTTCCCAGGGGCCTTTGTCGCTCGATCATTCAGGCGTCCGCACCGTCGGAATACAAGCAACACGCAAGGAATCCGGATCGCAGCGTCATCGTCGGCGGCGATCGTACCGTACTCGTGCCGGCGTACGGACCGCCGTTTGTTCGCAATCTCGATGAAGGACGCCGTTACGCGACGCTCGACGATTTTCGAAATTTCGTCAAGTTGGCGTACATGAGTCCGGGGCTGCATCACTCGGGTGGCACAGTGTGTGAGCCCGTCGACGTTCCAGTTAACAAGCGACACTTCGACATGGTTTACAGCCACATCAAATACAGCGACAAGCCATTCATGGGGTCCGTTACGGCTCCGGAACGCGCACAAGATACGGTCGATATGGCGAAAATCGTTTTTGGCGACGAATTCATTCAAGAAAACACGGTAATCACGAGCCTGATCAACGCGAATTCGCCGCTGACGTTTGATGCGACGATGCTGGGCGCCGCAACTGTTTACGCTGAGAATAACCAGGCAACGATGATCTCGCCGTTCCTGATCGCAGGCGCAATGTCGCCGGTGACGGTCGCCGGCACCGCGACGCAGATCCTGGCCGAAGCGCTGGCCGGCATTACCTACGTGCAGCTCGTACGGCCTGGAGCGCCGGTCATCTTCGGTACATTCGCAGCTGCGGTATCGATGCAAACTGGTGCGCCGACGTTTGGTACGCCGGAGCCGAGTCTGATCATGTATATCGCCGCGCAACTCGCGCGACGACTCGGCCTGCCGTTCCGCAGCGGTGGCGGTTTGTGCGGCTCCAAGATTTCTGATGCGCAGGCAGCTTACGAGGCCGCCAACACGTTGCAGACGTCGGCGCTGGCCGGCGTCAATTTCATGTTGCACACGGCCGGTTGGCTCGAGGGCGGACTCGCGATGGGTTACGAGAAATTCATCATGGATGCCGATCAGGCAAACATGATCGGAATACTGCTCGGCGGCGTGGACCTGTCGGAAAACGGCCAGGCACTGGACGCGCTGCGCGAAGTGGGCCCGGGTTCTCACTTTCTGGGCGCGACACATACGCAGGCCAATTTCGAAACTGCCTTTTATCGCTCAGCGGTTGCCGACAACAACAGCTTTGAGCAATGGGAGCAGGACGGCTCGCTGGATGCATCGGCGCGTGCCAATGCGATCTGGAAAAAGATGTTGAACGACTACGAAGCGCCGCCATTAGATCCCGCAATTGACGAGGAGCTGACGAGCTTCATTGAACGCCGAAAGTCGGAGTTCGAAGACAGGGACTACTGATAAAGGATTATTCGTGAACGACGACAATCAAACAAACCCTTCGTTGGAAGATGAAGATGTCATTCTCGCCGAACTCGCGGACGACGAGCTCGTGGAACAAATGCACGATGATCTTTATGACGGTCTGAAAGATGAAATCAGGGAGGGCACAACGATACTGCTCGATCGCGGATGGTCCGCAGAGAAAGTACTCAACGAAGCTCTCGTCGGCGGCATGAAAATCGTTGGCATCGATTTTCGCGACGGCATCTTGTTCGTACCGGAGGTGTTGCTGGCGGCCAATGCGATGAAAGGCGGCATGGCAATCTTGCGGCCGCTACTCGCCGAATCCGGCGTCGAACCGATCGGCAAAATGGTCATTGGCACGGTCAAAGGTGACATTCACGATATTGGCAAGAATCTCGTCGCAATGATGATGGAGGGTGCCGGTTTTGAAGTAGTCGACATCGGCATTAACAATGCGGTCGAGGACTACTTTGCTGCACTCGATGAGCACAAGCCGGACATTCTTGGCATGTCTGCGTTGTTGACGACGACGATGCCGTACATGAAGGTCGTCATCGACGAGATGGTCAAGAGGGGCATTCGTGACGACTACGTCGTGCTCGTTGGCGGTGCGCCGCTGAATGAAGAATTCGGTGAGGCCGTTGGCGCCGATGGTTATTGTCGCGACGCGGCGCAAGCGGCCGAAATGGGACCGGCGCTGCTGAAGGAACGACGTGAGGCCGCCTGTGCGTGAATCCGTTCTGGTTATCGCTTGTGGTGCGCTTGCCCGTGAGATCATGGCATTGAAGCGACGCTACGGCTGGGAACATCTCGATATGCAGTGCATCGATGCACGTTTGCACAATCAACCCGCGTTGATTCCGCAGCGCTTGCGACAAAAAATTCGCGACAATGCCGACCGATATGATCGGATTTTCGTTGCGTACGCGGATTGCGGCACCGGTGGCGCGATCGATCAGATTCTCGCGGAGGAGAAAATCGAGCGTCTCCCAGGCGCACATTGTTATCAGTTCTTCGCTGGCGCGGATCGATTCGCTGAGCTGTCTGAAGCCGAGCCCGGCACGTTCTACCTGACGGACTTTCTGGCGCGAAATTTCGACAAGCTTGTCGTACGCCCATTGAAATTAGACTCACACCCGGAATTGCGTGATGCGTATTTTGGCAACTACCGGCGGCTTGTCTTCTTGTCGCAGACCAATGATGTTGAGCTGTTGCAGGCTGCCAAAGCCGCAGCCGCTCGGCTCGACCTGGAATTTGAGCACGTACATTGTGGATACGGAGCACTCGAGCAAGGCCTGAAGGCGGTGCTGACTGAGCAGACACATGGTTAAGAAGATTTTTGTCTATTGGCGTGACATTCCGGCCCAGGTCATCGTGCAACGAGGCCGCCGGCGGGAAAAAATACGATTGAGTTCACGTTTTCAGGAGGCAATTGATCGGGCAGCTATGCGCGCGGGCAAGGGCAGTAGCGACGCCTACCTGTCCGAGTGGCGACGCGAGTCGACAATGATCGAGACCACGGAGGATTTGCGCGCGCTTGTGCAGTCAGCGGCCAGCGAGTTTGAAGCGCAATTTAATGACCAGCGTTTGCACGAACTGATTCGCAATCATGGATCGGCCGGCGAGTAAGCATCATGTACCGAATGCGATCGTGGTCTGTGCGAAATGCACGCTGGTTGCAAAAGTTGTACGCCGGTATCGAGTGGCTAATTATCCAAGCAGATCCTCTGCTGCGAAGAATCGGCTACGATCGACTCGATCGGCCGTTCCTTCGCGTCGAAAAACTGACCAAAGGCTTTTTGTTGGATTCGCAAAGCTGCGGTCAATGCATCGTTGCCTACACCGGCCTGTCGTGCCCAATGAACTGCCCAAAAAAAATGCGCAACGGGCCCTGCGGCGGCGTTCGGTCGGACGGGAGCTGCGAGATAAAGCCTGACATGACCTGTGTCTGGGTCAATGCGTGGGAAGGTAACAAACGACAGGGCAACGATGATTACCCGATTCAGGTCGTGCAGCCGCCTGTCGACTATCGACTCATTGGCCATTCGGCATGGTTACGCGAGGTTCAGTTGAAGCATGAGATTTGACGACGAACCGCTAATTCCCGGCGAAATGCTGCCGATATTGCCGGGCCACGTATCGCACGGTCGCCTGGAGCGTATTTTGCGCGCCGGCGCGTTTGCCGTCACCGCGGAAATTGCACCACCGGATTCCGCCGATCCGCACGAGGTTTACGAACGCGCGGCATTATTTGACGGTTATGTCGATGCAATCAACGCAACGGATGGCTCCGGCGCGCATTGCCACATGTCGAGCGTCGGCATGTGCTCCTTACTGACCCGCCGCGGTTATGCAATGGTGATGCAGGTATCGGCGCGCGATCGCAATCGCATCGCGATACAGGGCGATGTGCTCGGCGCATCGGCAATGGGTGTTTCAAATATCTTATGTCTGACGGGCGATGGCGTTGAAGTCGGCGATCACCCTGAGGCCAAACCGGTTTTCGATCTGGACAGTATTTCGATGCTTGAGATGTTGCGGACGATGCGAGACGAGAAGCGTTTCTTGAGCGGCAGATCATTAACCGAGCCGCCACGCATTTTTTTGGGTGCTGCCGCCAACCCATTTGGGCCACCGCTCGACTACCGGCCGCACCGCTTGGCGAAAAAAATTGACGCTGGCGCGCAGTTTGTGCAAACGCAATATTGCTTCGATATCGAATTGTTCGCGAATTACATGACGGCCGTCCGCGATCAGGGGTCGCACGAAAAAGTGTTCATCCTTCCGGGTGTCGGGCCATTGGCGTCGGCGAAATCGGCTGAGTGGATTCGAACACACGTTCCTGGCGTGCAAATACCGGACGCAATCATTGAACGACTGAAAGGCGCAGATAATCAGGCCGAGGAAGGCATCCGCGTTTGCGTCGACATGATCAACGAACTTGCAGAAATCGACGGCGTACACGGTGTTCATATCATGGCGTTTCGTCAGGAACACCGAGTTGCCGAAATTGTTGAACGCTCAGGAATTCTGGGCGATCGAGTGCCGTGGCACCCAGGTATACCCAGTGCCAATTTGGAGAACAGTCAATGACGGAGACACTAGTCAGTTCGGCTACGAAGGAAGTGCGTATCGGTTTCGATCGACCGTTTGTCATTATCGGTGAGCGCATTAACCCGACCGGCCGCAAAATTCTCGCCGAGGAAATGAGTAACGGCGATTTTAGTCGCGTTGAGGCCGACGCGCTGGCGCAGGTGGCCGCCGGTGCGCACATGCTCGACGTAAATGCCGGCATTCCGCTCGCCGACGAGCCGGCAATTCTCGCCGAGGCGATCAAACTCGTGCAATCGGTGACGGATGTGCCACTGTCAATCGATTCATCGATCGTTGCTGCACTCGAATCGGGACTTTCCGTCTATCAGGGCAAGGCACTGGTCAATTCGGTCACCGGTGAAGAGGATCGTCTCGAATCTGTGCTACCGCTGATTGCGAAACATGGCGCAGCCGTTGTCGCTATCTCAAACGACGAAACCGGCATTTCCGAAGATCCAGACGTCCGTTTCGAGGTCGCCAAGAAAATCGTTGAACGTGCGGTCGACCATGGCATTTCACGAGCCGATGTTGTCGTTGATCCGCTCGTCATGCCGATCGGGGCCATAAATTCTGCTGGCACTCAGGTGATGCATCTCGTACGCCGGCTACGCGAAGAGTTGCAGGTCAATACGACCTGTGGTGCATCGAACGTCAGCTTCGGTCTGCCGAATCGCAACGGCATCAACAGTGCGTTTCTGACGATGGCGATCGGCGCCGGCATGACGTCTGCGATAACGAGTCCGTTGCATGAAGAGGTTATGCAAGCGGTACTTGGTGCCGACGTCATGATGGGCCACGATCCTAATTGCGCGAATTGGATAAAGAAATATCGCCAACCGACAAGCGATACAGGCGCGCGCGGTACACGAAAACGCCGTCGTCGGTCGGCCTGAGGCGAGCGAGCAGCCCGTGACGTCAAAGGACGCAAAAATCGTTTTCACGCCGTCAGGGCGTCGCGGCCGTTTTCCGCTAGGAACCAGAGTGTTGGAGGCGGCGCGAAGCCTCGGCGTCGATGTCGACTCGGTGTGTGGTGGCCGCGGTCTTTGTGGCCGCTGCCAAATTACTTGCGCAGAAGGCGACTTCGCAAAGCACGCTATCGTCTCACGAGCCGACAATTTGTCGGCCGCGGGCGATGTCGAGCATCGCTACGGTGAGCGGCGTCAACCGCTAGCACGAGGCCGCCGCCTAAGTTGCCAGGCGGAAATTCGGGGCGACCTCGTCGTTGATGTGCCGGCAGAGAGTCAGATGCATCGTCAGGTCGTTCGCAAGAACGCCGAGTACCGGGACATAACGCTCGATACCAGCGTGCATTTGTATTACGTCGAAGTGCAGGAAGCGAGCCTTGACGAACCGACGGGTGACCTGCAGCGTCTATTGCAGGCTTTGTCGTGGGAATGGCAGCTCGCCGACCTGGACGTCGATCCGATAGTGCTTGATGTTTTGCAGCGGGCACTACGTGAGGGCGACTGGAAGGTCACTGTTGCGATTCACAACCAGACGCGAATCATCGCTGTATGGGCAGGATTCAAGCGCGACGTTTATGGGCTGGCCATCGATATCGGTTCGACGACGATTGCAGCACATCTGTGCAATTTGACGACCGGCGACGTCGTCGAGACCGGCGGCATCATGAATCCGCAGATTCGCTTTGGCGAGGATCTGATGAGCCGCGTGTCCTATGTGATGATGCATCCGGATGGTAGCGGCGAATTGACAGAAGCTGTTCGCGACGGCCTGAACTCGCTGGTCGCCGACGTCGTTGAGCGCGCGCGCATCGATGTGGACGATATTTTGGAAGCGACAGTCGCCGGCAATCCGATCATGCATCATTTATTTCTCGGCTTAAGCCCCGTCGAACTCGGCGGCGCGCCATTCGCGTTGACGACTGACGCGGCGCTGAATCTGAAGGCCCGCGAACTGGGCCTCGACATCAATCTCGGCGCTGTCGTGTACGTGCTGCCGTGCATCGCCGGCCACGTCGGCGCCGATGCGGCGGCAATGATTCTGTCCGAGGAGCCGCATCTTCTTGAGGACATCTCGCTGGTCGTCGATGTCGGCACAAATGCCGAGATCATTCTCGGCAATCGCGATCGCTTGCTGGCCTGTTCGAGTCCGACCGGTCCTGCGTTTGAAGGCGCGCAAATCAGCTGCGGGCAGCGAGCGGCGCCCGGTGCAATCGAACGTGTTCGCATCGATGCTGAAACATTCGATGTGCGATTTAGTGTCATTGGCTCAGAGCTTTGGTCGGACGAGCCGGGGTTCACAGACTCGATCAAAGCGTTTGGTGTCACTGGAATTTGCGGTTCGGGAATAATTGAGGCCGTCGCGGAGATGTATCTGACCGGTTTGATCAGCGAAGACGGCGTCGTCGACGGCAGTCTGTCGCCTCGAACATCCCGCCTGGTACCGGAAGACCGTACCTGGTCATTTGTGCTGTTCGACGGCAGTCAAAAAATTTCGGTCACACAAAACGACGTTCGTCAGATTCAGCTTGCCAAGGCGGCACTGTATGCCGGCGTCAAACTGTTGATGGACCGCGCAGAATTGGAACAGGTTGACAGGATACGGCTGGCTGGCGCGTTCGGCAGCCATATCGATACGCGCTACGCGATGGTTCTCGGCCTCATTCCTGATTGCAATCTGGACAAAGTCGAGTCGGCTGGTAACGCGGCCGGCACCGGAGCGCGAATTGCGTTGCTGAATAAGGCAGCGCGAGCTGAAATAGAAGATGTCGTACGCAGCATAGAGAAAATCGAAACCGCGGTAGAGCCCAAGTTCCAGGATTATTTCGTGGATGCGATGGCGATTCCGAACAAACGAGATCCGTTTCCGAATCTTTTCGCGGTGGTCGACCGGCCACCGCCAAAGGAAATTCGCGTCGACGATGATTCGCCGCGTCGCCGGCGTCGAAGGCGTGCGTCATAATTTCGATGACAGTGTCTAAGCCACAAATTCAACGTGACAAGGACGGTATTCAGATAGTGTGGGAAAGTGGTCGGCATAGCTCGTTGCCACACCTTTGGCTCCGTGATAACTGTGGGTGCAGCGATTGTCGAATTGCACAAACGTCCGAAAAGAAGTTCATCCTTGCCGACGTGCCGGTCGATCTCGAGCCGTCGACGGTCGATCTTGTTGACGATCGACTGAATATCGTCTGGCCCGATGGTCATCAATCGAGTTACGACGGCGCAATGCTTAGATCCGTCGGCGCCGACCGCAGCGTGACATGGTCGCCGTGGCCGGCACAGTTCGTGCCGCAACGTTTTGATTTTCGAAGGTTTCTAAGCGACGATCGCAAGGCGGCGGAGTGTCTTCGCGAGTTCCGTGACAAAGGCGCCATCATTCTAACGGAGGCGCCGATCGCGTCCGGAACATTGGAGGAACTCGCGCCACGTCTCGGTCCAATTCGAGAATTGTTATTCGATCGTATTCACGATGTCGAGGTTGACCCGTCAGGCTATAACGTGGCGCACACGGCACTACCGTTGCCGCCGCACAACGATTTCGCCAGCTACACGTGGCCTCCAAGTGTGCAGGCGCTGCACATGCTTGAGAACGAAACAACCGGCGGCGAGTCGATCATCGTGGACGGCTGGGCTGTGCTTGCTGCACTGCGGGAAGATTATCCCCACTATTTTGATGTGCTCTGCAGAATGCCGGTGCCGTTTCGAGAGTTTGACGACAATAACGAAACGTTTGCGGTTGCGCCGATCGTACGCTGCGATGTCGACGGCAACATTGCTGGCTTTCGATTTTCAAACCAGTTGATGCAGACAGTTGACCCAAACGATGCGCGAACGAGCGAATTCTATCGTGCTTATCATGAATTGTGTCGGCGCGTGACGGACCCTGCAGCGCGCTCGTGCTTTCGGCTCGATAGCGGTGAGATCTTGATAGTCTTCGCACATCGCGTATTGCATGGACGCGATGCATTTGAGCCGACGGGCCGCCGATATTTGCAGGACGCGTATTTTGAGTTTGATAACGTCAAGAACCATCTTTTCGTGCTACAGCAAAAAGGAGTCGCCTGACGTGACGCAAAAAGTCAGATTCACCGCGATGGAAGACGGTACACAGGAGGATTACGATATCGTTTTCGCGCACGACGCCGCCAACGCCGCTCGGCAGCCAGACCGCGTGCTCGATTGGCTGCGGCAAATGGGTGGCGACTCGCCGTATCAGATCAGTCGCCTCGAGCATAGCCTGCAAACCGCGACTCGCGCCGAAAATGATGGCGCTGATGATGAGACGATCGCCTGCGCATTGCTCCATGACATCGGAGATATCCTGGCACCCAGCAATCATTCACAGATCGCGGCTGCATTGCTCGCGCCATATGTCAGCGAGAAAAATCATTGGATAGTCGAACACCATGGCCTGTTTCAAGGCTATTACTGGTTCGAGTTCGACGGCGGTGACCCAAATGCGCGCGAAAAATTTAAAGACCACGAGTACTACGAGGACTGCGTCGAGTTTTGTGCACGCTGGGATCAGGTGTCATTTGACCCGGGCTTTGCAACGCAGCCGTTGGAGCATTTCGAACCGTTGGTCCGGGACTTGTTCCGGCGGCAACCGAAGTCGTTCTATTGACGAGACAATTAAGGCAATAAATTCGTGAAAACACAGGCTCGGGTAGTAGTCATCGGTGGCGGCGTCGTCGGCGTCGCGGCGCTGTATCATCTTGCGAAAAAAGGCTGGGGCGATGACGTCGTTTTGCTCGAAAAAGGAGAGTTAACTTCCGGCTCGACCTGGCACGCGGCCGGCCTGTTGCCATTGTTCAACATGAGTTACAGCGTCGGTCAGATTCACAAATACTCGGTTAATCTCTACGGTCAGCTCGAGCAGGAAACCGGACAGCCGGTAGGCTTCGCCAAAGTCGGCAACATTCGTCTGGCGATGAATCAGGACCGCATGGACGAGTATCACCAGTACGCGGCGACGGCAAAGACGATAGGCATCGACGTTCGCTTTCTAACGCCTGATGACATTCTCGAGCTTTGGCCCATGTGCAACATCGACGGCCTCGTCGGTGGCATCGTGCATCCGGACGACGGCTACATTCAGCCGGCCGACCTGACCCAGGCATTGGCCAAGGGCGCGCGGGCACGCGGAGCGATGATCTATCGCAACACCGCCATGCTCAATATTGAGCAAACCTCTTCCGGTGCGTGGCTCGTGCAAACGGAAAAGGGCGACATTACCTGTGAGCATATTATTTCCGCGACAGGCAACTATGCGCGGCAGACGGGTGACATGGTCGGCATAGACATACCGGTCATTCCGGTCGAACACCAATACATCGTGACCGAGCCACACCCCGAGCTGCAACAGCGCAGGAAGGACGGCCTACCGGAAATGGGTGTGCTGCGTGAATCCGACGGATCCTGGTATATGCGTGAGGAGAACGGCGGCTTCATTCTGGGCCCATACGAAAAGGGCGCGCCGTGCTGCTATGTCGACGGCCCCGATCCACGTGCCGAGTACGAATTGTTCCAGGAAGACATTGAACGACTCGAGCCGCATATCGAAGCGGCAATGAATCGCGTGCCAGCGTTCGGCGAAGTTGGGATCAAGCAGGTATACAACGGCGCAATCGCGTATACACCGGACGGCAATCCGATCATCGGTCCGGCGTGGGACCTCGACAATTTTTGGTTGAGTGAGGGGCATAGCTTTGGCATTACCGCTGCGGGCGGTGCCGGCTGGCAGCTCGCCGAATGGATCGTCGACGGCGAACCGACGATCGACATGCTCGGCGTCGAACCGCGTCGCTTCGGTGATTACGCGACCAAGAGTTACCTGATCGAGAAAAACGAGGAGGCATACTCGCACGTATTTGTCATTCATTACCCCGATGAAGAACGACCGGCGGGCCGGCCGTTACGAACTGCACCTTGCTACGAGCGCATGCAAGCAATGGGTGCTGTGTTCGGACAAAAGTTCGGCTGGGAGCGGCCAAATTTTTTCGCGACAGACGACCAGCCGCAGCAGGACGATTGGTCTTTCCGTCGCTCGAATTGGTTTGGTGCGATCGAAACGGAGATTGGCAATACGACGCAGAATGCCGGCCTGCTCGACATGACGGCGTTTGCCAAATGCCGCATTTCGGGTCAGGGTGCGGAAGCGTTTCTGGATTTCATAGTTGCGAATTCGATACCACAAAAGGTCGGCGGCATCGGACTGTGTCATGCGCTGAACAAGAACGGTGGCATACATTCCGAATTCACGATCAGGCGTGAATCGGTGGATTCATTTTACTTGGTATCGGCCGGCGCACTGCAGCGACTCGACCACGATTATCTGAAAAAGTACATGCCGAAAGATGGCACGGTACAATTTTCGCAGCTGACCGGTACCTACGGCGTGTTCGTACTCGCCGGACCGAAGTCGCGGCAGATCCTAGAGTGCGTGACCGATGCTGATCTGACAAATGAGTCGTTTCGCTGGCTGACGTCGCAGGATATTCGGGTCGGCATGGCACCGGTCAACGCGATGCGCGTCAACTATGTTGGTGAGCTTGGCTGGGAATTGCACCACCCCATCGAATATCAGAATCACATCTTCGATCTGTTGTTTGGCGTCGGAGAAGCGTTCGGACTAAAGCCGTTTGGCATTCGAGCGATGGACTCAATGCGACTCGAAAAATCCTACCGCATGGTCGGTACGGAGCTATCGATTGAATATTCGGCCTATGAGTCGGTGATGGACCGGTTTGTCAAAGCAGACAAAGGTGATTTTCTCGGTCGCGACGCTCTGCTTAAATCGAAACAAGCCGGGCTCAATAACCTGCTCGTAACACTCGAGGTCGCCGACGTCGACGATGCCGACGCGCTCGGCAATAACGCATTGATCAAGGACGGAGAAATCATCGGCCGAGCGACTGGAGGTGGATACGGTTTCCGCGTTCAGAAGTCGCTTGCGTTGGGGATGGTTCAACCGCAATTTGCAGAGCCGGGAACGCGTCTCGATATCGAGATTCTTGGCGAGACTTACACAGCAACGGTCGTGCCGGACAGCCCATTTGATCCTGGTAATGAACGGCTGAGAGATGTCAATGGAGCCAACGCCTAAGACGACGGGCGGCTGCCTTTGTGGCGCCGTCCGCTATCGGGTCAACGGGCCAATGCGGCCGGTCGTTTATTGCCACTGCAGTCAATGCCGCAAAACGAGCGGCCACTTTGTCGCTGCCAGTGCGTGTGACAATTCTGATCTTCAGATAATCGACGACGACGGCTTGCACTGGTACGCATCGTCGCAACATGCGGAGCGCGGCTTCTGCTCCGTATGTGGCGGCAATCTGTTCTGGCGCCCGACGAATGGCAAGTATGTGTCAATCATGGCGGGAACAATCGACATGCCGACGAGACTTAAAGCCATTGCACACATCTTCGTCGGCGACGCGTCCGATTACCACGCGATCGCTGACGAATTGCCATTATATCAAGATGGTGGCTCGGATGAACTGGACGGCACAAAAATATGAAAAAGTACTCCGTTGTCAGCCTGTTGAGGAACGCACTTAGCTACAACCGTAATTGGACCGAAGCCTGGCGCAGTCCTGCACCGCAACGCGAATATGACGTCGTCATCGTTGGCGGTGGCGGGCACGGGCTCGCGACAGCGTATTACCTTGCCAAAGAGCATGGCATTCGAAATGTCGCTGTACTCGAGAAGGGCTGGATTGGTGGCGGCAACACCGGCCGCAATACGACGATCGTTAGGTCCAATTACCTCTGGACCGAGGCTTCGCTTCTTTACGAGAAATCGCTGAAACTCTGGGAAGGACTAAGTCAAGACCTAAATTACAACGTCATGTTCAGTCAACGCGGCGTGTATAACCTCGGTCATAATCTTCAGGATATGCGTGACATCGAGCGTCGTGTAGCAGCGAATCGCCTAAACGGCATTGACGCCGAAGTCGTGACGGCGGAGCAGATCAAGAACGCCGTTCCACTTATTAATACGTCTTCAAACGTACGTTATCCGATTCTCGGGGCATCGCTACAGCGCCGCGGTGGCGTCGCGCGGCACGATGCGGTTGCGTGGGGCTTCGCGCGGGCGGCCGATGCATTAGGGGTCGACATCATTCAGCAGTGCGAAGTCACCGGCATAAATCGCGATCGTGGTAGGGTAACCGGCGTTGAAACGACGCGCGGCACGATCAATGCAAAAAAGGTCGGGGTTGTCGTCGCAGGCAACGCCAGTGTATTGGGTGACATGGCCGGTCTTCGTCTGCCAATCGAGAGTCATCCGTTGCAGGCATTGGTCTCGGAACCGATGAAGCCGGTTCTCGACGCAGTGATCATGTCGAATGCGGTGCACGGCTATATCAGTCAATCCGACAAAGGCGAACTCGTCATCGGTGCCGGCATCGATGCGTACATCGGCTACGGCCAGCGCGGCAGTTTTCAGACGATTGAACATACGATGGAGGCGATCATCGCGCTTTTTCCAATGTTCAGCCGCGTGCGGATGCTGAGACAGTGGGGCGGTATTGTCGACATCTGCCCGGATGCGTGCCCGATCATCAGCAAGACATCGGTCGACGGCTTGTATTTCAATTGTGGTTGGGGCACCGGCGGCTTCAAAGCAACGCCGGGCTCAGGTTGGACGTTCGCGCATACAATCGCACAGAATCAGCCGCATGAACTTAACGCGCCATTCGATCTACGCCGCTTCGAAACCGGCGCACTGATTGACGAGCATGGCGCGGCAGCTGTTGCTCATTAAGGCGTACGGACGATGCTGCTGATCTCCTGTCCCTATTGCGGCGCGCGCGCCGAGACCGAATTCTCCTATGGCGGAGAGGCCGGAATCGAACGGCCGAAAGACCCCCATGCGCTGAGTGATGCGGAGTGGGCGGACTATTTGTTTATGCGCAAGAATCCACGTGGTTTGCACACGGAGCTATGGATCCATGCACAGGGCTGTCGGCGCTGGTTTAAGGTCGAGCGCGACACCGTTAGCTACAAGATCACGTCCAGCCGCGAACTTTCATTAGGCGCAAGCGAAAAGGAATAACCGCGGCTGTGCAACGCAATCGACTCGAAAACGGCGGACGTATTGACCGATCGCAGGTATTGCACTTCCGCTTCAATGGCAAAAAGCTTGAGGGCTATCGCGGCGACTCATTGGCATCCGCGTTGTTAGCGAACGGCGTTACGGTCGTCGGCCGCAGCTTCAAGTTGCATCGGCCGCGCGGAATTGTTGGTAGCGGCGCGGAAGAGCCGAACGCGATCATGCAAATTGGCAAGGGCGCGACAACACAGCCAAACCTGCGCGCGACGCAAGTCGAAGTGTACGATGGAATGATTGCACGCAGTACGAAGGGCTGGCCGAGTGTCAACTACGATATTTCGGCGATCAACAACGTATTCAGCCGCGCTTTGGGCGCAGGTTTTTATTACAAAACTTTCATGCGGCCGCAGGCGCTATGGCGTTTGTATGAAAAAATCATTCGCAAGTCGGCAGGCTTTGGAAAGGCGCCGAAAGTCGCGGACCCGGATTCCTACGAGCATCGAAACGCGCATTGCGATGTGCTGATTGCTGGCGCCGGGCCTGCCGGTATTATGGCGGCGCTTGCCGCCGGACTGAGCGGCGCGCGGGTCATCATTGCTGACGAGCAATGCGAATTTGGCGGCAGCCTGTTGGCATCCACGGCCATGTTCGACGACTTGCCGGCGACCGACTGGTTGGATGACACCCTCGCGGCGCTTGCCGAGATGGGCAATATCACGATGTTGCCTCGGAGTACCGTCTTCGGCTACTACGATCATAACTTTGTGACAATCGCCGAGCGCTGTACCGACCACCGTAATGAAGCGGAGCGTCACGGCGTAAGGCAACGTCTGTGGCGAGTACGTGCCAAACAGGTTGTGCTTGCACAAGGCGCATTTGAGCGGCCGCTGGTTTTCTGCAATAACGATCGACCTGGCGTAATGCAGGCTTCTGCGGTGTCGACGTACTTGCATCGCTACGCGGTCCGTCCCGGTGATCGTGCCGTAGTGTTCACAAACAACGATTCCGCGTATCAGACCGCAATCGACTTATTACGGGCGGGCGCGACCGTAGCAATCGTCGACAGCCGGCCAGGTGGCGCCGGTGCTATCAGTCAGAGTGCAACTGCAGCCGGGATTCCGGTATTGGCCGGGCATATTGTTGTCGACGTAAATGGCGGCAAGCGAATAACTGGTGTTCGGGTTGGTAAATGGCTGGGCGAAGCGCCGCAAGTTGTCGCGAGCTCAATGTTGATCGACTGCGATCTGCTGGCGATGTCCGGCGGCTGGAGTCCGGCCGTACATCTGCACTCACAAGCCGGGGGTAAAAATGTCTGGGATGACGAGCTGTACTGCTTTGTTCCGGGTGAATCAACACAGGCGAACCAGTCGGTCGGTAGCGGCAACGGCAAATGGCTGCTTTCCGACTGCCTCCAAGAAGGCCTTGCGGCAGGCAACAATGCGGCATCGCGTTGTGGTTTCAAACCATGCGACGTTGCGGTACCCGAAACTGGCAGCAACATCGAGGCTTCGATTGAACCACTGTGGCGGGTGCCGAGTGAGGAGGACCCGGACCATTGTCCTAAGCAATTTATTGATTTTCAGAACGACGTATGCGTATCTGACGTGCGGCTCGCGGTACGCGAGGGTTATCGCAACGTAGAACACGTGAAGCGCTATACCGCGTTGGGCTTTGGTACTGATCAGGGCAAGCTCGGCAACATCAACGGCATGGCCGTAGTGGCCGAATGTCTCGGCAAATCGATACCGGATGTTGGCACCACAACGTTTCGGCCGGCGTACACGCCAGTAACATTCGGCGTGCTTGCCGGCGATAGTGTTGGCGAGCTCTTTGAGCCGGTACGTACGACGGCGATTCACGAGTGGCACGAAGCGGCCGCTGCGCCGTTTGAAGTGGTCGGGCAGTGGCATCGGCCTTGGTATTTCCCGAAAAAGGGCGAAGACTTGCAAGTCGCCGTCGAGCGTGAGTGTTTGGCGACACGTAATTCGCTCGGCATCATGGATGCGTCAACACTTGGCAAAATCGACGTTCGCGGACCGGACGCGGTTGAATTCTTGGAACGCGTTTACACGCACAATATCGGCAAGATGAAAGTCGGTCGCTGCGCCTACGGAATTTTGCTTGGTGAAGACGGCATGCTGATGGACGACGGTGTCATGGCACGGCTTGGCGAACAGCATTTCTATCTGACGACGACAACCGGCGGCGCAGCGAGCGTGCTGAGCTGGCTGGAATCCTGGCTACAAACCGAATGGCCGGAGCTTGACGTGTACTTGACGTCGCTGACCGATCATTTTTCGACAATCGCCGTCGTTGGACCCAATAGCCGGCGACTGCTGCAAAAAATTGGTTGCGATATTGACCTCGACAAAGAAAATTTCCCGTTTATGTCGGTCAAAGGGGCGGAACTCGGTGGCACGCAAGTGCAATTATTTCGCGTCAGCTTTAGCGGCGAACTTGCATTCGAGGTCAATATTGACAGCAACAACGCGTTACAGATGTGGAATATGTTGATCGATGCCGGCCAAGAATTCGATATCACGCCGTACGGCACCGAGACGATGCACGTGCTGCGTGCTGAAAAGGGATTTGTCATCGTCGGCCAAGATACCGATGGTTCCGTGACGCCGGGTGATGTCGGGATGAACTGGCTATTGTCGAAGGACAAAGATTTTCTCGGCAAGCGATCGCTGTCGCGACCGGACAGCATTCGCCATGACCGAAAGCAGCTCGTCGGCCTGTTATCGGTCGATGAAAAAACCGTGTTGCCGGAAGGAGTGCAAATCGTCGTCGACCCTGATCTACCGCAACCAGTGCCGATGTGCGGCTACATCAGTTCAAGTTATTTCAGCGCCTGCCTCGGCCACCCAATCGCGTTGGCGCTGGTTGAAAACGGTCGTGCGCGGAAGGGCGAAATTCTATACGCGGTGCTGACCGATGGTTCGGTGGTCGAAGTTAGGATCGTCTCGTCTATATTTTACGACGCCAAAGGGGAACGGCAAAATGACTGAGGTCAAGCGGATCGATCTCGGCCATATTAATTTGCGTGGTGATGCGGGTGATGACCGTTTTGCCGATGGCGTTGAAGCAGCGCTCGGCCTGACGTTGCCGGTCGATCCCAATACGCTGTCCGAGTCCGATCATCGTATGTATTGGCTGGGTCCTGATGAGTGGCAAGTTGTCGCCGACCGAAAGAATGTGCCGGTACTGTTAAAGAAACTTGAAGACGCACTCGTCGATCAACATGTTTCGATCAATGATCTGAGCGGCGGACAGGTTACGCTGCACCTTGCCGGCGCGGATGTGCCGGAATTGCTGGCGAAAGCTTGCACTCTAGACTTGCACCCGTCCGTTTTCGGTGTCGGCGACTGCGCGCAGAGCGGCCTAGCGAAAGCCAATGTGTTGATTGGCTATATCGACGTAGCCCCAGTCTATGAAATAATCGTGCGCCGAAGCTTTTCGGAGTACTTGCTGCGTTGGCTACGTCAGAACTCACACTTCCAAGTCGGTACGGCATCCTCTTAATCAACGATTTCACGTTGATCTCAATGTCGTCTGCGGTCGAACCGCTACGCATGGCCAATCGAATCTACGGTAAAGAATTCTACAGCTGGCGCACGATCAGCGAAACGGGCGAGGATGTTGTGGCAAGCGACGGGCTGTCGGTGAATGCCGAATACAGCATCGACGATGCCGATGTCTTCAGCAATCTCGATATCATTGTTGTGTGTGGTGGGCGGCGCATCGATCAAAGCACGACAGAGCCGGTGCTGCGCTGGCTCAAGAAGGCCGACAAACACGGCATAGACCTCGGCGCCACATGCACGGGGAGCTACGTGTTGGCCAAAGCCGGATTACTCGACGGTTACCGTTGTAGTGTCCACTGGGAAAACATCGCGTCAGTCACAGATATGTTTCCGAACGTCAGTGTGAGCCGCAGCGTGTATACGATCGACCGAAATCGCTACACAAGTTCGGGTGGCACGGCGCCTGTCGACATGATGTTGCATCTGGTTCGTCGCCAACTCGGAGCTGACGTCAGTGCCGGTGTTGCAGAGCAATTTGTCTACGAGCGAGTTAGGGGTTCTGAGGATCGCCAACGCGTGCCGTTGAAGCACACGGTAGGCAATCAGTCTGAAAAATTGATCATCGCCGTCGAGTTGATGGAAGCGAATATTAAGGAGCCGATTAGCCAAACCGAGCTTGCAAACTATGTCGGCCTATCGCGACGGCAGCTGCAAAGGCTCTTTCAGCGATATTTAATGTGCACGCCTTCCCGACAATACCTGCAAATTCGTCTGCTGCGCGCGCGCGAACTGCTTCATCAGACCAGCATGAGCCTGGTTGAGATCGCGACGCAGACGGGCTTTGTTGCCAGCTCGCATTTCAGCAAGAGCTACAAAGAGTTCTACGGTCACTCGCCTAGTATCGAGCGTCGCCATAACAAAGAATCCGTGTAATTCGGAGCAAGCGTACTTTTAGTCATCGTCTGTTTCGACAGGCTGATGGATTTCTTCTTCGTAAACACACGACGCAGTATGCGCTGTCGCCAGCGCATCGCTAAATGAAATATGGTGTTCCGTCGGCGTCGTCGTACGACGCAGCATTCGGTGGCCGACGTATAAGCTTAACAAGATATGAATGACGGCCGTGAATCCGTACAGACCTCCCGTCCCTATAGCGGCCATCAACATCGATGCGACAAATGGCCCGATGATCGCGCCGATGCCGTACATCAGCAGTAAACCGCTGGATACCATGACATATTCATCGGGTTCCGCGTAATCATTGGCATGCGCAACCGATATTGCGTACAACGGGAATGCAACGGCGCCCCAGCCGGCGCCAAGCAGGTTTACGGTCAAAAAGTCTAAGTTGCTGCCGGCCGTTACGATCATCGTAGCAATAACGACGCCAAATATTGCTGCGGTTAGAATAACTTTGCGGCGACCGATCCTGTCCGAGACATATCCCAACGGCCATTGCGACAACGCTCCGCCAATTACAGCCGATGTCATGAACCAAGCAGCGAGAGAAGTATCGTCGGATACACTCGCCGTGAAGACTGGTGCGAGCGCCCAAAACGCGCCGTTCGCGAGTCCTGTTGCCAGGCATCCGGCGGTGCCTGCCGGTGAAATTCGAAACAGGCGCCGCAAGTTGACGTCCACCTGCTGTGGCTGCGCCGGCGATGGTGATGTCGATAGAGCAACCGGAATGGCGCCCAAGGATACGAGTACGGATGCGATGATAAATAATTCGAGACCCGTCGGATCGTACAACAGCGTCATCATTTGGCCTGCCGCAAGAACCGTGAGAGATATCATTACGTAGGTTGAAAAGATGATGCCGCGATCTTCGTTCGTCGATCGCTCATTTAGCCAACTCTCGATGACAATGTACAAAACCGCAAAACAGAAACCCGTCAAGCCTCTGAGCAAGCCCCACGTGATCGGGTGCAAAATCATGCCGTGCAATAGTGGCGTTGCGGAAGCCAGCGACGCCATTGCCAAAAACACGCGTACGTGGCCGACACGTTTGACCAGCTCACCGCCCTTCAGGCATCCAATTGTGAATCCGAAGAAGTATGCGGCACCCATGATGCCGATCAAAACGGTTGGGAAACTTTCCAGCGACGCGCGCACCGGCAAAAGGGTTCCCTGCAGACCCTGTCCGGTAAACAGGATCGACACGCC
>Ga0224508_10000913_pt1 | contig 27199 bp, 19 predicted proteins | sample SF_Jan12_sed_USG_4_FD_170157 | JGI IMG/M metagenome (GOLD analysis project Ga0224508, IMG submission 170157) | Sediment microbial communities from San Francisco Bay, California, United States - SF_Jan12_sed_USGS_21 | ecosystem: Environmental > Aquatic > Marine > Sediment | place: USA... | reverse complement strand
CGAGCGATACGATTGAGGACACGCTCAACTACAAAGCGGTGGCGAAGCGCGTGCAGCAGTTTGTTGCTGATTCGAGTTTCCAGCTTGTCGAGACTCTCGCTGAAAAAATCGCGGCAATCGTTCTTAACGAGTTTGACGTTCCCTGGGTACGCGTGCGCGTTAGCAAGCCCGGCGCAATTCGCGGCGCGCGGGATGTCGGCATCCTGATCGAGCGCGGCACGCAGTCCGGCGGGCAATAGCGGCGGCAGGGGGTGGCTACGGTCTATCTCGGGCTCGGCAGTAACATCGATTCGCTGCGCAACCTGCGCACCGGTATCGAGGAGCTGCGGCGTCGTTTCGGCAAGCTCGAGTTATCGCGGGTATACCGAAACAAGGCCGTCGGCTTTGCAGGCGCGGACTTCCTGAATCTTGTCGCAGGCCTGGATACGGACGCCAGTCCCGCCCAGATCGAAGCCGAGATAGAGAGAATTCACAGGCTGGTCGGTCGGCACCGGAGCGAGGAGAAATTGGCGTCGCGGCCACTAGATATCGACTTGCTGCTTTATGACGACCTTGTCCAGGTAGAACCCCGACCACGTGTGCCGCGCGCGGATGTCCTCGAGTACAGCTTCGTGCTGCGGCCGCTGGCCGAGATTGCCCCCGAGTTCGTGCACCCGGTGACCGGTAAGACGATCGAGCAGCACTGGCGTGAATTCGACGCCTCGAGCCAGCCGTTGGCGCCCGTGGACCTCGTTTTGTAAATATGCCCGAGTAAATCGGCCCGTCGTCGGGTCAAACTGCGAGCCACTGCCGATCTTGCGCAGTCGCTGCCCGTTAAGATCACACCTAAGGACATTGCGTTTGCCGGAGAGACCCTTGCGCGCGACTTTCTGCCTGTCACTGTTGCTACTGCTTTCTGCCTGCGGCTCCTCGTCGGGCGGCGCCGACGCGCCCCTCATAGACACGGAGTGCTCGAACACCGGGCAAAAGCAGTTTGTTCTCGATACGGCGCGCGACTGGTACCTGTGGAACGATCTGCTACCGGCAGAAATCGACATCGGCGCATATGCGACGCCGGGCGCGTTGCTGGCGCAAATTCGCTCCTACAGCCCGGTCTTCAGCGACGGTCCGGTCGATGCTTTCAGTGCCATCGGCTCGCTGCAGGCCGACCAGGAATTTTTCGGCGAGGGGAAGTTCGAGGGGTTCGGCTTCAGCAGCCGCTTCCTTGCCAGCGACGATCTGCGCCTGACACGGGTGTTTTCGGGCAGCCCGGCGGAGGTGGGTGGATTGGCGCGCGGTCAGCGCATTCTCCAGCTGAACGGGCGCACGATCGCCGAGATACAGGCAGCCGAGGGCGTCGGTTCGGTGTTCGACCTGTCGCCGCTTGAATTCACGATGCGCGAAACCAACGGCGACGAGTTCACCGTCTCGATCGCACAGGATATCGTCACGATCGATCCCGTGCCGCAGTGGCGCCTGATACCGCGTGTAGGCGGTACACCGGTCGGTTATATCGAGCTTGCGCAGTTTATCAGTACGGCGGACCCGGTTCTCGACACAGTATTCGCGGAATTCAAAGCTAACGATGTGACTGACGTGATAATGGACCTGCGCTACAACGGTGGCGGTCTCGTCGACACCACAGAGCTGCTCGGCGACTACCTCGGCGGCGAAATCGCCGGCAATCTGATCTTCTCGGAGACGCGCTACAATTCGGATCGAAACGCAGAATTCAGCCAGAGCCAGCTCCTTAAATTCTTCAACCTGCTCGGCAACTCGATCAGCCTCGAGGAGCTCGTCATTATCGCGACGTCAGCTACCGCCTCGGCGAGCGAACTCGTCACCAACGGCATGGAACCGCACGTGACGGTGACTATTGTCGGCAGCTCGACGTTCGGCAAGCCCATCGGCCAGTCGGGATTCTCGTTTTGCGAGAATATCCTCAGGCTGACCTCGTTCCAGCTGTTTAACGCCGACGGTTTCGGCGACTATTTCGACGGGCTGCCCGCGGACTGTACGGCGGTCGACGATCTCGACATCGCAGTTGGCGCTGACGATGACCCGAACATGGTTGCAGCGCTGAGCTATCTGAACACCGGTGGATGCCCGGTGATTGCTGCGACGGGAGACTTTACCAAGCTCCGCCGCGAAACCGAGGTCCCACAGTTGGATCGCGGCGGGCCACCGTGGCGCGAATTCGCGGACGCCTGGTAAATGGGGACATTCCTGATTTAACTCGTCAAATCGGGAATGTCCCCATTTACCAGCCCACGCTGCGGCCGCCGTCGACGGCGATGATCTGGCCGGTCACGTAGGTCGCGTCGCGCACGAGGTAGAGCACGCAGCCCGCAATATCCTCGGGTGAGCCAGGCTTTCCGAGCGGCACTTGTCTGAGAATCGACAGCTTGGTCGCCTCACTCATGTCGTCTTCGGGCCAGAGGATGGCGCCCGGCGAGATGCCGTTGACTCGTATATCCGGCGCCAGGTCTTTGGCCAGCGAGCGCGTCAGCATCGCGAGGCCGGCCTTGGCCGGGCCATAGACGGTGTGATCGGCGAGCGGTCGCTGCGCGTGAATATCCACGATATTAACGATAACGCCCTTGGCCGCACGCAGTTCCGTCAACGCGGCCTGTGACAGGAACAGGGGCGCTTTGAGATTGCTGCCAATCAGATCGTCCCATTGCGCTTCGGTGATCTCGCCGGGTGGCGTTGGATAAAAGCTGGACGCGTTGTTGACGAGAATGTCGAGACGACCGCTCCAGTCGACAACTGCAGCAACCAGCTCAGGCAGGCGCTTCGTATCGTTGAGATCGGCCTGGAACGTTGCAGCCGAATCGGGACGCAGCAAATTCAGCCTGTCCGCCAGTGCGGCGGCCTCATGCCGCGAGCCACGATAATGAATCGCCACGTTAGCGCCGTCCTCGTGGAGCCGGGCAGCGATCGCAGCGCCGATGCGTCGGGCCGAGCCGGTGATCAGGGCGACGCTGCTGGCCAGATTATTCGACGACATCGGGGAACCTTGTTCGTTTTCGCGTTATAAAGGCAGCATTCTGAGAGACACCGGTCGACTCATGCAACACCAGCCGCAGCCGCAGTTGCCGAAACCCGATGCCGAAAGCGCGGCACACAGTGCCCGTGTCGCCGCAATGATTCGCGAAAAAATTGCCGCTGCCGGCGGCCAGATCAGCTTTGCCGAGTACATGCAGCACGCCCTGTACGCGCCCGGATTGGGCTATTACAGGGCTGGCGCGACGAAATTTGGTGCGGCCGGTGACTTTATAACTGCGCCCGAAATATCGCCGCTTTTTGGTCGCGTTCTGGCGCGCCAGTGTGCCCAGGTGCTTGTCACGCAAGACGGGTCTGGCATCCTCGAATTTGGTGCCGGCAGTGGCAGGTTGGCTGTCGACTTGCTGCGCGCGCTCGCGGCGCTGGACGCGCTACCTGGCAGCTATCGGATTCTCGAAGTCTCCCCGGACCTGCAGGAGCGGCAGGCGTCGCTGCTGCGCCGTGAGTTGCCGGAGTATTATGGTCGCGTTAGCTGGCTCGACCGCATGCCCGACCAGCATGTGGGTGTCATCGTCGCCAATGAGGTGCTCGACGCACTGCCCGTCGAGCGCTTCGTGCGCCGCGACAAGGGTATCGCGCAGCTGTGCGTCGGCATCGATCATGGCGAGTTCGTTTTGCAGCAACGTCCGGCGCCGGACGTCCTCAGCGACGCGGTCACGGCGCTCGAGAAATACCTGCAACAGCCGCTACCGAACGGCTACACGTCCGAGATCTGTCTCGCCGCTCGGCATTGGGCGGCCGAACTGGCCAATGTCTTACAGCAGGGGGTCGCGTTTCTTTTCGACTACGGCCTTGGTCGGCGTGAGTACTATGGCCCGAGTCGATCAGGCGGCTGGCTGCGATGTCATTTCCGGCACCATGCGCACGATAATCCGCTGGTTTTGCCGGGTATACAGGACATTACCGCCTGGGTTGACTTTTCCGCCGTCGCGGATGCGGCGCACGAGCATGGGCTCGAAATTGCAGGTTTCGTTGCGCAGGCACAGTTTCTGATGGCCGGCGGGCTCGATCAGGAGTTGGCTGAAATGGACAAAATGCCACTTCACGCACAGCTTGAATTGTCGCGCCAGGCTAAATTACTCACTCTCCCGGGCGAAATGGGCGAGAACTTCAAGTGCCTCGGCCTTGTTCGCGGCGCGGTCTTGACGCCCGACGCATTTTTGGCAGCGGACAGGACAGCAACACTATGAGAACAGCGCCGCATGAGCGGGCACAGCCGTGACCACATTACAAATCGTGGTGCTTGCAATCGTCCAGGGACTGACCGAGTTCCTGCCAATTTCCAGTTCGGGCCACCTCGTGCTTGTGCCGAGTGCATTTGGTTGGGCGGACCAGGGGCTGGCGTTCGACGTCGCCGTGCATTTCGGCTCGCTTGGCGCCGTTTTGTTGTTCTTTCGCAGCGATATTGCAGCGCTGTTGCGCGGTGGATTTGAGGTGCTCGGACTCAAGGTCGGGACTATCGAGTCGCGCATGGCGCTGGGCATTGCGCTTGGCACAATACCGGCCGCGCTCGCCGGGCTGCTCTTGGCCGGCTGGATCGAAGCCAATCTGCGCAGTCCGTCCGTTATCGTGTTCACCTTGTCTGGTTACGCCGTTCTAATGATTATTGCCGATCGCTTTGGCAAACGAAGTCGCGCCATTGCGGACATCGGCGTCAAAGATGCGGTACTGATCGGCCTGGCGCAGGCACTGGCCCTGGTACCGGGTACGTCGCGATCGGGAGTAACAATAACGGCGGCGATGGCATTGGGATTCGAGCGCCAGGACGCTGCTCGATTTTCTTTTCTGCTTGCGGTTCCGGTGATTCTGCTGGCCAGCGGTTACGAGATGGTCGGGCTGCTGACGGCTGACACAACGGTTGCCTGGGGACAGCTGGGAATCGCCGCGCTCATATCCGGAATTGTTGCCTACCTGAGTATTGAGTTCTTTATGCGTTTCGTTAGCCAGATCGGTTTGCTGCCATTCGCAATCTACCGGCTCGGACTTGCAGCGGTGATCCTTTATGTCCTCATGTAGATTTGTTTTGTTGTTGTTCATTGCCGGGAACGCGCTGGCCGCCGGCGACGGGTTTCTGATTGGCGGCGGTATCGAGACCGACAGCGAAGGCGCTGCCCGCGGCTCGCTGCTCGGCGGCTTCAGCATCCGCGAGGACACCTGGCTGTCCGGCGGGCTGTCCCAGAGCTCGGTTGAACTGCCAACGGGCAGAAGCATAGACACCCTCTACGCAGATCTCGGGCTGGATCACTGGTTTGACCCTGTCGGCGTGCGCTTCGGCGTTTCTTACTGGGGCGATTCGGAAGTGCTCGACTCCAATGACTGGCATGCCGCACTTTACTGGCGCGGCGGCAAGGTAACGTTGAGCGCCGAATACGAGTTCAGGGATTTCGACTTCACGGTTCCGTCTACAGATTTGACGGCTGGGCGTGAATTTACGTTTGATGCTGGCGGCATCGGCGCGACCGCCCGACTCGAACTCAGTGACAACATCAGCATGAGCCTTGCCGGCAAGACTTATGACTACAGCGTTGATTTCGCGCCGCTCGAGAATCGTGATGTCATCAGCTTGATATCCGTATCCAGACTGAGCCTGATAAACAGTCTCATTGATAGTCGCGTGAGTCTCGGCTTCGCTATCGATCGCGGCCTTAAGCGCTGGGAACTCGATTTCTCGACCTGGCATGGCGAGGTCGACAAGTCGCGCACGAATTCTTTCACTATTCGTTATCTGATGCCCATTGGCGGCAAGACCGATATCGAATTGGGTCTCGGTTACGACGACTCGGATCTGTACGGCGGCGTTACTTTTTTTTCGATATTCCTGTATCTCTATGGCGGCATTTAGGCGGCGTCGCGAATACTGCGCACGGCGTCAATACGTGCGCGCCTGACTGCGACGGCGATATCGGCGTCATCGTTTTGCTTAGCGATGCCCGCGGCATCGACGGCCGCCGCTGCGCGTAATGCAGTGCGCAGCTGTTCGGCCTGCGGGTAATCACGATCTTCAAATCCGGTTCTGCCGCGCGCGTCGGCTTCGCACGCCAACAAGAACTGCTCGAAACGTTCCGGGCGACGAAACGCATCGGTTCTCTCCAGGACCTTGACGATTGTGTCATCACGTAATTCGAGCGCCCGGTGACAATGGGTGTGCAGTTCGGCGACGATCAGGGCCAGGTCGCGGCAGGCACGCGGCACGGGCAGCCTGTCCGCGAGCAAGCGGATCAATTCGCTGCCGCGCCTTTCGTGGTCCGGATGGCTGGGCAAATCGTCGGCAGCGGTCGTCGCTTTGCCGAGATCATGAACGAGCGCCGCGAAACGCACTGCAACGTCGGCACTCAGATCGCCAGCCTGTTCGACGACCATCATCGTGTGCAGCCCGGTGTCGATTTCCGGATGCCACTTGGCGGGCTGCGGTACGCCAAACAAGGCGTTGACCTCGGGCAACACGACGCGCAGCGCACCGCAGGCACGCAGGGTTTCAAAGAACACACGTGGCGATGATCCTGCCAGCGCCGCCTCGGCTTCCTTCCAGACCCGGTCCGGCACGAGCGCATCGGCTTCGCCGTCGGCCACCATTTGCCGCATCAGGTCGCGCGTATCGGGCGCTATTCGAAACCCCAGCTCTGCAAAACGCGCCGCGAACTTCGCCGCGCGCAAAATGCGCACCGGGTCTTCTGCGAAGGCATCGGAAACGTGCCGAATCAGGCGCTGCTCGATGTCCCCCGCGCCGTTGAAGGGATCGATTAGCTGACCGTTGGCGTCTCTTGCAAGGGCATTGATCGTGAGATCGCGGCGGCTCAGGTCATCTTCGATCGTGACGTCGGGCGAGGTGTTGAATTTGAAGCCATGATAGCCCGCCGCGGTCTTGCGCTCCGTTCGCGCGAGCGCATATTCCTCGCCTGTTTCGGGGTGCAGGAACACGGGAAAGTCCTTGCCGACCTGCTTGTATCCCCGGTCGATGAGTTCATCCGGGGTCGCGCCGACGACGCACCAGTCCCGCTCCTTAACGGGAAGACCGAGCTGCTCGTCACGAACAGCGCCACCAACGAGGTACACTTGCATCGGCGCAGTATAACCCCCGGGCCCTTGCGACCCGATGCCCCGACACGCAGCTGTCTCGTGCATTTGCTCAATAAATACCGTGAAATGGAAGAATTCGTTCGTGGAATTGTGTTAACGGGCGGATAATACGAACCCTTAAGGCTGCTTCCAGTCTGAACAGCAAAACAACAAGAAAGGTTTCCCGGAGGGACCTGTGAATCTGACACGCCTTGCACTATCGAATCCGGTTGCGGTGATTGCCGCGATTCTGCTCGTTTTGCTTATGGGCGTCGTCTCGCTGGTCGGCCTGCCTGTTCAGATGATCCCGAACGTTGAGCGGCCGTTTATCCAGATTTCTACGGGTTGGCGCTCGGCCGCACCCGAAGAAGTGGAGGCCGAAATCCTCGAGCCGCAGGAAGATATGCTGCGCGGCGTACCCGGTCTCGAGAAGATGGAATCTTCGGCAAGCCGGGGTTCCGCCAATATCAACCTGATGTTTTCCGTCGATACGGACCTGCAGCGCGCACTCATAGAAGTTATAAACCGGCTCAACCAGGTGCAGCGTTATCCGAACGACGTTACCGAACCGCAAATCTATGCCGGGCAGGACAGCTTTGGCGCGCCGATCGCCTGGTTCGCGTTGACCCGCGTGCCTGGCAACAATCGGCCGATGCCGAGCTATGAGGATTTCGTCCGCGAAGTCGTGCAGGCGCGCATCGAACGTGTGCCGGGCGTGTCGAATTCCAATGCCTACGGTGGCCGTGCCAACGAGGTGCGGATTACGTTTGACCCCTATGCGACGGCAGCACTCGGTATCGATATACCAACGCTCGCCGGGCTTACCGGTAACAACAATGATACGTCGGGCGGCTTTAGCGAAGTTGGCCGACGCCAGTACACGCTGCGTTACGCTGGCAAGTACGATCTGTCAGAGTTTGGCGATATGGTGCTGGACTGGCGCGGCGGTAACCCTGTGCGCCTGCGCGATATCGCGACCGTCGAAGTAACCATGCGCGATGCGAACGGCTTCATGCTGCAGAACGGCAACGAAGCCATCGCGTTCAATGCGCAGGTAGAAAAGGGCGTCAATGTCCTGGAGGTGATGGAGGACCTGAAATCCGCGATCGAAGAACTGCAGGAGGGGCCACTTGCGCGCGCAGGCCTGCAGGTGCGGCAGGTCTACGATGAGTCAAGGTATATCGAAGAATCTGTCGCAATGCTGCGCACGAATTTGCTGCTGGGTATCAGCCTTGCGATCGGCATTCTGTGGTGGTTCATGCGCAGATTCCGTGCAACGTTCATTGTTGCGCTCGCGATTCCGATTTCGCTGTTCACCGCCTTCATCGTTATGCAGGTTACGGGCCGGACGCTGAACATGATTTCCCTCGCTGGTCTGGCGTTCGCAACGGGGATGGTGCTCGACGCCGCCATCGTCGTGCTGGAGAACATCGTTCGCCTCAGGGAAAAGGGCCTTGAGGCCAGCGAAGCCGCAACCGAAGGTAGCCGGGAGGTCTGGGGCGCGCTGCTTGCGTCGACGGCGACGACGGTGGTCATATTTCTGCCCATCATTTTTCTCAAGGAAGTGTCCGGTCAACTGTTCGCCGATCTCGCCATTGTTATTTCAGTGGTCGTTTGTGCTTCGCTTATTATTGCGGTGTCGGTTATTCCGACGGCTGCCGCAACGTGGCTCAGAGATGTCAGTCTTGAGGATCCGCATGCCGAGTGGTGGCAGCGCGCAACGCGATCGATTATGAGTCTGACCGATCGTAAACGCGTGCGGCATGCGTTGATCGGCGGCATCTTTGCGGGCGCGACCCTGGTTACGTGGATATTGCTGCCCCCGGCCGACTACCTGCCCGAAGGTAAGCAGGGCTGGGTGTTCGCATTCATCCTGCAGCCACCGGGTCAGAGCATCGCGACCGCGCGCGAGGAGTTCGCGGTGCCTGTTGTGAAGCGCCTCAAGCCTTACCTCGAGGAGGATGCCGAGATTGCGGTCAACAGCTACTTCATGGGCGTGTTTGGCAGCTCCGCCTTTGCGGGCGCGCGCATGGTCGACCCGAATGATGCGGATGAATTCGTCGCCAAGTTGAATTCGGAGATTCTCGCCGGATTTCCCGACACGATGGCCTTCGCGAATCAATGGGGTATCTTCCGGCGGCTCGCCGGCAACAGCGGCATCGAACTGAATATTCAAAGCCGGAACATGGATGCGATGCTGACGGCCGCGCGGGCGGGAATGGACCTGGTCGGAGAGCACCTGCCGGGCGCCCAGGCAAGGCCCGTTCCGGGCATCGACTTTGCGGAGCCTGAATTGCGCTTTATCCCCGACGAGCGACGCATTACCGAGGCCGGCTGGACACGCCGCGACATGTCGACAGTCATGCGCGCGCTTGGTGATGGGGTATTTGTCGGCGATTATTTTGACGGCGATCGACGCATGGATGTCGTGCTCAGGGCGCCGGAGTGGACCAGCCCGGAGCAGCTCGCGTCGACGCCATTGGCCACACCCGCTGGCGGCATTCAATCGGTCGATCAGTTGCTGCGCATGGAACGCACGGCCGGCCCGAATAAGATCCGTCGCGTCGACCGGCGCCGTGCCGTGACGCTGTCGATCACGCCGCCTGATGAGCTTTCGCTCGAAGAGACTATCGAGATTCTGAAGACCCATGTCGAACCGGCACTATTACGCATGCTGCCCGAGGATGGCGAAGTCAGTTATTACGGTAGCGCGGACGACCTCGACATCGCGCTCACGAACATGTCGCGTAGCTTTGCGCTCGCCATCGTCGTTTTGTACCTGCTAATGAGCGGACTGTTCCGCTCGTTTCTTGATAGTCTGCTCGTGATTGCCGCCCTGCCACTTGCGACCGTCGGCGGCGTGGCGCTGTTACGCTTGATGAGTCTGCCGATGGACTTGCTGACGATGATCGGATTCATCACTCTGCTGGGCCTCGTCGTCAATAATGCGATACTGCTTGTGCACCAGACACGGTCGGCAGAGCGACACGGTTTAGACAGACGCAGCGCGGTTGAACAGGCCATTCAACGACGCTTGCGGCCGATACTGATGAGTACCTTGACCAGCCTGTTCGGCATGTTGCCGCTACTGCTGATCCCGGGCCCCGGATCCGAGGTCTACCAGGGCCTGGCAGCGGTTATCGTTGGTGGCATGTCGGTCAGCACCGTTTTTACGCTGATCTTCCTGCCCAGCTTGCTACGGTTGGGGGAAACAGTAACTGCGCAGTCGGCGGCGCTTGCGCCGACCGGTGATGCGGCAAGAGTGAACCCATGATGCATGCAAGAAGTGCAGCAGCCTTCCTTGTGGTAGCGAGCCTGGCGTATTCCGCGACGGCCATCGGCCAGGAAAGGACGCCCGCATCTGTGATTGTTGCCAGGGCCGAGATACGGCAGCTCGCGCCCTCAGTGGACGTACCCGGAACGGTTGTTAGCCGTTACGATGCGCGCCTGGCATCCGAGCTGGCGGCCAAGCTGGAATGGATCGCAGAGGTAGGCACCGTTGTAAAAAAGGACGATTCCGTCGCCAGACTCCAATCCATCACCTTCGAGCTGCTCGAGATGGAAGCACAGAGTCGTGTCAAACGTGAACAGGCGCGTGTGCAGTTTCTGCGTTCCGAAAAAGCCCGCCTCGAGCGGCTTGCCGAGAACAACCTGTCAGCGAAAAGCCAGCTCGATCGCACGGTATCCGACCTTGCGGTTGCAGAAAGCGAGGAGGCTATAGCGCGTGCGCAGCTCGGCCATGCCCAGGTTGCGATGTACGTGACAGAAATTCGCGCACCGTTCGACGGCATCGTTACCGAACGACTGAGAAATATCGGCGAGCGCCTGAACGTTGCCGACGAAGTAATTCGTCTGGTCGATCCAAATTCATTAGAGGTCGTCGCCCGGGCACCGCTTAATACGGTCAACTTCATTGCAGAGCAGGCGTCACTCGAACTGCATAACGACTATCGAGCCGACAAAGCTTCGGTGCGCACGATCGTCCCCTTCGGCAATCCGCAGTCGCACATGTTCGAGGTGCGGCTCGACGTCGACCCCGAACTCTGGACGGTCGGTGAAAGCGTTCGGGTGTCGATGCCGACGGCACACGTAAAGGAGGTGCTGACGGTACCGCGGGACGCGTTGATACTGAGGCGTGAAGGCGCATCGGTATTCAGGGTGAATGCCGACATGAGCGTCGAACAGGTGAACGTCATCACGGGCCTTGGCGACGGCGAACATATCGAAGTTATCGGGCAGCTTGATGCGGGCGACCAGGTCGTCACGAGGGGTGCGGAACGGCTCGGTAACGGCATGACGGTGAACATTAGTGGCAGCCGATCCATGGCGACCGGCGCCACTAGTAACTGAGCAGAGCCCCGTTTACAGGAAAAGGCAACGGAGCGCGGCGTGCCTATGAGGCCGACGATCGGTCAGAAGCTCGTACAGGCTGCGATCGTGAGCGGTCTGATCCTCTGCTTATCCGGTTGCTACTATATGCAGGCAGCGCGCGGCCAGATGGAAGTCATGCGCAAGCGCGTGCCGATAAGTGAAGTCATCGATGCAGAAGACACGCCGCCAGAGCTCGCAGATCGCTTGCGACTCGTCAGAGAGGCGCGGCAATTCTCGATCGAAGAGCTTGGCCTTCCCGATAACAACAGTTACAGGAGCTTTGCCGATCTTGAACGTGATTACGCGTTGTGGAATGTCGTTGCCGCGCCGGAGTTCTCACTCGAACCAAAACAGTGGTGCTATCCGGTAGTCGGTTGTGTCAGTTATCGCGGCTATTTCGACGAAGTCAAAGCGCGGCAACTGGGTGATCGCTTGCAGGCGGACGGCTACGATGTATTGGTAGGCGGAGTTGCCGCATACTCGACGCTCGGTAGATTCAGCGATCCGATTCTCAACACCATGATGCATTGGGAGGATGTCGATCTAGTCGCCGTGATGTTCCACGAGCTGGCGCACCAGCTTATCTACGTCAAGGACGACACGGCGTTCAACGAGTCCTTTGCCACGGCCGTGGAGGAATTCGGCATTGAACGCTGGCTTTTGAGTAAGGGTCAGCAGCGACAGATCGCCGCGTATTACGAGCGTCGTGATCTGCAGCGACGGCTCATGCAGCTCGTCGCTGACGCGCGAACAGACCTCGAAAACATCTATGCCGCAGCGCTGGATGATGTACAGCGAAGGCAACGCAAGCAACGCCGGCTGGCTGACCTGACGAGCAATGCAATCAGTGAGTTCGAGTCTGCCGGCCAGCCCGCGCAGGACTGGTGGAGTAAGGACCTCAACAATGCGCGGCTGGCATCGATGACGATTTACCAGGGACTCCTGCCCGCGTTTCGTGAACTGCTCAGCCGCTGCGACGACGAACTCGAGTGCTTCTATGACGAGGCAGAGGCACTCGCAAAGCTCAACAAAGACGAGCGCCAGGCCAGGCTCGGCGCGCTCCAGCGAGATTATTTGTAGTCGCTGCCGTCATGTGCACGGGACACATCTGTCACGTTCAGTTTTGCGCGACTTTCTGTGCCTGGTCATGTGGTTGTACAAGTAACAGTCGGTCAGAGAGGCGCCGCACTTGACCGGTCATGCGCCAGTAGAAAATAGCCTCGGCCTCGAGCACGCGGCGCACATACTTTCGCGTCTCGTTAAAGGGAATATTCTCGATCCAGATGCGTGCGTCGACATCACCCGATTCAGGCAGCCAGCGATCGACCCGATGCGGCCCGGCATTGTATGCCGCGGTTGCAAGCACCTGATTGCCGCTGTATCGCTCTGCCATCTGCCCCAGATACGTCGTACCGAGGCGGATGTTTTCCTGCGGGTCCGTCAGCGTATCGACTCCGGCGAAAGGCAGGCGCAGCTGCTTTGCAACACTGCGGCCCGTTGCGGGCATCAGCTGCATCAGACCTATAGCGCCGGCGCTTGAGCGCACGTCCCGCATGAACAAACTCTCACTACGGGCGATCCCATAAGCCCATGTGGTCGCAATGCTGGCGCTTTCAGAGTGTTGCCGGAACAGCTTTTGGTAAGGCAGCGGGTAGCGCAACGTCAGGTCGTCGTACTCGCCAACACTGGCCGCCGCGGCGATCGCGCGCGAATGCCAGCCCCAGCGATCGGCGAGTTTGGCCGCCTGCACTTTCTGTTCGGGGTCCAGATAGGACACGACCTCATCCCACTCCGAACGACCGCGCCCATCCAGGCCGACAAAAAACAACTCGCGTGCCCGAATAAGCTCGGGCCGCGCGGCGAGTGCCGATATCACGGCCTCGTCCGCGTCTATCTGGCGGTCGTCGAGCGCATACGCTACGCCGAGTTCATCGGCCGCCAAAAATCCATAGTAGCTTCGTTCACCGGCCAGTTCGCCAAATAGCGCAGTCGCCTCGGGTCGTCGGCCGGTGCGCTGCAGTGCGATTGCGTGCCAGTAACGCCATTCTTCACTGCCGCTTTCGTCGACCGGCATCGCGGCGATATCCTTTAACAGATTCGTCCAGTTTTCGTCACGCAGACTGCTCCTCGCGCGCCAACGCAAAACCTCAGTGTTTTGTGCAGCCCGGGGTAGGGCGGTGAGCAGTCTGTAGGCGCCCGGCAGACCGTCGCGTGCTGTCCACAAGGCGATATGGCGTGCGGTCCGGTACTCATCGACCGATGAAAATTGTTGCGACTTGACGAGCGGCTGCCATAGTTCCAGCGCGCGCTCGGGATCGCGATAAGTGAGGCGTTCGATAGCGTAAACCAGTTGCGCATGGCCCGATTCGTCGCTGCTGCGCTGTATGTGCTTGCGCACGAACGCTTCAGGATTTGCCTGTGCGCTCAGCCACTGATTCGCGACGTCGACATGCTGTTGATCAATGGACTTCGCGAGCCAACGCGCGCGGGAGAATTCACGGGCATCGACGGCCAGTTCAAAGCGCTTTGCATAGTCGATCGGCCCGAGTAGCTGATTGTCTTCCAGAAAGGCGAAAACGGGGTCGCACTCGTCAACCTGGCTTTTCCCGACCATCCACAGCTCGGTCGCCCGGTTGACGACTCGCCGCTCACGTCCCGCCGCAATTTCCGCGCGCAGCGCAAGACAGTCCAGCCTGGCGTTTTCGAGGCCCTGGTAGAAAGACTGGTAGATCTTCATGAAGCCGTCGAGGTCGCCTGCGCCGGCGAGGTGCAGTGCATAGCGATAGCGCAAATCCCGTGCGGGGCGCAGTACGCCGTGCGCTGCGAGGAAGGACTCGACCTCGTCGCGATCGGTTTTCTTCAGCGTTGCGCGAAAGAACGCCGCGCGAAGATCGGGCCAAAGCACGTAACTTGCCAGCAGTCGCTTCTGTTCGAGAGGTAAGTCGTCAACAACGCTCCAGTCGCCGCGCTCGACATCCTTGTAGACCCCCGTGAACAGCTGGCGCTGCTCGTCGAGCTGTGCCGCGCCCGCGGTAGTAATACAGACCGCAGCTACGACCATGACCAGCATCGCTGCGAGGCCGGGCACAAGCTGTTTTGCAACGAAACGGGTGGTGGGCATCTGCAGACCAATTATTTACATAGGCTTAAACACAGACCTTAATGTTATCTATTAGGTTGCGCAACGAGCGAACGCCTCTCGGATGCACGTCAACGAATCTGCAGCATCAGCGCGCGATCGCCGCGCTGCACCAGCAAGAACAGGATCCGATTGCTGGCTGCTATCTCGGTCAGCTGTTGCAGGGTGCGCACCGGACGTCGGTTGACCGCTGTGATCACGTCGCCGGCCTGCAGGCCGCGCTGCGCGGCAGGACTATCGGGTTCCACCGCGGTTACCTCCACGCCGGTCGCGGAGCTGGCCGAAGACGAAGCAAACTGGGCACCCCGCAGGCCGGGATGTAGGTCGGCGCCGACGCTCCGCACGACTCGTTGCTGACCAAGGACTGCCGTCGTCGAGCGGTTCTTGCCGTCGCGAATGTAATCGATTTTGACCTTTTCGCCGGAGCCCATCAGACCAATCGTATTGCGCAATTCCGACGCGCCGCCGATCTTCCTGTCGTCGACCTCGACAATAATGTCGCCAACCTGCAGCCCGGCTTCCTCGGCAGCAGAGCCCGGCTCTACCAACGCAATCAGCGCACCGCTATCAACAGTGGCTTCGAGGGCGCGCGCAACTTCAGAATCGATCGTTTGTATCGAGACGCCCAGGAGGCCGCGGCGAACTTCCCCAAAGTCGAGAATCTGGCTCATGATAGAGCTTGCGATCTCCGTCGGCACCGCAAAGCCTATGCCTACGTTGCCGCCTGAGCGGCTGATGATCGCCGAATTTATGCCGACCAGCTCCCCGCGCATGTTGACCAGGGCGCCACCCGAATTACCCGGGTTGATCGAGGCATCCGTCTGAATAAAATTCTCGTATCCGTCGCGGCTGATGCCGGTCCGGCCAAGTGCACTCACAATACCGGAAGTCACCGTATGTCCGAGGCCGAACGGATTGCCGATAGCGAGAACAAAATCGCCCACACGAACGCTCTCCGAATCGCCAATCGGCATTTCTACGAGATCGTCCGCTGCGACTTTCAGCACTGCAATGTCGGTAGCAGCGTCGGAGCCCACGATCTCGGCATCGAGTATTTTGCCGTCAATCAACGAGATCTGAATTTCGTCGGCATCTTCGACGACATGGTGATTGGTCAGTATGTAGCCACGCTCGGCATCCACGATAACGCCGGAACCGGCGCTAGCCACTTCCTGTGAGCCGCCCGGCATATCGGGCAATCCAAAAAACCTGCGAAACGCATCGTCGCTGAACGAACGTCGCTGAATGGTTTGGCTAACGCGGATATTGACGACCGCCGGAGACGCCCGCTCAACGAGCGGCGCCAGGCTCGGTACCATCTGACCGTCAATCTGTGCCGGCAACGCGGCCAGAGTCGGTGCTGCCAGAACCAGCAGCATCCAGGTAAACATCAGTCGGGTCTTCATTCTCATCGGCTGCCTCAATCGCTGCGTACGCAGGTTCATCAGTCTGCTGCGTATAGGCTGAATTGCGGGTGAACAGAACTCGTGTACTGCACCCGTACGGGGTTTCATTATAGGCTCAATGCCGTCGACACTGTGATCGCGACGAAAGTTGCCGCTCGCACGGCGATCCTCACCACGTCGCAGATCATAGATGCCCGACCGCAATGAAACGTCGCGGCCGGGCAATAATGTACTTCAGGCGGATTCGACCGTTATGCGCCGCGCCCGTACTTCTGGCACCTTGGGGATCGAAATCTCGAGAATGCCGTTCGTGCTTTTGGCCGTGATACCGTCAGCGTCGGCCGTCTCCGGCAGCGTAAAGCGGCGATAAAAACGACCGACGCTACGCTCATAGCGCTGCACGCCATCAACTTCACTGCGATCGTCGGCGTGGCGTTCGCCGGATACACTCAGGACGCCGTTATCCATGCTGACGTCGATATGCGACGGGTCTACGCCAGGCACGTCGGCACGCACCACGAAGCGATCCTTATGTTCGACGATGTCCACGGCGGGCACCCAGTCTGCGGCGGAGTTTTCGCCGGTTCCCGGGGCGAAGCGGCGCGCTGCTGATCGATTGAAATCACGCTGTAGCTCATCAAAGAGCGACCAGGGTTCGAAACGTACAAGATTCATAATGTCCTCCTAAATTCAGGTTCGGCGGTGCCCAGCAAGCCAACCGCCGTTGCTCCAACGCTGCCTGAAATAGGGGCTCACGCAGCTAATTCAAGGACAATTTCGGGCCCAAATGACCATAACGAGCGGACCCCGGCAAGCTGTAACCGCTCCCGTTTATTGCCACTATATGTAGTGAAACCACTGCTTCACAATAGTGTCATCATTTTTCTGATATTTTTAAAGTACTTATTTCAATAAAATTCATAACACGTTGAAAATATAGTATAAAATGCTTTATACAAATTTCGTCGAAAACCTTGACAGTCGAGCCGTACGGGCATAATCTTGGTTCTTGTCGGACACAACATCTTGTGTCTAGTCAATGAAGGAAATGAGGCCATATTGGGCACTCGCCGCGGAAAAACCATGCGCGGTGGGCGGGTCGCTTTTCCTCAATAAAACGTGGGTTAAAACAGCACTTAGGGGTCTCCTGAGGGAGCAAGGGGAGTAAATAGACCAATGAAGTCTGCGGTTCATGTGGATACGCACGCGGTCACTGACATCGAATTTCAGCCTGCATCGCTCGATATTTGGGATGCGAAATATCGCCTGACCGCGAAAGACGGTCGCAAGGTTGATTCGTCAATCGACGATACTTATAAGCGAGTGGCGAAGGCGCTGGCGAGCGTCGAGCTCGAGTCGAAACGTGACGAATTTTACGATCAGTTTCTCTGGGCATTGCGCAGTGGCGCTATTCCGGCCGGACGCATCATGTCGAATGCTGGCGCGCGTGAACACAAGCCCGCGACGTCAACCATCAACTGCACGGTCTCGGGCACCGTCGGCGATTCGATGGACAATATTCTCAACAAGGTTCACGAGGCGGGCCTGACGCTGAAGGCCGGTTGCGGCATTGGCTATGAGTTTTCGACACTTCGACCAAAGGGTGCCTATGTGACCGGTGCAGGCGCATATACGTCGGGGCCGCTGTCGTTCATGGATATATACGACAAGATGTGTTTCACGGTGTCGTCGGCAGGTGGGAGGCGCGGCGCGCAGATGGGCACGTTCGATGTCGGACATCCGGACGTCCTTGAGTTCATACGCGCCAAGCGAGAGGACGGTCGACTGCGACAATTCAACCTGTCGTTGCTGGTGACCGACGAGTTTATGCAGGCCATCATCAACGAGGACGACTGGAGCCTTGCCTTTCCGGTGACGCAGAAAGAAGTCGAGGACGAAGCACTCGACATCGATAACCCGGGTCAATTCGTCTGGCGTGAGTGGCCGGAGGCTGGCAACTACGTGTCCAATGCACAAGGCCTGGTTGCCTGCAAGATCTACAAGACTTTGCCTGCGCCGCGTGTCTGGGACTTGATCATGGCGTCGACCTACGACTTCGCAGAGCCTGGATTTGTGTTGATCGATAAGGTCAACGAAATGAATAACAACTGGTTCGACGAGAACATCCGGGCGACCAACCCGTGTGGCGAGCAGCCGCTGCCACCTTACGGCTCGTGCCTGCTCGGTTCGGTCAACCTGACGCGCTTCGTTATTGATCCATTCACCGCGGATGCCCGATTCGACTGGGACGCGTTTCGCAATGTCGTCAAGATCTTCACGCGCATGCTCGACAACGTTGTCGAGATTAACGGGCTGCCGTTGCCGCAGCAGCGTAACGAAATTCAGCGCAAGCGGCGCCACGGCATGGGATTCCTGGGCCTGGGCTCGACAATCACAATGCTGCGCATGAAGTACGGTGAGTCGGAAGCCGTCGCCTTCACTGAAGAGGTGGCCCGCAGGCTGGCGCTGGCTGGGTGGGAAGAAGCGCTCGAGCTCGCGCTAGAAAAAGGCCCGGCGCCGATTATGACGGAGAAGTTCGAAGTTACCGAAGAGATGCTGCGCAAGCGCCCCGAGATGGCGGCGGACGGCTACCAGGCTGGAGACAAAGTACAAGGCCGCATCCTGCACGCTCGCTACAGCCGCTATATGCAGCGTGTGGCCGCAGTGGAACCGGAACTTGTCAACAAGCTGGCCGAGGTTGGCGCGCGCTTCACGCATCACAGCTCCATCGCGCCTACGGGCACGATCTCGCTGTCACTCGCGAACAATGCCAGTAACGGCATCGAGCCGAGTTTTGCGCACCATTATTTCCGCAACGTTATTCGCCCGGGCAAGAAGACTAAAGAGAAAGTCGACGTATTTTCGTTCGAGCTGCTCGCCTATCGCACGCTCGTTGATGAGGATGCGATGCCGGCAGGAGCAGCCGAGCACGCGTTGGGCAACCTGCCGGATTATTTCATCTCGGCAGAGGATGTTTCGCCAACCGCGCATGTCGACATTCAAGCTGCGGCGCAAAAGTGGATTGACTCGTCGATATCGAAAACGGCGAACGTACCGACTGACTATGCGTATGAAGACTTCAAGGACATCTATCGATACGCTTACCAGCAAGGCCTGAAAGGCTGCACGACGTTCCGCTTCAATCCGGAAGCGTTCCAGGGTGTCTTGGTCAAGGAGAAGGATCTCAAAAATACGGTCTACTCGTTCACGCTGGACGACGGTTCGGCGGTCGAACTCAAGGGCGACGAAGAGATTGAATACGATGGCGAGATTCATACCGCCGCCAATTTGTTCGATGCGCTGAAAGAAGGTTACTACGGAAAATTCTGAGCAGAAGATGATTAAGATTGATAGAAAAATTGTCGGCTATTCGGTGAAACAGCCGGAAGCCGAAGAAAAATCGGCTAAGCCGAACTTCAAGCGCGAGAGCGGCGGAGAAAACCGGGCCGAAGTCATCCGCATGCACGAAAAGCTCGAGCGCCCCGAAGTGCTTGTCGGCTCGACGTACAAAGTCAAAACGCCGATTTCAGATCACGCGATGTATGTCACGATTAACGATATCGTGCTCAATCAAGGGACGGAGTTCGAAAAACGCCGTCCCTTCGAGATCTTCATTAATTCGAAAAACCTCGATCACTATCAGTGGATTGTCGCATTGACACGCATCATATCGGCGGTTTTTCGTAAGGGCGGCGATGTTGCGTTTCTGGTTGACGAGCTCAAGGCAGTCTTCGATCCGCGCGGCGGTTATTGGCAGCCTGGGGGCAAGTTCATGCCGTCGATCATTGCCGAGCTCGGCTATATCGTCGAAAAGCACCTGATTTCGATTGGTTTGATGGCTGAACCCGATCTCGACGACGGCCAGAGAGAGCTCATCGCCAAAAAGCGTGCTGAGTACGAGGAAGCCAAGAAACAGCAAGACGCGTTTTCTGCCAGCGAGTATCCGGAAGGTGCGCAGCTCTGCAGCAAGTGCAATACGGCAGCGGTTATCCTGATGGATGGTTGCATGACGTGCCTGTCATGCGGCGACTCCAAGTGCGGCTGAGCAGTACCCGGCGAGCAAAAACAATCTCTGCATAAGCCGTGCGTGTCCTATACGGCCTGTTGACCTACCTGGCGCAAGTGCCATTAGCGGTCTACTGGATATTTCGCAGTATCGTCAATCACTCCTACCGGGATCGCTTAGGGCAGCGCTTCGGCCTTGGCTATCCGAAACTTGACAAGTGCATCTGGGTCCACGCCGTCTCCGTAGGTGAGGTTCAGGCGGCAGTGCCGCTAGTGCGCGAGATCGGGCGCCGGTTTCCACAACACAGGCTGCTCGTAACGACAGTCACTCCGACAGGTGCTGCTCGCGTGGCCGCATTATTTGGTGATGCAGTGACGCATTGCTATATACCGTTCGAGATGCCGGCGGCCGTGAATCATTTTTTTGCCAGCGTTGAGCCGAAACTCGCGTTGATCATGGAAACGGAGATCTGGCCGAACCTGTACCGCGCTTGCGGTGTGCGCAATATTCCGCTGATTCTTGTCAGCGCACGGATTTCGCCGAATTCGTTGGCCGGCTATCGTCGCCTTCTGCCGCTCATTCGTGAGACGCTGTCACATGGCATTATTATCGCCGCACAAAGCGAGGCTGATGCGCAGCGCTTCAGACAGCTCGGAGCAAGCTCCGCGCGTACCCGGGTTACAGGCAACATCAAATTTGATATCGAGCTGTCTGCTGATTTGCCAGCCGATGGCCGGGAATTACGCGCCCGCTTGTTCGGCAGACGACCGGTCTGGATTGCCGCAAGCACACATGACAAGGAAGAGGTGAAAGTGCTGGATGCGCACGAAGCGCTACGGAAGAAACATCCGGATCTGTTGCTGCTGCTCGTGCCGCGGCATCCGGAGCGGTTCGACGAAGTGCGAAGCCTGGTGACGCGCCGTGGCCTCAGACTCGTTTCCCGCACTGACGACAAACGCTGCGACGCGGCGACGGACGTTTTTCTCGGCGACACGATGGGTGAACTGCCGCTGTTTTACGCTGCCAGTGATATCGCGTTTGTCGGTGGCAGCCTTGTCCCGATTGGCGGCCATAACTTGCTGGAGCCTGCAGCGCTTGGCCTGCCGGTCATAACGGGGCCGCAGGTTTTCAATGCGCAGGAGATCGCAGACATGTTTGTCGAACTTGGGGCGTGTCGCATGGTCGAGAACGCCGACGAGCTCGCTGCGGCTGTAGATGAGCTGCTCCTCAACCCGATGCGGGCGACAGAACTTGGTCGCAAGGGGCGCGAGATCGTGCAGCGAAACCGGGGTGCGCTGGACCGCTTGCTTGGCTTACTCGAGCCGCTTATCGGCGGCAGGGATTTCTGACAGACGCCGCTACTCGGACGTTGCAGCTGCTTCCTCGGCAAACACCTGCTCTGGCGTCTTGCGCTCTGTAAGCCAGCGATCGATGTTCTCGAGATCCTGAATCTGCAGGCTGCCGGCCGCCTGCTTGAGTCGCAGAACGTTCATCAGGTAATCGTAGCGGGCCTGGTAAAATAGCGTAATCGCCCGATACAAGGCGAACTGCGAATCGAGTACGTCGACGATCGTGCGCGTACCGACGTCAAATCCCGCCTGGGTCGCTTCCAGCGCCGTGCGGCTCGACTTGACGGCTTGCTGCAGAGCCTCGACGCGACTCATCTCGGATAGCACGCCAAGGTATGCGTCGCGCGTTGCGCGTTCCGTTTCGCGCGTTACGCGCTGCAATTGCTCCCGCGCGGCCCGGTGCAGATACACGGCTTCACGGACCCGCGACGTATTAGCACCTCCCTGAAAAATGGGCATGCTGAACTGGATGCTGATGCTGTCCTGGCGACCGTCACTATCGGCCACGCTTGGCGGTGCGCCACCAACGACTCGATCCGCCTCGGTATCGAACTCGCCGGAGCTCGCGACAAGTTCGATACTCGGATAGTAACCGTTGCGGCGGAAGGCTATCTCGTCCCGGGCGAGTCTTTCGTCCAGCCTGCTCGAGACCAGCAAGAGATTTTGCTCCAGCGCGAGATCTACCCAACGCGCTTCGTTGTTCGGCTCCGGTGTGCGCATCGGGAATTCATCGCCCGGCGCTGCCAACGCGCCGACGTATTCGCCGGTAATTTCGCGAAGGAACTCGCGGGCCGTCGCGAGCGAGCGTTTTGCCGCTATTTCGTCGGCCACCGCCTGGTCATAGGCGGCCTGGGATTCCTGCACATCGGTAATCGCTATGAGGCCCACCTCGAAACGCTGTTTCGCCTGCTCGAGCTGACGCGCGATCGCCTGCCGATTGGCGTGGGTCGAGGTCAGGCGATCTTCTGCCGCAAGTACGTCAAAGTAGTTTTGGCCGACGCGAACGATCAGGTCCTGCTGCGCGGCTTCCCGGTCGGCCTCGGCTCTTGCAACGATCTTGTCCGCGCGGCGCAGACCGACGATCTGATCCCAGCGGAACAGGCTCTGGCGCAGACTGAACTGCCAGCGCGTCGTATCGGCACTGGATTCGGTATCGATTGCCACCGGCAGGCCGGTATCGCCTTCGAAGATGCTCGTCCCGGAAGAATCGGATGTCGTCCAGTCACCGCTCAGACTGATCTGCGGTAGTAACACGCCGCGTGCCTGCGGTTCGGCCTCGAGTGCCGCGAGTCTGCGTGCCTCGGCCTCGTGAATCCGTGGATCACTTTGCAGGGCCTGCTGATAGATTTCGAGAAGCGACGCCGCGTCGACTGTGACGGGCACTGCCATTGCCCCAAGAATGCCAAGTAGCAGCTTTAAACCAAATGCATTATTCATATTATTGCGTTCCGCATTCTGGACGCCGGTGCGGCGTACCTTAAGGTGTTATAGTTAACTATATCACTAAATCAGTCAACACGAGAGCCTGCTCATCGCTCGCTTTTGCCCTGCCTATGCGATACGTCAAAGCGCCAAAAGTTCATCCAAGCCTCACTACGCCATACTTTAGATGCGACTAGCGCCAAAGTGGTTTCGTCGCTAGAACGAAAACTGCGGCGGACCGACAGCGTTGACCAGCGGCGCTACTTCGGTTTCGAAGAGGCTTTCGGTGCGCCAGTCGTTATCGGCGAACCGGTGCACGATTCTAGCGTCCATCACGGGTGCATTGCCAACGATGACAAACAGGCGCCCATCCGGCTTCAGTGACATCACGAAACGGGGATCGAAGTCCTGTATCGATCCGGTGACGGCTATGGCGTCGAAAAGTCGAGCGGGCAGCTCCTGCATGGCATCCATTTGCAGGAGATCGACGTCGTCGATGCCAGCGCCTTCGAGATTTGCGGCCGCGTTTTTGACGAAATCAGCGTATATATCGATGCTGGTGACCGAGTTTGCCAGTCGTGCCAGGCAGGCACTCAGAAAACCGCTTCCTGTACCGACTTCCAGAACATCATCTGATTTGCTGAGCGCGAGTGCCTGCAGCAGGCGCCCCTCGACTGTCGGCGTCATCATGGACTGGCCGTGCTGCAGCGGAATCTCTGTATCAGCGAACGCCAGTGCCTCGAATCCGGGCGGCACGAACTGTTCCCGTGGCACGCTGGTGAGGACGTCGAGGATGTTGGCATCGAGGACATCCCATGCGCGGACCTGTTGTTGCACCATCTGCTGCCGCGCAAAGTCAATGTTCATATGTCTGTTACCTGTAATTGCATGAAAAATCCGCGAAGTGTTTACACTGGGAAAGCTCGCCAAAATCAGCTCCCAGAGACGCGACGGCGGTTCCCGAATTATGGTGAATTGTCGCAGTCGGTCACGGTTGCTGGGATATGCTTCATAATGCTTACTTTGCAAGCTTCTTCGGTACCCGGAATCTCCGCTGCTGGAGGCGCGCATCGAGTTGCGAATAATAACAAATGAATCTCGGATAGCCGCCGGATATTGAGTTCTGAATGTCGTCTTTCACAATCTTCATCGCGATGTCGGTCCTGCTGCTGCTGGCTATTGTCATCGGTACCTGGTCCTGGATAGGTAAGCGCAACGCTTTACGGCGTATCGCGAGGATTAATGCCGAAATGCTCGAGGCCTCGCAAGATGCGTCGGTGGGCCGACGCCTGACGATTCCCGACGACCCGGAATCGGCGCAATTGGCGTACACAATCAATCGGCTGTTTGATGCCGTCGGTGAAAGAGACGAAAAGATTCAGGTCCGTGACCGGCTGTTCAAGGATTTCGCACGGACCTTGCCGGAAATCGTCCTGATTCACGATGAGAAGATCCGTCTGGCCAACGAAGCAGCCGCAGGTCTCATGGGGCTCGAGCCGGCACAACTCGTTGGTCGTGAGACCGCGGATCTTGTCAAGCCGGCTTACAGAGCGCTGTTTCGCAACACGATGGCTAAACGGCTAGCCGGTGAGAGTGTGCCGCGGCGCCTCGAGATTCAGCTGATCAACGGCAACGAGGCAGGTCTGTGGGTCGAGGCACAGAGTTCGAATATCGAATTCCATGGTCGCCCCGCGATTTTGACCGTGGCTCGCGACGTGAGCCACCGAAAAAGCCTGGAGGTATCACTCAGTCGCAGCAAGCGACAGGCGCAATATACGCTCGAGTCGATCGCAGAGGGCATCATTACCACCGATAACAACGGTCGCATCGATTATATGAACCAGTCTGCCGAGACGCTGATTGGTACCAACCGCGACGATGCAGCGGGACACAAGATTAGCGAACTGTTCACGCTGGTCGACGACGCTGACCGCAGGCCGCTGGGCGATCCGGTCGAACGCAGCCTGGCGATGCGGCGACGCGTGAACATGGGCAGGCATGCCGTGATGATCAGCAGCGACGGCGAACAGGAGCATTCTGTCGAGATCACGGCCTCGCCTATTCGTGGCCCGGGCAGCGGCATTTCCGGTACCGTCGTTGTTTTTCACGACGTCAGTGAGATCCGTGGCCTGACGCGTCAAATGAGCTACCAGGCAACCCACGACGCGCTGACCGGGCTGGTCAATCGGCGTGAGTTCGAACGCCGTCTGGACGAGGCCATGGACTCGGCTCACGCCGAAGAAGCCGTGCACATGCTTTTCTATATGGATCTCGACCGCTTTAAAACGGTCAACGACAGCTGTGGCCACCTGGCCGGTGACAACATGCTTCGCGAAGTTGCCGGTCTGATCAAGGATCAGGTGCGTGACTCTGACTTCGTCGGGCGACTCGGCGGCGATGAATTCGGTGCGTTGCTCATCGGCTGCCCTATCGATAAAGCGCGCCAGATAGCGACAGACATATGCAACGCGATCGCTGACTATCGCTTCGTCTGGAAAGACAAAATATTCAACATCGGAATCTCGATCGGGCTGGTCGAGGTAAGCCATGTCAGCGGCTCTCTGCAGGATGTCATGAGCGCGGCGGACTCGGCCTGCTATGTCGCCAAGCAGCAGGGTAGGGGTCAGGTGCATGTCTACTCGGCGCGTGATGAGGCTATCGCCCGCGAGCGCGGCGATATCCAGTGGCTGCGACGACTGCAGACGGCGCTGCACGAAGACGGTTTCGATCTCGCGATTCAGCCTATCATCGCAATGAGCGGCGCGGTCGAATCGGGTCCGGCTGTGGAAGTGCTGATTCGTATGCCTGACGCCCATGGCAAGACGACCAGCACGGCTGAGTTCCTGCGCCCGGCGGAACGCTATCAAATAATGCCGCAAATCGATCGTTGGGTGATCACCGCCACATTGACAGCGCTTGCCGGCGGCGAAATCAAACTAAGCAGCGGCCGCAGCTGCGCGATCAATCTGTCGGGCCAAACGCTCGGTGATGAATCGTTTCTGTCCTTTGTGGTTGAAGCCCTTGATCGGAGCGGTGTGGCTCCAACATCCATTTGTTTCGAGGTCACCGAGACGGCGATCCTGTCCAACGTCCAGCACGCTCAGCGTTTCATTGAGGTACTACACGGCATTGGCTGCGAGTTTTCCCTCGATGACTTTGGCAGCGGACTGGGTTCATTCTCGAGCCTCAAGCACCTGCCAATCGACTACCTGAAGATCGATGGCACGTATACCCGCAATCTCAAGACCGATGAAGTTAACCAGGAAATGGTCGCGGCAATGATTAAGCTGGCGCGTACGTTGCAGTTCCGCATCGTTGCCGAGCAGGTCGAGCATCAGGAGGACTTCGACTGGTTACGCGACAGCGGCGTCGATTTTGTACAGGGTCACTTCGTCGAGGCGCCGACGACATTGGGCCACACGACGACGGGTCCATACCGGAACTTCAATCCTTAGCCGGCCTCCACGGAGCGCTGCAACGCTAATGGTAAGCCGTTGCTCCTAGAGCAACGGCACCATGAGTAGCGCGACGATATTGATGATCTTGATCAGCGGGTTGATCGCCGGACCAGCAGTATCCTTGTAAGGATCACCCACGGTATCGCCAGTGACCGCCGCCTTGTGTGCGTCAGATCCCTTGCCGCCGAAATTGCCGTCCTCGATATACTTCTTGGCGTTATCCCAGGCGCCGCCGCCCGCCGTCATCGATATCGCAACGAACAGACCCGTGATGATAGTGCCCAGAAGCAGGCCGCCGAGCGCTTTCGGGCCCAGCAACAGACCCACCGCGAGCGGCACAAGAATCGGCAGCAGTGACGGAACGATCATTTCCTTGATCGCGGCTTTGGTTAGCAGGTCGACCGCGCGGCTGTAATCCGGTTTGCCCGTGCCTTCCATGATGCCGTCGATTTCCCGAAATTGCCGGCGAACTTCGTTGACGACCGCGCCGGCGGCACGACCCACGGCTTCCATCGCCATCGAGCCGAACAGGAAGGGCACAAGGCCGCCGATAAAGAGCCCAATGATCACGAGATGATCGTCGAGCTGGAAAACCGCGTCGATACCCGCTTTAGACAAGGCGTTGGTGTAGTCGGCGAAAAGAACAAGTGCTGCCAGACCGGCCGAACCGATCGCGTAGCCCTTGGTTACGGCTTTGGTCGTGTTGCCGACCGCATCGAGTTGATCCGTAATATTGCGGACCTCGGGGGGCAGCTCTGCCATTTCGGCGATTCCGCCCGCGTTATCGGTAATTGGGCCGAACGCGTCGAGCGCAACAACGACGCCGGTCATGGACAGCATGGTCGTCGCGGCGATCGCGATATTGTACAAGCCGGCAAGCTTGTCGCCTTCGGGTGCCAGTTCGAACGCACCCCAGATGCTCAGGCATACAGCGAGTACGGGCAAAG
>Ga0224508_10000912_pt1 | contig 27223 bp, 20 predicted proteins | sample SF_Jan12_sed_USG_4_FD_170157 | JGI IMG/M metagenome (GOLD analysis project Ga0224508, IMG submission 170157) | Sediment microbial communities from San Francisco Bay, California, United States - SF_Jan12_sed_USGS_21 | ecosystem: Environmental > Aquatic > Marine > Sediment | place: USA... | reverse complement strand
ATCTCTGTATCTTCTCGCCGCGGACCATGTCGACATATACCCCAACAGGTGTTCAAGCGACCATTGGGCCCCCATCGCGAACGTCGGTGATACAAGCGGTTCGAACGAGAACTTTACGTTCCTGTAGCCCTCGAGGACGATGTGACGTTCTTCGGTCCAGTAGTCGCCCAGTATGACGTTGTAGAGTTTCTCGATGACAGCATCGACTGACGGCGTCGATTTCAGAATCGCGTAGCTCCAGACAGCGAGAATCGCCTCCGGTTTGCAGACGCGCCGAACTTCCTTTTCGAAGGCCGTCAGATCAAACCAGTGCAAGGCTTGCGCGACGGTGACCAGGTCAACCGACCGCGCGTCGAGGCTGGTCGATTCGGCACGTTCGACGCGGTACGCGACCCCTTCCGCGATCTCGGCATTTTCGACCTGGTTCGCACTCGCATCAGTCGCGACCACCTGATCGAAATACCGGGCAAGCATAATAGCGGCCTGGCCGTTACCGGTGGCGCAATCCCACGCTGCAGATCGCGATGGCGAGATGTTCGCGAGGTGCTCAAACAGATCTACGGGGTACCGCGGACGAAAGTCGCGATATGACGGCGAGACGTCCGAAAAGTAGTCTTTGAATCCGGTCACCGTAACTCCACCTCCGTCGGCGTTACCCTCGGATCATCTTGACTCTGGATATCGAACAAACTCAGACAATAATGCGGCTTCCCATCACACCTTTGAATAACCTTGCCGGCGTCAGCTGAGGCAACAAGAGTCGCCGCGTCGCCATTATCGCCCTTCCAGCGATATCCGTCGAATAGCGTAACGGATCTCTTGGCGATGCCAGCCGCGCCATGGTGGCCTGATACACACCCTCCTTGGCGGCGGCCAGCGCGGGGCTGGCAACAGCGCTTTGTCCCGCAACCAGCCAGGTCGTGATGTCGCCCAGGGAGACCAGCATCGGCATCGGAGCCGCCCGAAACCGTCTGAGTCGTCGATCGCCGAGCAAGCGTGCGATATTGTCGCCGGCTACTTCGCCCATGTCCATTGCGTAGTAGGCCTGCTTGCGGATCGGTTCGGGCAAGGCGGCACAATCTCCTGCAACGAAAATATTGTCCGCGTGACGGCTCTTCAGTGTCTCGTCCACCGGCAGCCACTCCTCGCCGGCCGTGCTCAACCCGGTATTCCGCAGAAAATCGGGCATCGTCATGCCGGCAGACCAGATGCAGAGGTCTGCCGGCAGTTTCTCGCCATTGCCAAGGATCACGTTGCGCGCGTTCACCTTCGAGACAGCCGTGCCGGTGTGCAGCATCACCGAGTGCGGCGCAATTCGCTGCACGGCATCTTCGGTGAGTCCTTCCGCATACTGCTCGAGGATCCGCGTCTGCAGCTCGACCACATGTATGTTGAACGAGTCGCCCTGCGCGCGCCGCCGCAAGATTTCGCCCACCGCTTCGATTCCTGAAACGCCGCCTCCAACGATCACGACCGAGGGACGACGTTTACGCTGGGCCAGCTTGTCAAGACGATCGGCGATGCACACGGCATCGTTCACAAGGTGCAACCCGATCGCAAATTCATCGGCGCCTTCGATGCCGAACGTCGTTCTCTGGCTACCGGCAGCGATAAGACAAACGTCATACGGCAGCACCAGGCCGCTCTCGGTGGACACCGCTTTACTCTCACGGTCTATGTGCGTCACAGCATCGTGCAAGAACGTATGACCGTAGCGGCTGACGCACTCTGAGCGCGGTAGCACGACCGCGTCGCGATTCTTCACGCCCGAAAGAATTTCGTGGATATTCGGGGTCCATTCGAAGTCCGCACGCGGGTCGATCACGGTCACGTCGTGGCTGCATGACAGCCGGGACGCCGCGACGAGGCCGGCAAAGTTTCCGCCGATAATGACGACGCGTGAACGGATCGAAGACATGGGTGGTTAGCCTGGCAACTATGCTTCCGGGAGCAAGGCGCGGGAGTATAGCCGTTACTGCGAGCATTGTGCGCTGCGAACATCAAATCATTTACCCGAGGTTAATTCCTGAAATGTTGAAACCCAGACTGTCAGAAGCAGATCGGACGGGACACTTTTTCGGGATTTTCAGGAGGTTATAGCGGTGCACTCAATACACGCGGATTCGAGGCAGCGACAACCACTGATATCCAGGCACGTATTTTCAACATATGCTCGTATCAGCGATTTTTGGGATCGACCGCGGAGGGCCTCATGACAGACTACTCAAGACTGCGAGAGCAAATGGTTCAACGCCAGATCGCCGCACGCGGTGTGCGATCGGAGATGGTTCTGAACGCTATGCGCAAGGTCCCGCGCGAGCGATTCCTGCCGCAGGGACAGGGAGTCCGGGCATATGATGACGCGCCGCTGCCGATCGGCGACGGCCAGACGATATCGCAACCTTTTATTGTTGCCTATATGACGGAAGCCCTGACCCTCGAAGGCGGTGAGAAAGTTCTGGAGATTGGCACAGGGTCCGGTTACGCCGCGGCTGTTCTTGCGGAGATCGCTGCCGATGTATACACGATAGAACGCATCGCGGGACTCGCCACCATGGCGAGCTCGGTTCTGGACGATCTCGGTTATAACAACGTGCATGTACGGCAGGCCGACGGGACACTCGGCTGGCCCGATCGTGCTCCGTTCGACGGCATCGTCGTAACAGCAGGTGGCCCCGATGTTCCTGACACGCTAAAGCACCAGCTCAAAGTTGGCGGGCGCCTCGTCATACCGATTGGCACGAGCTCCTGGTATCAGGAACTGGTTCGGGTAACAAGATTCTCAGAGACTGAATTCGACACGGAAGACCTGGTGCCTGTTCGTTTCGTACCGCTCATCGGCGAAGAGGGTTGGGACTCGTAGACCCAGCTGAGGACGCGAATATCAATGCCGCGATGGCATACAAAACCAGTGCGACCAGGATCACAAAGACGAAGCCGAATTCGATTGCCAGCAGAGTAGCCAGGACCGCGCTTATGACCGAGGCAAAGCCGTTGATCCCCCAGGCCCATGGAATGAAATCTGGCGCGGTCGCGGCAACGCGCTTGAGCCCCAGCGGAAACGGCATGCCCATGCCAATTGCGAGAGGCGCGATTAACACGACCGAAATCACTATTCTCACCGGGTCGGAATAGCCGATGCAGCGCTGAAATACCAAGGGCAACAGGATCACATACGCGATCGCGAGCAACGCGATGCCGCCGACGGCTACGGAAACCGGCGAGCGAGCTTTACGCTCCAGTCTTCGGGCAAGGCTCTCCGACCAGACGCTACCTAACCCCGCGAAGATGAGAAATGCGCTCAGCACGACGGCAACCGAATACAGCGGATGACTCAGGAACAGAATAAACTTCTGGATGAACGCCATTTCAACGAACAGGAACGCCAGGCCGAGCAGCAGAAAATAAGCGCCCATGCTCGGCCCTGTTCCGGCCGGCCAGTCACGCTTGACGAGCCAGAGTGGCAGCAGGATCAGCACAAGCCCGGCGACCGCTGCTTGCAGCAATGTAGCGATCAGAATCAGGTAACCCCACTCGATCAGCCCCCCACCGCCGACCCGACGCAGCGCTATGACTTCGGGAAGCGTCGCCCATTTGAAAAAGTGAAAGTAATACGGCCGGTTGTCCGTAGCAGGACGGATGTAGAACTTGTAGCGCTCGGCGAACTCATCGGCGTGCGATCCGAGTAGCGCCGTCGTGCCGTCATAAAAATACGGCTCGCGCAGCCGATTGAATCGGTTTGCATCGCTCGCCTCAATGCCGGGAAACCAGGCTGTGTCGAACGACCGCGACCGTGCAAATTCCCGCACCGACTCGATGTCGCCGGGCGTCAGCGCACCGTTCTTGATGAGCAAGGTACTCGTGTTCCAGCTGCGAATGACGGCCAGCTGCTCCCCGGGCTCGCTCACTCCCATCGTGTGCAGTACATCGATTGCTGTCGCTACCAGTTTCAGGCCATCGCGCGGCGGCAACTTTATCCAGCGCGTAATAGCCAGCATGCCGCCGGGCCTCGTGTGTTCGAGGTAAGCTCGAATGGCCTCAACTGTATAAATGTAGCTTTCACTTTGCGCGTGAATACCAGCACCGGACGCACCGAAGGAATCGAGCAGACCGATGTGGATCAGGTCATAGTGGGTGTTGCTCTGAGCAACAAAACCGCGCGCCTCGCTCGTGTGTACGGTTACGCGCGGATCATCATAAACAAAACCCGCGAAGTCCGCATACGTCTCACGGACGAGTCTGGTCATTTGCGGATTAAGTTCTACCGCGTCGACCCGGTTTGCGCCGTGATAGAGCGCGAGCAGCACGTCGCTGCCACCGCCCGCACCGAGCGCGAGGACATCAGGTTGGTCTAGCAATGCGTAGGGCAATGCGGCCGTCATGTCGCCCAAATAACCGACCGTTTTGAGGTCGCCATCAAAGTGCGTGATTGCACTCAGGCCATCGGCATCTGTAAATACAGCGAGCTGCTCGGGCGGAATATGAGGCGTAGCAAAACTCAAGCCCGGTGCGTGGCGGATGGGTACCGTCGGGCTCTTCACAACCGTGAGCAACCCGAGCGGACTGGACGACACATCCAGGATCTGGCTGTCTATGACCTGCAGCGCCTGACTTAAGCCCTTGTATGCCGAGACACGCAGGCCGAGCTGGTTTTGTGGAATGCCGCCGACCAGTAGTGCCAGCCACACGAGCTGCGCAGCCATGAGCGGCGCGCGAGCCGAGGACCGCGACGTCATGACGACCGACGCGATGAGCGGCAGCGTCATCAGTATCAGGAGTGAATCCTGGGGGACGAACGCAAACAATGCGCCGATAACCAGAACGGCGCCGAGTCCCGCGCCGAAGAGGTCGAAGAAATAGATGCGGCTGATGTGCCTGCGCCGGTACCTAAAGGCCAGGCCGATACAGGATGCGGCGAAAAAGAACGGCACGAAGAACACCAGGTAGACCAGGCTCAAATGCAGGAATTGCTTTGAGTCCCAGACGACCTCCAGCGCGTTGAAGGGTACGCGCTGGCCAAGGGCGAAGCACGCGACCATCGTCATACTGAAGAGCAACGCACTCGCCGCGAAGGCAGTTTCGAACCGGGCCTCCAGCCGAGACCTGAACAGCGCGATGAAGGTGCCGCTCGCGCCGTACCCGAGTAACGCGAGGCTGATGATCATGTACGCAAAGTGATGCCACTGCACGATGGACAGCACGCGCATCAACAGCAATTCGTAGCCGATGGCCCCTGCGGAGACCAGCAGCGTTGCGGCAAACAGGCGGCGCACAGCGACGCGCCTAGTGCTTACCGGTCAATGGCACAAAGCGGACGGCGCCGAACTGCCGGGTAATGACCTCTCCCTCTTCGGTCTTTTCGAGCAGCAGCAGTGTCTGCGTCAGGAAACGGCCACCGACCGGGATGACCATCCGGCCACCCGGTTTCAGCTGTGCGATCAGCGGCGGTGGCACGTGGCTGGCGGCAGCCGTAACGACGATGGCGTCAAACGGTCCGTGCTCTTCCCAGCCGTAGTAGCCGTCACCGAGCTTTGTTGTGATGTTCTTGTAGCCGAGCCTGGCAAGATCGGCTTTCGCGCGGATGGCAAGTGCCTCGATGATCTCGATGCTGTAAACGTGGTCGACCAGCTCGGCGAGGATCGATGCCTGATAGCCCGAACCCGTACCGACTTCGAGAACAACGTCACTATCATCAGGCTCGATGAGTTCCGTCATGAGCGCGACGATGTAGGGCTGCGAAATCGTCTGGCCATGCCCGATCGGCAATGGCCGGTTCTCGTAGGCGAACCGTCTCTGCCTGAGCGGTACAAGTTCGTGGCGTTTCACGGTGCTCATCGATGCCATCACGGCATCACCGATTCTGGCTTCGTCCGGGTCGTCCACGAATTGCGCGTAGAGCCACAGTTCTTCGACCATGGCGGCTCGCGCGGTAGCGTAGCTGGCCTCGTCTGCATGAGCGGCGATCGATACGAGCAACAACAGGTAAGTCAGTATTTTCATTTAAGCAAACATCCACGCGCCGTAGCCCACAACGAGACCTCGATCACCGCTCGTATCCGCCGAGTTTCTCAGATCGAGGGTTGTCACTTTCATTCCACGCCGTTTCGCGGCGATGAGCAGGCCCGCAAGCGGCGTCGCACCGCAGGCCATATCATGATTGATCTGCGCGGCGTCGAGATCTTCGATGGCCTGGCAGGTCACAGCGTCTATCGCGCGAGCCTCATCGTATTTCAGGTAATGGCTGAGATCCGAACTGATGACGATCAGCGTTTCCGGCCCGCCCCACAGCGCGTCGAGCACCCGCGACACCCGTTCAGGGCTGGCATCACCAACGACGATCGGCACGACGGAGAAATCCCCGAGCAGCGCCTGCAGGAACGGCAGGTGCACCTCCAGGCTGTGTTCGTTCTTGTGCGACTGATCGAAGATCTGTACGCCGGGGATATCAAGGTTCGCGACCGCATCCTTATCGAGTGGCACGTCGCCCAAGGGCGTGCGATACACATCGGCGCTGCAGAGCGCCAGGCCGCGAACCGGCGTTCGGTGGCAGGGACCCAGCAGAATCACGCGTTGATATCGCTCGCGATACGGCCGCAGCCGCGCGTAGGCATTGGCGGCCACGGGGCCCGAGTAGATATAGCCCGCATGCGGCACGATCAGAGCTTTGGGCGCAGGCGTGTCTTGGTCCTGCGCCTCGTCAAGCAGCGCCGCCACGGTAGTTCGCAACTCTTCGGCGTTCCCGGAGTAGAACTGGCCGGCGACGGCAGGTGTACGGATCAAGGTCATAGCCTAATTTCCCGATCCTCGTAAGGCCTATTGTAGACCCTTGGATTGCAAAGCCTATAGGTAGGTTTACGAGTCCGCGCATTGATGTGGGGTCACAGCGCTCCTATATACTGTAACGAGGCATCATGGCGAAAACGCATGACATTTCCGGCGTTCCAGGCCGCTATTGGCACCGGCTCGACGATGGCCGATTGCAGTGCGATCTCTGCCCGCGTTACTGCAAACTGCGTGAGGGCCAGCGGGGCCTGTGTTTCGTGCGCGGCCGCGCCGATGACGAGATTCTCCTGACGACGTACGGCCGCTCGAGCGGCTTCTGTGTCGACCCTGTCGAGAAAAAGCCACTCAACCACTTCTTACCCGGCACGCCCGTACTGTCATTCGGCACGGCCGGCTGCAATCTTGCCTGCAAGTTCTGCCAGAATTGGGATATCTCAAAGTCGCGTGAGTTCGACCGGCTGCAGGCGCGTGCGACGCCGGAGGCTATTGCCGATTCTGCGATCGAAACCGGCAGCTTGAGCGTCGCGTATACCTACAATGATCCTGTGATTTTCCTCGAGTACGCGGTAGACGTCGCCCAGGCCTGTCGTGAGCGAGGCGTCAGGAACGTTGCCGTGACCGCCGGCTACGTCTGCGAGCCGGCACGCGAGGAATTCTTTCGCCAAATGGACGCTGCCAATATCGATCTGAAGGCGTTCACGGATCGATTCTACTGGAAGGTCTGCGGCGGACACCTTGCGCCCGTGCTCGACACGTTGCTTTACCTGAAGAACGAAACCGACGTCTGGTTTGAGGTCACAACATTGCTGATCCCGGGCGAGAACGACTCCGAGGCCGAGATCGAGTTGATGACGCAGTGGATCATGGAGCAGCTGGGCCCGGACGTACCGTTGCACTTCACGGCATTTCATCCCGACTGGAAGATGACAGACACACCGAGCACGCCGAAGGCTACGCTTACTCGCTCGAGGGACATCGCACTCAGGGCCGGGCTGCGTTACGTTTACACGGGTAACGTGCACGACTTTGAAGGTTCGAGCACCTACTGCCATAACTGCGACGAGATCCTGATCGGTCGCGACTGGTACGAGCTATCAACCTGGAACCTGAAACGCATTGGCATTGGCGCCGCCTGCAAAGATTGTGGTGCCACAATTGCCGGTGTTTTCGAAGATCAGCCCGGTACCTGGGGCTCGCGCCGTCAGCCGATATTCGCGACGGGCTGACGGAACACCGGGTGCGGCCCCGGGCATTTGCGCCGAGATATCGGATCCTGACGGCCCGATCCGGCGAAACCACATGATCTTGCGGTCAGATGTGTCTTTATGCCCCTATCTTGTGTCCGGCGGAGATTATTTGTAAGATCAGTCGGGAACGACGCCGTGATGGCGTGCCATTTCGCTGTACCAGGAAGCTCCAGACGAAACGGTGATAAATATCAACGGATTAGACGATCTGCACAAGATCGTCATCTTGAATCCCAAGGGTGGCTGCGGCAAGACGACGCTGGCAACCAACTTGGCCAGCGGGTATGCGCGACGCGGCTTGACGCCAACGCTCGTCGATTGCGATCCACAGGGCTTTTCCATGCGCTGGCTGGAGAAACGCCCGACCACCCGGCCCATGATCTACGGCATTGCGGCATACGAATCAGAGGAGCCGCTCGCCGCCCAGGTCAATCCCGACTCCAAGAATATGATCTTCGACCTGCCGGCCGCGCTTCCCGGCAATCAACTCCAGGACTACACGTACACTGCCGACAGCATATTGATACCTATTATGCCTTCCGCGGTCGACGTCTACTCGGCGACGCGCTTTATTGCAGAGCTGCTACTCGATCAGCAGTTGGACAGGCGTGATCAAAGACTGGTCATCGTTGCGAATCGAGTCAGGAGTAATACGAAGAGCTATCGGATGCTGAAAAGCTTCCTGAAGAGTCTCGACATTCCGTTGATCGCTGTACTTCGTGACAGTCAGAACTATGTGCACGCCATTGCGCAAGGGCTGGGGCTCTGCGAGTTACCCGCCTACAGGATCAAAAACGATGTCCAACAGATTGACGCGATTTTTACCTGGCTGGACAGGCAGCGTGTCAAAGTGCGCATATTCCCAACCGCAGAGCAGCGGCAAGGGATGATCGCGGAGATCGCCTTCCGGCGCGCCCAGGATCGAGGATTCGACAGCGGAGATCCGCTGACGGACTGGGTCGAAGCCGAGCGTGAGCTGAATGAATCATTGATGAGCGGCGTTGGCGGATGATGATCGAATAGATCCCCGCACGCGTTGCATCTCACAATCGCCCTCGACAAACGAGTACCTCTACGCCTGTCCCGTCACTCGGTGCCGGATACCTACTGAACCGCTATCTGAGTCTGGCGTCGTAGTTCGGTCTCGAATCGAATGAATTCTCGCGCGACTTTCGCGGCGACGCTCGTTATTGGGCCTGATGCTCCCCTTCCCACCGTGTTCGACGTCATAGCAACGACGATCTCGTGATCGGGAACAATCATCAGGATAGCCGTTGATCCTGACCGGGTGCCGCCGTGATTGATCAGCGTGATGATCTTCTCCTCACCCGTCTTCTCGTCCCCAACGACGAGGCCCCCGATCCGCCATCCGAGGCCGTAGTGTTGCGGGTTCAGTACACCTGACGGCAGTGTTCTTGCCGTGAACATCGCGGTGCGCGCCGGCTCGGTAAGCAACTCGGCATCGATCATCGCATTGCCGAACCGGACGAGGTCTGTCGGCGTAGATACGAGACCACCGCCGGCCCATTTGTAACTGCTGTTGGTTGCCGGTGCCTTGACAACAGCCTTTTTCGAGAAGGTCGCGACGTAATCCGTCGCCCGGGTACCAGGGATGTGCCCAAGCTGGTCTATGGTGGTACGTTCCATGCCGAGCGGTTCAAGTACATTTTCCTGCAACGCGTCGATGTAGGACTCGCCGGTTACCCGCTCGACAGCGGCAGCAATCAGCGTGTAACCAAAGGTGCTGTAATTGAAATCGGTGTCCGGCGGAAAAAGCAGCGCGTCATTCGAGAATAGAGAAAGGCTCTCCCTGGTGTTCGCGAACTCGCGATTTATCGACGACTCTGTGAAAACCGGCGGCCGCCAACTGAACCTGTAGTGCCTGATCCCCGCTTGGTGGGACAGCAACTGCCTAACAGTGATCGAATGCTTTTTCGCCGGGAAATCCGGAACGTAGTCACGCACATCGGCATCGATGTCCAGCTGACCGTCCTGCCAAAGCAACGCGGTGAGGACTGCCGTCAGCGGCTTTGACACGCTGCCAATAGCGAAAACGGTATCGGGCGTCGCGTGCGTTTGCGATTCGATATCAGCATAACCGCGTGCGTCCGCCCAAACGAGCTCGCCGCCGACGCCAACAGCGACAGAGATGGACGGCGACACCATCGCTGCCCGGTACCCGTCAAGTTGTTCACGTAGCGCCGCTATAGCGCCTGCATATGTCCGGTCGTAAATCCTGTTGTTGCCGCTGGCCGCGGTACCGGCAGCAGGAATCGGCTCTTGCAACGCAATCACCGTGGCAGTGGCGATGACAACGAGCACTACGATCAGGATCAAAGACCACCTGATCCCCTTAATGACATTCAACCGGCTTCTCCCGCGGAATCATTGGGTGTTGGATGCTGCCGGGCACGCAAGGGTTTACTCGAACGCCCTGATCAATTCGACATCGAGAGAGTCGTGTTGCCCATCAGGTTCGGAATGAAGCCGTACTTCTCCTGTACCTGCTCCAGGATCTCGCGACCTTCGGGAGAAGCGGTCTCGGGCGTGTGGGTCGTAAAGGTGGTCATTGACGATTCCTCTTATTATTCAATAATCAGTCAAAAATAGCGTAAAAACGGCGGCCCATCTAGCGGCCGGGCACGCAGACTGGCAGGTCCTGAGTGATCATTCCACATTACGACAGGCAGGACGGCCGGTTCAACGAGACCGCCTGGGCACTCGCCTGGTAGTACGTCGAATTATTGCGTCTACAGCGCTGCCGCACCGAAACGCAAACGCTTGTCGCCAGACTACGATGGTCGGCGCGCTGAATAAATGGCAGACTATTGGCGTAGCGTCCAGCAAGAGGTGCACCGCATGGCAATTGAGAGTAGCCGGACCGTCTCCGAGTCCAGTTTCAATCGGTCCCTGGTCCTCTGGATCATGAACCGCGTTGGTAATCCCAACATCTCCATCCGGTTGTGGAATGGCGATGAATTCCCGGTCACAGACAAGCGCCCGGTCGCGTGCATGGAATTCCGCGAGCCGCGGGCTGTGTTTGAACTATTGCGATCTCCGTCCGTGGGTTTTGGTAATTGCTACACGGAGGGACTGATCGAAGTCCATGGCGATATGCTGGCGTTCGCCAACGAGATCACGACGGCCATCACGAAGAAAAGAGACAGCGGCTATTACGGCCCCAGGATTCGATCATTGCTAAACGCGCTGCGAGTGAATTCGCAAGACCGCTCCCGGAACAACGTTCGCCACCACTACGATCTTGGCAACGACTTCTACAAGCTGTGGCTGGACGAACGCATGGTTTATACCTGCGCGTACTACGACGCACCCGCCGCCACGCTGGCCGAGGCACAGGTCGCCAAGCTCGACCACGTATGCCGCAAACTGAATCTGCAGCCCGGGCAGAAGGTCATTGAGGCCGGCTGTGGCTGGGGCGCGCTGGCGATTCATATGGCCGAGCACTATGGCGTCGACGTGATCGCTTACAACAATTCCAGGGAGCAGGTTGCTCTCGCGACGGAGCGGGCGGCGGACAAAAAGCTGAGTGGCCGTGTGACGTTTGTAGAGGATGACTACCGCAAGATTGACCAGCGCTGCGACGCGTTCGTTTCCATCGGCATGTTGGAGCATGTCGGCCGGGCGAACTTCAAAACACTCGGCGCACTCATAAAACGCTGCCTCAAGCCCGATGGTTTCGGCCTGATCCATTCGATCGGGAGAAGCTTTCCGGACAGAACGGACCCGTGGATCGTCAAGCAGATTTTCCCGGGCGGCCACGTCCCGAGCTTGAGCGAAATGATGCGGGTATTCGAACCGCAAAAATTCTCCATTATCGACGTCGAGAACCTGCGCCCGCATTATGCGCGTACCTGTGCAAGCTGGTTGCAGAACTTCGAAGCCGTGGCTGACGAGGTCGCGCATATGTACGACGAAGAATTCGTACGCATGTGGCGCCTGTACCTGGCCGGCTCGTCGGCGGGCTTCCAGTCAGGCACGCTGCAGCTTTACCAGGTCCTCTTCACACCGCGCGGCAACAACGCGGTACCGTGGACCCGCGAATATCAGTATCCGGAGATTGCGGGGAAGCGTTGACATGCGGGCGGCCGATGCCATTGTTGTAGGCGGCGGTCCCGCAGGCTCGACCTGCGCCTGGAAATTGCGCGAGGCAGGACTCGACGTTCTTGTGCTGGATCGGGCGGCGTTCCCGCGCACGAAGCTTTGTGCCGGCTGGGTTACGCCCGAGGCTATGGCGGATCTCGAGCTGGATCCGGACGACTACCCGTTCAGCTTCATGACATTCGAGGAACTCCATCTGCACTGGAAGTTGCTCACCGCGAAGCCTAAATCCCGTCAGCATTCGATTCGCCGTTTTGAATTCGACGACTTCTTGCTGCAACGTGCCGGCGCCACAGTGCTGCAACACAAGGTCCGCGAGATTTGCCGGGACGGCGATGACTATGTCGTGGACGGTGAGTTCCGCTGCAAGTACCTGGTCGGCGCGGGTGGCACCGCCTGTCCCGTCTACCGGGCACTCTTCCACGAAAGCAATCCGCACAACCCTGCCCTGCAGACCGCGACGTATGAACACGAGTTCGCCTACGACTGGAACGACCCCGCGTGTCACCTCTGGTTTTTTGATGAAGGTTTGCCGGGGTATGCCTGGTACGTGCCGAAGGCGAATGGTTACATCAATGTCGGACTGGGCGGCATGGCCGTTAAACTGAAGCAGCAGGACGGCAACGTTCGGGAGTACTGGGGGAAGTTTGTCAACATGCTTAGAGAACGCGGCCTGGTCAGTTACGATCAATATCATCCCAAGGGCTACAGCTACTTCCTGCGCGGCGATGTCAATGTCGTGAGTGATCGCAACGCTTTTATCGTCGGCGATGCCGTTGGTCTCGCAACCCGCGATATGTGTGAGGGCATCGGCCCGGCCGTCAAGAGCGGTTTGCTCGCCGCACGCGCCATCACCACCGGCGAAGAGTATTCGCTCGCCGGGATCAACAAGTTCAGTGGCGGCAGTTTCGCGAGCAAACTACTCGAACGAAAATTCGCTGGCACGAATTGAGTATTCAAGCGGCGTGAAAAAAGGGACAGACTCTTGAGTCTGTCCCCCTTCTTGAAGCTGCCGGCGGCCGAAGTCCCGAGTCGAGGAAGATCTGCCGGCCTCGGGCGAGATTTCCTGGATGAGGGCCCGTCCTGCGTTCCGCAGGCTCGTTATTTCAACTCGACCAATACCAGTTCCCAGGCCGAATCGGAGATATTCCTGGGCAAGTGCTGGCCGCCAGGGATGAATATGGCGTCGCCCGCTTTGGCCGAGATCTCTTGTGTCGATCCATCCGGCATGGTCATCTCAACCTGGTGATTGGTCAGGAAGACCGCGACACTGTCAGGGTGGTGATGCATGACCGATTCTTCTCCGGGGCCATAGGCGATCCTGACAATGCAAACCGACTCATTCTCGAATTCCGCCGTGTAGTGGTCCGGATCCACATCAGTCGCATGCGGGCCGCTCGGCTCTGTGGGGGTCGTTTCCCGTGGTTTGAGCTCGACCAGGATGAGTTCGTGGGGCGCGCCGGAGATATTCTTCGGCAGATGCTCGCCGGCTGAGCCGAATCCTGCATCGCCGGCAGAAGCGGAATTTTCCACAGTTGACCCGTCGGGCATCGTCATCTGGCTCTTAACATCGGTGAGAAACACCGCGACATTGTCCGGATGGTGATGCATGACCGATTCTTCCCCGGCACCGTATTTAATTCTGACAATGCGGACCGCGTCGTTCTCGAATTCCGTTGTGTAATGGTCGGGATCGACAACCGTCGGATCGCCGCTGACCGCCTTCTCGGCGGCGGACACTGCCGCCTCATCCGGAGGCTGCTCGGACACGGCCTCCGGTTCAGGCTTGGAACAGGATGCCAAAAATAGGACAAATACGACTGCGATAATCTGGGCAGGCTTCCACGTCATGGCAATACCTCCTTCTTCTTCGGGCAGACAGTGTAGCGCAAGCGCGCGGACGAGCCAAAGAGCATCCTGCGAGCCATCGAATCCCGTATAGCCATAGGCCTCAGAGCAAGCGGGAGTCTTGCCGCCGCTCATACGCATCGCTATATCGGATGATACTTCTGGTTCCGAGACGATCGCCGTTCCCGAATTCAGATCCTCGCGCAGTGACCTCGAACATTGCCTGACCTATTTGTGTCGCCCTCACCGCCGCACTGACGGGTGCGAAGAACCAATAGAGAAGATTCTGGCCCAAATGCGCTTCTTCATTCGTTGGACCGATGTAGTCTGGTCGATAAGCGATCACGCGTAGTTTCGAGCCTGCCGCAACGTCGAAGAGCGTATTCTCGGCGCGCACTTTCTCTCGCGCCCACATCATGCGCGAATCCGCAGAAATGTCGCTGGAGCTGATGTAATGAAATGAAATGTCTGCCTTATCGCTGACACCCAACCATTCCCTGACAAAATGCACCGGGAAATCTACATGGATCAGCCCATAGGTCTCTTCGTCGACGCCAACGGTACTTGTTCCAATGGCCCAGTAGACAGCATCGGCCGCCGCAATCTGCTCATGAAGTGCCGAATAGTCGAGATAGTCCAGATGCAGCGTCATCTCTACTTTGCCCGAGGCTACGCCTGCGTCGATTCGCGGGGTCGTGCGCCGGGTAATAACGTGAATCCTGGCAATGTCCGGGTCGGCCAGCGCAGCTTTGAGGATGCCGTCGCCTGCGGTCCCGCTGGCGCCGAAGATCGCGACCGTGTGGTGCGTCGCAGGCTGCCCATTGAACGACGCAACTTTTTCGTCGTCCAGCAGCAAGAAAACGGCCAGGACCACGTAGAAGAGCGCGAAAAAAACCAGCGGTGCGAGGAAAATTGTCCGTGCGCGAAGAAGATTCATAACTCGGGATCCTAACATTGCTCACAGGCTTCAAGGCCTGGTGCGGACCAAGCCTCGGTCGTGAACAGACTGTACTCAACAGTGGTGCCGGCAGTGAACGGCTACCACTTTCAAATATCGACCGACATAACGCCCGAACTCCGGTCCGTAGCCGGGCCGGCGGGGATGCGATACGTGGTGATATGAGCCGGGTAGACCCCTAAAAACGGTTCCATTTCGGACACGATAAGAGCAATATATATAGAAAACAAGAACACGATGTTTATGCAAAAAAAAGAGGGGAATGTCATGTCAACGTTCAAACATACTGCATGTGTGACTCGCAGCATTTCTTGCTTCTTCCTGGTCCCTTTTTTGGCCGTCGGTGGTCCGACCTTCGCACAGTCTGGTCAATCCGGAAACGCGGATTCAGCAGAACCTGAGAGATTAGAAGAAATCGTGATTACCGGTTCCTATATCAAGGGATCGAAGACGACGGGCGCACTACCTATTTCCGTGATCGACCGCGGCGAGCTCGAGGCACTGGGTGCCCCGACCACCGCCGACATCGTCAATGACATGGTGATCAATACCGGGTCCGAGAATCGCTCCAATGCGCTCGGCGGCCAGAACCGCAACACCGGCACCGCCAATATCAATCTGCGCGGCCTTGGCCTCGATAAGACCCTGGTGCTCTTTAATGGCAAGCGCCAGGTGATTCATTCAACCTCGACCGGAACCGGCGCATCCTTTGTCGATATCAACCTGATCCCGGGCATTGCGCTGAACCGGATGGAAGTCCTGAAAGACGGCGCCGCTGCAACCTATGGGTCGGATGCAGTCGCAGGCGTCGTCAACCTGATTACACGCACGCGCTTCGAAGGTCTCGAGCTGAGTGCCAGTTACCGCGATCGCATGCAGTCTCCGAACCAGGCGAACTGGGATGTCAGCGGCATCTGGGGATGGGGGAATGACGACACCAATCTCGTGGTCTCGGCCGCCTACAGTCAGGTCGATACGCTGGTGGGGAACGAGATGCCGTTCGCGAGTTTTGTAAACGACAGCATTCTGAACGCCAACCGCGGCGTATCGACGTTGGCTGGCCCCGGCGCCTTAATCCTGTTTCCGGACTTCACCGATCCGACGCAAGTGACTAATCTAACGAACTATATTGGTTCATTTGGTGCACTTGCGCCGCTCGCCCAGGGCCTGATCGGTGCTGGCGCCCCGCTCATAGATCCTGGCTGCGATGCAGATCCACAGGGTCTCCGGTTTAACGTCGCGGGAACCACCGCCGATCTCGGCCACCCCTCGGAATTCGGTCGTTGCGGCTATAGTTTCGTGAAGCACTATAACCTCGCTGACGATCAGGACAAGGTCAATCTATGGGCGACCTTGAGGAGCCAAATCAGCGACCGGGCCGAGTTTTACGGCGAAGCCGCCTGGTACTCGGTCGATGTCGACGACATCGGCAACTCCCCGTCCTTCCCGGTGCTGCGCTTCGAAGTTATACCGGCGGAGAATCCCGGCAACTGGATTGGGGTTGACGGCATCTACCTCGGCCGGCCGTTCGGCCAGAACTTTCCGACGCAGCCGTCGTGGCGGGACTACGAGACCTATCGTGTAGTCGGCGGCATCCGCTACGATTTCGACAACGGCTGGGACCTGGATACGTCGATCAGCTACAGCAGTAATAATGTCAAGGAATCGAGCCCGACCGTCCTGCAGCAGGCTTTTGGCGATGGACTCAGGGGTCTGGGTGGCCCGAACTGCAATACCGCGACCGGTACACCGGGCGTGGGCGATTGCTTGTGGTTCAATCCTTTCGGCACGCGCTGGACCGACCCGGCACTGGCCAACGACCCGGCAGTCGAGGAATTCATGCGCAGCAGTAATGACCTCGATCAAACCGCCGACCTGCTGGTGATCGATGCCGTGGTCAATGGCGATCTTTGGGAGACGAGTGTCGGCACGGTGCGCGGAGCGTTCGGCTTTCAGTACAGAGACGACAGCCTGGACGTCGATCGTAATGCGATATCCACCATTCCGGGCAGCTTTATTTTCGTTGGCGGCGGAATCGAAATCGACGAAAGCCAGGATGTCTATGCCCTGTTCGGCGAGCTGGCTGTGCCTCTCTCCGATACTGTGGAGGCACAACTGGCCCTGCGTTACGAGGACTACGGTTCCAGCATCGGCGACACCCTGGATCCAAAACTGGCCGTGCTCTGGAATGTCAACGACGTGTTGTCTTTCCGGGGATCCGTTAGCACGACATTCCACGCGCCGTCGCTGCATCAGCGATTCAACCAGGAAACCAACCTGATCCCGTTTGCCGACGTGCCGAAAGGTGGCGGCTCGCCATCGACCGGTTTCAAGGCGGCCGACACGACCGGTAACCCGAACCTGGTACCGGAATCGGCAACGACCTTCAATGTCGGCATGGTCGTCGCCGGTACGGAAAACTTCCGTCTGACTCTCGATTACTGGAACATCGATTTCGAGGACCTGATCGCCGTCGAGAATGGACAGACCAAGGTAACGATTGAGAATACGCTCTGTGTAGACAGGACGCCCGATTGCCGTGACCCCGATATTTTCCGTAACGCGCTACCGGGCGAAGATCCGGACGACAACCTGCAACACAGCGGCGAAATCACCCGAGTCACAGTACCGTTCATCAATGCGCCGACGGTCAAGACGGACGGTGTGGACGTTTCAACAAGCTATATGTTCGATATGGCTGGAGACAGCGAGTTGATGCTCGGATTGGATGCCAGCTACATGCTCAACTACGATATCGGCGGCATCCTGGGAGTCGTTGGTGGCCAGGTGACAACCGTGAAAATCGATGCTGTCGGTAATCGCAATGAAAGCAATATTGCCTCGCCGTTACCGCAATTTCGTGCGAACGGCACCCTGAGCTGGAGCAATGAACGGCACAGCGCCAGCGCAATTGTCCGACACATTGATGACTATACGGACGACAAGACGGCGACACAGACCTTCAATTCCGTGATCGATTCCTGGACAACGGTCGACCTGCACTACAACTATGCTTTCGGTAACGACAAGACGGTATTGTCATTGAACGTGACCAATGTCGCCGACGAAGACCCACCGTTCACCGACCAGGATCTGAATTTCGAGGCCAGAACTCACGACCCGTTTGGCCGACAATTTCAGGTCGCGTTCCGACATTTGTTTGAACTTTGATCGCCGGACACGTCTCGGCGGATTCGGTCAGCCCGAGCATCTGGTGAATCTATCCGGCATTTCCGAGTTGCGTGTTTAAGCCAATAAAAAAGGCCCCGTGACGGGGCCTTTTGTTATCTTCGCCGGGTCTGTGCTACGGACACGGTGGCAGGATCCCGATGATCGAAAACGCGGTCGCGAATACATTGCCCGCGTAGCAATTATCAGGCGACAGCGACAGCAACGTCAGGTCCGCCGCGGCAAAACCGAACGGATGGCCGCCGGGGTCATTCCCGTTATTGATAAGCGTATTGTCGATGACAACATTTCCGGTTGCGTCCTGGTCACCGAGGAATTCCAACGTAATTGTCGGATCCAGCGTGCAATCGAACGGCGTGCCGGACACGGTAATGCAATAGTCGGCAATTGCGACGCCGGTGAAGTTGTTATTTTCGATCGTGTTGTCGGCGATTGTCGACTGGTCCACGCCCAGATACAGGACACCGGTACCCGACGGCACAAATGACAAAATCGAACCCGGCCGGGCTGAGTTTGGCTTGTTGTTGTCGTGAATCCAGTTATTGCGCATATCGATGCGCTTGGCGCCCGCGCGGTCATCGAAAATATCCGGTAACAGCAGGATTGCCGCACCTACCGTGTTGCCGACAGCCTCGTTATGCGCGAGCAGAATATCATCACTGTTGGACACCTCCAGGCCGTTGACGTTGCCGGAGACGAAGCTGTTTCGAACGACCACGTTCTCTGAAGTTTCCACCCAGATCCCGCTATCGAGGTCCGAGCCGATCGACTTGCTGTGGCTGATCAGTCCGTTCTTCGACAGTGTGGGAAAGATGCCGTAATTACGATTGTTAATGGACTCGACGTCGATAATCTTGAAGCCGTCGACGTTTTCAGTAAACAGGCCGTTGTTACGGAATCCGCGGATCGTAATGCCGCGAATCTCGAAGCCGCGCATCATCGGCTCGCGCATCTTGAGGCCCTTCTTGACCCCCGCTTTGATCGGGAACGGTGGAGCGAAATCGGTGTGGCAGGCCATGCAATCGGCGCGATCTTCCGGCACGACAACGATACCATTACGCTGGTTGCCGGCATTCTCAAAAATCACGCGTTTCTTCTTCGTGGTTTGACCGATCAGGCTGATTCCGTTTTTCGTGATCGTCAGGCCGTTGGTCGGGTTCTGCAATTCACTGTAAGTGCCGGCCAGGATATAGATACGTGTACCGGGTTTGGCGCGGTCAATGGCCGCCTGAATCGAGTCGCCGGGTCGCACCACGATCGTGGCTCGCTTCAGTTGCCCGGGCGGGAGGTCGGCATCATCGTCTGGCGGTAGCGGTGGCTCGGGCGGTGGCGGTTCGGTCCCGTCAGGATCGAGCGGCCCGATGTCATCGGGCGGCAGGTTGCCATCGATCGTACCGGCGCGTGAAAAATGAATATTGAATGGGCCGTTGGTCCATCCGGGCTGGGTGCTTAGCCCGGTTTCGGTAATGTTGTCGATACCGCTGCCATCGCCGTCCGAGTTATCTATTTCTACGCAGAAGAACGCTTCATCGTTCGAGACCACGCCGTTCGCGTTCAGGTCGCAACCGGGATCTGCGAGGGCGTCCCGAATATCCCAGCCGTAGCCGTTCCAGGGGCTGCCGCCGTTGGACTCGACATGGCAAAGCTGACAGTTCGCATTTAATCCCGAGTCGGAACTTGCACCGTAGCGATCTTCCCATGCGTTTTGAGTTTGCGGGAATGCGCTGGCGTTAGCCGTCAGCAGTAGCGCACTGATGCCACAAATGGCGACAAGCGACGTGCGAATAACGGTTGAGAGTGGAGATTTCATTGGCTGTATACCCCCGTTTGATTTTTATTATGCGCATCGAAAGATAGATCGCAGCTGGACACTTTGCAAACCGGCTACCCTGCCGGCAAGATCGGCAATCGCGTTACAGCCCACGTTATGTTCAATCATTGAGTGCTGTTACGCGACTGGCGCGCTCGGAAATGCGATAGAAGATCAGACCGGAAGCAATTACGCCCAGCCCGAACAGACCTTCGACCGGCTTGTTAATGAGCACGAATGCGAGGGTCCAGCCCGTGAGTGCAAGATACAACAAAGGTGTCAGCGGATAACCGAACGTCCGGTAGGGCCGCGACAATCCAGGCTGCCGCCAACGCAGCACGAATACACCCAGCACGGTGACAAAACTGTTCAGCGCCAGCGTGAAGCCGGCGAATACCAGGACGGATTCGAAGCTCGCGCTCAGGATGAAGATCACCGACAGCGCAGTCTGGGTGTAGATCGCACGGGCCGGAATACCGTCGCGGTTAGTACCTGCGAAATAACGCAAGGCGTAAAAGTCCTCACCGATGACCTGTAGTACCCGCGGACCGGCGAGCGTCATCGCGCTGACCGTTGAGATGAGGAGCGCCGCGAGCACCAGTCCCGTGAGCTTGCCGCCGAACTCGCCGAAAGCCGCACTCGCAGCAATGTAGCCCACCTCCACCTGGCCGCGCATCGCCTCTACCGGCGCGACGCTCAGAAAAACATAGTTAAGCGCCACATAAAGCAGCATGACCACAAACGTGCCGCCAAACAGGATGATGGGCAACGTGCGTTGCGGATCCTCGAGTTCGCTGCTGAGATAAGTCGCCGCGTTCCACCCCGTATAGGCGTAGCTCACGTAGATCAGCGCGACGGCGAACTCGGCACTGAAGAGGCGCGCGCCATCACCCGCGATTGGCAGAAAACCAATCGGCTCCGGTTCACCGGCAAGCGCCAGCGCAGCGATGCAGAAAGCGACGATGACAACGATCTTCAGCACAGTGAATACAACCTGGGTGCCGCCGCTCGTGCGGTGGTTCGAGGCGTGTGTCAGGCCCAATCCAACAACCAGCCCGACGGCGAGCACCGGGCGCACCCAGGGCGAGTCAGCCGTGTCCAGCACCGAGGTTGCGTATGCCGCGAAGGTCATCGCGGCCAGCGCACAGGGCCCTGCAAAGCCGATTGTGGCGGACACCCAACCGGAGATGAAGCCTGCGCCCGGGTGGAATATGCGCGCGAGGAAGTTGTATTCGCCACCCGAGCGCGGCAGAGCCGCGCCGAGTTCGGCGTAGGTCATGGCCCCACACAGCGCAACGACGCCACCTACGGCCCAGAGCGCGAGTAGCGCGAAGCCCGAGCGAATCTCCAGCAGCTGAAAACCGAGACTGGTGAATACACCAGTGCCCACCATGTTCGCGATTACGACCGCGGTAACAGTGGTGAAGCGGAACTTGCTGTTCTTGCCGCCGGGCACTTCCCCTAGAAATCGTATTGCGTGCGGAGGTAGACGTACCGACCATTCATCCCGATCCCCGACAACACGTCGTAGGGTAGATGACCAAAATAATTGATGTCATCGCTTGAACGGTCAGGATATTCGTCTGCCAGGTTATCGGCGCCGATCGCAATCGACCAGTCGTCGGAGATCTCTGCTTCAAACTCCGCATCCAGCGACCACACGGCTCCGTAGGTCTGGGTTGGCTCGAATCCTCCACCAAAGTCAAACACCCTCGTCGTATCGCCATATTGAGTCAGACGCAGCAGCGCCGACCAGCGATCAACTGTCCAGGCACCCGATATGATCAGCTTGTCTTCCGGTGACGCGGTTTCGACGGTGTTCAGGTCTTCCACGCCGAGTACGCTCGGGTTCTTGGCATCCGTCTCGGAATTGTTGTACGAAACACGCCAGTCAATCGTACCCGCGCCGGCCTCCAGCAAACCGGCGGCCACGACGTCGAAGCCCGTAGTCTCCGTGTCGATTCGATTGGAAAAGTACTGAACGTTGTTCGCGGCATTGACGAGTGTGATTCGGTCATCGACGTCGATCTGGAAATAGTCGACAGTCAGGCTGAAAGCGTCTCCGGAATCATAAACGAAACCGATGCTCAGGTTCTGCGACTCTTCCTCTTTCAATGGAACCGCGCCGTTTGCAATGGCATCCGAATCGGACACCGGCAGCAGCCGAAACAGTTCCAGCATACCGCCGTCCCCAAAATTGGTGGTCGAGCGTTCGTACCCGATTTGCGCCAGGGACGGCGCACGGAAACTCGATCCGACAGCGCCACGAATTGCAAATGTATCGGTAACGTCGAATCGTCCCGTCAATTTTCCAGTCACCGCGTTGCCGAAATCGTCATAGTCTTCAAAGCGAGCCGCAGCGCCGATACTGAATTGATCCGACAGGTCTGCCTCAACATCGACGTAAGCCGCAAATACGGTACGATCAACATCTGCGACGCTGTCGGCAGGCAGTCCTGGCCCGGCCTGTGCCCCGACATCCGCGACAAACAGTCCGGGTTCGTAGGATTCGGGGTCACCGGCGCTTGTTTCATAGTCTTCGAGACGCAACTCGGCACCATAGGCAAACGTCAATGGCGAACTGAGGCCGTCCAGGTCAAACTCCCTTACGACGTCGGCGTTGAACGTCGTCTGCATGAATTCGAAGCCGCCTAAATTAAATGTCGTAGGACTCGCCGGCCCGAAGGACGGATTGGCGGAATTTCTGACGCCGGAGTCAAAATCATTGATGCCGATGGTCAGACTCAGATCCCAATCGGATTGAAAGTTGTTGCCACGCAATCCGAAAGCAAGCGAGGTATCCGTGTTATCGCCAAGGGTGATTGGCCGAAACCCGTTCGGGTAGACGCTGGGCAGGCTCGTAAATCCGTCCGGATACCGGAAGAAGCCCGTACCCTCGGTCTCACGGTTGGAATAGCGACCAAACGAATAAAACTCACGCTCACCGACCGGGATATTCGCATTGTAAAAGACATATATGTCATCAGCGCCGCCGTCGCCCGGCGAGAAAACCCGAGCCGGATCCAGCGCCAGGTTAGCCGCTGTCTGCTCCTCGAAGAAAGGCAGCACACCAATGCCGGCCCGGTTAGTCGCGTCGCGAGTACGGTATTCACCACCGATTCTTAAGCTCCCACCGTCACCAACCGCAAAGCCGTAATCGGCCGCCACCGAGAACGTGTCTCCGTCATCGATATCGGCGCCAATCGGCTCGAAATCGGTTCGATGCTGTCCGTAAGACGCCGATACCGTCCCACCCTGAGCAGCATCCTTCAGGACTATATTGATAACGCCGGCAATGGCATCCGATCCATACTGCGCCCCGGCGCCATCTCTCAGTATCTCGATTCTTTCAATGGCGATCAGGGGAATCGTGTTGAAATCAAACGGGTTTGTGCCCAGTCCGATCTTTGTTTCCAAAGAAACGACTGCGGCTGTATGTTGCCGCTTGCCGTTAACGAGGACCAGCACATGGTCCGGGCTCATACCGCGAAGTTGTGCCGCGCGTACGTGATCTCCCAAACCGGAATTCGACTGGCGGGGGAAACTGAATGATGGCGCTAACGCCTGCAGAAGTTCGCCCAACTCGCCACCAAAAGAATGCGCCGCGGCAATATCCTCTGCGCTGATAAGATCGACAGGTACGGCGGTCGCCAGCGGGTCACGCGCTTCGCCGCGGCTACCGACGACCACAACCTCTTCAGCAACTTCCTCCTGCGCCAACGCATCTCCGTTGGTCAGTAAAACAGTTGCGCTCGCGGCAACGATCAGGATTGCGTATGTATTTAATCGGTTCATTTTTCTATCCTTATACTCCAGCTGGCCCCGGATTGAATATTGAATTTCTCAGAGAAATTTCCCTGGTTGATTGCCAGTGACACGTTATTAAGACTGTTCAGGTAAAGTAACGGTTCACCGACGGAAACCCGACCGAAAGTCGGAAAATACGGCAATGATTGCGCCAAGACGACGTGAGCGCCGTTGCGAATAGTGATGCGGACCTTGTCACCCGGTTCCAGTGCCAGGGACCTGAAAGCCTCGCGATTGATATTCGTCCAGATATTGCCGAACTGCGGATCGAGAATATCGATCGTACCGTCCACCCGCCCCTTGCCAATGCGTGGCTTTTGATAGGGAATCAACGTCACCTTGGCTGGAAGCTCGCGTCCGACTTCGGCGAACGAAATCACACCAGCCGCAAGGCGGGCACCCGTGTACGCATACACATCGCGCCCATGAAACGTGTAGGCTTTTTCCGAATTAGCGAGGCGGTTGACGGCCTCGTCAATCTCCCGAACGCCCTCTATACCAAGTAGTTCCGCCACCGCGGTCAGGCTGCCGTTATCGGGAGAGACAAAATAGTGGCCGGATCTGGTCTTCAGCACCACGGACTTGCGCGCCGTGCCGACACCGGGGTCGACGACGGAAACAAAAACCGTTCCCTCAGGCCAGTACTCGGCCACCTGGGCAAGTCTTAGCGATGCTTCCCAGACGTTGTAGGCAGGTATCTCGTGCGTCAGATCGTAGATATCGAGATCGCGTGAAACGCTGACGGCGACTCCCTTCATCGACGCGACGGCTGAATCCTTGACACCGAAATCCGACTGCAATACCAGAGGGTCTGCCGACCATGCAGCCGCTGCCGACAGCAGCGCGGCCACGGCAAGCATTAGCGTCCACTTCTTCACTCACTCCCCCACGCGTACCAGGTCGCCGTTCGGCCCCTGTTGCCGCAATCATCACGATTCTGGTCGATGATATCCTGTCCAGACGGAGGCATGCATCAAATGTTCAGAACGCTCAGCCGACTGGTCAATTTTGCACTGATTATAACCCTTGCGACAGGCGCCGCTGCAGAAGATTCAAAGCGATCACTGGTATTGCTGTCCGACTTCGGCACAACGGAGCGTTTCGTCGCCAGCATGAAAGGCGTTGCAATGAGCGTCGACCCGAGCCTTCAGGTCCACGACCTGACTCATCACATTGAGCCGTTCAACATCTGGCAGGCATCGTACATGCTGGCCGGCACGATTGACTTCTGGCCTGCAGGCACGGTCTTCGTTTCCGTCGTCGACCCCGGTGTCGGCACCGATCGCCGCTCAGTTGTCGCGAAAACGCGTACCGGACACTTTGTGGTAACACCAGACAACGGCAGCCTGACACTTGTCGCAGACAAGCAGGGGATTGTAGAGATTCGACAAATTGACGAAACAGTCAATCGAAGGCCCGGTTCCGAGAGCTCACATACGTTTCACGGTCGGGATGTGTATGCGTATACGGGTGCCAGGCTGGCCGCCGCGGTTATTCAATTTGATGCGGTGGGCCCGCTTCTCGAGCCAGACTTTGTAAGATTGCCGTATCAGCAGCCCAAGAGCCTTGATGACGAGAGTCTCGTTGGCAGCGTTGCGCACGTTGAAATGCCATTCGGGAACGTTGTAACCAACATACCCAAAGCACTTGTCGACGCTCTGGGTCTTTCGCCGGAAGACCATTCAACAGTACTCGTCGAAATTCGCCACGCAGGCAACCTGGTTTTCAAACGGAGGATTCCGTACACAGTCTCGTTCGGCTATGTCGACCAGGGTACGCCCCTGCTTTACTCCGACTCACTGCAGACTATTGGATTGGCCGTCAACAGCGGCAACTTTGCGCAGTGGTTCGGGGTTGAGGCTGGCGCCGACTGGGTCATAAATATCAGTAAACCGCCGGCACAGAAATAACGCCCTAAAGTCGATGTCGAAAAGGGGTCAGAGTACATTTCGCATAGCGGAAGCCATGGTGCGGAAACGCCTTTGACGACTTTTCAGCAAGCCAACGGTACCCACCTTGGTACCCCAGCCAGGATCACTTTCCCGGTATCGCCTAGCTCGACCGCGTCGCGATCGCCGGTGTAATGTTGCTGGCCCGTCGGGCGGGGCCTGCGACCGCGAGCTGTCCCACAACCCACAGCGCGACCGCGCCTGCCGGGATTACGTACCAGGCGAGCGGCTCGAGCGAGAATGCCTCGACCATGAGAATATTCAGACCAATCGCGAGCGCACTACCAACGACCAGGCCAATGGCGCTGACGATGCTGTTCTCGATCATGAAGTAACGCACAATGGCCGGCTTGGTTGCGCCCAGCGCACGTCGGATACCGATCTGTCGCGTGCGTCGACTGACGTTAAAGCTGGCGAGGCCGACTATTCCCAAGGCCGTGATGATGGTCAGCAGGACCACAACAAAGCCCAGGATCTTGATCAACGCTGAGTCGCCTAAATAAGCGAGCTTGCGCACGTCATCCATCGTTGTAACGTCGCGAATGATGCGATCATCGTTTGCGGCCATGAGCATCGCCTCGATCTCCGGCATCAACCGGTCGCGCATGCCCGGTTCGGTACGGACGATGTAGCGCACGAATTCCGACGGTCGCCGTTGCGGCACGAGCATCGAGCGCTCGACACCCGTCCAGCTCTCCCAGGGCGCCTGCAGTGTGTCAACCACGCCCACGATGTTCACGGGATCGGTGTCATTGATATACAGCACTCTGCCGACGTAGGAACCTTCTTCGTCGGGCCACATCTCCTTGCCGAGCGCATCGGTGATGATGCCGTAGGCCGGCCAGGTGTTGTCGTCTTCTTCGGACCACGTCACCTGCCCCGGAGTGAAATTCCGGCCATCGATAACTGTCACGTCAAAGGTCTCAACGCCATGTTCGTCAACGAAATAAATTGCCGTGCCGACGGACTCCGGCGTCTGGTTGCCCGGCTCGAGCGCGACACCCATCGACCAGCCGCCCTGGCGCAGCGGGAACGAATTCGACGCCACGGCGTTGACCACGCCCGGTACGTTACGGATCAGGTCCAGGTCTTCGTCGATCAGCACTTTGCGCTGTTCGCGTTCGTAGTCCGTAAACAGCACGCTTGCAAACGCAAACGTATTCGCTTCGTCGATGCCGCTGTCACGATCGATCCTGCTCGCACGCTCCTGAATAATGCCGAAGGCGTTCACGATGATCGTCAGAGTGACGGCGACTTGCAGCGCGATCAGCACGAAGCCCGCCTTATTGCGGAGCATCGCCCGCCAGATCGGTCCAATTTCCATGCCTGTTCTCCCGAAATTCAGCTATTGAATGCGCAGCGTGCTGGCCGGCGAGACGCTGCAGGCGCGCCAGGTCGGGTAAAGGGCGGCGCCCAGCGCCGAAACAACGGCCAATGCCACCGCGAGCCCGACCATCTGCCAGTCCATCGTTACCAGGTACTCGATGAAGTCGTAGTCCGAAAACACGTTTTC
>Ga0224508_10000911_pt1 | contig 27227 bp, 27 predicted proteins | sample SF_Jan12_sed_USG_4_FD_170157 | JGI IMG/M metagenome (GOLD analysis project Ga0224508, IMG submission 170157) | Sediment microbial communities from San Francisco Bay, California, United States - SF_Jan12_sed_USGS_21 | ecosystem: Environmental > Aquatic > Marine > Sediment | place: USA... | reverse complement strand
TTTTTCAATCACTTTAATTAGCGAATCCATACTATTATTCATCCAATAATTCATGGTATCCAGCACCACTAATTTGGGTCGATAGTTCATTTGACGAAGCACACTTAATTGGATCTCTGGATGGAGGTTTCCAAGCATTACCACATCGGCATCTTTGAAATGATCAGGGACTTTTGGATCAAAATTTGCCAGGACATTAAGTTCGGTAACCAGGGTATCCCTACTATTCAGATCATTGTGATAGCGGCCGCTCCAAAAGAATGTTTTCCCTCCTTCAATAACTTCAATGGCTGAAGTATCAATATTTTCATTTTTCAACAGATCAATATAAGTATCTGGAAAGTCTTCACCAACGACTGAAACAATGGCTGTTTGGATATCATATCTGGCAGCTGCCAGGCCAATAAATGTTCCTGCACCGCCCAAAATCTTGTCGGTTTTTCCAAAGGGGGTTTCGATAGCATCAAAAGCAACCGTACCAACAATCAGAAGCTTACCCATAGGTAAAGATAATTTGCTGCAAATATACCTTTTTTAGAATGCATTTGAAGTAGGTATTTTCAAGCTACAATTCACGGATTATTTCCTGCCAAAATCTGCAGGGATCTCGCCCCATGCTTTGGTTTCCCATTTAACAATAGGAGTATCATAATCGTTTTTTTGAAGCCAGCTAATTGCCCGTCGTACCAAATCAAATAATTTCTTATTCTCCGGTCGCTCCTCGAGTTTGGTATTACACTTTTTCTTACGAACCCACCCGATAGCTGTACTTGAATCTGAATAAAGTATCCGATCGCTTTTTTTCTTCTTGAGAAAAGCAAGCCCGTGAACGATGGCAAGAAATTCCCCAATGTTGTTTGTTCCCTCAGGAAAGGGTCCTTGTTTAAAGAGTTGTTTACCAGTTTTGGTATTGACACCACGATATTCCATTTGCCCAGGATTTCCGGAAGAAGCGGCATCTACCGCGATGGAATGATAATTTGGCGTTCCGATCTGACGCAGTTCCTCTGCACTAAGACTAGCTTTTTTTTGCCTTTTCCCAACATAGGCTATGTAATTACTATTAAAAGCTTCTTCAGCTTCATCCCGGGAGGTAAATGCTTTATACTTAGCACCCTGGACTCCTTTTATCTGGGCGCTACATTCCCCCCAGTTTGTATATATTCCAGGCCTTTTACCCTGCCAGACTACATAATATTTTTGTTTTTTCGCCAAGGGTACTAGGTTATAAGTTCCTGAATCACTTCCGGATAATGTTCATATTCCAGTTGGTGGACCTTTTTAGCAATGTCTTCTGCGCTATCTTCAGAATTAATAGGGATTTGAGCTTGCCTGATAACAGCCCCTTCATCGTACCGCTCATTTACATAATGAATGGTAATCCCAGTTTTGTCATCACCCGAAGTTTTAACAGCCTTATGTACATGCATACCGTACATACCTTTTCCGCCATATTTTGGCAGTAGAGCGGGATGAATATTTATTATGCGCCCTTCAAATTCCTTAACAATGAATTCAGGGACCTTCCATAGAAAGCCAGCAAGTACAATAAGATCGGGTTGCAGCGTTCTAAGTATCTCCAACACAGTATCGGAACGATAAAAAGCCCACTTATTGAAGTACAAAGCACTGATATTTAATCGATTACATCGATCAATTACTTTGGCATCCCTTTTGTTAGTCAGGACAGCAGAGATACTTACGTCAGGATGGTCTTGAAAGTAGTTGGCTATAGCTTCCACATTGGTTCCTGAACCAGAGGCAAAAAGCACCAATTTTTTCCTTCTACCTGCCTGCATTAATGAACTTTTGATTTATGGCGAATGTACTATTCTTGCTCATAAAATGTGTAACTTACTAGACAATTTATTGTCTAAATATCCAGATAAAGGCAAAGTTTTATATTTTTGCCAACGATTTAAAAATTTAAAACCAAATTAATTATGTCAGACATTGCATCACGAGTCAAAGCTATCATTGTTGACAAGTTGGGAGTTGATGAAAATGAAGTAGTTGCTGAAGCAAGCTTTACGAACGACCTTGGCGCTGATTCCTTGGATACGGTTGAATTGATCATGGAATTTGAAAAGGAATTTGATATTCAGATTCCGGATGATCAAGCAGAGAACATCGCTACCGTAGGTCAAGCAATAAGCTATATAGAAGAAGCTAAGTAAATACGAGCTATCTTAATATAAGATGTAAAATTATCCATGTGGTAAGTTTTCTGCATGGATAATTTTTTTAATTTTCACGAAGCTTAGATATCTACCAAAATAAAGACTATGCAGTTAAAACGTGTTGTAGTCACCGGGTTAGGAGCCCTTACACCTATAGGCAATAACCTGAACGAATATTGGGAAGGGCTGATGAATGGCCGGAGTGGTTGCCGTGACATCACCTATTTCGATACAGAAAAATTTAAGACCAAATTTGCCTGCGAGCTCAAGAACTATGACGCATCAGCGTTTTTTGACCGTAAAGAGGCTCGTAAATTGGATAAATTTGCCCAATATGCTTTGGTATCTTCCGATGAGGCTATTGTAGATTCAGGTCTGGACCTTGATTCCATTGATAAATTTCGCGTAGGCGTGATCTGGGGAGCCGGAATCGGCGGATTAGAAACTTTCCAGACAGAGGTGCTGAATTTTGCTAATGGAGATGGCACCCCAAGATTTAACCCCTTCTTTATTCCAAAAATGATCGCAGATATTGCACCTGGCAACATTTCGATAAAACATGGATTTATGGGCCCTAACTATACTACGGTATCGGCCTGTGCATCATCAGCTAATGCTATGATCGATGCGCTGAACTATATCCGCTTAGGACATTGTGATATTGTTGTCACAGGAGGGAGCGAGGCTGCAGTAACCATTGCTGGAATGGGCGGATTCAACGCAATGCACGCACTATCCACACGAAATGAAAGCCCTGAATCAGCATCAAGGCCATTCGATGCCACCAGGGATGGGTTTGTGCTTGGAGAAGGCGCAGGTGCACTTATCCTTGAAGAATATGAGCACGCTAAAGCAAGAGGAGCTAAGATTTATGCTGAATTGGTCGGAGGCGGATTGTCTAGCGATGCATACCATATGACTGCACCACATCCGGATGGTATTGGCGTTATTCAGGTAATGAAAAACTGCCTTCGGGATGCAGGAATGTCTCCTGAAGAGGTAGATCATATTAATACCCATGGAACAAGTACACCTTTAGGAGATGTCGCTGAATTAAAAGCTATTTCTGAAGTATTTGGCGATCACGCATCATCCATTAATATAAATTCAACAAAATCAATGACAGGACATCTATTAGGTGCTGCTGGCGCTATTGAAGCAATCGCTTCCATTTTGTCCATGGAGCATGGGATAGTTCCGCCAACAATAAATCATTCCACGGTGGATGAAAATATAGATCAATCATTAAACCTTACCCTAAATAAAGCACAAAAACGGGATGTGAATGTGGCCATGAGTAATACTTTTGGATTCGGCGGCCATAATGCATGTGTATTGTTTAAGAAAATTAGCTAGCATTCCAAATGAGTTTCCCTTCCAATATATTTAATTCTCATTCCAAAAAGGATGGGGATTTTTTTTTAGGGGTAAGTAAAATATTGGGATTTAAACCTAGAAAGATCGGGGTTTATAAAAAAGCGTTTCTACATCGATCGGTTAACAGAAAAGATAAACAAGGAAATCCACAGAACTACGAACGACTGGAGTTTCTGGGGGATGCCATGCTGGGGACAATAATCTCCAAACATTTGTACAATGAAGTTCCCGCCGGGGATGAAGGTTATCTTACCAAAATGCGATCTAAAATTGTCAGCCGTAAACATTTAAATGAATTGGGAAAAGACCTCGGCCTAATAGATTTTGTTGAGAGCCGGATACCTAAAACACATTTTGGCGACAATATTCACGGGAATGTTTTTGAAGCGCTGGTTGGAGCCATATACCTTGACAGAGGCTATAAGTATTGTGAAAAATTCATTTCCAATAGGGTGATAAAACCTTATGTAGACATTGAGCAATTGGAAGGAAAAGTCATCAGTTATAAGAGCCTTGTAATTGAATGGTGTCAAAAGCAAAAGAAAGAATTCAAATATCAGCTCTATGAGGATACAGGGAAAGACCCTCTTAGGCATTTTGCCGTAAAACTTAGCATAGATAACAAGGTAATGGCAAAAGCTCGTGCCACTTCCAAAAAAAAGGCGGAAGAAAAAGCGTCAAGACGGGCTTATTTTGCCTTGCAGGAACGGATGAAAGACCATCTTTAATAGCCTCTGGGCTTGAATCTGTCCTTCAACCCTCTTAGCCATAAAAATTACATCAACTAGGCAGGTTCTGCGATTAGTTCTATCTTTATGGCTTCGGAATTACTATGGTTACCAGGCATAAAATTAATACCGATTTTTACGATGATACATTTTCTTTGCTTGCTATTCATAGCAGCCTTGAAGATCACAGTTTGGTTTTTATGCTGAACCACTATCTTAAAACCGGATTCAAAAGAAAAAGAAAAGACCTCCTGCTAACAGACACCATATCCTTCCCGATTTATGAATGGGACGATACCATTCATGATCGGTATTGGACATGTATGGGCAATAGTTGTGAAATAGAGGAATCATTTAATATAAACGATCTTTTTGGAAGCGAGGTAGGGATATCAAAATATCACCTGATCCCGGAACACAAGGATGTTGATTATTTTCTTAAGATAGAACAAGATGGGTCGTTTTCAGAAAATGAAGTAATAAAGCAAATTGCGATAATTCCACAGGTAATCGCGGCATATTCCGTAAACAGAAATGAACTACGTTCTATAGAGAACATAATTTATTAAGCTGCATGTTATATCAAAAGAAAACTAAAATAGTAGCCACACTTGGTCCGGCATCAAGCAAGAAGGAAGTTATCAAGGAAATGATACTTTCAGGAGTAGATGTGTTTAGGATAAATTTTTCTCATGCCGATTATGATGACGTAAAGGAGCGTATAGCTATCATCAAGGAATTAGATGAGGAACTGGGTACGTATACGGCCATTTTAGGGGATTTGCAAGGCCCGAAATTACGTGTTGGTAATATGGATGGGGATGTTGTTGTAGCTCCAGGGGATGAAATTACATTTGCTACCGGAGAGCCATTTGATGGGACTGTCGAACGGGTGTATATGAATTACGAAGAGTTTCCCAGAGATGTGAATCCGGGCGAACGGATTCTTGTGGATGATGGAAAACTCATCTTTGAAATAATTTCTACCAACAAGAATGATGAGGTTAAGGCCAAAGTAGTCCAGGGCGGACCTCTTAAATCAAAGAAAGGAGTAAACCTGCCAAATACAAATATTTCACTGCCCGCGCTTACGGCTAAAGATGTTGAGGACGCATTGTTTGCTATTAAGATGGAGGTAGATTGGATTGCACTTTCCTTTGTGCGGTTTAGCCAGGATCTGATCGATCTACAAAATTTGATCAAAGAGAATACCCAGCACAAGATTCCCATAATTGCCAAAATAGAGAAACCGGAAGCGGTCAAGAATATCGATAAAATCGTTTCTTATTGCGACGGAATAATGGTTGCCCGTGGCGATCTGGGGGTTGAAGTTCCTGCCGAAGAAGTTCCGCTGATCCAAAAGCGATTGGTTTTAAGAGCTAAAAAAGCGCGGATCCCGGTAATTATTGCGACACAGATGATGGAAACCATGATCACCAGCTTGACGCCGACACGAGCGGAGGTCAATGATGTAGCAAACTCTGTTATGGACGGTGCGGATGCCGTGATGTTGTCCGGTGAAACTTCGGTTGGGAATTACCCGGTGGAAGTGATCCAAAAAATGGCAAGTGTTTTAGAGAAAGTAGAATCATCCGAGCTTATCACTGTGCCACAGGAACCTCCTCATATTAGAACCAAAAGATATATTACCAAGGCTGTCTGTTACCATGCAGCAACTATGGCCAATGAGATTCAGGCCAGGGCTATATCTACACTCACTAATAGTGGATATACGGCGTTTCAAATATCGGCATGGCGACCATCTGCCCATATTCTTGTGTTTACTTCCAACAAAAGGATATTGACGCAGTTAAACCTGCTATGGGGTGTAAAAGCGTTTTATTATGACAAATTTGTCTCTACGGATGAGACCATAGAAGATGTGAATATGATCGCCTGCAAGAAAGGGTATTTAGACGTTGGGGATATGCTCATTAGCCTGGCTGCTATGCCCATTAAATCCAAAGGAATGGTCAATACGCTGCGGGTGACAGAAATTGAGACCTGCTCTTTTTAGAAGTCGAACTCCAACTGCACAGATATTCCTTCTTTCTCTTCACTCTCAGGAGTAGCGCTTTTCTGCTGCGTATTTAAATTACTAAGGGTTATCCCCACCAATCTAACGGAATCCTGGAGCGCTTCCTGATACAATAATACTTTTACGGTTTCCATGATCGCAGATGTTGTATTTATATAATTTGTCAGAGTTTTGCTGCGGGTATGAGAACTAAAATCGCTATATCGAATTTTCAGGGTGACTGTTTTTCCTGAAATGGAATGACGCTCAATCCGTCTATGCAACTCGGCTGCAATTTTCTCCAACCGCTCCAGTAAGAAAATCTCGCTACTAATATTCTCGGCAAAAGTACGTTCAGCCCCAACGGATTTTGGAATGCGATCCGGGCTTACTTTACTTTTATGGATGCCCCGAACGGCATCGTAGTAATAGCGTCCGCTTTTGCCGAAATGTTCAACTAAATAGACCAGAGATTTATTTTTAAGATCCTTGCCTTTAAAGATGCCCAACTTGTACATCTTTTCTGCAGTTACTTTGCCAACGCCATAGAATTTTCGGATGTCCAGTTCTTCCAGGAAGGGGATGACTTCATTCGGCCCGACAGTTTTTTGGCCATTAGGCTTATTGATATCACTGGCAACTTTAGCGATAAACTTATTTATGGAGATACCTGCTGAGGCGGTGAGTTGCACTTCCTCCCAAATTCGCTGTCGTATTTCGCTGGCAATTAAGGTGGCAGACGGATTCCCTTTTCTATTTTGAGTTACATCCAAATAGGCCTCATCGAGCGATAAAGGCTCAACAAGATCAGTATAGTCATAGAATATTGAGCGTATTTGTTTTGAGATCTCCCGATACCTCTCAAAGCGAGGTTTTACAAAGATCAGATCCGGACAGTTCTTTTTGGCCTGGAAGCCGGTCATGGCACTTCTCACCCCATATTTTCTTGCCTCATAACTGGCAGCGGCAACAACACCTCGCTTTTCACCCCCTCCAACAGCAACGGGTTTATCCCTCAACTTTGGGTTGTCTAATTGCTCCACAGATGCATAAAATGCATCCATATCTACATGGATAATTTTGCGAGAGTCCAATTCACTGGTCATACTCAAATTTAAATCATATTTTAGCCCGAAGGGCGATCTTGAGTCCTAATAATATGCAGGAACACGAACGCAAATTCCTTGTTAACTCCAACGCTTTTCAAGAAGAAGCCAAGCAGATTATCGCCATTAAGCAAGGATTTCTTCAACGGGATGTGGAACGTGTGATTCGAATTCGCATTGCCGGGGATCGAGGATGGATCACAATCAAAGGGCTGTCTTCTCCTGATGGCATAACGAGAAACGAATGGGAATATAGCATTCCTGTTAAGGACGCAGAAGCCTTATTAGATCTCTGTGACCCTCCAATTATCGCAAAGGAACGTTTTATTGTTCCCAAAGGAAAGAACACCTATGAAGTAGATGTTTTTCATGGTGAGAATAAAGGCCTAATCATTGCTGAAATAGAATTAAGTGAGCCTCAGGAAGAATTTGTCAAGCCCGAGTGGTTGGGGGCTGAAGTCACCGGCGATACCCGGTATTACAATGTTTCATTACTAACAAAACCGTATTCAACATGGGATTAAGAACAGCATTTCTATTGATCTTAAGTATCTGTTTAGTTTCTGCCTGTCAAGAGGAAGAAAAGGAAAAAGATTCTTTAGTACACGAATCTGATACTCATGTGGCCAAACTTACAAAAGCTGCCGTCATGGCAAAATTAGAAGCCGAAGGATATCAACTGTTTCAATATGTAGATGAGGCTAGCGGCGATACCATCATCATGCAACAATATTACATTGCTTTTTTAAAAAATGGACCGGATAGATCTCAAACAAAAGAGGAGGCGGATAGCCTTCAAATCCTGCATTTAAATCACCTTTCAATGATGTATGAATTAGGACATGCCGATATTTCAGGACCTTTTGGTGATGATGGGGAGATTCGTGGGATAACAGTATACAATACGCCTAGCTTGGAAATGGCAGATAGTCTTGCCAATGCCGACCCAATGGTAAAAGCTGGGAGGTTACTAATTGAAATGCATCCCTGGTGGGCGGCTAAAGGATTTTCATTGCGTTAAAGAGACGACTTAAATTGGCTAAGGAAACGGACATCATTTTCACTTAAAAGTCGAATATCTGAAATCTGATGTAGGAGTAATGCTATTCTGTCTATTCCCATTCCAAAGGCAAATCCTGAATATACATTTGGGTCTATTCCGCAGTTTTCCAGGACATTTGGATCTACCATTCCGGTCCCCATGATCTCCAGCCATCCTGTTCCTTTGGTTATTTTATGATCTGTTTCAGTCTCAAGACCCCAATAGACATCTACTTCAGCGCTGGGTTCTGTGAAAGGAAAATAGGAAGGGCGTAGCCTGATCCTGGATTTCCCAAAAAGTTCGGTTGTAAAGAATTGTAATGTTTGTTTCAGATCGGCAAAGGAGACATCTTTATCTATGTATAAGCCTTCTACCTGATGAAAGAAACAATGGGATCGTGCAGATATGGCTTCATTCCTATATACCCTACCAGGAGAAATTGTTCGAATAGGCGGTTTGTGCTTTTCCATATACCTTACTTGTACAGAAGAGGTATGTGTTCGAAGCAGGATATCCGGATCTGTCTGAATGAAAAAAGTATCCTGCATATCCCGGGCCGGATGATGCTCTGGTAAATTCAGCGCTGTAAAATTATGCCAGTCGTCTTCGATCTCAGGCCCCTCAGAAACATTGAATCCGATCCGGGAAAAGATATCTATGATCCTATTTTTTACAATAGAAATTGGATGTCTTGACCCCAACTCAAGTGGTTCTCCCGGCCTGGTAAGATCTCCGTACTTTGCTTGCGCATCTACGCCATTGGATAAGGAATTTTTCAGGCTGGCAACTTTATCCGTTGCTGCTACCTTTAATTCGTTGATAGCCTGGCCATAGGCCTTCTTTTCCTCCGGGACTACTTTTTTGAAGTCTGCAAATAAGCCATTAAGAATGCCTTTCTTTCCGAGATATTTGATTCGGAATTCTTCTATGGCTTCTGCAGAATCGGCCTGGAAGGAAGCAACTTCTTTAATATGTTCTTTAATACTATCGATCATAATGTACGAATGCCCAAAAATAGTACAAATAACTGATTCAAAAGTTGAATGTTTCATTCACCTATCCTAGGAAGAATTCTAAGATCCAAGGGCTTATGTCAAGCTCAAGACATACTGTTTTGGGGTAGTGCCGTATTTTTTCTTAAAAGCATGAATGAAATGGCTGGGCGTGCTATAACCGATCTGATGCGAGATTTCTGCCACATTGAATTGCCTGCCTACAAGCAGTTTTCTGGCATATTCCATTTTGTAGTCGAACAGGAAATTGAAAACAGATTCCCCATAAATATGCTTAAACCCCTCTTTTAATTTGGCAACAGTAAGGCCTACATCATCTGCAATTTCCTGTAAAGTAGGAGGTTCGGTGATGTTGTTGATCACCAGTTGCTTGGCATGTTTGATCTTTTCAACATTCTCTTCACTGTCCAGGAAAGGACAGGCTTTTGAAGCATCTTCCTTTTTTCCAAAATACAAACTGAGGATCTCATAGGCCTTGCCACGTTGATACAGGTCTTGCATGGCATTGTTTGGATCTCCTTCAAGTAATTGTTTCAAGACCAGGACTTCAGCAGGGGTGAGTTCTTTCTCTAAATAGTATTTCTTATGCCTGTTCTCTTCATTCAGAAATGGAATTAATCCTGCCACTTGTGAAAAGAAGGAATGGAATTCCTGGATGGATACAACAAAGATCAAATACTCTCCGCCATTAGATAAAATCAGATCAATTGGTAATTGTTGGTCCGGGTTATATAAGAGCATGGAATGCTGGGCCATTACAGTTCTGCTGTAATGGGGTCCATAATGTAAAGTTCCCTCACCTTTAATACAGAAATGCAACTGAATAAAATCTTGATGTACACTCTTCTTGTATTCCAGCGGGTTGTTGCCCGGGCATTTTAAAGTAGTGATTTCAAAGCCGTTCTGAACGGGATAGTTTGATGTCATTTCATCGTTATTTTCTGTTGATATCTGCAGGCATATAGAGCAGTGATACTTAAAATAAGGACCTATCAAATATACTATTTCTATTGACTTTAGCCCAGAATAGCCTGATAATATCATGTTGCGCTACTTTTTTCACTTTCAGCGTTATTTTTTTGCCTTGTTGTCAATGTATTTTAGCAGACTACTAAACATGAGAACACTAAAAGTGTGAGACATCTCGTACTAACGATTTGCTTTTTGGGGCAAGTGCTTGCAATTCAGGCACAGGAGAAGCCGCAGGATTCCATACCCACCATTATTATGGAGGCCCTGGATGAGGTGGTGCTTACAGCAACGCGAACAGAACGACAATTGTCTTCCCTTCCTTTACCTGTTCAGATCATCAAAAATGAAACAATACGCAGCACAAATGCCCTACGCCTGAGTGAAGTATTAAATGAACAAACCGGCTTAATTACAATTCCGGATTTTGGAGGTGTTGAGGGCATACAAATGCAAGGTCTCGATTCACAGTATACTTTGATCCTGGTCAATGGCGTACCCCTTATTGGCAGATCTGCCGGGACACTGGATCTTAATAGGATAGCTCTTGGTAATGTGAAACAGATAGAGATCGTCAAAGGAGCTTCTTCCAGTTTATATGGAAGTGATGCGCTGGGGGGCGTAATTAACATTATTACGGAATCACCCCGGGAAGGCATTCAGGGATCAATCACCCACAGATCCTCAACCTTTGACATACATGATACAAATTTTCTAATCGATTATAAGAAAAAGCGCTTTGGCATGTCCTTATTTGTGGACCGCTATGAGAATGGGGGTTATGATCTCACTGGCGAGAACGGGTTGAATTCATTGGACCCCTATTCTAATGTTACCATAAACCCAACTATCACATATGAATTCGGGGAAAACACTAAACTAAATATTACCGGTCGCATTTTTTCTCAAAAGCAGGATCTCAGCATTTTTGAAAATCAGGGGGAAGCGAATATAACAGACTGGAACTCACATCTGCGCTTGACCCAAGTTCTAAATTCTAAATGGGAAGGTTTGCTGGAAGGGTATATTTCCAGATATAAGGCAGATGAATTCCTTGAAACTACAAACGGAGATCCTGTTGGTGCAAGTGATTTCGATCAACTTCTTGCACGACCGGAATTGAGGTTGATATATAAGGGCGTGGAAAAATGGACATGGATCAATGGAATTGGTATGAACCATGAGAAGCTTGAACGCAGTGACTTTTCCGAAACTCCCATCTTCAATTCTCCTTATGTGTATTCGCAATTAGATGGGTATTTAGGCCAAAAACTTAATGTCATTTTTGGGGCGCGTTTCGATGCTCATAATTCGTATCGCTCGCAATTCAGTCCCAAATTAGCCCTGCGATACGATATCAATCAGACCTATGCTATAAAAGGGTCAGTTGGATATGGTTTTAAAGCCCCGGACTTCAGACAATTGTATTTTAATTTCTCAAATAGCAGTGTTGGCTATACCGTATTGGGTTTTAATGCCGCTGCAGACGAATTAGAGGAACTATCAGACCAGGGCCAAATTGCGAATATTGTAGTCCAGCCAGATGTCTTTGACGATGATTTAAGCCCAGAGAATTCGCTCGGAATTAATCTTGGGATGAGTTTCACCCCTAGCCGTGAGATTAGTGCTAAATTAAATTTGTTCCACAATACCATAGAAGATCTTATTGATACGCGTGTTATTGCTAATAAGACCAATGGGCAAAATGTATTCAGTTATTTCAATGTCGATGAAGTCATTACCCAGGGCCTGGAAGTGGAATCGCGTTGGCAAGTATCGGAAAGTATCCAAGTTTCCGGGGGATATCAACTATTAGTAGCAAAAGATCAGCAAGCCTTGGATGCCTTTAAGAAAGGAGAGGTATTCGCACGGGAAACCCCTACATCTTCAGCCTTCCAATTAGAAGAGCAGGATTATTTCGGTCTATATAACCGTTCTCGGCATATGGCCAATTTCAAGTTGTTTTACAAGAATACTGCATGGAAAGCCAATGCTAATATTAGGGGGACATTTCGGAGTAAATTCGGATTAATCGATACCAATGGCAATAATTATCTGGATCGCTTTGATACGTTCATCGGAGGATATTCGATCTGGGATATAGCAATTAATAAGAGCATTGCAAAAAATTTTGAATTCGGACTAGGGGTAGATAATCTTCTGGATTTTACGGATCCTCAGAATATAAGTGCTATCCCGGGTAGAATTATTTATGGAAAAATTAATCTTAAAATATAATATTTATGAAAATTGAAAACTTCTTTTTAGCTGTCTTGAGTATACTTGTCTTTACGGCATGTGATTCGGACAATGACGGACCTGTTCTTGATGAGGTCGCTTCAGATACGGTTGCTAATCTTTTTGCACCTCAATCTGGAGGACAGGATCAGGGACCTATATCGGGCGAGTTTACCAAATTTGATTTTGCCACCGGTCTTGAGACAACGAGTGCAACTGATTGGGATATTGCCTTTCGAGGGACAGCCATAATTATCAATGGCGGAGCTTCCTTAGGGACGATAGATGAGCCTGAACGTACGGGAAATGGTGCAGCTTATATTGCTACCGGTACTTTTGTTTCGGTAACCGAAGCAGACGATTCCTTGTTTGTTCAAGATAGTGGTTCCGGATATGCCATCCCGGTAGGAAGCGGAAATGGTTGGTATACTTATGAATTTATGACCAATACCATCGAACCCATCCCGGGGCGTGTGCTGGTGATTCGAACGCGTGATAACCGCTATGCAAAAATTGAGATCCTGAGTTACTACAAGGACGCACCAGAGCAGATAACGCCAGAGATCGCTGCTGATGACCTTCGCTATTATACCTTTAATTACGCCTACCAACCCAATGAAGGGGTTGCGCAATTTTAGTCTGTAAAAGATGATGCAGGAACTGATTGCTTATGTGCCTATCCTGACCACAATATTTGCCTGGTTTTTCTTTAGGGAAATTGCCAGGCATTATCAGAGAAGGCGAACGCTGTATTTGCTGTGGTGGACCCTGGGTGTCTTGACATTTGGACTGGGTACGTTGAGCGAAAGCATACACGCCCTCTTTGGATGGAATGTGATCAATATGAAATTTTGGTATATAGTCGGGGCGCTTTTGGGTGGATTCCCCCTTGCTCAAGGATCGGTCTTTTTATTAATGCCTAGAAAATTTGGGCAGGTGACCTCAATTCTCTTTGTATCATTCATCCTGGTTGCCTCGACTTTCGTTATACTGAGTCCGGTAACTTTCCCAGAGAATTTTGATTACAGGCTGACAGGTTCCATTTTTGGGTGGCAATGGGTTCGTTATTTTTCACCGTTGATCAATTTATACGCTTTTATATTCCTGGTGGGTGGTGCCATTTATTCTGCAATTCAATACTACGGGAAGAAAGACAAACGCACTCATTTTATAGGAAATATCTGGATTGCCATTGGGGCATTGCTACCAGGGATTGGAGGTAGTTTTACAAGATTTGGTTATGTAGAGGTTTTGTTCATTACAGAACTTGTTGGTTTGGTGGCGATCTATTTGGGATATCGTCTTATAAAGCAAGCCAATATTAAATTTCAAAAGGCATCGGTGCAATAAAAAAAGCCGCTTAAAAGCGGCTTTTTTTATAAGAGAATTATTCTCCAGCTAATTTTTTATCGGCCGGACTTGGCATTTCGTGCAATTCGGATTCGTGCAATTCTATCCATTGAACGCAGTCCCTAAAAGACTCAAATATATGCTCTAAAGGCACCAGGTCCGGGATTATATCAATACGCTCCATCATATAGCGGGGTTGCTCCAGAACATCTACAAACAAGACAACAATATCCTTCTTTTGTAGCGCTTGCAATACGTCCTCCATTGCGTATAAACCGGATTGATCCATATACTGCATGCGATCTAATCTGATAATGACCATTTTGGCAGTCTCAGGTATTTGTTTTGATAATTGTTGAAATTCACTTGTTGTTCCAAAAAACAAAGGCCCTCTGATATGTTTGATAAAGACTTCTTCTCTTAATCGTTCCGGAAAATTACGTTCATCTGCCCATGCTTCTTCAACACCTAATGCTCTGACACCCGAACGTTTGGCCGTAAGGTCCCCAATCTTTTTCATAAACATAAGCGACGCTATTACCAAGCCGATACCTACGGCGTATACAAGGTTCCAGAAGGTTGATAGCACCAAAACGACTATCATGACAATCACCTCAGAACTTAAGCTAAACGGACCCAGTCGAATATCCTTGGGCAAACTCGGGATCGCTTTTAAACCTTTATAGTCCATTACACTGATCCCAACTGTGATGAGAATTCCTGCTAAAACAGCAGCGGGTATTTGGGATGCGATAGGCCCCATGGCCAGCAAGATGATCAATAAGAGTATACCGGCGATCATTCCTGAAAGACGGGTTTTCCCGCCAGAATTAATATTGACCACAGTCCGGATGGTAGCCCCGGCCCCTGGTAAGCCACCAAAGATGGCAGCTATAGTGTTACCTATTCCCTGACCGACCAGTTCTTTATTGGGTTTATGCTGCGTCTTGGTCATATTATCTGCAACAACACTAGTCAACAAGGAATCAATAGCACCTAGTAAAGCCAGGGTAAGTGCTGTAAAAATATAGGGGGTAATTGAACCTATGGTGAAACTGGTGAAAATCTCGAGATTAGGCATTGGAAAGCCCTCAGGGATCTGCTCAATAGTCCTGTAATCTAAGCCAAAACCAAAGGCCAGACCTGAAACTAGTAATAGAGCCACTAAGGTACTGGGGACTACCTTCGTAATCCGCCTAAAGCCGTAGATAATAAAAATCGTAATCAGGGCAAGTCCCAATTCAAGATAGTTGATATTCCTGAAGGCTCTTGGTAGTATATTAATTGCACCTATAACACCGGAAGCTTCTTTTGCTGCAAGCGTTTTTGCCTCTGCATCGATGGCATCCATGGTGATCTCATCGGCCCTTGAGATGGTTTCCTGGAAATCTTCCAAAACCAGGATCCCTTCTTGGGCCTCTTCCTCCAGGATGTTTTCAAGGATTATTGCCTCGGCTTGCGGTTTAAAGGGTTCAACCCATTCCCGGTCTTCCTTTGGATAATACCCAAGTGAAGGGAGAATCTGGGTTACGATGATGATCACCCCAATGGCTGTCATAAAGCCGGAAACCACAGGATACGGTATATATCGGATATAACGGCCTATCCCTAGAACACCAAGCCCGATCTGCATCAAGCCAGCTAACAGGAAGACCGCGAGTATGATCGGTAGTGCTTTGCTGACACTGCCGTCATAAAGGGCCACGATCGTAGCGATGATAACCATACTTACTGCAGTCATGGGCGCAGTAGGCCCGGAGATCTGGGTATTGGTGCCGCCAAATAAAGCAGCGAAGAAACTAATAAAAATAGCCCCGTATAAACCAGCACTTGGTCCCAGCCCTGAGCTAACACCAAAGGCTAAAGCCAGGGGTAATGCCACTATACCAGCGGTGACGCCACCTAATAGGTCGCCCTTAAAATGTGCAAAGAAATTTTTCATAACGTTATGGTTTAGCGGTTATAGGAAATCAACTTGTCCGGAACCCAAAGTATAGACTCCTCCTTTGATAGCAATCTCTCCCGCTTCCTCCATTTCTTTAAGTATTGGACTGCGTTCACGAATACGATCTATAGTAAGGCGTACATTATTTTCAACTGTTGCCTGTACGAAAGCGGGATTTGAAGAATTGGCTTCCCCTTCCACCTGTTCAGAAGATCGCTTTACCGCTGGCATAATGTTTTCCAGCATAGGCGTGATATTTCCAAGTTCTACGCCATCACATGCTGCTTTTACGGCGCCACAAGCTTCATGGCCTAAAACAAGAATTAATTTACTACCTGCAACTTTGCAGGAGTATTCCAGGCTGCCCAAAATATCTGTATTTTCAAAATTGCCTGCAACACGGGCAACAAATACATCTCCGATGCCCTGGTCAAATATAGTTTCGACAGGCACTCTGGAATCAATACATGAAAGCACTACTGCTTTCGGGTATTGTCCCCCTACAGTTTGAGTACGCTGACTGGCGTAATCTCTATCTTGCATATTTTGCTCCTGAAAACGCTGATTGCCGGAATATAGATCCTGAAGCACGCTTTCCGGGCTTAAGGCATCTTGTGTATTCTTATCTATGGTTGAAGTGATCATTATGTATCTATTTATTGGTTTGAAGCCCTGTAAAGTAGCACTTTATGGGCAAATAATTTACTAATCTAAGAAATGATGTTGGACTAACTATGCAAAAAATTCTGGCGGGGGCACGACAATTTCAAGGGCGAAATCACTAATTCCTATTGCCTCCTTATCAAGCGTTCGATTTAGATCTTTTAATGCAACAAGCTTTACAAGCAAAGCAGCAGGAAAAATAAACTCCACTTCTGAAGAATCTTTTTCTTCAGATTCTTTTTGCTCCTTTTCATGTTTATCAAGGGCCCAGTGGATTGCGTTTTCCTCAGAAGTTAAAGCAAAGTATGAAGGCACGATTAAACCTGTAATCCAGAAGGACAGAATAAAAATAACACTGATAGTTTTCATACCTACTTTTTGAGGAAACACAAAAATAGAAGGAATAGGGAAAGGGATTGTTAAGGATATATTAAAAATCCTTTATCAGGCGAATTTCCGAATCATGAAGCCAGCCTTCCTGTCCATTTACCAGCTGTATTTTCTGCCAGTCTTCCAACTGGTCCAATACCTGTACTTTAGTGCCTTCATGCAATTCAAATACAGGCTCGCTCCTGCGATTTGGCTCGGAACGAACAGTGATCTCTTCTGCAAAAACGATAGCCGGTTGATCTGAATAATATGACTGTTGTCCGGAGTAGGCAAAGGCGAAAGAAACAATGCCTAAGAGTACACTTACAGCACTACTGACTAAAGCAACTCTTTTGTAGTTAGAGTAGGAAAGGAAGTAATATAAAATAAAGGCAAATACAGCCAGGAAAATAAATATGATACTGCCCAAGCCCCACTGTTCATATGTCATGGCACCCGTAATATTTTGAGATAATTTAGCCAGTCCTGTTTGTGGCATTTCTTCTATTGCATCGAGCGTCATTTGTTTGGCAAAGGCCAGGTTATTTTTGATCTCTGTATCATCAGGATCTAACAATAACGCCTTCTCATAATAATAGATGCTAGGCGCAGTTTGATTCAATTTATAATAGCAATTGCCAAGATTGAAATATACCGCTTCAGAGTGCACTCCAGACTTGATGACATCTTCATAATGACTTATGGCTTCAGAATATTTACCATCATTATACGCCTGGACGCCTTTATCAAACAACTCCTGGCTCTGACCGTATAGAATGGCCGAGAAACAGAACAATACATAGGCTAATATATATCTCTTCATGTTCAAAGTTGTTTATCTAAGGACGAGATCACATCACTCGCTTGTTGATAATCCTGCTGCATTTGCACCCGTGAGAATGGACTATATCTGGCCATTTCGCAATTTTTCAATAAGGCTACAAAGTGATCAATGTTAGTTTGGGAGACGCTTTTATCTGATAGCAATCCTATGATCTTATCTTTGCTAAACTCCGAAGTTTCAATACGTAATTTAGCTTTTAGATAGTTGTGTAACGCCTTCTCCAGGGCTACATAAAATGCCTCCTTATCTCCCAGTTCTTTTTTGGCCGTACTTAAATATTTTCTCGCCAGTTTATTCGCTCTCCTTAATTTATTTCCTTCAACATCCTCTGCTATCTCCCGACGTTTTCTACGAACAAATAATACCAGGGGGATCAGTAGGATTGGGGCGAATAGCCAGGTATAGTAACGAGATGTTCCAAAAAAGGGTTCCCTAACTATGGGCATAAAATTTGGATCTAATTTTAGAAAACTAAACTGGCCCTTACCACTTTCGACAATAACTTTATCCGGTATATCTGCATTGGCATTGCTTATGGCCGAACTTACCGGACCTTCAAGCACATCAATAATAATTTCGCCTGATGACAGGTTCTCATATTTCCCAGATTCTGGATTGAAAAATGTGAAATTTACCGGGGGTATGGGATACTTTCCCCTGTATTCCGGGACTACCGTATAGCTGTTACTCACTTTCCCCTGCATACCTGAAATCGTTGTCCGCACGTTTTCTTCGTATTCCGGTTCATAGACTTCAAGCGAACTCGGCACCTGAAGATCCGGAAGTTGAAATAATTTCAGGTTTCCTTTCCCGCTGACCTCTACTTTTGCCTGCAGGGATTCTTGCGCATTTAAGCTGTTTTTCGAAGTAGTCACTTTTAGGTCAAAATCTCCTACGGCACCACTGAAATTTGCGGGTTTTCCATTTTCAGGTAAAGGCCTTACCTGTATATTTCGCTTTCCTGCAGACACTACTTTAGTAGTCTGTTTGTAAATCCTGCCTCCAAAAAAATCACGGCGGTTTGTGGGCACATTCAGCGAGACTTCCAGGGTTAAGGGCGCAATTTCCAAAGGCCCACTTTTTTGTGGATATAGAACCACTCGTTTTAATACAACATAGCGGTAAGGTTTGCCCTGATAGGAACCATTCTGCACATTATATGTACTAAACGCCATATCCTGGCTCCAAAAATTATTATACTTCGGATTGTCTAAGGGACGGAAATTCGATACAGTGATAGACGGACTTACATAGAGTTTGTATACGACACTTATTGCTTCGTTCAAATAAGGTTTCGACTTTGAAACTTCGGCTACAAGATGTAAGTTGGCATCGGCAATATCATCTGCCGTTGGCTCACTATTCGGTCGTTCAACAGCTGAGGTGACTTTAATATTCTTTGCAATAGTCTTATAGATCTTTCCATCTATTTCAATACTGGCTTGCCCTACCTTAAAAGTACCCAGTCTTGTAGGCTTCAATATATAAGTATAGGTCTTGGAATAGGTCCTTTTTCCATTAATCCAGGATGAGCTGATCGACTGAGTTGGCCCCATGATAAGTATAAAATCTTGAAAGTCAGGAGGACTAAAATTATCGCCATCCTGGTTCATCCTAAAATCAAGCCGGAGCTTTTCATTGACCCCCAATGACTCCGCGCTGGCTTTCATTTCAAAAACAACCCCTTCATCGTCTTGCGCCCATACAACTGAGACACATAGAAGTGAAATTAATAAGCAATATGTTTTAAGGCTTCTTATCACCAGTCTTTCTCATTTTTAATTCTGGGGCCCTTTATCTTTTTGGCCTCCATCTTTTCCTGCACTTTTTTCTCTTCATTCTGCATAGCTTCCAACAAATTTTTTATCTGCTGTTCAGAAAGCTGATTAGGTCTGGGTTGAGGTTTTTCTTTTTGATCTTTTGGCTGCTGATCTTTCTGATCCTCGCCTTCATCCTTTTTATTCTGCTCTTCTTGCTTATCGTCTCCCTCCTTCTGTTCTTCCTTATCCTGCTGATCTTGCTGATCCTCGTCATCACCCCCCTGACTTTGCTGATCTTCGTTCTTTTCCTTCTGATCTTTTTGATCTTGCTTATCGTCCTGGTTTTGATTTTGCTTATCCTCTTCCAGCATTTTTTTGGCCAGTGCCAGGTTATACCTTGTTTCCTCATCCCCGGGATTATTTCTCAAGGCATTTTTATAGGCTTCAACAGCTTTGGCGTACTCTTTTTTCTTCATAAACACATTGCCCATATTATGAAAAGCTTTGTGCTTCTTTGGCTTTTCTGCCGCTCTTTCACCGGCCATTTTATAGCGACCGAAAGCTTCGCCGAAACTCTCTCGATTGTAATAAGAATTCCCTAGGTTATAAGGCGCTACAGCATTGGAATCACTTTTAGAAATGGCCCTGCGATATTTGGCTTCAGCAGAGACAAAATCGTTCTCAACGAGATCATCAGTAGCTTCATAGGTTAGATCCTGTGAAGCACTTAATGCCTTTGCGCGTGCTTTATCTTCACCTTTCTGCGCCACCAGGTTCATCAGTGTGAAAAGGCATGCAAAAATGAGCGTTATGTCAGCCTTCTTTCTCATTAAATAAATTCAATTTTCGTAACCATGCTGTTTTTCGATCCAGGAAAAATACATCCACAAAAAGAAAAAACAAAGCTGCTGCAAGAAACCATTGAAATTGGTCCTTGTAATCTGCAAATTGTTTTGCTTCAAATTCTTTCTTGTCCATTTGGTTCAGGGTCTCCTTAACAAGGGCAACAGCTTCTTCTGTATCGCTTCCATCAATATAGATTCCATTTCCCTCCTCTGCAATTTCTTTTAGCAAACCATCTTGCATGCGGGTGATAACCACTTCTCCCTGCGAGTCTTTCTTAAAACTTTCAACAATACCTTGGGATTTCAGAGGGATGGGGCCACCTTTTTTAGTGCCCACACCTACGGTAAATATCTTTATTCCTTCAGTAAGCGCCAGATCTACAGCCTCGAGCGTAGCGCTGCCAGAATGATCTTCCCCATCTGAGATGATAAAAAGAATACGATTTGTTTGTTCATCATCATCAAAATAGGTGGAAGCCAGTTCAATGGCTTCATTAATGGCTGTTCCCTGAGAGGACAGCATATTAGTATTAAGCCCTTGCAGGAACATTTTAGCCGCACCATAATCTGTCGTAATAGGTAATTGCGGATATGCCTGGCCGGCATAGGCTATAATACCCACCCGGTCACTGGCCAGTTGATTGATGATCTCTGAAACCAGGCGCTTGGATTTTTCAAGTCTGTTTGGAGCGATGTCCTCTGCGAGCATGCTTTTGGAAACATCTACGGCAAATACGATATCTACTCCTTCTCTTTTTACGGTTTCTAACTTAGTGCCCATTTTTGGATTGACCAGAGCAAAGACGAGTGAAGTAATACCAAGTAGCACAAAAAGGAATTTTAATATGGGTTTGAAAGACGATTGATTCGGTGCAAGTCGCCTTAACAGCCCTGCATCGGCAAATTGGCGTTGCCGCCTGTTTTTCCAAATCCTAGTGCCAATAAAGAACAGGAGGAGGACTGGGATAATTCCCAGCAGGTATAAAAATATTTTCGCATCTAATTGTATCATAACTTAGATAAAACTCCTGAAAATGGAATGCCTTAACATCCACTCAGTAACAATAAGTATACATGCCAACAATGCCCATGGCCGGTATTTCTCATCGTATGAATAATATTTAATTTCTTCCACCTCTGTTTTTTCCAGCTTATTGATCTCAGCATAGATCTCTTCCAGCTTCTCATTATCAGTTGCTCTGAAATAGCGACCTCCTGTAGATTTTGCAATATCTTCTAACAATGCCTCATCAATTTCTACCTGCCGCATACCATATCTGAAAGATCCATCTGCATTATAAGCTACCGGGGAAAGGGCATTCCCATTAGTCCCCAAACCTATCGTGTAAGTCTTAATGCCAAATTCTATAGCCAGGTCGGCCGCTGTCTGAGGCTCAATAAAGCCAGAATTGTTTACGCCATCTGTTAGCAAAATGATGATCTTGGAGATGGCCTTACTTTCTTTAAGGCGATTTACTGCTGTAGCTAGTCCCATACCAATGGCTGTACCATCATTAAGTTCGCCATAGGTGATCTCCCGCAAGGAACGCAGCACTATGCCTTTGTCACTTGTAATTGGTGTTTTTGTATAACTTTCCCCCGCATAGGCTACCAGGCCAATTCTGTCATTAGGCCTATTCTTAATAAAGTCTGAAGCCACTTCTTTTAAGGCAGCGAGTCTATTTGGTTTAAGATCTCTTGCAAGCATACTGGAGGAAACATCAATGGCCATCACAATATCAATCCCTTTTGTCGTCTTTGTACGTGTAGAGACATCCTGCACCTGTGGGCGCGCCATGGCTACAATTATGGCGGCCAGGGCCAGTATGCGCATGATCATTAAAAGCGGCCTTATTCGCGCAAGAATATCATTTTTTAAGAATCCTTGTGTACTGGAAATGCGCAGGGAAGCGGTCTCCTGGTGTCGTTTGTAGATATACCATCCCAGGGCCAGCGGCAGAAGCAGCAGAAGCCAGAAGAACTGTGGATGTGCATAAACTACATTATCAAACATCAGGTTTCTGTTTTAATAACAATAGATCTCATGATCTTATCGGCGACCTCGGATGTATATGTATCATTATCTAACCATGATAAGACAACTATTTGCTGAAACCCTGGCCCTCCAAAGAGCATGATTGAATACTTTCCTTTTACGGTCTTGTTAGAATCGGGGATCTGGAACATACCACTTCCATACATTCGAGCTCCTCTTATTCCATTGGCTGAGGTAAACTCCTCTTGTTTTGTAATGATGTTCCGGGCACCTTCATCTTCGAACATTTTAAGTGCCTGATCAACACTCTCTTTGAACATAGGCTCTGCCTGGTTCGTGAGATTGATGGAATGGGCCGCAACATAGAACAAAGTTTCGTCACTTCTGTATTCAAAAGCCTGGATGCTTAGCAAACTATCTTTCAGTGTATCCGGTAATTCTGGCTCATATCGCACCAATACATTTGGTGTTTCCAGGGTGATCGGAGGAAAGCCATAATCACTTGTAACCCATTCTCCTTCGAGCAAGACTTTTCCTGGGTGACCTGCAACTGCGTCCCAGACGTTCTTGGGACCATAGGAAGCAACCAGGGTTATACCGGTTGCCAGCAATACAGTTACAGCAGCGGCTATGACCCAGCGAATCTTTTTACGCTTTTTCAAGCGCATCTGTTCTTCAAGAAAGGCTTCAGTCTCCCTCAATTCCTCTTCCGTGGGTTCAGGAATACCCTCCTTTGTTTTAATGACGATCAATTCAACGGCTTTCCGGTCTTCTTCCGCAAGAGAAGTACTCGGTTTCGATTTTGCAAATTTGACCAGGTCTGCTGTATGCAGTATCTTTTCAAATTGCTCAAGCGTATTCTCATTGATATTCAACCGGCCAGAGTCTTTCAAAAGTTCCATTTTCTGGATCAGCTGTGTAGTTGTGCTTTCCAGGGCCGCTACTTGAACATCTTCTTCTAAATAAGCCCGTACGATCTGGGTTAATTCTGTATAGTATTTTTTAAATTCATCCTGAATTAGATATCGGGAGTTCTCCAGACGTTTTAATTCTAATAAAGCGCGATCATAGGGAGGTAATTGGGCTTCTTCTTCTTCCTGGGTTAATGGTTTTTTTCGAAAATAAAACCAATAGATCAGCCCGCCGATCAAAAGCAAAGCCAAGAGCGCGAACAAAATAAACTTACCTATCCTCGCATAATTCCTGTCAACTTCGATAAGGGGTTTAATATCATACATTTTCTGCTTGGTCGTGTCTACGACTACATCTCCTACTTTAATAAGAACAGAATCGGTAAAAAATCCGCGTCCATCAACCTCAATGCGCTGGGTTGGGAGGAGATAGGTGCCGGAATCAAATTGTGTCAGGGCATATTTTTTAAGGAGTAATAATCTGTCCTCCTTCTTTGTAGTGTCAGTTTTGTATGCCTCAACAGTTTCCAGCGGGGCAAAGGTCTGTCCTTCCGGAAAGAAAACCTGTGCAGCGGAATCTACTTCTATTGTAATGGTGAATTGCAGTTGTTCGCCAATCCTGATATTTGTAGTATCGAGCTCAGTAGAAAGCTGTACATCCTCCTGGGCCCATAAAAATGGGGCCTGAAGTAGCAGTACGACTATGTAAAATAGTTTCCCTTTCATCCTCTGCGCTTAAAAAAACCTAGTAGTTTCTTCACATAACTCTCGTCAACGCGGCAATGTATAATGCCACCACCTGCGCGTTTAAAAGCCTCATTAAAATAGCTCACTTTTTCTCTGTGATGCACGGCGTAAGAGGTCCGTACTTTTTTAGACCCGGTATTTACCCACTGGAAATGCCCGTTTTCTGCATCTTCCATTTGAACTACCCCCAGGTTTGGGATAGATTCTTCATTGGGATCATAGACCCTAATCCCGGTGACATCATGTTTGTTAGCTGTGATCTTTAGGGTGTGATCATAAGAATCTGCCATAAAATCTGAGAGGACAAAGACGATACACTTTTTCTTAATAACATTGCTCATATACCCGAGGGCAGCGCTGATGTTGGTCTGACGCGAGCCAGGTTCAAACTCCAGTAATTCACGAATGATCCGCAGAATATGGCTTTTCCCTTTTTTCGGAGGAATAAACAATTCTACATCTTCAGCAAAAAGTATCAAGCCCACCTTATCGTTATTTTGCATGGCCGAAAAAGCCAGGGTGGCAGAGATCTCGGTGATCACTCCCTTTTTGAATTGATTTACGGTACCAAAAAGTTCAGAGCCACTGATATCTACCAGGAGCATCATGGTGAGTTCCCGTTCTTCCTCAAATACTTTTACATAGGGTTCATTGTAGCGTGCAGTGACATTCCAGTCGATAGTTCGAACCTCATCGCCATATTGGTAAGGGCGTACTTCACTAAAAGTCATACCCCGCCCCTTAAATGCCGAATGATATTCGCCACCAAAGATATGATCAGACAAACGTCTTGTCTTGATCTCAATCTTCCTTACCTTTTTTAACAGCTCCTTGGTATCCATCATCTAGAATAAGTTCCCACAAAACATACCGCGGGGAATTTTGTTGGCTGTGTTCTCTTGGTTACTCAGGTCTAGTCATTGGGGGCCTAAGGCACTTCAACCTGATTTACGATTTGGTTGATCATATCTTCTGAAGTAATGTTTTCCGCCTCAGCCTCGTAAGTAATGCCAATGCGGTGTCGTAAAACATCATGTACCACTGCCCTGATATCTTCCGGAATGACATAGCCTCTTCGCTTAATAAAGGCATAGCATTTTGCGGCAGCAGCCAGGTAAATACTTCCCCTGGGCGAAGCCCCAAAACTGATCAAAGGTTTAAGTTGCTCCAGGTTGTATTTTTCCGGATACCTGGAAGCAAACACCAGATCCAGGATATATTTTTCAATTTTTTCATCCATGTAGACATTTCTTACCGCCTTCTGCGCATCCATGATCTGTTTCAAGCTAATGACGGGCTTTATAGCCTGCGCATTCTCCATGATATTTTGACGCATGATCATCTGCTCTTCATTCATCTTGGGATAATCGATGACTGTCTTTAGCATAAAACGGTCTATCTGGGCTTCCGGCAGTGGGTAGGTTCCTTCCTGTTCAATCGGGTTTTGGGTGGCCATCACCAGAAAAGGCGTATCCAGCGGAAAGGTTTCATCGCCAATAGTTACCTGTCGCTCCTGCATGGCTTCCAACAATGCCGATTGCACTTTGGCCGGCGCCCTGTTTATCTCATCGGCCAGGACAAAGTTGGCAAAGATGGGACCTTTTTTAATTGAGAAATCATTCTCTTTTATATTGTAGATCATCGTCCCCACTACATCGGCGGGCAAAAGGTCCGGAGTAAATTGAATTCGGCTAAATGAGCCTTTAACTGCTTTCGCAAGCGTATTGATGGCTAATGTTTTAGCCAGTCCGGGCACTCCTTCAAGTAAAATATGTCCTTTTCCCAGTAGCCCGATCAGTAAGCGTTCTACCATATGCTTCTGACCGATGATCACCTTGTTGATCTCCGGTACAAGCAAGTCAATAAACGCACTATCTTGTGCAATTTTCTCATTGACAGCCTGAATATCGATCGTAGTATTTTCCTCCATTAAATATTGTTTACTTTCTGTTTCAAAAGGTTGGCTAATATAGCAACTCGCAAATTGAAAATTTATTTAGAGATGCCCTGTTAATGATTGGTTAAAAATTCAGGCGAACCCCCGTATTTTAGGAAGGATTTAAGGGATTTATTTGCTAATTTCACTAGATATGAAAATCAGACAAAAATATTCTCATATAATCGCCGGAACGATGACCTGGGGACGCTGGGGAAAATCACTTTCTACGGCTGAAATGGAGGAGTTGCTAAATTACTGTCTTGAACTAGGAATAACGACTTTTGATCATGCCGATATTTACGGTGGATATACCAATGAAGCCGACTTCGGAAAGGCGTTTAAAGCCAGCGGGATTTCGCGGGATGGCATTCAGCTGATCAGCAAATGTGGAATACAGCTTGATACAGATAGCAGGAAGAATAAAGTCAACCATTATCAATATGATACAGACTATATAGTACGATCTGTTGAGCAATCCCTGTCCCATTTGCAAACAGAATATCTGGATCTTTTGCTCTTGCATCGACCGAGTCCGCTTATGCATCCGGACCCTGTATCCAGAGCTATTGAAAAACTACGGAAGGAAGGGAAGATCCGGGATTTTGGGGTTTCCAATTTTACACCATCTCAAGTGGGTTTAATTGAAAAAGCCACGAAGGTTCAGGCGAACCAAATAGAATGTTCCCTAACACAACACAAGGCACTATTTAATGGCATGTTAGACGATGGGATTACTCATGATCGAATGATGATGTCCTGGAGTCCTCTGGGTTCTTATTATCGGAAAAAGGGAAAGAAGAAAGACCGGATCAAAAAGGTTTTAAAAAAATTGAAAAAGAAATACAAGGTAAGCACGACGGAATTGCTACTGGCCTGGATCATGACGCATCCTGCGGAAATACATCCGGTAGTAGGGACGACGACTAAAGAGCGACTCGCATTAGCGGTCAAAGCGGCTGACTTAAAGCTCGATAACGAGGATTGGTTCCGTCTGCTGATCGCTTCACAAGGGCATGACGTGCCTTAAATTATCGAACTATGGCCAAAATCGCATTAATTACCGGAGCTACCAGTGGTATTGGATATGCTACGGCCCTATGTCTCGGAAAACACGGCTATGATCTTGTTTTATGTGGACGGCGACAGGAACGCCTTGATGCCCTAAGCGCCGAACTTAAGAGCTATTGT
>Ga0224508_10000910_pt1 | contig 27232 bp, 18 predicted proteins | sample SF_Jan12_sed_USG_4_FD_170157 | JGI IMG/M metagenome (GOLD analysis project Ga0224508, IMG submission 170157) | Sediment microbial communities from San Francisco Bay, California, United States - SF_Jan12_sed_USGS_21 | ecosystem: Environmental > Aquatic > Marine > Sediment | place: USA... | reverse complement strand
CTGGCGGCCATAGCGAGTGGGAACCACCTGAATCCATCTCGAACTCAGAAGTGAAAACGCTCAGCGCCGATGATAGTTTGGGGTTCTCCCCATGTGAAAGTAGGACACTGCCAGGCTAATATTTAAGGAAAACCCCTGATGTTACTTAGACAGCAGGGGTTTTTTATGGCATGTGTGCTATGTGTCCTTCTTGTATAGTGAGTAAGACGCCACTCTCGCAATTCCCTGTACTGCGCGGTGCGCGGCATAAGCGCATCCCTGAGTAAAACAGTCAGACTACTACTTTGAGGAAATCTCTCGCGTTGTGCACACAGCAGGGGCATTTTAATATCTATTCAATGAAAAATTCATCATAATACGCCGCTGCGTTGATCCGGGTGTTAATAGTCAATTGCATAGCGAAATATCAAAGTAATATTGTCGGTTTTTCAATTCAACACTGATTGAGTTTTTGGCAAATCCAATGCCACGATACTAATTTCGAGAAAAATTTATGCTTAGAATTTCCGTAGGCGTATTCCTGATCGCCCTCACCACACTGATGCTCGAATTAACACTCATTCGGGTATTCGATGTTTTGTGGTACCCAAACATGGCGTATTTAATTATCACGCTTGCGATGTTTTCGTTTGGATTGGCTGGTGTTTATGCCTCTTTGCGACCTGCAGAAGATGCAAAAGCGATGGATTTCAAAATTGCTTTGATGGCCGCGTTGCTCGGGGTGTTTGCCTTGTTGTTATTGCCGGTGCTGGATAAGTTTCCATTCGATTTCAAAGACATTGGCGTGCATACGCGATATGCGCTGCGCAATTTCATGGCCATTTATGTATTTTTAACTATCCCTTTCTTTATCGGCGGATTGATTCTGTCGTCAATTTTTTCACGATATTCCGCCCGCATCCAGCGCTTATATTGTTGGGATCTCGTCGGTGCGGCTATTGGTTGTGTTGTTCTTATACCATTCCTGCCTAAAGTCGGCGCGGCGGGCTTGCTCTTTGTTTCGTGTGGGCTGGGGTTTTTCGCTTCCGCGTTATTTTCTACAAACAAGATTTGGCGCGGGCTGGCGATTGCAATCGGTGTTGCGGTAATCGCTTATCCCATAACGAAAAGCGACTATATTGAATTTAAACCGCACATCGATAAGCGGGGATTAAAGACATACAAAGAGAGTAACAAACGTGAGATCACAGTTTGGGACCCGATTTCTAAAATTGACATTATTGAATTTCGCGAGCGGCTTAAATGGATTGCTTACGATGGTGGCACCCAAACGAGTTATTTCTACAAGTTCGAAGGTGACTACGATCAATTGCACAAGGACGTAAAAACAAGACGTCTGGCGAACCGGCATTTTTGGGGGTTTATCGTATTGCCTTCGCATTTTCTGAAAAAAAATACCGATCAGGAGGTGCTGGTGATCGGCAGCGCAGGCGGTCAGGAGACCAAAGCGGCATTGATGTATGGCGCATCACATGTCGACGCCATTGAGCTGGTCGGAGCAGTGGTTGATCTTGGCAAAGGAAAATATAACGATTTTATCGGTGGCGTTATGAACGACCCGCGAGTCAACGCGCGCAGAGGAGAAGGTCGCAGTTTCCTGCGTTCTACCGATAAAAAATACGACATTATCCAGATTATGAGCAACCATAGCAGTTCCAGTATCGCTGCCGGCAGTGGTTCGTTGAACACAACTTATTTGCAAACCGCCGAAGCCTATATTGAGTATTTCACTCATCTAAAAGACGATGGCATTCTGCACATTAACCATCACATCTATCCAAAGATGGCGGCGACGGCTGCACTGGCATGGAAGCGCCTGGGACGAACAGAATTTCGTAAGCACCTTGCAGTATTCGAAATTCCCGATACACAAGACAACTTACCTACGTTTTTGGTGAAAATGACACCTTGGACTAAGCAAGAGATTGCGACGTTAAAGAGGCTGTTCGGCTCACAAGATTTAGTCGTCAATCCGTTTGATCCGGAGGGAAGTTTCCTGTCCGATGATTTTTTTAGCGGAGAATTTCCGAAAGCCTTGATTCGCAATGCAGATTACAGAATTGGCCCGTCAACCGATGACAAACCGTATTTTAATTTTATCCGCAAAGGAGCAGCGAAAGTCGAAGTGAAGCCCGAGCTGTTTACCAATGCATCCGTCGCTAATTTGCTTAATTCGCGGTTGCAAGGCGGTGTTCCCAGAGACACAATCCATTTGTACGTGACCGCGGCGGCATCGTTGCTTTTTGCTGTGGTGTTCTTATTTGTTCCGTTACTATTTTCAAAAGCGGGCAAGACGACATGGGAAAACAAACCTAGTTTTTTGTCTTACTTCGCATGTCTTGGAGCCGGTTTTATTTTGTTTGAATTAGTGTTCGTGCAAATTTTTATGAAACTGGTCGGTTATCCCTTGTACACCTACGCTACCGTCATTTTTATTTTCTTGTTCGGTGCTGGGCTGGGTAGTCTCATGTCCGAAAAGTGGGAGATATATCGTGGCCGGCGGTGGATGGTGGCGTTTGTTGGCGTGGTCATATCGGCGTTGATAATTCTGGCTATACATTCATGGATATTTGATATTTTTCTGACCATGGATATCGCCGTGCGTATTTTAGCGGCGGCGGTGTTGATATTTCCGCTGGCATTTTTCCTCGGTATGCCTTTTCCGTTGGGTATTTTATCCGTGCGTGACCAGGTGCACGGAACGGTCGCCTGGGCCTGGGCCATGAATGGTTTGTTTACCGTCATAGGTGGGTTTCTTAGCGTTGTGCTATCCGTGCATATCGGTTTTCGCGCGACGGTGTTGGTTGCAATTGCTATATATATTTTGGCGGCGTTCCTGTTCCGACGTATCTATACGCTGCAAGAAATTTAATTAACGCAATAATCCTTTTAATCTTTGCAACATACCTCGTTCAATTTCGGGGATAGGCGTTGATTTACTTTCAAAGTTCCGTTGTCGTTCAGCGTGGGCTTCAACCAATTCGTGTTCCAACGCGATAAGCCGGTCTATGCCGGTATTGAGCATGTCGTGTTGCACATTCGGGAAGCGCGCCAGTAAATACTTGCGAATTATTTCCTGATCTTGTTCGCGTCCGATCACAGCCGCTTCGCTTAGCGTGTTAGAGCCATGAATGCGGTAATACAGTAAATTCTGATCATGTAAGTACTGCACTTTCCCCGGAAATGCCAACAGAATCCGGAACATATAATCATAATCATGCAAGTAACGAAATGAACAAAATTGCCCTACCTTATCGATAACGTCTCTGGTCATAAACAAGTTTGACGTCGTCACCATAAAATTACCGTGCAAGAACGCGGTATATAGATCACCGCAGTCGAAGCATTTCTTTCTGTTTTTCTGATGCCACTGGTTCCAGAAAAATGCCGGGTCGAGCATGGGTTCGCCTTGATCTGAAATCGATGTGACGTCCGTAAATAAACATTGTGCGCCGCTTTGCTTTTGCGCCTCGATTAACGTTGCAAGACGAGTTGGCAGATAAACGTCATCCGAGTTGAGTATGGCGGCATAGGGTGTATCCACCATGCTGAGACCGCGATTTAAAGTATTAAAAGCGTCCTGATTTTCCTGGTAAAAATACTCCAGACGCGGATCATCAATGGCTTTTACGACGGCGCCGGTGTTATCGGTCGAGCCGTCATCGATGACAATCAAACGAATATCAGCATGGGTCTGGGCGAGTACGCTACTAATCGAGGCTCCCACATAGTCTTCGTGGTTATACGCCGGCATGACAACGGTGACATTAGTGACGGTCATGGATGAGTTTTTATATTGACTGGTGTTGACACTCGCGGACGCTGACTTTTGTTAAAATGAATTCTTGAAACATTCGATTGTCAATTATATGGTGCAGGACGCTTTTAGTCTTGCGTTTTCCTCTTTACATCTTTTACCTCATCTTTGAGCAAGTGACTACTCTAATCCAAATGCCATCATGATTCGTTTTGGCTCATCACTGGTTTGGCGAACGTTGCTTTCCATTATCTCGTCACTGGTTTTGCTCGCGCTGTTTCTGCATCTGGTGGCGAGCGCTGGCGAGGAAATCAATCTGGCGCGATTAGTTGATGTGATCAAAAACATGATGCCAGGCTGGGTCATGTTATATCTGGCTTTGCATATTGCGGGTGTATTCTTTCGCGCCGAACGGTTCCGGGTGTTATTGCGTGCGGCAAGCCCGGTAATACCGGCCTATCCACATCTTGTCCTGGTAACCGTCGTGCGCAACATGGTAGTGGACTTGTTCCCCGCACGTTTGGGGGAGCTTATTTACGCCGGAATGTTGAATCGTGGTTACAAGGTTAGACTGGACGCCTGTATATCATCGCTGTCGCTGAGTATCTGGTTTGATATCGCGATTCTCGTGCCGTTGGGGTTGGTGCTCGCGTTTACACCGTTGGTCAATTCCGAACTGAGTCCACGACTATTATCCGTCGCAATTCTGGTGTTAGTGCTCGCCGTCGTCGGGGTCTTAGTGTTGTATCCGGGGTGCAAGATTTTCGCGCACTTGTTGCGACGCTGGGCCATGCGATTTCAATCACGATTATTGGACAACATCGTCACATTTTTCGAACAACTGGCTGACGCCATCAGCAAGACGATGCAGCTTGGCGTATTCGGACGTTGCCTGCTGCTCACCGTGGGTGTGCGGGCGTGTAAATACCTGGCATTGTATGCATTGTTTCTTGCGGTGACGCTACCAAACTTTCAGCAATTATCACAGGCTCAACCATGGATGGTGTTGATAAGTATGATTGCATCGGAAGCGGCAGCGAGTCTGCCGGTGCCGGCGTTTATGAGTTTTGGTACCTATGAAGCCGGAGGCACGGCGGCATTGGCGGCTCTCGGTTTTCCGGTTGATGTATCCGCGCTGACCCTGTTGTCGATACATATCTCCACGCAGTTTGTAGACTATATATTTGGTGGCATTTGTCTCGTCCTGTTTTTCCTTTTAGTACGGCCAATTGTTTCTTCAAATAAAAAATCGCCAATACGACGTTGGACGTTAGTGGTATTCATCATTCTAATGTTATTAGCAGTTGGTGTGGCGGGTTACCAATATAAAAAATACCGCAAAGCACGTTCTTTGGTATCACCACCTGCTGGACATTTGCTGGAAAACGCAGACCAACATAGACAACAGGCGGCGAATGATTTCGATAGACTGAACGGGTTTGTTGTATGGAGTTCAAACCGGTTTGGAAATCACGATATCTTAAAAATGACGTTACCGGAAATGCGTATTACCCGACTGACCACGCATCCCAACTCTGAATATTTCCCGCGCGTTTCACCGGATGGGCAGTCGGTTGTGTTTGCGCGTGGCAAAAAACGCTGGGTGTCACAACGTAACAGCAAAGACTGGGACGTTTATTTATTAAATGTAAAGACAGGCGAAGAAAAATTATTGCAGCGTGATGCAAACCAGCCTACCTGGTCACAAGACGGTGCACACGTTTTCTTTCAATACCAAAGCGGCGGTTTCATGCAAAAGAACATTGCAACCGGCGAAACACGCTTGTTGGTGCAGAGTGGTTCGGGTTCGTTGCCGCCGGGATTGGAGTTGCAAACGCCATCGTTTAATTCGGAGCGCAATGAACTGGCGGTGACATTTCGTGGCTCCAAGCGCGGCACGATGCTGGTGACGCCCGAAGCATCACAATATATTGCGGTGGATGACGGGTGTCAGATAACCTGGGCACCGGATGGAACGTTTATGTATTGGGTGGATCACGGTGGCCGCGGCACGAACAAAATCTATCGCTACAATCCTGAGTCAGGCGAAAAAACCGGGCTACTCGATATTCAAAACGAATATAGCCATGAGTACTTTCCTAAGCTGTCCACAAACGGTAAGTACATGGTGTTAGCCGCCAGTGCAGGCGGCCACGAACACGACGTCGCCGATTACGAATTATTCCTTTGGCGGGTCGGTGATGATTGGGACGCTGTTACACGATTGACTTTTCACACCGGCAACGACAACTGGCCGGATGTTTATTTAACAGACGATTAAACCCAGGGGCAATTACTATTACTGGCACCAAACGTCGCGCCATTGGTGAAGCGCGAAAAATTAAACGGTTTTAATGCGTCAGGAGTTGCATCGCCGGCCAGGGTTTTGGCAACGAGTTTGCCTACACCTGCCATTTTAAAACCGTGGTTACTGTCGGCAATCATGTAAGCATTCGGCAATACGAAATCAAATATCGGAACATTGTCGGGTGTAAATGCACCGATACCGCCATTGCGTCGATCTTTGAAGTTGGCTCGACAACCCTCAAAGCGGGTCATTAACATACCCAGCGTCGCACAGTAGTAATCCGCGAACCAATCATCGGCCTGGTATTCATCATTCGCATGGCCGTAGGGATCGATCGTTGCATTCGGGCCTAACTTAATCGGGATCGTGCCGCCCTGCACGCCGGGTTTGCCGACGCGTTCGGCGGCATAACGCACATAGGTATAAAAATGATCCTGAATGCGTTTGCCAGTGGCCGGGTCGTCCACCGGCGTGCTCATGAGTTCCACATGCAGCACCGGTGGGTCACAATCATCCGCGGTGCGATAAGGTTTATCGACATAGACTTCGCCTTCCAACAGGCGCCAGTAAGTCCACATGTCAATATTTTTATTGATGTCGCCATTGGCGTAGTGCAAATCCAGTTTGTTTGGTTTGTCTAACGCGTTCCAGAGTTGCGGATTCCAGGCGCCCGCTGCCATGACGACAGCGTCGCATTGAATATCGTCACTATCCGTTTTGACACTGGACACCTGGCCATTGGTGACTTCGAGGTCGGTAACTTTTACGCCGTAATGGCGCTGTACCCCGTATTGCTCGCAATATCGATCCATACCTGCTGTGACCGTATGCGTGCCAGCGTAGCCAGAGGGCAGTTCATGAATAACCACGTCGACATTGTCGGTTTTAAAATCCGGCCAGATGCTTTTTAGAAAGTTCTTTGCTTCGTTGCCAACATAAAGATCGGACGGATACCCCGCGTTGTTTTGGCTGCGATGAATATTTTCATAATCCGTTTGCTGATTAGCTTCACCGCAGGAAATGTAACCAACTTGCTGGAAACCAAGATTCACCGGGTCGTATTCCCACACATCAACGGAATGCCGCAAGATCGCATGTAAGGGTTCGGTCATATAAAAGTTTCTGACGCAGCCACAGGCCACGCCGGTAGCGCCTGCACCCGGGCCGGTTTTATCCAACAGGACGATGTCCTTGCCCGAACCCGTGCCGCGTGCTTCCAGTTCCATGGCTAAATGCCATGCCGTAGAAAGTCCGTGAATGCCCGCGCCGATAACGACGAATTTTGCTTGACCAGGAATGGTTTGGCTCATGATGTTTTCTGTGTGTCTTGTCGGTGTTTACCGCTAATCAGCGATGAGTAGCTACAGATGCAATCGGATGGGTTGCCTGAATGACTGGTTTAAATAAATAGGTTTTTATTATCTCCCAATAACCACCGGAATAATACATCGACGTGTCGAGGCCGGAATAGGATTGTACCGTCGATTCATACCTTGCGGGAATTTTATGCCATGACAAAGCAGGATTGTTGTGGTGTACACAGTGTAAATTATTATTCAGATAGAGTAGTTGTCCAAGCCAGCCAGATTTGACCAGGGCGGTGCGTTGAATCGCATTCTGCGCCGCGCGATGTTCGGCGAACGAGCGTAACAAGGTTAACGAAAGCCCGGGGTAGGCGAAACAAACGATGTATTTCCAAAGCGGTATTTCACAAATTGTGAGTACCCAGAAAAGCAACAGCGCGCTTAACAATAGGTGTTCTATCCAAACGCGAATCAAATTCCAGTCTCCACTCCAAGCCATTTTAATTTCTTTGCGCCAAAACTCAATACACACTATTGTGGGGCCAAGCAAAAGCCGGCCAGCAAGCGTGTTTGTGAAAATACGCAGGTGTTGCCGCCAACGGCTTAGTTGCGACCAGGTCGACTCGGAGCAATAAAACGATTCCGGGTCATCGTAGGGATCAGTCAGGTGATCGGTCTTGTGGTGAGCGAGGTGAGTCTGGCGATAGCGCTTGTATGGCACCCAGAGCGATAACGGTGCGATAACCAAAGCAGTGTTAACAGCTTTAATACGAGTAGGGTGGCCGTGTAGCGCCTCGTGTTGCAGCGAGCCGTGCCAGCAGACCACGTAGCCGCCGAGTAAAAATAATACCCACGACGGTATAAGCTCGTGGTTTAGAGTAAGAAAAATCCAGCAGCTGTAAATGGCAACCGCTACCAACCAGGTTGGTAGCTCATACCTGTCCCACCATATCGAATGTGATACAAACATTATGCAACGCCTAATTATCCCGCGTGGAAGATTGCCAACGAACCGCCAAGCAAACAACGCGGGAATGTGCAGATTTAGCAGATATTTCGAAACAAAATCAAAATTGTTTATAATAGTAAACAATAAAGTAGTAAAATAAATAACCCAAAGCCGAGTTCATCAGTATGAAACGCCAGGAACGGGTAGAGATTTTTCGTCAACGCATTGCCGAGCTCATTAGAAATAAAGGTCTGACACGATCGGCTTTTGCCAGCAGCATTGGCATTGATCGTTCAACCCTGTCGCAACTCATGTCGGATGACATGGATCGGCTGCCGCGGGCAGACACGGTCGCCACCATCGCGGAAACCTACCAGGTCAGTATTGACTGGTTATTGGGGATAACTCAGCAAGGTAATCTGGGCGCGGATATTGTGCCCGAGCCACTGACCATTGAAGAGCTCACCGGGTCGAGCGCGTATCAACGTCTGGAAGAGTGGCACAAAGAAGCCTCCGGGTATCGTATTCGTTATGTGCCATCGACACTGCCGGATTTGATGAAAACCGAAGATGTGATTCGTTATGAGTTCGAAGGTCACGGGCAGATAAAATCGGACTACAATCTCGAAGTGTCTGAAGATCGATTGGCTTATCAACGGCAGCCAGAAAGCGAAATGGAAATTTGTCAGTCTTATCAATCTGTGCGCGGATTCGCCAGGGGAGAAGGTATCTGGCGTGGTTTGGCGAAGAAGGCACGCATGGGTCAACTGGAGCGGATGATTGAATTGACCGATGAGTTGTATCCGAGCTTGCGCTGGTTTTTATTTGACGGTTTATCAGCGTATTCAGTGCCAATTACTGTTTTTGGGCCAAAACGAGCAGTGGTTTTTATGGGTAAGTTTTATTTTAGTTTAAACAGCACGGAACATATTCGAGAATTGTCCCGCCGCTTCGATAACCTGATTCGCGCAGCCACTATCCAACCAACGGAAGTAGTGCGCTATCTTTCCGGTTTACGTAAGGAGTGTTAGGGACGCTGAGAACGACCTTTTTGTTTCAGAGGAACACGAAGGGTTTAAGACAGGTGTGGGGCGCGCCTTGCAACAAACGTGCAATCAGCGATTAGCTTTCAGCGTTCGGTATAGCGAGTGTCTATTAAAACGTTCATAGCCTACAGCACCTAACGAAAACGATTAGCAATGCGCGAGACGAATGTTCTAAATTGTTGCCATTGTTTCTCGTATCGGATGGCGAGTATATTGATGTGATAACCAAAACGATGGCGAATATAAAGTTCAAATAACATGCGCCAACCGGGGCCTTCGGCTATCCAGCCAAAACGTAATGGCTTCCATAATGCGTATTGTTTAATCATGCGCCGGGTTTCCATGCCGGTTATTTCACAATTTTTATGAACGGGCTTGTGAGATTCCATTATTGTTTACCCCGCAATAGATCAAATGCATCTTTTAGATAATAGCGCGTGCGTAGAAACGGATTGAATTTCAAGGCATTGATGGAATGACTCCACAATGTACGATTTTCTTTGATAAATTTCTTCGCAACGGTATGCGTACCGGCAAAATCATCCTGATGTGATTCATGTCGAATCTGTTCGATTTCAGACACACGCGGGTAAGCCAGTTTGTTTATAAGCAGGAAATTTATCCACGGTTTTAGTTCGCCCGCATTGTAAAGCAGCGTTTTTACCGCGGCAGCATAACGTGGGGCGGCATCGAAGATCCCCGCGCGAAGTGGTTCATAGTAGTCAGATTGCGCTTGCTCGGCCTGAGCCGTGGCATCGTTTTTTTCGCGGAACTTCAATTCAAACCCATCGCCTTCCAATTTGTACGCAGTGAGTGACGGGTGTGGCGCTCTAAAAACTTCCTCAAACACATCTTTCGCATTGCGGATTTGGCTTTGGGCTAGATCCATTTGGCGGCTATCGAATAAAACTCCGGAAATATTCTGTTCGAAATTTGATGTATTGGCAGCGTAAGGAATGACGCGTGTCGCACCAAACAGGAAGCCGTGAATTTTTGGTTTATCTGCCCGGTGACTGATCGCCTTGCAGAGATAATGTTGAATAGTGCCAAGCCATCCGATGTCAACCAGAGCTACCTCGTCATCATCAAAAAATCTTTCTGATTCAAGATACCGCTCTAAAGCCAATTGCGCAGGTTGTGATTGACGCTTAACTTCGTTTTGAAATTCCTGATCGTCCAGTAAATGGGCAAAGCGCTTGCGTAGTTCCGGTGTCGCACCTGGTGTGAGTTGCCCGATGGGATCATCGTCCTTCAACCCGGCTCGTTCCAGCGCGGCGCGTAGCGGTTCAATATCCAGACTAAATACGCGGCAAATATCACAGAAATCCCGGCTACTGGCTGGTAACATCGCAACGGTGGTATCGATCGGCTCCAGACCTTCGGTGGCGCATGCCGTTGGTGCCAGAGCCATTCGGCTAACATACAAATAATGTGCCTGGGGTGCGTCGTCATGTGGAAAAAAATACGGTGAGGCTGCTTCCCAGTACTTTTTAAAAGTCCAGCCTTCGCGTGCACAAAAGTAAACTCTTTTTATTTTTTGTCCACGGCAATGTTCGACAATACTTTGGATAAAGTATCCCAGCAAAACGCCAAAAAAATTATAGCCTTCAATGTATAATGAATGTCGCTCAATGTTCTCCGCTTCCAGTGGTAACATGAGTTGTTGCACGTTGCGGCCTTTCCAGAATGTCTTTTTGTTGGAGCTTAAATGAATTGAGCGGGCAATCCCTTTGCGTTGCCTTTCGCCTGCGTCATGGAGCACAAGCGAATGGATACCAAATTCATCGGGGCGTAAACCGTCAGAAATCGGGTTGTCACCGACATGCAGCCAACGGGTTTTGTCTAGTTTGTATTTTTCTTCGATAAGCGGGAATGCTGCGCCCGATGCCTTGGCGTTGAACGTGTCGGCGGAGGAAATAACAGCTTCGATATAAGGTGTTAACTCTTTATCGTCGACTAATCGTTTTAAATGCGTGGACGGCAGGTAAATATCCGACACAAGTAGAATTCGTTTGTTTTGACTGTGAAGCTGCTTAATCCATTCGGCTAAAGCCGCACGTGGAACCAGCACTGCATTTTCCATTTGCAATTCATAGTCCGTAACGTTTTCAAGAAAATTATACGGCAGTTTGTCCCCGAAAACTCTGTCCAGAGCCTCCTGCATATACTCCGGGTAACGCGCCTCATGGTCTGGACATGTTTTCCCGTGACGGCGTCTGTGTTCGCGTTCAATTTCCCAGCGTGCACGCCACACTGTGCGGCGGCTGGCGGGAATGCCGAGTTTTTTGGCTTTATCGACTATAAATTCACATACTGGATACTTGATCAAGTCGGGATCGTAAATCCGGCGGATGAACAATGTGTCGAAGATATCCATGGACACCACGTCGACATCATTCAGCATACCGCTGGCATGTTGGATGAGTGATGGCAGATCGTAAAAAGTGTTGACGCTCAAGGAGAACGTTTCCAGATCAGATAGTCGGTTTTGCGTAAAGTATTTGCGCTTTGCACGTTGTGTTCCACGCACAGCTCGCTAGAATGAACAGGCGCGAAGTGTGCCAGAACAGATGAAAGAATTCCATAAATAACAATACTTTAAACACTCATGAAAGCGTTGGTCGAGAGAATAAAGCGAGAGGGCGAGCACGTTGGCGGTGGTATCGTCAAAGTTGACGGATTCTTAAATCATCAGGTTGACGCTGAATTAACCTACGCCATGGGCGAAGAGTTAGTACGGCGGTTCAGCAAGCAAGGGGTTAGCGGCATCACCAAGGTCGTATCCGCTGAAGTCAGCGGCATACCGGTCGCATTGGCCGTTGCCCGCATACTCGGTGTGCCGATGATCTATGCGCGCAAACACCGTTCCTCGGTGATGACGGATGTGTACTATTTCGCTCAGGCCCACAGCCGCACCCAAGACGAACAAACGCACTTAATGATTTCCAAAAAGTACTTAAAGTCGCAAGACAGAGTTATTGTGATTGATGACTTTCTTGCTACCGGATCGACTGTTACCGCTCTCGGCACGTTAATTGTGGAGAGCGGCGCAACCTTGTGTGCAATTGGGTGCGTGATTGAAAAACCCCAGGAAGGCGGGCGCGAGAAACTCGCGTCATTCGGTGTTCCGGTTGAGGCCTTGAGCAAAATCGAACTCATTGGTGACGAACTCAGCGTGAGTTAGCGTTCGCCACTTTGGAAATCCCGTGGCGCCCATACTGAGAATGACCGTCCGCTGGACGAAATAAACCAAGGATTCTATCCGTTATATAGCAGGTAATTGGAGAAATGCGGGTATAGTAGAATCAGTTTCTAATTTATATGTAAATATTGGGAATGGATCGAATAGATCAGAAAATTCTGAGACTGCTGCAAGACGATGCCACCATTTCGACCGCGGAAATCGCGGATAAGGTTGGTCTGAGCACGACGCCGTGCTGGCGCCGAATTCAGAATCTTGAGAAAAGCGGCATGATTCGCAAGCGCGTCGCCTTGCTGGATCGCGAACAACTGAATATCGGCGTCGATGTTTTTGTCGCCATCAAGACGACAAAACACGATGCCAAATGGTTCGCTAAATTTTCCCGTACCGTCATAGCGTTTCCAGAAGTGGTTGAGTTTTACCGCATGAGTGGTGAAATTGACTATTTAATGCGTGTGGTGGTGCCGGATATCAAAGCCTATGATGATTTTTATAGACGCCTGATTGAAAAGGTCGAAGATATCAGCGATGTTAGTTCCAGTTTCGCCATGGAACGGCTCAAATATACAACGGCATTGCCGTTAACTTATGCTGGATAGCGAGGCGTTACATCACGTCAGTAAGATTCGTATTGTCGAGAGCGTGACGAAACCATTGTGAATGTTGTTCTCCTCCCTCGCAGTCAATGTTCGGCGCTTTTCGTCCATTTAAAATGTCGTCGTAGTTAATCGTGCGTGATTCAATACTGAAGCGTGTTTGATCGGTCGTATTCGCCAGACCGCCATGTAAATGTGCTCCGGAGAAGCAAAGCAGACTACCGGGGTTTATTAGTACTCGAATCTCATTGTGTTTATCGGTCTCGCTGATTGCGACTGGTGCGGCGGGAATTTTCCCGGCCAGGTGTTGGGGTGCTTGCTTGCGGTTCCGCTTGACCTCAGAAAAATCCCAGGTGTCTGTATTGTTTTCGATAGGTTTATTCCAATGTTCTGGATAGATAGCCAACGTGTTGTCCTTGTGTAAAGGATAAACCGGCGCCCACCAATTGATTTGCTGATAGATATTCGATCCCCAGGTGTCACGGTGAATGTGTGTGTCGGAATGTCGGCCACCAGGATGTGAATCTACCGGCGGCAATATGCGCAATACAAGTTTATCCCGGTAGCAGTTGTTCAAGTTGACCCCGGTTTGTTCGAGACATTGAATCAGTAATTCGTTCGTTTGCTTGGATATTCTGAATCCTTCCTGCGCGTCATGCGCAATGTGTAAGAACTGTTCTCGATGTAAATATTCATGAACCGCTTGCGGTTGATCGGAGTCAAAACACGACGTAATTAACTCTCTTGTGAAATCGATTAATTCTGACATTGAGGAAAGATTTTCGAAGACTACAAGTTGACCCGCGAAAACCAATTCCGCCCGTTGCTGGTCGTTAATCGGTCTTCGTATCGTTTGAATAAGCGACATAAGGCTAATGCTAGTACAATATTTTTCGCAATCCAGTAAGCCGTATCACGGCGACAGGTCCGAGCAACAACAAAATCGATATTATGGTGAAGGCGACACCCCACGCATGACGTGATTCGGAACCACCGCTGAATTCCAATACGACCCCGAAGATCACTGGGCCAAGAAACCCGCCGATAAATCCAATCACCGAATGCACCGCCATGGTCGCGCCTTTGTACATGGGTTGCGCGGCCTGCACCACACCCGCGGTAATAGCGGATGAGTCCCCGGTAATGGTTACACCATACACAAATGCAATTAACACCAGAATTGGCATGGAAACCGTGGAAGCAAATCCGAAAATCACGCCAACAATGGCGGAACACAACATGACGCCAATCACGACATACTGCCGGCCAACATGCATCGCAACCTCGTTAAACAATATACTGGATGGCATGCCCAGTATTACCACAATGGTTGCGACCAACGCGGGATTCCAGAAAGCGTCGCTGACACCCTGCAGAGTTTGACTAAATACCAAAAACGCGATCATCCAGGAACGAAATGCGAATAACTCCGCATTGTGGGCACAATAGGCGAGGGTAAACCCCAGTGTCTGACGATTCGCTAATACGGGACGGAAATCCAACAGTGCGGTAGTCGGTTTATGCTCATGTTTGTATTCGGAGTCAAAAACCAATATGGCGAGAACCATAGCTATAGCCGGCCCAATCGTGCATACCATGAACGCTACTTGCCAGCCCCAGATGTCATTGGCACTGCCGGTTGTGAAATAAGACAATGCCGCGCCAATGGAAAAACTAGAGGTGTAAAAAGCGGTCGCCCGGCTATGCAATCGGTCCGGTAATTGATCGATCAGAATTCTAAGCCCCGGCATATAAGTGCCGGCCAATCCAATGCCTTGCAACAAGCGCCAAAAACTTGCACTCCATACATCGGACGAAAACGTCGCGAACCCCAACGCGCCGATAAAACTGATCGCCATGGAGAAGACATAGACACGTTTTGGGGACATGCGGTCGGTCAACGCAGTCAATATGGCAACGGCGATGACATAACCGCCGAAATAAATACCGCTGATCCAACCGGATTGCGTGTCAGACAAGACCCATTGTGTGCTGAGTTCGGGAATGAGTGTCGGGAATGTTGCAAACCCTGACATACCCAGAATTTCGATTAAGCAGGTGATCGCGATAAATGTTGTAGCGTGCAATATTTTTTTCGATTTGTATTTCAATTCAGATAGTTAACCCGGAGCGTATCATTTTTGCCCAGTGTAACCGACACGTTTTTGGCGGGGAGTTTAGACCTGGCGCAACTATCGTCAGCGCACTCAGTCCAATTAAAACTTCATGCTCAACGCGCTATTCGGTATTAGAATGCAGGTAATGATACAAAGGAGGCAATAGTATGAATTTCGATCTAAAGGTGAACGGAGAATCCCATAGCGTTGATGTCGATCCCGATACGCCGTTATTATGGGTATTACGCGATAATCTAGAACTCACCGGCACAAAATTCGGTTGCGGTATTGCCCAATGCGGTGCGTGCACTGTGCATTTAGATGGTAAAGCGCAACGTGCTTGTGTATTGCCGGTGCAAGCGGTGGGCGATCAAGCGATTACCACTATTGAAGGCATTTCCACTGACCGCGGTCACCCTGTGCAACAAGCATGGATTGATGAGCAGGTACCACAATGCGGTTATTGTCAGTCCGGCATGATCATGGCCGTCACGTCGTTACTGGCCGAAAACACACAACCGACCGACGATGATATCGATGGTGCCATTACCAACATTTGCCGTTGCGGAACTTATAACCGTATTCGCAAGGCAATTCATCGCGCGGCGAGCGCGTAGGAGGCGGCACATGAATGCAAACCAACTTTCAAGACGGCAATTTCTTAAATCAAGTACACTCGCGGGCGGTGCACTGGTCATAGGATTTCATTTGCCACTGAGTCGACGACGGGCGCAAGCCATAGCCGCATCCGATACCGCCATCAACGCATGGCTGAAAATACATGCGGACAATACGGTTACCGTATTGGTCGGCTCGTCCGAAATGGGACAAGGTGTGTTCACATCCATACCTATGTTGTTGGCGGAAGAACTGGAAATTGATTGGAGTGACGTGCGCGCTGAGATGGCACCGGTCGCACCAGCCTACACTAATTTGATCTTCAACATGCAGGCGACCGGTGGCAGTACCACAATACGTTCGTTCTATGAAGCTTTACGCCAGGTGGGCGCCAATACGCGTGAGCTATTGGTTGCTGCCGCGGCGCAAGACATGGGCGTTTATGCAGGTGAATGTGTGGTAGCGAAAGGTATCGTTACTCATACCGCATCCGGTGAAGCGCGCAAGTATGCAGAGGTGGCATCGATCGCGGCGCAACTTACGCCGCCTGAAAATACCGCTCTTAAACCAGCATCCGATTGGAAAATTTTGGGAACTCCGGCCCAGCGACTGGATGTGCCCGCCAAAGTGGATGGCAGTGCCGGGTTTGGTGTCGACGTGCAAATTGACGGCATGTTGGTGGCAACGGTACGTGATTGCCCGGTGTTCGGCGGTAAGTTGAAATCCGTCGACGATAAACCGGCTTTGGCGGTTGCAGGGGTAAAAGCAGTCATTCCGCTGGAGACGGCATTTATTGTCGTAGCGGATGGTTATTGGCCGGCCAAGAAGGGTGCCGATAGGTTACAACCGGAATGGGATTTTGGCCAGAATGCGGACAACTCGAGTGAAAAAATCAGCACCTTGTTAGCAAGTGGCCTCGAGCAAGCGGGAAATAATGCCCACACCGTGGGCGATGCGAAAGTCGCCCTGCAGGCTGCGGCAAAAACAATTGAAGCGATCTATGAATCGCCGATATTGGCGCATTCGACAATGGAACCCATGAATGCGACCGCCAGTGTCACCGCGGATGGTGTCGAGGTGTGGGCGCCGACCCAAGGGCAGGGCATTGTTCCGCAAGTGGTCAATGGTGTTCTCGGTACGCCAGTGGAAAAAGTGCAAGTGCATACAACATTTTTGGGTGGTGGATTCGGACGACGTTTTGAAATGGATTTCGTTGTGTACGCGCTTCTCGCGTCCAAAGTCGTGGGTGCACCGGTCAAAGTGATGTGGTCGCGTGAGGAAGACACTCAGCATGATTTTTACCGGCCACCATCGCTGGCAAAAGTGCAAGGCGGATTGACCGAGGACAATAAGCTCGTTGTCATGCAGGCACACATCGTGAGTCCTTCTATTATGTCGCGCGTATTTCCTGATTGGGTGCAAAATGGTATCGATTCATCGTCGGTCGAGGGCATCGCCGATTCGCCGTACTCCATTCCCAATATGAGCGTGGACTATGTAATGCAGGAAGTCGGTGTGCCGGTAGGCTTCTGGCGTTCAGTGGGGAACAGTCAAAACGGATTTGTCATGGAAAGTTTCATGGACGAATTGGCGGATGCTGGGGGTATCGATCCGGTAGAGTTGCGTCGCCAATTGTTGCATGACAAACCCGATCAACTGGCCGTGTTAAATAAACTCGCTGAAGTGTCCAATTGGGGCAACCCAGGTGAGGGTCGTCACCAGGGTGTTGCTATCGTCGAATCCTTTGGCAGCATTGTCGGCGAAGTGGCGGAAGTCTCTGTTGACAACGATGAACTCACCCTCCACAAAGTTACCTGCGTGGTCGATTGCGGTACCATCATCAATCCCGATACCGTGGAAGCGCAGATGCAAAGTTCCATTATTTACGGATTAACCGCTGCCTTGTACGGTGAGATCACCATCGATCAGGGCCGCGTGCAGCAAAGTAACTTTCACGACTATCAAATGGTGCGTTTCGCACAGACGCCGGAAATAGATGTTCATTTGGCGCCGAGTGGACGTGAGCTGGGTGGTATCGGTGAACCGGCTTTGCCACCGCTGGCGCCAGCAGTCGCCAATGCAATTTTTTCCGCGACGGGAAAACGTGCGCGCAAGTTGCCGTTGACTAAGGACATACAACTGACTGTCTGATGGAAAGCGTTGACCTCGACGTTTTAACGCGGGCTTTGCATTGGTTGAAGTCCGGCAAGCCCGCGTGTCTGGTCACCGTGGTAAAAACTTATGGCTCGTCACCACGACCACCGGGTGCGTTGTTGGCAATTCGTGGTGACGGTCGGTTTTGCGGCTCGGTATCCGGTGGTTGTGTCGATGAAGACCTGATCGAGCGTTATCGAGGTGCGTTGCCTGCGCATCCGGAAGTTGTCAGGTATGGAGGGAGCGATGCTGAACGCTTGCAACTGCCCTGCGATGGTGTCGTTGAATTAGTCGTCGAACCGTTGACACAAATGGACTGGTTGTCGGATGTTGTCGATAACATTCGGCAACGCAAAATTTCGTGTCGACATCTTAACTTGGGTTCGGGTAAGTCGAGACTTGTCGCGGGGGATCACAATAATGTCTTGTCCTACGGTGGTGAGATGTTGATTAATGTGTTTGGTCCGCAATGGCGTTTGTTAATCATTGGTGCAGGGCAAACCTCAAAATATCTTGCCGAAATAGCAATTGCTCTGGGTTACGATGTGTCGGTGTGCGATCCTCGAGAAGAATACCGGCGTGAATGGGAACTGACCACCGTAGACTTTGTTGAAGGTATGCCGGATGATGCCGTGCAAGACATGCAAGTGGACAACCGAACAGCGGTTGTGACACTCACCCATGATCCTAAACTGGACGACCTTGCGTTACTGGAAGTGCTGAATTCCGATGCGTTTTATATCGGGGTATTGGGTTCAAGCGCGAGCAACCGTAAAAGGCGTGAGCGACTTGCTCGCCACTTTAATGTTAGCGCCGAACAGTTAGATCGTTTGCATGGGCCTGTCGGTTTGCCCATTGGCAGTCGCACGCCGCCGGAGATTGCATTGTCCATCATGGCTGAAATGACCGCCGTGCGCCATGGGCAGTCTTTGATGGAAAACACTAAACCTGAATCCCTCCAACCCAGTACTCGTTTGCGCCTCGTCGATAAGGCGATAGCTTGATTACCGGGATATTGCTGGCTGCAGGAGCGAGTCGTCGCTTTGGCAGCAACAAACTATTGCAAATCCTGCATAACGGTCAGACCGTGCTTGACACCAGCGCGACTAAACTTCATCAAAACGTAGAGCGGATGTTTGTAGTGATTCGGTCTGACGATACTGCCAGCGCCAACTTGTTGTCGAAACTTGATTTTAAATTCATCGTTTGTGATCAAGCCGACCAGGGCGTGGGCGCTAGTTTAGCCTGCGGCGTGCAAGCAAGTGCTGATGCCAGTGGATGGCTCGTAGCGCTCGCCGACATGTCATTTATCGCGCCGAGCGTTTATCGTGATGTAGTGACATCGATTAAATCCGGTAGTCTACTAGCCGCGCCTTTTTATAATTTCAAACGCGGTCATCCGGTGGGATTTTCATCTGCACTTTATTCGGAGCTTATCGCCTTGGACGACGACACCGGTGCCAAAAATATTATTGCAAAACACGCGTATGAATTGCACGCGCTGGAATGTGATGACCCTGGCGTTATCAGGGATATCGATACGCCAGCGGACCTAAGGATTGGATAACGCTCAGACTGACTTTAGACGCAGCACGATGGCGGTGATGAGGAACAAAGCAGCACTCAATGCGTAAACTATCATAAGTCCCTGTGCGCCGAATAGATCCATGCTGATGCCACTGGAGAGTGGGCCGCCCAGGCTACCAATTTCATAGACCGCTACAAATACAGCATTGGCGGCGGCTAATTCGATAGGTTTAAAACGATCGCCCAGCAGGGTGAGCGCTACGGTGTAGATTCCCATCGTTAAACCGCCCCAGAGAAACAGTACCGGCCAAAGTGCAAATGTGTCGAACATAACCATGACCGCGAGTGGAATGACAAACAACAGTATGCCGTGGATGAGTAACAAGCGATGCCGGTTAAATTTGTCCGCTAACCAACCGATAGGTATTTGCAAAACAATGGTTCCGCTAAACACGACCGTCAGCATTAGCAGGGCTGACTCCATCGGCAGACTGTTGCGTAACCCGAAAATGTGCAGGAACGACATCATGGAAGTATCGATGAAGCCGGCAAGGCAAGCCGCGAAAACAATAAGCGGTGCTGCTTTGGTTATTGTCAGGTAACTTGCTTTAGTGTGTTGTGGTGGCTCGGGGATATTTTTTCGGACTGCAAGTATTGGTAAAACGGATAACAGCATGAAACAAGCGGCGGCTATAAACGGTAACGGACCATCGACTCCGAACAATGTGATCAATTGGGGTCCTAGGGCAAAACCGATTGACACCAGAGTCACGTAAAGACCGATTATTTTTCCGCGGTTTAGTCGTCCGGCTAAGGCGATGATCCATACCTCTCCTAACACCCATTGCACGGCGCCCAACGCACCGAGCGCGAAACGCAGGACAAGCCAGAACCATATATTTTTCAGTACAGGAAACAGGCACAACAAGATTGCGGACAGAACTACGCAAATAACCATCGCTTGGAAGATTCCAATTCGTGTGGCGATATTGGCTATAAATGGCGCGATTAAAATCGATGCGATGGGGGCGGAGCTCGCGTTAATACCGATCCAGGTGGCGCTGTAACCATCTTGCTCGAGAATGAGGGCAACCAGCGGTATAGTCAGCCCGAAAGTCAGTCCTACCGCGTTGGCGCTGACTAAAACGGCGGCGAGAGGCCATGTGGTCGAATGGGGAAGACGGAAGGAAATGGCAGGTCTACTCGTATTGTTTCTGGATAAACCAGAATGCCAATATTCACACCCGGATTCTGTGAAATTGTTCACAAAACCCGGAATCCACCTCCCGTCGGTGTAATAGGTGTTAACAGCATGGCGATCTCGTTTTGAGTGCAGCTGTTGACTATTAGCGATCAGCGATCAGCTTTCGGCAGTCAGTATCCGATTGGGGTGTTTTATTGAACGCTGATAGCCGAATCCTGAAAGCTTATTTATTCTTAGCAAGGCAACGAACCTTGCCGGTCGCTATTTAATGCCTCAACAAAGTCTGTACCTCGCCCAGTGCCACCGACAACATGGCGAAATCGACATTGCTGCCGGAGCGTAACTCAGTCATTAATTGTTCATAACGGTTGAAGGCGGATTCGTTTTTCTGAATCCAGCTATCCACCATGGCTTTGGGTTTGCTGGAGCCACCCTGATCAATAACTTCGCCGGCGAGTATGCGTTGTTGATTATGAAATTCGCTACGCAGGCTCCATTTGGCCAGGTAGTGCCAGTGATTGGCTACGGATAATTCAGATGTCTGGTCGCGCAACCAAAGTAAATGCAGGCGTGCTCCCAAATCGTAATAAACACTTCCGACGGTAGCAACTTCCTGGTCTTTATTTTTTGCAACTTCGACAATATCAAGTGCTGTTGACAGCGGAACAAAATACGCTACGCGTGTAGCAAGATTCTCGGGTACGCCACTCGATACCATCGATTTTGTCCGGCGCTTTAGTCTTAATCGTATTTCCGCGGACATCGGTTTTGGAAAAATCTCAATCAATTCGCTCACGCCATTCTTGAAAAAGTCAACAGTGTCGGCAATGTCGAGAGGGGCACGGCGATGACGTAGTAACCATACTGTGGCTCGCTCGACCAGACCGCTGGCGAAATGCAGTATTTGCATTTGCACTTTGGCTGGTGTCTTGTTATCCAGTGCTTCGACGGCACGCCAGATGTCGCGCATTTGAAAAATCTCACGTGCCGCGGTGTAAGCGCGGGCGATATCTGGTGCCGTCGCGCCTGTAACATCGGCCAGACGAAAAGCGAATGTGGGACCGGCACGATTAACCAGACTGTTGGTGATATAGGTAGCAATAATTTCGCGCTTTAGACGGTGTTGATAAATATTGTCGCGAAATTTATCCCCCAGTCGTACAGGAAAATAGCGCTCCAACTCCGCGCGTAGAAACGGGTCTTCGGGCACATCGGATTGAATTAATTGATCATACAAATCAATCTTGCTGTATGACAATAATATCGCCAGCTCAGGCCGGACCAGACCATCGCCCGCGGTAGCACGTTCGACCGATTCTTCGTTGTCGGGCAAATATTCCAGTTTCGAATCCAGTTTGTCCTGGCGTTCCAGATGACGAATATAGCGCATTTGTTCCGAGAATAAATCTGACGCCTGACTGGCCGTCACACCTATGGCCTGGGTTTGGTTATAGTTATCGCGTAACACTAAATCAGCGACTTCGTCAGTCATTTCCGAGAGTAACTTGGTACGCTGTTTGGCGGTCATGTCGCCATTGGCGACGATGCGATCCAACAAGATCTTAATATTGACTTCATGATCTGAAGTATCAACACCGGCGGAATTGTCGATGGAATCGGTATAACATAGCCCGCCGTGTTGACTGAATTCGATGCGACCGAGTTGTGTTACACCCAGATTGCCGCCTTCGCCAAGTACTTTGCAGCGCAACTCTTTTCCGTTTACCCGCAGTCCGTCATTGGCACGATCACTGACTTCATCGTGGGATTCCGATTCCGCTTTGATATAGGTACCGATGCCACCATTCCAAATCAAATCTACCGGTGCCTTGAGCATGGCATTGATCAGTTCGTTTGGTGTCATGCTGTCTTGATTGATACGCAGAATTTCCTGCATTTGTGGCGATACCGAAATTGATTTGGCGCTGCGTTCGTAGATGCCGCCGCCTTCTGAAATCAAGCTGGCTTCATAGTCCGTCCAACTCGATCGTGGCAAGTTAAATAGTCGCTCGCGCTCTATGAAACTTTTCTCCGGATCGGGTCTCGGATCCATAAAAACATGCATGTGATTAAATGCCCCTACCAGTTTGATATGACGCGATAACAGCATGCCGTTTCCAAAAACATCTCCACCCATATCGCCGATACCAATAACAGAAAAATCCTCTGTTTGAGTATCGTGATCTAACTCGCGAAAATGGCGTTTAACGGATTCCCATGCACCACGGGCGGTAATACCCATTTTCTTATGGTCATATCCCACGGAACCACCGGACGCATACGCATCACCCAGCCAAAAACCGTACTCTTCAGAGACGGAGTTGGCAATGTCGGAGAAGGTCGCGGTTCCCTTGTCGGCGGCAATGACGAGATAGGGATCGTCGTCGTCGTGACGGACAACATCTTTAGGTGGAATAACTTTGTCGCCGTCCAGATTGTCAGTAATGTCCAGCAAGCCGCGCATGAATGTTTTGTAGCACTCGATGACCTCTGCCATTAACGCTTCACGGTCTCCGTCAGGTGGTCGTTTAACGATGAATCCACCTTTAGATCCTGTAGGTACAATGACGGCATTCTTGACCAATTGCGCTTTGACCAGACCAAGGATCTCGGTTCTGAAGTCCTCCCGACGATCTGACCAGCGCAGGCCGCCGCGCGCAACCATACCGCCGCGTAAGTGCACCGCTTCGACGCGTGGTGAGTAGACAAAAATCTCAAACATCGGAACCGGCTTCGGCATACCGGCGATACGTTTTGGTTCGAGTTTGAACGACACGTAAGACTTGGTCTCGCCTTTCGCACCTGGTTGAAAAAAGTTTGTCCGAATAGTCGCCTGGATAACGTCCAGATAACCGCGCAGAATCCGATCCTCGTCCAGATTGGCGACGCGATCGAGACCGGCGTTAATTTCATCCATCAACGTGGCCAGGTTTTTACCACCATCGTCTTGCAGCGCCGGGTCGAAGCGGCAATTAAACAAGCGCACCAAGCGCCGGGCCATACGCGGATTGCCTGACAATGTCTCGATGATGTAAGACTCGCTGTAAGGTATTTTTATTTGTTTCAAATACCGGCTATAGGCGCGCACAATAACGGTCTCGCGCCAGGTCAGTCCTGCTCCCAGCACTAATTGATTAAAACCATCGTTCTCGATATTTTCCTTCCATACCTGAACGAAGGCGTCCTGAAAATTCTCGCTGACTTTTTCGGGATCGATCTCGGTATCGTCCCTGCTAATGAGTTCGAACTCATGAATCCATACTGGCGTGCCGTCGCGTGGAATTACCTCGTAGGGGCGCTCACCGATTACCTTCAAACCCATGTTTTCTATCATTGGCAGGGTGTCGGACGGGGATACCGGGTTGTTTGGAGCAAATAATTTTAAACGTACCCCGCCTTTGGTCTCCGATAGCGGGCGATAAAAATTCACACTGACCTCGCCGGTTTCACTGGTTCGGTCGATTCGATCAATATCAAACGCAGCCGTGCGTGCGGGATAGTCACCCCGATAGCTGACCGGAAAGGCGTCGGTATAGTTATGAAAATACGTATTTCCTTTGCCTTCACCATAAACATCGGTCAAGACATCGCGTAAATGATCCTGCCAGGAGCGAGCGGCGTCGATAATCCTCTTTTCGATTTCTTTGGTGTCATACTTTGGTTCTGAGTCCGTTGGGCAGTAGATGGTGAATTGAATTCGTGCGAGCACGGACTCCGAAAACAGGGTATCGAATTCCACGTTGGTACCATGATAAGCGTCCATCAATATGCGTTGAATACGTAAACGCATCTCCCGGCTGTAGCGTTCGCGTGGCAGGTACACCAGGCAAAGATAGAACCGTCTATAGGTATCACGACGGGTAAATAATCGTATACGATGACGTTCCTGCAATTCCAGAATACCGTTTGTCATCTCAAACAATTCTTCATCCGAGACCTGGAACACGCTATCGCGCGGAAAAATTTCAATAATGTTTTGCAACGCTTTGGCGGCATGGCCTGATGTCGACAGACCAGCATGTTCCAAAACTCGCGCTACCTTATTGCGTAACAGTGGAATTTCACTGGTGTTACGGTTGTAGGCCGCGGATGTAAACAACCCGACAATGCAGCGTTCACCGTTTACTTTGCCATTTTTGTCAAAACGCTTGATGCCGATAAAGTCCATATAGGCAGGGCGGTGCACGGTCGCGCGCCGGTTTGCTTTTGTAACAACAAGCAAGTCGTCGAAGTCGCTGTACTCATCGCGGCCAATGGGCAATATCGACGATACATCGCCCGACTCCCGCAATATTCCAATTTGCGAGTCTGGTGTCACTTCTAGTGTTTTATTGTTACCGCTCTTTTTATAATCAAATTCGCAATAGCCTAAAAAGGTAAAGTGATCCGCTTCTATCCACTGGCAAAAGGCAATGGCCTCATCAATTTCGTCTTGATCGAAACCGGTAGCCTGTTTCTCCAATTCGGTAATGGTCGTTATGACCGTGTCGCGCATGACCAGCCAATCGGCACAGGCCAAACGCACATCGTTAAGTACGTCTTCGATGGATGCCTGAATCTTTTTCAGAACTTTGGCTTCAGTCTGGCGATCCACCTGAAAGTGCATGTACGACTCTGCGGTCGTCTGTGCAGGCTTCGCTTCACTCAGCGTCGACATTTCTCCTTTGTCATTGCGTTTAACATGAAACACCGGATGAATGGTCAGGTGTATGGTTAAACCGTAGCGGTTCAATGCCATGGACACCGAATCCACCAGGAAGGGCATATCGTCCGCAATCACTTCAACGACAGTATGGGACGATTGCCAGCCGTGTTTTTCGAAATGCGGGTTGTACACGTGCACCTTCGATTCGCCGGGTTTTCGTTGACGGACGATATGCCAGAAAGCAAGCGCGGCGCCGGACAAATCGATGATCGAATGAGTGGCCAGGTCTTCCGGTGCCACCCGGTCGTAAAAACGCCTTATGAAGGTCTCAAGTTGCGTTCTGTCGGTGTCCTTCAGTTTGGCCGCGGCGTCGTTGATGATTCGACTGATTAAATCCTTTGATTCTTGGGCGCGCGTAAGAGGCATAAATTCTCCTGGAATATTCTTGGTGTGTTCGCCAGTCCACGCAGTATAGAATACTTCGTGTAATGAATTGAGTCGTTTAGCGTTGAATTATTCTAATCGAATTTAAAAACCAAGGACGAAATACGTGCAGCAACCCCTATGGACTCCTTCCCTGGAGCATGTCGAGCAGGCCAATCTTACTGCGTTTATGCGCGAGGTGGGCAAAACATGGCAACGGGAATTTGCCGATTACGACGATTTGCATCGATGGTCGGTCGACAAGCCCGGGGAATTCTGGGCATCGATTTGGTCATTTTGCGATGTCATTGCATCCGAGCGTGGCGAGGCGGTTGTTGAAGACATCGAAAAGATGCCGGGTGCGCGTTGGTTCCCCCATGCAAAATTGAATTTTGCGGAAAATGTATTGCGGCGGCGCGACGACCATGCCGCTATTGTGTTTCGTGGTGAGAATCAAGTGGTTGCGCGCATGACGTACAAGGAATTGTACGAGCAGGTGTCGCAACTTTCACAAGCGCTTAGGGCAATGGGTATAAAACAAGGCGATCGCGTAGCTGCGTTCGTGCCCAATATGCCGCAGACGATGGTGTGTGCTTTGGCGGTGGCATCCATTGGTGCGATTTGGTCGTCCTGTTCACCGGATTTTGGCGTGCAAGGTGTTTTGGATCGTTTCGGACAAATCGAACCTGTGTTGTTGATTAGCGCCGACGGTTATTTCTATAACGGGAAAATCCACGACTCGCTGGATAAAGTTAAACAGATCGCCCGCGCGTTGCCGAGTGTGGAAAACATTCTGGTCATTCCATACACCCGTAAATCGCCCGCCCTCGATGATATCCCCAATGCAAAACTGTTAGACGAAGCGATGAATGTTTACACACCGCAGGATATTGAATTCGAGCAACTGCCGTTCGATCATCCGCTGTATGTTTTGTATTCGTCCGGCACCACCGGCGTGCCCAAGTGTATTGTGCATGGCGTGGGTGGGACGTTGTTGCAGCATCTGAAAGAGCAGCGTCTGCATTCGAATTTAAAACCCGAAGACCGTTTATTTTATTTCACCACATGTGGCTGGATGATGTGGAACTGGTTGATCACGGGTTTGGCGTCCGAAGCGACTTTGTTGTTGTACGACGGTTCACCGTTTTATCCTGACGGTAATGTGTTGTTCGACTATCTCGACGCAGAAGGCATGACGATCTTCGGCACTTCGGCAAAATACATTGACGCACTGAATAAAGCTGGCCTAAAACCGATCGACACGCACATGCTGGGTTCTTTGCACACTATCTTGTCAACCGGTTCGCCATTAGCGCCGGAAGGTTTTGACTATGTTTATCAAAACATCAAGAAAGATGTATGTCTTTCTTCCATGTCCGGTG